>CAJHZD010000307.1_pt1 | contig 24717 bp, 18 predicted proteins | sample 9198941 | NCBI WGS metagenome assembly CAJHZD01 (sample SAMEA7708371, study PRJEB35096) | sediment metagenome | biome: marine neritic benthic zone biome [ENVO:01000025]; feature: sediment [ENVO:00002007]; material: shallow marine sediment [ENVO:03000034] sea grass bed [ENVO_01000059] ...
CGCCAGCTGGCCGCCGGCGACCCCCAACAGCCCGCCAGCGCCGACGAACCCAAAAAGCCGCTTGGCCTGTCGAGGATCGAAGATGTGACTGGAGAACGACCAGAACTGGCTGATATTCATCACGTAGGCAATCGAAATCCAGACGTAGAGAACAAACGGCACCCAGGGCCAATCGAACTGAAACAGCCACCAGAACAAGACCATACTGGCGGAGATCAAGCCGCTGGTTGCAGCGATCAAGTGGTGACGCTGGACCCGATCTGCATACCGGCTGTAGAGACGCAAGAACGGGTACGAACCGAGTGCCACCGCCATATACACCCAGGGAAGGTTGGCGGCACCCAGCCCCTTGACGTAGGACGACTGACGAACGCTCTTGGTCAAATACTGGAAGGTGACAACGAGAAAAAACCCGAGAAACAACAGCAGGGCCGGTCGCCACTCCTCTGCACGAATGTCCAGTCCGAGGCTGCCAGCGAGCCTCCGCCAGCCACCTCTCCCGCTATCTGGGTAGGCTCTGCCTGCCCCGATCGAGCTCAATCGGACCTCCGTCTGAGAATTGCTGGTCGATTATAGGTCAAGATTTTGGAGGCGATCTATTGACTGGAGGCAATTCCCATTCGCATCGCAACCCAATTGGCCGTCTCCTGTACAAATGGATCGGCTGCTTCGGCTTGCAGACTTCGAATCACTTCATCCAGATAGGACTCTCGATCCTGGTGGGCCGCATAGAGCGCCAAAACGGCAAGCGCCGTCTCATCGGAATCACCGATCTCTTTTGACTTCAGAAAGGCCGTCAAAGTAGCAGTCTTGGACCTCACTTGAATCTCGAACTGTCTCTTGGCTCGCTCCAGCTTCTCGCTAAGCGGAGCATCGTCAATCACCGCAAAGACACTGCGCTTGATCTCTCCCTCGAGCGTGTTGTCGAGGAACTCCAGGGCGCGGGCACGAAGCATGACCCGGTCTGCCGTCAGACTCACATAGGCCGGCCAGATACGATTCGGTCCGTACACGAGGGCCAGCAGTCCGAACAGATTGCGAACGTTGTCTGCCGCCTTTTGCTCGACCAGTTGATCGAGGAGTGTGGGTACTTCGACTCCGTCCCACTCGACGAGTGGTCCGACGAACTTACCTTTGTTGCTTAGCCCCAGCCCGACCAAGTTCGACACGTTGTCGAGATATCGTCGTGCTTCTTCTTTGATTTGGATCTCGATTCGATCGAGGCGCTGCCCCAGCAAGCTTCGATACTCATCCAAGGACCCCAGAGCCTCGACCAACTTCCGGCGGTGAAATGCATCTTCGGCATTCTCCAAACTGTCGAGCAACGCCTCCGCAGCAGCCGGGCTTCCGATCTCCGCAATTGGTTTGGGCAGGGCTCGCCGGACCCAGATCGGCTCCTCCGGGTCATTCATGAAGTGGACGAGCGCCGGTATCGCCGGTTCGCCGAATGCTACGAGTGCTTCTCTCGCCTCGTGTTTCACACGCCTGTTCTGGAGCAGTGAGACGAGGGTCGGAACATAAATTGGAGTGAATCCATCTCGCCCAACCCTTCTTCGAATCGCCGAAATCGATTCCCCAATCACCACGTATTCGCGATCGTACAGCAACCGGATCAGATGCTCCCGAAAGCGAGGCTCGTGGACGGCTCCAATCGCCTTGGCTGCCTCACGCCGCACTTCGGCGTCGGCGTCGGTCAGCAGGCCGACCAGCACCTGATCCGCCTTCCCGATCATCTCTTTGTCACCGAAATTACTGAGGCAGGCAACGGCGGCAGCCCGCACGCCAGCGTCCTTGTCGGTAAGCTTTGGCAACATCAGCTCGCTGATGTTCTTTCCCTCTATACCGGCAAGCACCCGGATCGCCTCGGCTCGAACCTCGGGATCGACATCACCCAACCGCTTCTCGATCAGAGCCCCGACATCCATGCGTCCAGTCTCCGAGAGCGTCAGAAGCGTCTTTAGACGTACTTTGGGATCGTCGTGATAGAGCAACAGCGGAGGCACCAGGTCTGCGCGGCCGTTGCCTACTAGAATCTCGAGACTGTTTACGACTTGACGCTTGTCAGAGCTTCCCAATGACTCGATCAGCAGCTCCAATGTCGTCACGTCAGTCAAGTCCACCACGACTCCAGAATCTGCGGTTCGACCCTTGAGACCTTGTCGAAAGGCACGGACATACTCGCGGGCAGCTTTGGCGCTGACCACCAGCCAAAGCGAGATCAATACAAGCGATATCCAACCCGAATCGACTACCGTGATCAAGCCGAAGGTGACTGGGAACAAAAGCAGCGCTGACAGCCCCTTGGCGCCCCGCTGTATGAAGACATCGATAAATGCCTTTGCTTTGACCCTCAGACTCGAAGGAATCGGCATGAACAACAGTTCGCGAGTCGCTTGATCGAGGGAATACCGGAGACCCGTCTCACCTACTTTGAGAACGATCGCGGCGGTGATCAGCATTTCCGGGAAGAATCCGGCCGCAATAAATAGAGCAATGGTTCCAACGCCCATCGTGACCGGTAGGACACGAAGAGCGAATCCGATACCCGAGACACGAAGAATGCGAGATGTGAAGGCCATCTGAAACACAAAGGCACAGATGCCCATGACACTGAAGAAATTGCCAAAAAAGGCAGTCGCCTGATCGAGATCCGAGATCGACTGCTCGACCGCCCAATTGAACTGCAAATCCACGATCTGGGCCACCATGATGGTCAGAACGACCACCGCTGCAATGCTCTGCAACGGCTTGGACTGGCGAAGAATCTCGAAGCCACCCCGCGCGCGATCGAACCTGTTCTCGCTCGGTTCCTGCGATTCGTGGATCTCGCCGCCCTGATCGACTCGACCTATCAGAGCCGCTACGATCCCCAGAAGAACTGCTGCTACCAGAAGAACGGAGCCAGTTCCGAGCGAATCACTCGCAACGCGAGCAATCTGGCCTCCGAGAATGCCTCCCAGGAGCGCACCACCACCAATGACTCCAAACAGACGCTTGGCCTGGCGTGGATCGTACAAATGGTTCGCTAACAACCAGAACTGACTCGCGAGCATCCCGTAGACGATCGACGTGAAGACATAGAAGACCACCGGAACCCAACGACTCGTCTGAAACATCAGCGCCCAGAAAACCACCAGGACTCCGGCTACAACGACACATGAGGCTCGCAAGAGTTGGTCGATCCGATAGCGGTCCACAAACCGGTTGTAGATACGCAAGACCGGATACGAGACCAGTGCGACCAGCAGATAGACCAGCGGCAGCTTTGCTGCACCGAGAGAATGAACAAAGGTCGATTGGCGAACGGTCTTGGTGGCAATCTGGAATGTGAGCAGGAGAAACAGGGACAGGAACATCAGCAGCGCCGATCCGCCCTCGCCGGCGCGCACATCGATGCCCAGCCTCATGAGTCGCCGACGCCAGCCAGATTTACCCTCGACAACGGTGTCTGGCTCTTTGCCGGCGCTATTCATCTCAAATCTCTCGAGTTCACTGCTGAAAGATCAAGAAAACGGCGCTTATCTCCCGGGGAGACAAGCGCCGCAGAATTCGGTACTGGATGTTCAGCTCGATAGCGATCGATTCAAAGACTGCGCTTTTTGCCACGCATGCCTCGTCGGCTTCCCTTGGGCTTTGCCGGCCGTCCAGTTGCACCGCCACCACCACCCGATCCACCACCTCCGCGACCGTATCCGCCCGAAAATGATGGGCTAGGGTCGAATTGCGGTGGGCCCGGCTGTCTTCGAGGCCGGTCGTCAGCTGGATTGACTCTCAGCTTTCGACCACCCAGATCATGCTCGTCAAACTGCTTTATGGCCTCTTGCGCCTCTTCTGAGCTGGAGAACTCGACAAATGCAAAACCTCTGGGTCGACCGGTGGCACGATCTGTCGGCAAGAAGACGTCCTTGACCTCGCCGGCTCCAGACAAGAGCTCCGAGAGCTCCTCTTTGGTCGTCTCGTAGTTCAAATTTCCTACAAATACTCGAGCTGTGATGATGGTGCTCCTTTCCTCAGTAACACTTCTATGCTCAATCGAAGGCTCAATTGTACCGCCTATAGCTTTCAGCGATAGTCTCCGCCTCCACCTCGGCGCGGCGGTCCTCCCTCTCGTTGCCGCGCCAGACTAACCCTCAAGGTACGACCGCCGAAACTGGTGTTGTTCAGGGATGCAATCGCGTTGTCTGCTGCGCTGTCTTCCATCTCGATAAAGCCAAAACCCCGCGGTTGGCCAGTATATCGATCGGTGATCAGGCTCACCGATTCGACCTCACCAAACTCGGCGAACCGCTCTCGAACTTCATCCTCGGTTGCACCAAACGGTAGATTCCCAACATAGATCTTCTTCGACATGACTTCTCCTTCAATCTGACCGGGCAATTGCCCTTGTCGCTGGCATAACCACGGTAGCTTGGCCACACAAGATCACGTGCAAAGGTCGAGAAAGGTTGTGGATCCGCTCCGTATCTATTGCCAGCAAATCGCTCCAGTGCAAACCAAAGTTGGACACAAGTTAACACAATCCGAGCTCATAGACGCGCGTCTCGATCTATTTTGCTCGGTGCCGCAGGCCAAATTCCTCCCAAGCATCGCGTACCTGGTCCGCAAGTTTTCGGGTCGTCCGCCGAATCGCCACGGAATCGCGAGTCAACAGTCTGAGCTGCTCGCGTCGGAGCTGGGTATCGAGAGGTGGTCTGAGTTGATTCGGATGCCCGTGGCCCAGCTGGACACCGACGTCATAGGCAACTTCAGCAAGCTCTTCGGGGCTTTCGAGGTCGCGACGTATCGATAGCTCTTCATAATTGTCTACCCAAGCATGCACCCAGAATGTGTCCTCGTCGAATCGCACATAGCCGAGAAGTCTGTACGGCTGATAGGCGATCGATTGGCCCATGAGAATGCGATATGGGTCATCCGACTGACCGGTAGAAACACATTCGATTCCGGTCAGATCACGAACGGCCTTGAGCTCCAGAACCACGTCGTCGTCGAGCCCTCCGGATTCGCCTCGAATCTGGACCAAATACTTGCGATCCAAGGCGCTCCCGATACCCAGCTTCAAGCTCCCGACTCTCTGGACCTCGAAAAATCTCTCGTCCAAGTCGGGTCGTCGTGCTCGAATATCCTCGACATAGACGCCAAGAGCCTCCATCAAGCCACGTTCTTCATGCTCGGGAATCGGCTTGGCAATCTCGTCGATCCAGCGAAAATACTCTTCCCGGTCGTACTTGAAATCCTGTTGGAGCCGCGATGCGACAACGGGCTTCGGAGCCGATATCCGAGGATCGCCGAGCGCGTCCCGATATCCGACCAAAAACCTATCGATGAAGCGGTGGTCTTCTGACTCCCATCCGTTCATCTCGGCCGCAAGTGTCAGGGACACGCCAAACCGGGAAATATCCACCAGTGAGGGCCCGAGAGAGGAGTCATCGAAATCTGTCAGACCTCGACCGAGATCGGTAACGGCATACTGTTCGACATGAGCATCTCCGTGAAGATTGAAATCCGGATAAGGCGCCAGAGTCTCAGCATAGGTGCGGCACACCTCCTGGCTAAACTGAACATTGATAAACCGAAGGTAGCCGTGGGGTGAGTCGAGAATCCGCGTTAGAAGCTCAGGGTTCTCTGAAAAATCGACCGACTCGGGATCCACGAACATCGGGTTCGCAGATTGACTCGAAGATTGATGCGGGGCCTCGCTACACCCGGTGAGAATCGCGACCATCACGAAGGTCAGCGACCTGAACGCGCGAAATCGTGCGATCCATGCCACGGATAACGATAGCCTTGTGGTAGTCCTCACAGAATCACCGCGGGAGAGAATCCGCCCACGAGAATACACCGGTTCCAGTCGGATCCGGCTATGGGTTGCCCCAGACGAGATCAAAACCTATAGTCTGGTCAACAGATGGACGGCTTCGAAACCAACCCCAAGATGTCCGTAATCGTCATAACGCCTGACGACTTCACGACGGTACGACGCATAGTCTCAGCGCTCCGCCGACAGACCTCTGCGGCGGATCTCGAGATCGTATTCGTCTCTCCGGACGATGTGCCCGCAGGCTTCGAAGCCGCTGATGTGGAGGCCTTCTCATGCTGGAAGTCGGTGCAAACGCACGACATCACCTCGTCGGCACATATGCGTACTCTGGGTGCACAGGCGGCGACCGCGCCTGTCGTGGCGTTCTGCGAGGATCACTGCTTTCCAGCCCCTGAGTGGGCCGAGGCTCTGCTCGCCCGACATGCCGAAGACTGGGCCGGAGTGGGTGCCGTCGTAGAGAACGCCAATCCAAAATACGCCATCTCCTGGTCCAACCTGCTTGTCGAATATGGTGACTGGCTGGCACCCCGCCCTGCGGGGCCCGTCCACCACATTGGCGGCCACAACAGCTGTTACAAGCGTGAGGTTTTGCTGGCGTACGGCTCGTCGCTGTCTACGATGCTCGAGGCCGAATCGACCATGCAATGGGATCTGGCGCAAACCGGTCATCGCTTCTATCTCGAACCGAAGGCGAAGATCTTTCACACCAACATGGAGATGATCGGTCCTTCGCTTCGGAGCCATTTCAACGGCGGGCGGCTATTTGCTTCGAATCGACGGCGTGATTGGGGTCTGGGCCGTCGCCTAGTCTACTTCTCGTGTGCTCCACTCATACCCCTGGTACGCCTGTTTCGATGCTCTCGGACCTTGCAACAGATTGGTCGCGTATCCATGCTTCCTCGTCTGTTCCCATCTCTTGTATCGCTGCTCGTGGCGAGCGGCATCGGCGAGATGTTTGGCTATGGGATGGGTCCCGGTGGTTCAGTAGAATACACCGCTGACATCGAGTTTCATCGAGAGCGCTTTCTGCGCGAGCCTAAGTATCGGCGGCAAACGAGTTCGGCATCCGCCTCCTAGCCTCCAGACCGTCAGCGCAGCCGGTTGTGCGATAAACTCTAGAAACAAGTTTCTCTTCAGGGGGCTCCTGTTATGCATCGACGATGTGCTGGACGCTACGAGTTGTTGCTGGTGATCGCTCTTGCGATCCCTCCGACGCTAGCGGTCTCACAGCAGACGGAGGTCTCGGATAGCCAGATCGAGACTTGTCTGGAGAACGGGAGAATTCTCAAAGGACAGAAACAGATGAAGGGTGTGACTCGACCCATAAAGATTGAAATCGAATGCGACGAGGAGACCCGTTCGGCACTGTTCAAGTCGATTGACGAGCATCGGCGAGGCGTGACGCGCCTCCAGGGCTCTGGTGCTGAAATGAACTTCTCCGACGATTTCAGGTACGAGCGCGCCGCTTACCTTCTCGACCGCTCACTCGGGCTCGACATGGTCCCGGTTGCAGTTCTGCGCAGCCGCAGGGGCGACGAAGGCGTGCTGGTCGACTGGATCGAGAATGCTTCCCACCAGACCGAAATGCCGGCGGAGCCCACCGCGCAACAGATGATCTACCTAGGGCGCCAGAAGAAACTCATGAGGCTTTTTGACTCTCTTATCGCGAATACGGATCGGCGTCCCCCCAATTGGATGATCGGCAACGAGGACTATAAGCTCTACCTGATCGACCACTCGAGAGCCTTTCGCACGGACAAAGAATTACAGCAGGACTTTTTGGACGATCGAGCCTGGCTTCCCAGAGACGTCTATCAGCGGCTCGAAGAATTGGACGAACGCGATCTAAAAGAACAGCTCAAATACCTCCTCGATGGCAACCAGATCCGGGCAATCATCGTGCGACGCGACGAGATCGTTGCCAAGATCGACCGAGATCGCAAAGAGTTTGGTGACGAGGTCGTACTCGCGGACTAGCCAAAGCCGTACTTTTGGATCAGGCTACCCAGATCGTAGCCCAGTGCCTCGGCCAGATCCTCGTCCAAGCCATAGATATCCTCAAAGAAGTAGAGCAGCCCATCTCGGAGATCCACTCTGGCCGTCACGTAGAGGATATAGACCGGGATCGTTCGTGAGACGAAGACTCGGGTCGGAGCGCCTGCGTTCATAGCAGTTTCAATCGAGCTCCTATTCCAGTCCGGCTGATCTTCCAGTACCCACTCGGCCAACTCGACCGGCTTCGCGACCCGTATGCAGCCGTGACTGAAGTCGCGCCTATCCTTGGCAAATAGACTCTTGGCTGGAGTACTGTGTAGGTAGACGTTGTGCTCATTGGGGAATATGAACTTCACTTCGCCAAGAGCATTCTTGGGTCCGGGACGTTGGCGCAATTCGAGTTTGCCTTGCCTCACCTTTTCGATGTTCTCAGCGGTAGCAGGAAGCGCTTTCACGTCGTTTCCGAACTGGCTCACAATTTCGTAGTCGTGCTCATCGAGGTACCCGGGCTCGTCCAGATGAGGTGCGATCTCTCGCCGAGTAATGCTCCGAGGAATATTCCAGTAGGGCCGAAAATCCAGATACTGCAGCTCTCCTTTGAAAATCGGTGTTTTGAATCGGCTGTAGGACTTGCCTACGATGACGCGACTGACCAAAGCCACTTCATCCGGCTTGTGGATGTCGTCAAAGACCCCAAGCTGAAAGCCTGGCACATTGACCACAATCAAGGAATCCTCGATATCGTCTGGCACCCACCTCCAGCGCTCTAGGCTTGCTGCAATACTCCCGACTCGCTGCTTCCAACTCTTGTTGAGTTGCGCGAAGGTGTCCTTCCCGATGATGCCATCGTCGTTGAGACCGTGTCTGGCCTGGAACCGCACTACGGCCGCCACAAGCTCGGCGTCGTAGACCAAGCCCTCTTCAGAGGTCGAGTCTTCCAAATCGCCAGTCAGCTCCAATCGTCTTCGGAGTTCGCCGATATCTGAATATCGATCACCTTCGCGAAGCGGCTTCGAATCGTCCAAGGCGCGCCAAGGCTCGCTCTCGGCCAGGGACCGGTAGTAGCCCAGTTGTTGGCGAAGAAGACGGTAACCCTCGTGCTGTGGCGCATACGAATCCAACAATTCGGCGGGATCACTCGAGACCTCGAGTCGACGGAGCTCGTTGGCCAGCTGTAGCCGACCGTGTTCAATCTCGAGTCCGAGCTTCAAATGTCGCGGACTGAACCTTCCCTCGTGAAGATCCTTGATATACCGCATTGCAGAGGCCGAAGTCGCAAGGTCGATGCGGGCGAGCTTCTCGATGGGTAGACCGGCGCCCTCGGTAGCCCTCGGCCCCTTGGCAATGGAGCCTCCGATGTAGTCGCCCGGCCGGAGTCCCTGAAGATCCGCACCTTCGAGCACGATCAAAATCTCCTTTGCAGCGGGCGAGAGCTCTCCCCCGTCGATCCATACAGGCTCATAGTCTCGCGAGTCGTAGAAGTCGGTCAGCTCTCCTAGCAAGAGCTCGAAGTCTCGAAAATTCTTGATCTCTTGAGGAATCGGCCCACTCAGGACCTCCTCGACGGCCAACGCGAGATCGCTTGCGCCAGCCGTCGCAGAGATAAGCAATGCTGACACCGAAAATGCAATGGCGAAAATTCTCGACCTATGGATCACAGCTGTCCTCCTTTTTCGGATCGATCAAATCAAAAGCTATTAGAAAGGTTCTCTTGTTGGACATCAGCCGAACGTGTCCCAGACTCGTCAAGACGCGATAACGGGAATTCCCAGCGCTGCCAAGATGGCCCGACCTCGGGAGACGGCGGCCAGGAGCGTCACATTCTCGTAGTGTGCGAGTTGATCTCCTGGGTCGTGTGACATCGATGACCGCCCACTTTGCAAGGCTCCAGAAGCGCTCTAGCGCGCGCGATTCTTGGGCGCCAGCCGACACTCTGGCTAAGCTCGAAACTGGCGCAAGACTCTCGAATGAGCAGTCGAATACCTATCGGGTCGAGGGTGTGAACTAGAAACAGCGACTTCGATTGGCCCCTCAAATATGGCCAATTTCCATTGATTCTGTCACAGACAAGCTGTAGTGAAACACTCGCCGTCCGCGTTATCGAGCGTTTCAGAACGGGGCTCCAGGAGGCCGCTTGGTGGATTGCCGAGAACACCCTAAGAAATCGGCCTCAGCTGATTGAGCCTGTTCTGGACCTGACGAAATCGCAGGTCACTTTGGAGGTCTCGAAAGCTGTCCTCGACCTCAAGCCGCGGAGCTTCTCTCCAACCCCGATCGACTGCTCTGGCCAATAGACTGAGCGCTTCCTCGGCATTGTGCATGCCGGCCTGTAGAATCGCCAGCTCCACCAAGATCTCGCCCTCCCCACCCTCCCAGATGCCACTGAAGTCGAAGCCGGACCGGTCCTTGAAGAGAACACGAGCCTCCGCGAGGCTCGTGTCACACTCTTTCTTCATCCCAAGCGCGAGAAACGCTCTGGACATTCCTATTTGGGCACGCAGCATAGGCCATCCGATTCCAAGATGGCGTGGGCTCGACAAAGCCAGTTTCTTGGCGTGCCGAAACGCGGACAGCGCTTCATCGAGTCTCTGAGTCCTCAGAAGAAGCTCACCCTGGACACAGAATGTCAGCACGTTGCAAGCGGGCGTGTAGATGTGCTCGGCATCTCCCGAGGCACCCAGGGCTCTTTCCACGAGTCGCTCGGCCTGATCGAATCTGCCTTGTCGACAGGCTTGGCGTGCCAGATGTGAGATCGCACCGACAAATCTACCGAGCTCCCAATCACCGGACTCCTCGATCTCAGCTGCCTTCACAGTATGTTCCCAGGCCTGTTCATACTGTCCGCAACTGAAATAGACAACTCCCAGGACTTGGCTCCCCGGCTGGTACTTGGGAGCCAGTTTGATGACACGCTCGAGATGACTGGCAGCCTCGGCATATCCTTCGGTGTTGAATCCGATGACTCCACGAAGCCAGTGGGCTACGGCCAAGAAATAGTGCGCCTGAGGACTTTCCGGGTCGAGATTCACGGCGCGTCGACCACTTGTGATGGCGCGCCGAAATCGGCCCTCGCGCGCGTACACATAAGTCAGCCATGAATAGGGATCACTGAGTTCGGGATCGAGCTCGGCAGCCTGACTCAAGAAACGAATTGCGTCGTCGAGGTCGCGCGAGTCGGTCTGAGCGATAAAACGAAATGCATGGAGTTGACCTAGGGTCGAATAGGCAAAGGCATAGCCAGGATCCAGCTCGATCGCCTTCTCGAGAAGACTCCTCGCAGTCTCCATCTCGGAGCCAGCCATCCGATACAGAATCTGGCGAGCTTTGGCGCAGTACTCGTAAGCCTCGAGGTCCCGAGTCTGGGGACGCTCGATCTCTTGTATCTCGGACTCCGAGAGCTCGAGCTCCAAGCTGCCCAGCAGACGTCTGATGATCTCGTCTTGGAGTTGGAATATCTGCGCCATCGATCCGTCCAGTTTGAGGGTCTCGAGCGTATGACCTTCTCGAGCATCGAGGCAGTGAGCAGTCACCCGGATCACCTCACCCGACTTCTGGAATGCACCCCAGATCACCCAGCGAGCTCCGATACGCTCAGCAAGATCGATAAGACTCTCATGATCGAGATCGGTCGCGACTGCGGAACCCATCACCTCTCGCACCCTTCTGCGGCCGACCACTCCTACTGCTGTCACTTTTCCCAGATCGACGGACATCGACTCGGCCATACCGCTCGATAGCCAATCTGCCGCCGCATCTGAACTAATGTTCTCGAAGTCGAGAACTGCCAGGCTCGGCTTGTCGCTCGTAAAGTCTTTCGCCCCTGAAACGCCGATCCCGTCTGGGGTCTCGGAGTCAAAAACAAGGGTTGGCTGGTCTTGCCCCTGAAGAGACTGTCCGCTCTTAGTAGTCTTGCTCTCCATCCGACTGAGAAGGGCCTGAAGATCAGCCTTCACCTCGGCCATCGATGGATACCGATCCGGAGCAGCTTTTGCCAGACACCGCCCCAGCAACCTCTCGAGACCGACATCGATGCCCGTACCCGTCGGTTCGAGGGGTCGAGGATCTCGATTGAGAATATTGAAGACAACGGCGCCCTCGTTGTCCCCCTCAAAGGCCGCACGACCGGTCAACATCTCGTATGTCAGAGCTCCAAAAGCCCAAATATCAGTTTGGATCCCAACCGTCTGACCCTGCAACTGCTCAGGTGACATGTAGGCGAGCGTTCCCATGGATGTGCCCGTCTGCGTGAGCTTGGCTCCAGCAAGGAACTTGGCCAATCCAAAGTCGAGAATCTTTGCTTGCCCCCGCTCGGTCACAAAGACATTCGCGGGTTTGATATCCCGATGCAGGATTCCCTTCTCATGAGCGAGTTGGAGACCATCGACGATCTGCTGGCCCAGCGTGATGGATTCGATTGAACCGATCGGCCCCCTATCCAAGCGCTCTCTCAGGCTCTCTCCCGAGTAGTGAGCCATTACGATGAAGAGCTGACCGTCGTCGGTCTCACCGATCTCGTGAATCGTGCAGATGTTCGGATGATCCAGAACGGATGCGGCCCTGGCCTCATTTACAAAGCGCTGGTTGAAATCAGGGTCGGATTCAAGCTGCGCAGGTAGAAACTTCAGAGCGACGAGACGCCCGAGCTTTGTATCTTCGGCCTTGTATACGACTCCCATGCCACCCGCACCGAGTGGCTCGAGTACTTTGTAGTGAGAGACGATTTTCCCGATCACCGACGTGCGCCGGAGATGCTAGCACGGCGTCGACCGCACTCCTGTTTGCCCCGATCAACCTTGCTCTTACGGCGCACGAGCACTAGTCCGAGGTCGCCGAGAACAGGAAATTCGAGGCGCCCTGTTCTTTGATTCTTTGCTTGATCAGGTCGACCAGAAGCTGCCTCCGGATCAAAAGAGCCTCGGTATAGGATCCTACATAGCCCTTTAGTGCGGCGCTGATTTCAGCGTCGGTGACCTGTTGAAGCCGCTGCCAGAGAACCTCGTCACATCCCGTGACCGCGTCTGGGTATCTGAGCTCCTCCTGGCCCGCAAAGCTACGCGTATGATCGATAAACCAAACCATCCCTGAGCTGTCAAGGAGGATATTTCCGGGATTCCGATCCGTATTCGCAATTAGGTTATCGAAGACGCGCATATTCTCGAGTTGGTGGTCGAAGGCGACTGGATCGGCAGGCTCTTCGCCCGCCTTGATTCGAGAGGCCTCTGTAGTCGCCTTCTCGATCCAGAGCTGGAGACTTCCGCCCTTGCGTCGAACAACCGGCGGTACGCTGTTCAGCCCCAGCAGGCGGCTGAGTCGGTAGGCGGCAATCTCGGATTCGTAGGAATCCACAAAGCCGCCTCCAGCGATGTACTTCACTTCGTAGCCGGTGCGATGAATTGCGTGCGCCCGAACGCCGCCGCGTTCAAGTAGCACCTTGCGCTTCTTCTTGTTGGTTCCGGTAGCTAGCTTCTCCTTCCAGACGATGTCGGAGCTACTCAGAAAGTCCAGAGCTTCCTCGTCCGTCTTGAAGGGCAGCGGATTGCCATCAGGGTCGAACCAGGTGGCTTCGGCAAGGACCGAGACCAAGACTAGAAACAGAGTCGTGCTCAGACAGCGAATGCTGGCTCTCGAAAACATCGTCACCTCCCTCGAATCGGCTCATATTACCGCGACGCCACCGTGAGCGAACCAGGGCTAGTGACTCGGGGTCCGAACCGCTGGGCGTCCTTTGCGCACAGCCTTGTGAATTCGACTGTGGATGGCAAAGACTTCGGGTCGACTGATCTTGGCACCTGGACCCTTTTTCTCGACCTTCGCCAACGTCGCCCAAGCGAGCTCTACGGGCAGACCGGTGAAGAGAACGATGCCATCTGGCCCTCCCGCCTCCTGAATAGCGAGCGTGTACTCGCTGGCCGCGATCAGATCAGAGCGAGCCAGCCCGAAGAAATCCGCGCGATCGACGCCCGTCGGCAGATAGTCGCGCCCCTCGACGACATCGCCAGCAGAGTCTTTCAGTATGTTCACCAACTGCAGACCCTCACCGAACTGAGCCGCGCGGTCTTGGAGAAACTCTGCGATGGCTTCGAGATGTGGCCGCTCGAGCAGAAAGAGGTCGGTGAGCATCTCACCGACGATTCCCGCCACTATGTAGCAGTACTCTTTGACATCTTCGATGGTGTCGAGCCTGAGCACTCCATCCGGGTCGGTGCGCTCGACTACCGAGCTCATGCCCTCGGTGGTTCGAATCGTATGATGACCGACGACTTCTCGAGCCTCGGGGGCAAGAGACATGAACGAAGAGATCACCTCTGGGGTCTTCTCGAGTAGCTCGAGATACCCGGCGTGTGTGGTTGGAGGACGAGCGCACCAGGCCAGCGCCAGCTTGCGAGCTTTGTCCTCGGTCGGATTGCGCACGAGATCGGCAAACTCGGCCAGAGCACCACGCTGCTCGTCTCGATTCCACAAGACACTGGCATCCTCGAACGTATCTGCGAGGCGGAACAACAGATAGGCGACGGTAACTTCGCGCAAAGTGGGCGGCGGCAAGAGCGGAATCGCCAGAGCGAAGGTTCGACTGGTCTTTTCAAGCAGGTCCTGAAGCAACTCGCTGTCTTCCAAACCCGCTGTCTGTGAAGTCGTGTCGACTGACGACATCGATCAAATCCCCTTGTCTTCAGGTGCTTCGAGATGCGACATATTGGATCCAAACTTTATCGTAGCAGCGAAGTGACCACCCCGCCGTAACCGTGAGGTCGAAACCTAGAAATCGAGCGGCTATCGGCCTGGAAGCACCCGGGTTCCACTCTCACTTTCACCCCTGATCGCCTTGATCAGGTTTCCAGGCTTCAATCCATCTCCGATCCAAGAGGTCACGCCCAGTCGAGCAAGAGTTTCGGCAGCTTCCAGTCGATGTCTCATACCGCCGGTCACGTCGATTCCCGACGCTCCCGAGATTCCTTCGGCAATCCTGGTCACTTCGTCGCTTCCGATCTCAGATATTACTCTTCCCTCGGGGTCTAGCACTCCCTCGGTTTCGCCAAGCCAGACCACCCCACGAACAAATCGGCCACGACTCGCTAGCGCGGGCGTAAGTGCCAGAAATAGCGATTCTGTCGAGCAAATGCTTGCTCCCCATTCCCGATCCATGACCACGTCACCGTACACAGTCGGCACGAGTCCCAGCTCCAGTGCCAGCAGGAGAGGCTCGGGCCACAGGGTCTCCGACGTGCCCCCTGAGGCGACTGCAAAGCTCGACGGGGAGAGGGAGAAGGCCGGCACCCCGGCTTCGACAAGGCTCTGAAGCACGAGGCTATGCAACGCAGCGGCACTGCCCTGCGTCTTGCTCACCCCGGCAAGCTGCTCTCGGCTTTCAATACCTCGATGAATTCCAGATTCCATTGCCGCTTGGTGCCCGAAAGAACCGCTCCCATGACCGACCACGAATGATATTCCCGTAGACGCTGCCTCGCGGAGCTCACTCGCCAGCCGCGCAATTACATCCGTACGGGCTGTTTGTGGACGGGCCTTGTCGGTGATCAAGCTGCCACCGAGTTTGATCAGGAGGAGATCTGAATGATTCAGGTCCGAGTTGTTCATAGAAGGTGTCTGTCTGTGATTGTAGGCCCCTCCCCGACACCGTCGGGGATCACCTTGCTCACCTCGGGTACCGCCTCCAGCGCCTTAGCGACGGTCTTCTCAGCGATACGCGTGCAGATCGCATGAACGTTAGCCCCTGCATCCATGGTTGCGCAAACCTCGACGCCATCCAAGCGTAAATCACGGATTAGCCTGAGTACCCTCAACGTTCCAGGCTGCCAGTAGAAAACCGGAGGTCGGGACGACATGGCGATCAGATGGAGGTCGATCGCCTCCTCTTCGACTATGGGAGCGAGTGAATCGAAGTTTCGGTCGAGAATCGACCGGCGAGCTTGCTCGAGTCGGTCTTCCAGAAGAGTCAGCCGAAGCTCGAAGTATGGACTGCTGGGTGCGAGTCGATGACCCTGTTTCGAAGAGACGTCCTTCACCGATTCGTCGAGAACGGCGACCAGATCGCGAAGGTCCCAGTGCCCGGCATCGGCGATCGCTACGGCGCTTCCATCTTCGTGTCCGGGCCATTCGACATACCCTCCCATCACGGACCTGGCGGCCGAGCCCGAGCCACTGAGCCGGGCCAGGATCGAGGCTTCTTGCACAGACACCTCTCGACCAAGAGCTGCCACCACGGCGAGAGTCAGAGCCGCAAACCCCGAGGCTGAGGATGCTATGCCGGTGCCCATCGGGAAGTTGTTGACCGTGCCGATTCGGAACCTGCAGTCCAGCTCTGACCACCTTCGCAGTCGATCGAGATGCTCGGTAACACCTCGAGCAAAAGCCGCCTCCGCAGGATGAAGTTGCCCCGGTTCGCTACCGACAAACACCTGGTCCCGGTCCGAATCTTCGAGCACCTCCGCTGTCGTGGTGGTCGTGCAGTGGCTCAGAGTCATCGAAAGCGACCGGTTGTAGGGCAGCGTTTCGTTTACATCGCGAGTCCCCCAGTACTTGATCAGAGCAATGTTCGAAGGGGCAATCACGGTAGCTTTTCCTGTCATTCGGCCTCCTCGATCCTGAACCCTGTGGCACCGAGCTCGACCTGATGTCGTCGGAGCCCCTGAAGCAGATGCGAGAGTTGATCAGACGCTCGGCCCGATCCCTGTACCAAAAGACAGCCAGCCGCGTTACCGCTCAGAGCACCTGCTCCCGAAATCTTGGCACCCCCTTCTAGCTCCTCGACAGCTCGTATCAATTTTTGCACCTGTCGCGGAACCACCCCCAGCTCCTCTAGATATCCCTCGTACCGGCGCATCAAGCCCACCAGGTTGTCGGGTGTTGCCGAGGGAGTACAGAGATACTCTCGCAAGGATTCTACGCACTCCTGCATGGAGTCGAGACGGTGCTCGAAACTGATCGGTTCGTCGGCCTGAAGACGTCGTACGGCGGCAACAACTTCTCCCGTGGACTCTCTGGGGCGACCCGTCTGATAGACAGAGAGGCCTGAAATTGCATCGCTTCGTATCTCCAGGGGCTCTATTTCGAACGCTCCCTTACTCAGGCGCCGCGCCCACACCACTCCACCAAATATAACCGTCTTGTGGTCCACCCCTGACGGGAGACCATGTTGACGGCGCTCGACTTCGAGCGCTATCCGGTCTATACGGTCCAGCCCGGGCGCCTCATCGAAGAGGGCGAGCGTTGCCCCGATCACGGCCACGGCTGTGGCAGCGGAGCTTCCAAAGCCCGACCCAATTGGCAGCTCGGACGAGACTGTGACTTCGATCGAGGGAAGATCGGCAGTGCCAATCTCAGCCGCAACCTCGCCCAAGGCAAGTGCCACGAGATGCTCGGGCGAGTCGTTCTCCAATGCCCTGAAGCGCTCTGGCGTCGGACTTTCCGCATACCTCGACCAGAGATCCCGCGCCTGCCCGGTCCGCTTCTCCAGGTCTGACCAATTGGTCTCCGATCTCTCCCCCAGGTCGGGCAGATCGATGACGAGATTTCCCGGCGTTCGAGTCACCGAAACGGTGGCCCGCGGACCGACCGCCGACACCAGCGCCGGTCGTCCATAAACTGCGGCATGCTCGCCCATCAGGATGAGCTTTCCCGGCACAGATACGCGTACTCGCTGCTTCATCGGATCAGCAAGACCAAGAGGTTCGGTTCCCTGTTCAGCCAGGCTCTGAGAACGTCGTGTTCACCTAAGGGAGTGAGTCGGCTAGTCGGAGGATTCATCCGAGATTGGGCCACGACCCAGACGCTCGTGGGCGCCTGCCAGATCCCCAGACGTGAACGCGGCCAATAGCGACAGCTCTCCTGCCAAAACCGTTGCTCCCAAAATCTCAGCCAATCGAATTGCGCCCCCACCAGGGTCGCCTTCACGGGTTCTGGCAGACATGATGTCTAGCGCTTCTCTCTGGGGCGCCAAGGCCGTTCCCCCGCCGACAACACCCAGCGGAACATCCGGCAGATAGACGGATGCAAAGACCGAGTCGTCGTCTGTGGGCTCGATACAGGTCACTCCCATCGCCCCTTCGACGACTTGGGCCACGTCCTGGCCTGTCGCCAGAAAGACCGCTGCCAAAACGTTTGCGATATGGGCATTGAAACCCATGGCTCCTGCGGCTATCGAGCCGAGCAGATTCTTTCGATACTGCACCTCGATCAGAGACGATGCCCGCGTCTTGAGCACCTCTTCGAGGACCGACGAGTCGAGAGTGGCTTCGGCGTAGATCCGCTTGCCCCGTCCTTCGAGAAAATTGATTGCTGACGGCTTCTTGTCCACGCAGTAATTCCCCGACAATGCGATACAGGGCACCCCCGTCGCGGGCTCGATAAGGTCCCTCACGACACGGTCACAGGCGATCGTCGCCATATTCATCCCCATCGCGTCGCCGGTGGCGAATCGAAATCGCAGGTACACCGAGCTACCGATCACCTGTGGTTTGATCTCGAGGAGTCTCAGATGACCGCTGGTTGCTTCGCATACAGATTGGATCTCGTCTCGATTGTCATCGACCCAATTCAGAAAGTGGTTTGTAGCTTCGATTCCCGAGGTTCGAAAGGCCGGAGCGCGAGTCATTCCGATGTCTTCGACTCGGACCACCGCACCACCGGACCGCCGGATCGCTCGAGCGCCACGATTGACGCTGGCAATGAGTGCACCTTCAGTCGTCGCCATGGGCACATAGATCTCTTCATCGGCACCGACTCGGGTCCCCAGCACTCGAAAGGGGCCGGCTATCCCGAGTGGGATCTGAGTTGCGCCAATGAAGTTTTCGCAGTGACGGCTCGCGGCCTGAGCGGCATCGATGCCGTAGTCGCCAACCCGCTCCAGGTCTGCGCCCGAGATTCTCTCTATCGCTCGTCGCCGAATCTGCGCTGCATCCTCGGCAGTCAGGTCCCCGGGTAGGTCATGAAGCCGTCGCCGACCTTGCACGATCTCGTCCACCAGATCGTCGATGATATCCGCGGGGCTCGTGGCACGGTCTGTCACTTCAGTCCTCCGACTTTATATACAGCGTCGTCTTGCTCAACTCCTCGAGGGTCACGGCACCGACGCAAAACATCGCGATTCGAAGCTCTCTCGAGGTCGTCTCCACTCGCTCGGCAACTGCCTCGGCAGACTTGACCGCGACCTTGAGAAAAGGCTGAGCCATACCTACCAAATTCGCACCGAGGGCGATCGCCTTGGCCACGTCCAATCCGTTGCGCACGCCACCGCTACCGATGATCTGCAGACCGGTTACTTCTCGCAACTCACGAATATTTCTCGGCGTAGGCAGACCCCAGTCCGCGAATACCTCTCCGATGTCGATGTCGTCTGCCCGTGCCGCCTCGATTCGGGCCCAGCTAGTTCCACCTACGCCCGCACAATCGACGATGTTGACTCCAACGCCCTGCAGTGCTCTCGCGGTTGAAACAGAAATTCCACTTCCGACTTCCTTTGCGATTACAGGAACTGAAAGGTTTTCGACGACCCGAGCGATCTTGTCGAGTAGACCTGAAAAGTCGCACTGTCCCTCCGGCTGAATCGCCTCCTGCAGCGGATTCAGATGAAGGACCAGGGCGTCGGCATCGATCATCTCGACCGCAGCTCGACACTGATCGACCGAGAACCCGTAGTTCAGCTGTACTGCGCCGAGGTTGGCCAGAATGGGAACCGAGGGCGCATACCTCCGAACCTGAAACGTTTCAACAAGGGCAGGGTCTTCGATCGCTTTTCTCTGAGAACCAACGCCCAGTGCGACCTGGGTCTTCTCCGCAGCCTGAGCCAGGTTGCGGTTGATTTCGGCGGCTTCATCGGTTCCACCCGTCATGCATGAGATCAACAAGGGGGCCGAAAGCGACTTGCCGAGAAATGTAGTTCCAAGGTCGACCGTCGACATCTCGACCTCGGGAAGAGCTTCGTGTGCAAATCGATACCTGTCGAAGAAGGACGCCGGCACTTGCATTCGATGATCGAGAGCCAGCCGGATGTGCTCAGCCTTGCGATCACGATCGCCTTCCTTCACTTCGATAGGGGACTCGGTGTTGTCGAGACTCGTCACCGCTGCCTACCTCGGAGATAGTCGATCATTCCTTCGAGGAAGTCGGCGCCGCTTCGCTCCAGATCCAGGCCTTCAAGCGCCAAACGTGCTGCTTCCATTCGCTCCTCGATCATTTCCTCGACTCTTTGACGAGCCCCACTACTCTCGATGAGCTTCTGAAAGTGAAGCACCTCCGAATCCGAGAGACCAGGACTTCCCAGAGCAGCGAGAAGACTCTCACCTTCCGTAGCAGAAAGCTTGCTCAATGTATGGTGAATCAGGACCGTGAACTTGCCTTCGACAAGATCCGACCCTACCGGTTTTCCCACGGTTTCGGCATCACCAAACATCCCCAAAAGATCATCCTGCAGCTGGAAAGCCTCGCCGATCTTGGCGCCGTAAAGAGTCAGCTCCCGACGCATGGCCTCCGGAGCACGTGCGAGCAGGGCACCCAACTGCACGGGTCGCTCTACACTGTAACGGCCCGACTTCATTTGGAGTACACGAAGCAATTCTTCTTCCCCGAGGTCTCTTCGGTAGCCGGCTGTCATTTCCAAATACTGTCCGATGATCACTTCCTGACACATCGTCGAAAAACATCTGCGAAATTCGACCGCGACCTCTGGAGCGACTTCGACCGACGAGAACAGTTCCATCGCGTAGGATTCGGCCAGGTCTCCGACCAGAATCGCCACCGATTCGCCAAAGTGGTCCGAATTCCCGCTCCAGCGCCACGATTGGTGCAGATCCGAAAACAGAACATGCACCGCAGGCTCACCCCGACGCGTATCGGCTCGATCCATGATGTCGTCATGAATCAACAAATAGGTATGCAAAAGCTCGGCAGCCATCGCCATCGTCATAGCCTTGTCTTCCGACTGACCACGACATGCCTGATACGTGTAGTACAGCAAAGCAGGTCGGATACGTTTCCCGTCGCGATCGACAAACCTCGAAAGCACTCCGGTCAGTTCGTGAGCCGCCTGCGACTCAGAAGTGGCATGTCGCTCCTTCTCGGCCAGCCACTCTCGAAGATCCGATTCCAGCCGACCTCGAAAATCCGCCAGAAGGCTATTGAAACTCTGCTCCACTCGAGTCGTCTCCCTAGATTGGCTCTCTGTCTTACCGCGCCGATCGGATACCGCAGTCGAGCCCGCGGACGTGGTGGTCGTGCCGTCGTCAGCTGCAGTGGTCATCGTTTATCTCCCTGAAGCTCACTCCAGGCTGTTGGGTCTGTAGTCTCGGGCCCATCTTATCGCTACCGAACCCGCATTTGGCAGGAATCAACGCGATTGGCTTCCTCACCTCGGCTCTCGGCGGCTGAAGGCCTCGACAAAGGGGAGCAGCCCTTCGTCGAACCGCGCGGCTCTCGGTGGTTTCCAATCAGGCGAATCACTCATCAGGAAACCGAGACTCGGTTCTTTCGAGAGCGCTCCGTGAGTCCAACGTAGCCTCCCCTTGCCGAATCTCGCCAAGGCGGCAGTCCTGGGTGCCCCGAACATGAAACCGGATTCCAGAGAGCATGCGATCGAGGCCGGATTCAGAACCATCTCGAACGACTTCTGGATTCGGTACAGCGCATCGGGATAGTCTGAATCGATCGAAGCCTCGAAGATTTCGCGATCGCCCCCCCAGCCGCCGCTGCTTGCACTTCGGGGCAAAATTGTCTCCATGATCGGCTGGTAGCTCAGGGGGTCGGATCCCATCGACGTGTAGCGCCACTGCAGCTGCTCGCCTGAATATCGCAGCTCAATCGAGGCTCGGCCATCACGATCCACGACCCAAATTCGCTCCTCGTCACGGAACGCACACAGATCGACACCGTCGATGCTGACGAGAGCTTGCGAGACCGGCTCGAGAATCGGGTCGTCCAGATAGACCTCGAAACTCGAAACAAGACCAAAGGGAGTCAGAACGACGTCTTGTGAGTCGGCCAGCTTCTTGCGAACGTTGAAGCCCTCCTTCCTGAGGGCCCGCTTGATGGGTTTATAGGTGTTGATCAGGGGATCGCCACCAGCGATACCATGATCTGAAAACATCAGCACTTCAAAAGGTCGATCGGAGCTTTGAGCTCGGGTCTCCAGAAGCATCGCATCGAGCTCGATCAGAAACGACTTGAGCGCCTCTGGATCGAGTATGTGAGCCGCTGTATCCGTGGCCGCAACATAGATCAGAAAGACCTCCTGGTCAGATTGCAGGAAGTCCTTCAGCGCCTTACGTACTCTCTTGACACCCGATTTGACCGGGTGTACCGCCTCGAAGGCGCTTCCAACGGGACCCTTGCGACCCCAGTCGAAGTAGGTTCGCCAAGGAAACTCGACCTTGAAGTAGCTGAACAGCCCGCCACCTCTCGCTCGACGCTGTTCCCAGTCGAAGAACTTCGCCTCATAGCCCGGTGACTTTGCCAAGCCGAGGGGGCCCAGGATTCCACCCATGGCTACGCTCGTCGATGAAGGAAATGTACTGATAAAAGGCACTGGCTGCTGGAAGGTCTTGAAGTACGCGTCGTCGCCGAGAGAGGGGTCCGTGAGCTCTGCCACGGTTTGGTATGGGATGGCATCCAGAGCAATCATCAGGCTGCGTGGGCGAGCCGGCTCTAGGCTCGCCGAGACCGAGACGACCAGAACGGCAGTCGCTGTTATCGTGATCACGGACAACAACACGTAGCGAATGGGCTTTCTGAAAATCACGGTTCGATCATTCCGGCAACGACTCGATCGAGCACCACAGCGCTCGAGCGTACTCGATCCCGCAGAGCAAGCAGTTTTGGCATCAGCCCAGGATGACTCAGGGCTTGGCGAAGCACACGTCCGCGATCGACCCCTCCATCGGGGTTTCTGAACCGATTGAAGTCGAGGGGCAGTGGCTCGTCCGGTCCGTCGCTAACCACACGCACGACCAGACAGGGGAGACCTCGCTGACACGCCAGTGCCGCATAGGAGGCAGATTCGAGGTCGACTACCTGACTGGGCAAACTCCCATTCTCGTGCCATAAATTCTGCTTTTGCTCGACGGTCGAGGCAATTCGAGCGGCGCTGAGTGTCGAGCCGACTAGGGCAGTCGGAAACCTCTTCGCCTTGGCAATCAGCTCCGCATCCATCTCGAACACGCGCCCATCCTCGTCCCTCACTTGCTGACAGATCACTGTGTTTCCGACCTTCAATTCTGGTGAGAGTGCCCCCGCAACTCCGACGATTACCAATGCGCGAGGCTCTTCTGCATTGAGAAGCCCCTCTAGCCCTCTTGCCGCCGCCTTGGCGCCGTCGCCCGTGGTGGCGACTGTCACTCGGCAGGCTCCAATTCGCCCAGAGAGCACCTTGCACTCGCCCACCGCTCGGTTTCGAGAGCCTTCGAGCCGCCGGCCGATCTGCCGGGTCTCTTCTTTCATGGCTGCCACGACAGCTATCGGATTCGTCAGGGGATCAGGTCGACCGCTCTCTGTCGGTTCGCCTCTCATCGGGCTTCAGCCGTGACATAGCCGTTCTGGCGGTACCAGTCGACGGCTCGCCCGAGTGCATCTTCAACAGGAGTCTGAGGCAGACCGAGTTCACGGATCGCCTTGGAAGAGTCGAAGTACATCTTGTAGCGTGACAGACGAACGGCTTCGAGCGGGACTTGGGGCTCACGGCCGAACAGCCGTGCAACCGATGTGTCGACGGCCGCGAAACCAAGCGGTAACCAGTGAGGTACCTTCACCTTGGGTGATGGCAGATTGGAGATCGAGCTCAGTCGCTGGTAGATCTGCTGTAGCGACAGATTCTCATGACCGAGAATGTACTTCTGCCCCGGTGCGCCTCTTTCTGCCGCCAGAACGTGGCCCCTGGCGACATCACGGACATCGATCAGATTCAACCCAGTTTCTACGTAGGCGGGGACCCTTCTATTGAGAAAGTCGACGATCATCTTGCCCGTGGCAGTGGGCTTGGAATCCCGTTCCCCGATCGGAGTCGAAGGATTCACGATGATGACGTCGAGTCCCTTGGCAAACCATTGATCGGCCACCCGCTCGGCCAGGTATTTGCTCTTCTTGTAGTGACCCACCATGTCGGCCAATTCCACCGGTGTATTCTCATTTGCCGGCGTCCCGTCTGAATGAAGACCCAATGCGCCGACCGAGCTGGTGTAGACGACCTTCTCGACTCGCTGCTCGGCCGCTGCTTTGAGGACGTTCCGGGTACCCTCGACATTCGATTCATAGAGCTCACGCGAATCCTTTGCAAAAAGCCGATAGTCGGCAGCGCAGTGAAATACTGAGTCACACCCTGAGACCGCAGCTCGAATCGACTCGGCGTCGCGAAGATCGCCAAGCACGACTTCGGCATCTATTTCTTCGAGGTTGGCCATAGAGCTCCCCGACCTTACGAGACATCGGACAACAGCGCCGGCCTCGACCAGCATCTCGAGAACATGACCACCGACAAACCCGGTGGCTCCTGTAAGAAAAGCCTTCATTGCGTCTCAGGTGGCAGTAGGTGCGGCCAGCCAGCCCACTTCAAGTGTGCGATCGAGGCGTGCATCCACCAATTTGGCCGCTTGCCGTGAGAGAGATCAGCCGAACAGGTTCCAGGCAGCCATCTTGACCATGTCGCCAGGACTGCTCGGAAGATCCATGACTACCGAGGCTTCAAAACCGGAGTGCATCGCGCAGTTCTGACAGAGAGTATCTTCACGCGACTCCCAATAGTCCCAATCGGTAAGGTTCCAGAATTCATCCCACGACCATGTGAATTTCTTGCCAATGAGATAACAGGGTCCCTTCCAACCATTCGGAGTAAAGGTCACGGTACTCCAAGGTGAGCACTTGTATTCGCGCAGGCCGGCGGCGAACTCGAGAAACATCGGCGTCGA
>CAJHZD010000107.1_pt1 | contig 24663 bp, 24 predicted proteins | sample 9198941 | NCBI WGS metagenome assembly CAJHZD01 (sample SAMEA7708371, study PRJEB35096) | sediment metagenome | biome: marine neritic benthic zone biome [ENVO:01000025]; feature: sediment [ENVO:00002007]; material: shallow marine sediment [ENVO:03000034] sea grass bed [ENVO_01000059] ...
CTTTCCAGGTGGGAAAAGACCCTGGTCGCTCGCCACTCTGACAGACCCTATACGCTGGACTATGTGTCGTCACTGACCGAGGACTGGGTTGAAGTCCATGGTGATCGCGCCTTCGCTGACGATCCTGCAATTGTCGCCGGTTTCGCTACCTTCCGTGGTCGATCGATAGCGCTGATCGGACATCAAAAGGGCCGCGGCACCAAAGGGCGAATCCATCGCAACTTTGGCCAGGCTCGCCCCGAAGGGTATCGCAAGGCGCTCAGGGTGATGAGGCTGGCTGAGAAATACGGGCTTCCCGTGGTGACCTTGGTCGATACTCCGGGCGCCTATCCTGGCCTGGGAGCGGAGGAGAGAGGGCAGGCAGAGGCGATCGCTCGCAATCTGATCGAGATGGCATCTCTTCGGGTCCCAATCGTGGTCACGATCACCGGCGAAGGTGGAAGTGGAGGGGCCTTGGCGCTTGGTGTCGGAGATCGCGTGTACATGCTCGAATATGCGACGTACTCGGTCATTTCGCCAGAGGGCTGTGCTGCCATTCTTTGGAAAGATCAGCAGATGCGAGCGGAAGCCGCGGAAGCGCTCCGATTGACAGCGCCGGACCTGCTCGAGATGGGACTGATCGACGGCATCATTCCCGAGCCCTTGGGCGCCGCCCACTCGGACCCCGAGGCTGCCTGCAAGCAGGTTGGCGACGTGATCGAAAAGGCGCTCAAAGAGCTCTCGCAGATCTCGATCGACGATCTGATTCGGCAGCGATACGAGCGATTTCGAAAGCTCGGTGCCTTTCAAGAGCGCTAGGTGCTTGCACGATGACGCAGGAGGTTACCCAGGCGCCCCAGTGGCTGAAGGCGCCGACACCGGAGTCTTCCACCGAGCTCGTTGATGCGGGATATTCAGAGTGGTTGGCCTCGATCCTCGCCCGCCGAGGCGTGATGTCACCCGCTGAGGCGGCGCTGTTTCTCGACCCCAGTCCTTCCCAGCTTCTCGATCCTACGCAGCTGGCAGACCTTCCCAGGGCTGTCGATCGTCTGGTCGAGGCGCGATCCTGCGATCAAAAGGTCGCCGTAATCGGCGATTACGATGTGGATGGCATCTCAGCGACCGCAATATTGCTGGCGGTTTTTCAACGGTGCGGAATCGAAGCCGAGCCGATCTTGCCGAATCGATTCGAGTCTGGATACGGCTTTCAGCCGAACCACGTCGAAGTCGTTCACGGCAAAGGGGTATCGGTCATCGTCACAGCCGACTGTGGCAGTACGGCCACAGCCGCTATCGAAGCGGCTCGAGAGCGTGCCATCGACGTCATTGTGACCGACCACCATCTGAGCTCGGAACCCCTTCCTGAGTGGGTAATCGAAATCAACCCGAAACGCGATGACTCGGACTACCCGTTCCGAGAGCTGTCGGGTGCCGGTGTGGCGCTGAAACTAGCCACCGCGCTGATGGATAGGTGTGGGATACCGAGTAGCTACGAAGCTCTTCTCAGAATCGCTTGTTTGGGGACAATCTGCGACATGGTGCCTCTGGTCGGGGAGAACCGGGCCATCGCTTCACTCGGGCTTGCAGCCCTTCCCGAGACGAGATCCAGAGGGCTCCGAGCCCTGATCGACCGCGCCGGTCTCCAGCCACCCTTCCGAGCTCCAGACGTCGGTTTTCGCATCGGCCCACGACTCAACGCGGCCGGAAGGTTGGCTGACCCTAGGCCTGCGTTGGACTTGCTCATGACTCGAGATCAGGCGGTCGCGAACGCGGTCTCCGCCCAACTGGAGGAACTGAATCGGCAGCGTCAAGTCGAAGAGCTCAGAGTCGTGGAGGAGGCTGAGAGTCGATTCTCTGATGTCTCCGAGCTCCCACCCGTGCTTGTGGCCTGGGACGAGGGTTGGCATCTCGGAGTGGTAGGTATTGCTGCCGGTCGAATCAGTCGGCGATTCAATCGCCCTGCCATCTTGCTCAATGTTGATCAGGGGCAAGCGACGGGCTCTGGTCGAAGTATCCCAGGGATTCACTTGTATCGGTTCTTGAGTCGATGGGACTCCGAGTACGTCCGTTTTGGAGGGCACGCTCAGGCGATCGGAATGACAGTCCTGGAGTCCGATCTCGAGAGACTTCGCAGCGTCTGGATAGATTCGGCCCGAGACGAATGGAGCGAAGAGTCGTTACTGAAGAGGCGAGAGTACGAGCTCGAGTTCTCGACTCGGGAGTTGACGATGGATCTTCTCAGAGAAATTCAAAGGCTCGAGCCGTTTGGCATGGCCAATCAGCAGCCAATCATTCGAGTTGGTCCCCTCGAGCTCGATCAGGCACTCAGGCAATTCGGTCGGGGGCATCTTTCGGGGGTAGCCAGGGGAGAGACCGGGGCTACGATCGGATTGTTGGGTTGGGGTTGGCAGGATAGGATCGAAGACCTAGCAGGTTGCTTTGAAGTTCTGGGATGCCTGGAGCTCGATCGATATCGGCGGCAACCGACACTCCGTCTGATCGACGCGCGACCCTGGAGCGGGTCTTCCGCATCGGAATAGAATCAAGAACGATGAAAAAGTCTGGCCGAGGACTGCCGGTCAAGCAGTTACGTCTCGCCCTACTGATGGCGCTGTTCGCCTTTCTGGCGTCTGTAGCTGTGCTCTATGTCCTGGGGCGGATGGGTCGGCCCGACGAAACGCAAGCCGTCGATCAACTGGATGACGATGCCAGGGGAGAGCTTGTCCTTTCCGGTCGAGGCTTCGACTACGGTGTGACCCAGGAAGGGCGCGAGGTCTTTCATATTCGCGCGGGTCGAATTCTCTCGGACCGAGATGACAATTACGAGCTCGAGGACGTAGAGCTCACAATGACGCGTGAAGAAGGCGATACCTTCGAGTTGAAGAGCGATCAGGGGTTCTACAACGTTGAGAAGCAAGAGGCATCCTTCATCGGCAACGTCCGTTTCTCGGGTCCCCAAGGGGTCGAGCTGACCGCCGAGGGGCTCGAGCTCAGAGACGAGGGCGATCTCTTGGTGAGCTCTTCGCCGGTCGAGTTTCAGTTCCTGGGCAGATACTCAGGCCGGGCCGATCGAATGCGGATCAATCCAGAGCGGAACCTCTTCGTGCTTGCTGGGCATGTGAAAGTTGACACGCTTCGGGGCGACGCGGAACCGATGTCGATGCGCTGCAAGAGATTCGCCTTCGATCGGGATACGAAGATTCTCCAAGCCGAGGGAGCGGTCAGGTTGTCCCGTGGCCGGGATACTCTGAGAGCTCGGAGGGTTGCGGTCCACCTGACCGAAGACGAAAGCCGGGTCAAGTACATTTTGGCGCGCTGGAATGTGGTCGGCAAGGTGATGCAGGAGTCGAGTGACGGACAGACGAGTGTCGCGAACTTCTCCGGCCGCGAGCTCTCGATCGACTTTGAAGAGGGTACGGAGGATCCGAAGCGAGCCGAGCTCTTGTCGAGGGGAGCCTCGATGGCCAGGCTCTCGATCACCGACCAGACGGGTTTGACCCGCCGAATCGACTCGCCGACATTAGTAGGGGAATTCGTGAGAGGAGCCCTGAGGACCGCCACGGCCTTCGACCGTGTAGAGATTGTCGAGCACGTATCCTATGCACCCGAAACGGTCTTGCGAACTGTTTGCGGAGACAGACTGGTGGCTCAGGTCTCGGACTCCGGAGAGCTCCACGATATTGTCGTAGAAGGGGTCGTACAACTGCATCAAGGTGATGTTCAGGGGTTCGGAGACCGGGCCAAGGCCGATCTGGCGGTCGGAGCCATGGAGATCGAGGGCCGGCCGGCGTGGTTCTTCAGGGGCAATGACGAGCTGCGGGCACCCAGAATTATCTACGACCAAAACGAGGACCAGATTACGGCCGAAGAAGATGTCCAGGCTGTGGTGTCGCGTGATTCGGGATTCGAGACGGGCACCGATCGCAGTTCGACGGATGAGCAAGAGGAGCCGATTCGAATTGCAGCGAAGGAGGCTGTGTGGACCCGCTATCCATCCGTGGTGACGTTCAGCGGAGGGGTCAGGGCCTGGCAGGGCGAGAACTTCATGCAGGCGGATGAGATGGTGGGAGAAGAGGAGACCTCGCGTCTGACCGCATCAGGCCGGGTCAAGACCGTAGTTCGTCCAGGCAAGAAGGACTCTCCGACTCCCGAGGCGACGGACTCGGACCGAGAGGATTTGCCGAGGGAGCCTCTCGAGGTGACATCCAACGAGATGGTCTACGATCGGACGGAAAAGATCATCGTGTATTCGGGCAACTCCAAAGCTCTTCAGGCGAAGCGAACGATTCGCTGCACGGAGATCCATCTCAAGCTTGCCGAGGAGGGTGGCTTCGAGGAGATGTCCTGTGAAGGCTCCACACGGGTCGAGGATGCGGAGAACGGCAACACGGTAACGGGAGATCGGGCAGTGTACTTTCCCGAGGCGAGGCTTATCGAGATTTCCGGAAGCCCCGTCGTGCTTCGCGATGCGAAAGGCACCACTCTGCAGGGTCGAGTTCTGCTCTATGATGTCGAGACCGGTCGCGCCCGGATGCAGACTGAACCTCGCACCTCGACGTCGACAGACCAATCCAAATGAACACCGCAAAAATTCTTGCTACCCGAGATCTCAGGAAGGTCTACCGTGGTCGGGCCGTGGTCAACCACGTCTCGATCGAGGTCAAGCCGGGTGAAATTGTCGGATTGCTGGGGCCAAACGGTGCAGGTAAGACGACGACGTTCTACATGGTCGTGGGCCTGACCCAGCCTGATTCGGGGAAGGTATTCCTCGGCCAAGACGATATTACCGAGCTGCCGATGTATCTGAGGGCGAGGCGCGGAATCAGCTATCTTCCTCAGGAGCCCTCGGTGTTTCGGAAGATGAACGTAGAGGAGAATCTCGAGGCGATATTCGAGACTCTGGAACTACCCCATTCGGTGCAGGAAGAGCGTGTCAATCAACTGATCAACCAGTTCGGTCTGGACACGGTACGCAAGACTCCGGGCTACGCGCTCTCAGGCGGTGAAAGACGGCGTGTGGAAATTGCCCGTGCGCTCGTATTGGATCCGGCTTATATTTTGCTAGATGAACCCTTTGCTGGCATCGATCCGATCGCGGTTATCGATATTCAGCGGATTGTTGCGCATCTGAAGAGCATGGGAATCGGGGTCTTGATCACAGATCACAACGTCCGGGAGACATTGAAAATCACCGATCGCGCCTATATCATCAACAATGGTGAAATCCTCCGTTTTGGAGCTCCCGCTGAGCTGTCTGCAGACTCGCAAGTCCGAAAAATCTATCTAGGAGAAGAGTTCTCCCTCTAGGGTGATCACTGCGATGGCGCTCGAGCAAAAACTGTCATTGAAGCTGGCTCAAAAGCTGGTAATGACGCCATCGTTGCAGCAGGCGATCAAGCTGCTGCAGATGACGCGAATGGAGCTGCAGACCGTAGTCTCTCAGGAGTTGGTCGAGAATCCTGTTCTAGAGGAAGGTGACGAGACCTTCGAGTCCGAAGGTGATGACGAGCAGGCCGAAGAGAAAGCCGAGGAGCCGGCGAAGGAGGCCGATGAGCTCGATCACGAAGAGTCGATGAGCGATATCGATCTCGAGGCCTATTTCAATGACTATCTCGAAGGTTCGACAGGGCCTGCTGTTTTCGAGGCCCGTGAAGCGCCACCTCTCGAGAACACCCTGACCCGTGAACCGGACTTGTACGACCATCTTCTCTGGCAGCTTCATCTAACCGAGTTGGATCCTCGTCAACGAGAGATCGCCGAGTTGATCATCGGTAATCTCGATCCCGACGGCTTCTTGGTTGCCGACCTCGAAGAGATCTGCCAGATGGGCCGGCAGGAGGGCCTCGGTGAGCCCTATTCCGATGAAGAGGTGCAGGCGGCCTTGGAGCTAGTCAAGAGCCTCGATCCGCCGGGTATCGCCTGCAAGGACTTGAAGGAGAGCTTGCTCGATCAATTGGATGCCCGAGGTGAGCCCGAAGGATCGCTGACCAGAAGGGTGATCGAGGAGGCGTGGGACCCGTTTCTCAAGCGACAGTTTCAGCCAATAGCCAAGAGTTTTGGAGTCAAGCTTGCCGAGCTCGAGCCGGTGGTAGAGCACATCAAGGGGCTCGAGCTGCGACCCGGTCGCAAGTTCAGCACCGAGCGAACTCATTACGTAGAGCCCGACGTCTATATCACCAAGGTCAGCGATAAATATGTCATTGTTCTGAATGACGACGGGATGCCGCGACTCCGAATCAGCAAGGCTTACCGCAATATGCTTCGAAGCATGACCGCGAATCGGCAGCAGGGGGAAGCGCGCCAGTTCATCAAAGAGAAGCTCCGCTCGGCGCTATGGCTCATCAAGAGCCTCGATCAACGACAACGAACCATCTACAAAGTGTCAGACTCGATCGTACGCCACCAGCAGGCCTTCTTCGAGCGGGGAATCGAGTATCTTCGCCCCATGGTACTTCGCGATGTGGCCGACGATATCGGGATGCACGAGTCGACCGTGAGTCGCGTTGTCTCGAACAAATACATGCACACACCGCGCGGCCTATACCCGATGAAGTTCTTCTTCCACAGCGGAATCGATCGCGAATATGGATCGGATATTTCGTCCCTCACCGTAAAGGGGAAAATTGAACAGTTGATACGAGAGGAGGACACCAAGCGTCCCTTGTCAGATAGCGAGTTGACTCGCGTACTGCAACGAGAGGGCATAAACATTGCCCGAAGGACCGTTGCAAAGTATCGCGACGAGTTGGGAATTCCATCATCTACGAATCGCAAGCAGATTTTCTGATCGACCAAAGATTCGTCTCGACAGAGGCGGACGACTGAATATCGGGGAGACAAATGAACATCGACTTCTTGGCACGCAATCTTGAGCTCGACGACACCATTCGCGAATACGCTACGGACAAACTGGATAAAGTCTCGAAGTTTCTCGAAGACCCCGTAGAGATTCACCTCACCTTGGAGCAAGAAAAGCACAGAGCCATTGCCGAAGTGCGAATATCACATCGATTTGGCGTCATGCAGGCGACCGAAGAAACCGATGAGATTCTCGACTCGATAAACCTCGCGATCGACAAGGCCGAGAAGCAGGCCCGCAGGTCGCGAAAGAAGTTCATCGACAAACGTCGCAAAGCCGACCGCGTAAACGGCAAAAACTGGCCAATGGAAGTGCTCGAACCCTCATCGATCGCAAAGGGTCAATCGCCACGAATCATCAAGTCGAGCGTCCTGAGTATCAAGCCAATGAGTCTAGACGAAGCGGCACTGCACCTGGAGGGATCGAGAAACGATTTCGTCGTATTCCGCGATGTGGGCAGTGGACAGGTCAACGTTCTCTATAAGAGACGAGACAACAATTACGGCCTAATCTCGGCCGAATAGCCCTGGAATCAATGCCCCTTAGCGATCTGATCTCAGCCGAGCTCATTTACCCTGCGGTCCCTGGCTCGGACCGCCCCACGGCTCTGCGAGCCATGGCGGAGCGTCTGTCACAGACCCCCTTGATCGATGACTGTGACGATCTCTATCGTCGACTCTGGGAGCGCGAGGAGCTGGGTACTACCGCTATCGGAAAAGGAGTGGCAGTGCCGCACTGCAAGGTCGAAGGTCTCGACGAGGTCATAGTGGCGATCGGTATTTCGGAGAGCGGGGTCGATTTCCAAAGCGAGGACGGTCTTCCTGTTCGACTCATGTTTGTGGTGGTGTCGCCGGCCGAGGCCCCCGCAGAACATCTGAGGTCCCTGGCGGCGATATCGAAGTGGGTAAAGACGAACAGCCACGTGGAGAGGCTCCTCGCTCTGTTGGACCCGGAAGAGATCTTCGAACTCATTCGACAAGAGGAAGTCTGAATGACAGAAGAGCGAGCCCATGTTGCTGTTCGGGAGCTGCTCGGCCCGGATCTGGGTGAGCTCGAATTGTCGGTGATCGGGGGAGAGTCGAACCTCGACAACTTGATTACTCATCCTCGAGTTCAGAAGCCTGGTCTGGCGTTTGCCGGATACTACAAGTACATAAAATCTGGCCGAGTCCAGATCGTGGGCGAGAGCGAGATGGCCTATCTCGGAACCTTGGATGGCGAGACTCGGAAGGATCGGTTCGAGCACGTCACTTCTTTAGACGTGCCCGTATTCGTGATTACAAAAGGATTGGAGCCGTTTCCTGAATTGGTAACGCTTTGCGAAGAGAATGCCGTACCTATCGTTCGCTCGCCGGCGCTTTCCTCGATTGTCATCAAGGAAATCAGCTACTACCTCGAAGAGCATCTGGTCCCCTCGACGACCAAGCACGGAGTGCTTGTCGATATCTACGGATTGGGTGTCATGCTGATCGGCGACAGCGGAGTTGGCAAGAGCGAATGTGCCTTGGATCTGATTACGCGGGGTCACAGTCTTGTTGCCGACGATCGAGTTACGATTCGACGGTATCCTCATGGGGACTTGATCGGATACTGTGAAGAGCCGTTGCGTCACCACATGGAGCTCCGAGGCTTGGGAATCATCAACGTGCAGGATCTTTTTGGTCTAGCCGCGGTCCGGGAGCGGCGATCGATCGATCTAGTCATCGAGCTCGAACCGTGGGACGAGTCGAAGGCCTACGACAGGCTGGGCCTGGATGAAACCGTGTTCAAGATTCTCGACGTGCCCTGCCCGTATATCAGGATGCCTGTGGCGTTAGGTCGAAATCTCTCCGGTCTCGTCGAGATTGCGGCAAGAAACCATCTTCTGAAGCTCAGAGGGCACCACTCTGCCCGGGAGTTTGCCAAACAGCTCGAGCAAAAGCTGGAACTGGGACGGCAACCACGGGTTCGAGACTCGTCGTGACCGCGAGCAAGATGGGTAGGCGTTGAATGTCGGCCGAGGTACAACAGCTCGTCGTGGTGACCGGTCTCTCGGGGTCGGGCAAAAGTACGGTTGCCAAATCCTTCGAAGACCTCGGTTTCTATTGCGTCGACAACCTGCCACTGCCTTTGCTCCGTGAATTCTTGAGTCGTCCCTCCGAGCTGACCGACGGACACGATCGAATCGCGGTGGTCACCGACGCCAGGGCGCCCGGTTTTGCCGAAGAGTTCCCTCGAATGATGAATGAAGTGGGGCAGGGGGATATCCGGCCTACGGTCTTGTTTCTCGAAGCCGATGAGGGCACCTTGGTGCGTCGTTTTTCGGAGACTCGGCGGACCCACCCTCTGGCGGGTGAAGGGCATGTCCTCGAGGGTATTCGGATCGAGCGGGAGCTTCTTGCGGAGATTCGGGCAGCTGCCGATCTTGTTCTGGACACCTCCGAGTGGACTGTCCACGACACCAGGAGTCAGATATTCGGTGAGTTTGCCGACAGGACCGATGAACGGTTGCGGCCGATTGTCTCGCTGGTCAGTTTTGGCTTCAAACACGGCCTACCGGCCGGTACGGACTTGTTGTTCGATGTTCGGTTTCTGGCGAATCCCTACTTTGAAGATGGTCTGCGCGAGCTCTCGGGAAAAGATGCCGCGGTGCGGCATTTCCTCGAAGGGTTGGATGAATACGGGGAGCTCATGACGCGTCTCACCGACCTCTTGGAATTCGTACTACCGAGATACCGACGTGAAAATAGGTCATACTTATCCATTGCCGTCGGATGCACCGGTGGAAGACACAGGTCTGTCTGCGTAGCTGAGGAGCTCGCAGTCCGCCTTCGAGAAGCGGGATGGAGCGGACGTGTCTTTCATCGGGACATCGAGCGTTGAGCTGATTGGTTTCGGGGCTGGAGGGGGAGAGGTGGGATCCATGGTGAAAACTCTAATACTGACTCACGGCGGGTTGGCACGCGAGTTGTTGCAAGCAGCGAAGACGATTGTCGGGGATCTACCGACAGAGTTCCAGGCCGTGACTCTCGAATGGGACGATCCCTTCGAGGTCGCGTTGGAGAAGACGAAGAGGGCTCTAGAGAGCTCCGATCGAGCGAACGGTACGCTGATATTGACCGACATGTATGGCGGTACACCTTACAACGTTGCCTCGAGTCTGCGGGATCCGGGAAAGATCGAGGTCGTGACTGGCGTCAATCTACCTATGGTGGTCAGACTGGGTTGCCCGGGAGCTTTGGAGAAAGACGTCGAGAGCCTGGCATCCTGGATTCAGAAGAAGGCCAAGCACAGTATTCGAAGAGCTGGCGAGGGGAATGGCTCGAGCTCGCCCGAAGAATCTGGTTGTAAGGATGATCGAACGGGAAGTTGAAATCGTGAATCGGCTTGGTCTCCACGCCCGGGCCGCCGCGAAGCTGGTGCATACTGCGTCCAACTATCGCAGCAGTATCACCCTCGCCATGAATGGGGAAGTCGTCGATGCGAAAAGCATCTTGGGGATATTGCTTCTGGCTGCCGCCCAGGGAGCGTCGGTAATTATTCGATGTGAGGGCGAGGATGAAGACGATGCCATGGCTGCCGTCACCGGACTGATCGCCGACAGGTTCGAAGAGGAGAGTTGATGTCGGGCATCAAGCATCCTCAAGTTCTCGAAGGTCTGGGTGTTTCACCCGGTGTGGCGATCGGTCGCGCCGTATGCATCGAGAGCGAAGCGCTCGAGGTCTACCGGTTTTCACTTCCCGCCGACTCCGTCGAGGCGGAGATCGATCGCCTTCAGGAGGCTACTCAGCAGGCTCGATCCGAGTTGTTGGCGACTCGGGGTAGGGCCGAAGAAGAGTTGGGCGAGGAGCTCGCGGCCATTTTTGACGCCCAGGCCTTGCTGCTTTCGGACAAGGCTCTTCTTTCTAGGGTGGAGAAGAGAATTCGGGATGAGCGGGTCAATGCGGAGTGGGCGGTTCACAAAGAAGCCGAGGAGCTCACCAAGCAATTCGAAGGGCTCGACGACGAGCATTTTCGGGCTCGTGGCGACGACCTGCGAGACGTAGCGCGGCATCTTCTACGTGCGCTACAAGGCATTGCGCATCACGAACTGGCAGAGATGGGGGATGCGGTAATCATCGTCGCTCACGACATTACCCCGTCCGAAGCCGTCCGGCTGGCTCGCCAGCATGTTGCAGCGTTTGCTCTCGAGACCGGAGGGCAAACCTCGCACACCGCGATCATTGCTCGCGACCTCAACATACCTCTGGTTGCCGGGCTAGCTGGAGTTACTCAGTTGGTCACGGACGACGATCCAGTCGTGATCGATGGCTCGGCCGGGCGTGTCCTATTGCATCCTTCGGCGGCGCAGCTGGAAGAATATTCATCTCGGCGTGACGCAATCGACGAACGGGAGCGCGAGCAGCTGGCGACACAGAGTATTCCAGCCGTGACCCGAGACGGTGTTCCCGTCACTCTGATGGCCAATGTGGATTTGACCGAGGAGATCGACGATGCCAAGCGTTTCGGAGCCGAGGGCCTAGGTCTTTACCGAAGCGAGTTCCTCTACATCGAGAGGTCGCCCAACTTGCCCTCGGAGGACGAGCATTTCCAAATCTATCGACACCTGCTCGATTCCATGCATCCACATCCTGTGGTGATCCGGACCTACGATCTCGGGGGGCGTAAGTTGGCCAGGGATGTTATGGACACTCAAGAGGAGAATCCTGTGCTCGGTCTACGCGGGATTCGGCTGACTCTTGCCAGACCGCAGATATTTCGGACTCAGCTCAGAGCACTCTACCGAGCCGGGTTCGAACGAGATCTTTGGATCTTGCTACCGATGGTCTCGACGCTCGAGGAGGTGCATCAGTACAAGGCTTTTGTCGGCAAGATTCAGGCGGAGTTGCAGCAAGAGGGCGTCGAGTTCAACCCGGATTGCAAGGTAGGAGCCATGATCGAAGTCCCCTCCGCTGCTATGATCGCGGATCTGCTCGCTCGGGAAGTGGACTTCTTCTCTATTGGCACCAACGACTTGATTCAGTACAGCTTGGCGGTCGATCGCAACAACGAGCATGTGAGCTATCTGTATCGCCCGCTTCATCCGGCTATTTTGAGAATGCTGAGATTTGTTCTACAGAGCGCTCGCGAGGTCGGTATCGATGTATCCATGTGCGGAGAGATGGCGAGCGATCCGCTCTATTCGCCATTACTGTTGGGCATGGGATTGCGGAGGCTATCGCTGACGTCGAGGGCCATCCCGGAAGTCAAGTCGCAGATTCGGCAATTAACGATGAGCGATTTGGAGAGTGTCGTTGAGCGCTGTCTGGAGTTTTCCACCGCGGCGCAGGTAGAGGAGTATCTCGAGTCCTATCTCGTGGATCAGACGATGGTGGAACAGGAAGCTGGCTAGCAGAGTTCAACGACGAATGGCGGCCGGGTAGGCGACCGCTCGAGACTGGTGGAGAAAGAAATGCTGTCAGAGGTTCGGAAAGTAGACAAACCCTGGGGTTACGAGCTGATATTCGCCCACACCGAGCACTACGCGGGCAAGATCCTTCATGTGGATGCGGGAGAAGCTCTCTCTCTGCAGTATCATGAAGAAAAGGACGAGACGCTCTATCTACTTTATGGTGAATACGAGTTGACCCTCGAAGTCGACGGAGAGCTCGTGACCAGGACAGTCCATGAGGGAGACGCGTTTCGCGTCGAGCCGGGGACCCGCCATCGAATGGTCGCTGGGCCTATGGGCTGCGACATCATCGAAGTCTCCACGCCGGAGCTCGAGGACGTGGTCCGGTTGGAGGATCGCTATGGCCGGTCGTAGAGACTTGGGGTGCGGGGTCGCCTGGATTCTCCTGGGAATGGTACTCGGCCTGGGGTGTGGAGGCGGAGGGAAGTCAGAGCCCGCCGACCTGTCGTCAGTCGATCCGACCGCGGACTCAACGATCGAAGACGCCACACTCGACCCCATACTAGAAGCCGATGAAGCCGATACGGCGACGGAACCCTCGAGCGATGTGACGACCCTCGAGTATCCCGAGCTGGTACCGCCTCCAGAGCGAACCGAGTCTGTGTCGGCCTCGGACGTTGAGGACGCCGACCAAAGTCCATCCGAGGAGCCGGCAACCGGTGAGGAGGACGAGTCGCCCATCGACTTCTCGCTGACGGTGATCGAGGCTGGCACCAGCGAAGAGGATTCCGAAGCACCCAGTCTCGCCGAGGCAGCCGCTGCCGAGCGGGTCAGACGCAGATCCGCTCCCCCCACGAGTATCGTGATCACGAACAAGAATCTTTCCGAGTACGCGGTCGGAGAATTGACCGTCGCGGTGGGCAGTGAGGATGAAACGATCAGTGATGCAAACGCCGCTGCGCTCGAAGAACGCAGAGCCGAGGAAGAGTACTGGCGCAGTCGGGCTCTGGAGATTCGAACAGCCTGGGCCGAGGCAGCCGAGAGAGCCGAGGAGCTGGAAGCGGAAGTATTTCATCTGCGCCAAAGGTTTTACGCCGAGGATGACGGTTTTTACCGGGACTCCCAGATCAAGCCCGCTTGGGATCGCGCTATCGAACAACTCCAAGACACCCAGCGAGAGATCGAGGAACGTCAAGAGGAACTCGCTCTGTTTCTCGAGGAAGGGCGCGAGGCAGGAGCGCTACCGGGTTGGCTTCGCGAAGGAGTGGATCTCGAGCCCGAGGCTCCCGCCGATGATGAGGGTGTCTACATCGAGCCCAATCGCAACGAGTATCAACCGGGAGAGCCGGTAGTGGTGGAAGAGCACGACGAAGGATCGGGTCAGTAGGAGAGGCCATGGGCGCGAATCGGTTCTTCATAGAGACCTGGGGCTGCCAGATGAATGAGCTGGATAGCCAGCGGATGGCCGGTCAGCTTCTGCGCCAAGGCTTCTTGCCTTCACAGACCCCGAGCGATGCGGACATCATTCTTTTGAACTCTTGCAGTGTCCGCGAAAAGGCCGAGCACAAGGTCTTTTCGCGACTCGGTCGATTCCGGGAGCTCAAGAGTAGGAATCCAGATCTCACGATAGGACTCTGCGGCTGTGTAGCTCAGCAGGTCGGAGATCAGGCCCTTCGGCGATCTCCGGACCTCGATTTTGTTCTCGGACCAGCACGGGTCGGCGAGCTCACGGACGTTCTGGCTCGGCGCCGAAACGGAGAACGGGTGGTGGCGGTCGGGTTTCCGGAGGATCGCTCCTTCGATATCGATGCGATCAGCCGAGATGGCTTGTACAAGGGGATGGTGACTGTCATCGAGGGGTGCAACAAGAACTGCACCTTTTGTATCGTGCCGACTACTCGGGGACCGGAGCGTTGCAGACCGATCGCCGACATTCTTGCCGAGGTCGACGATCTTGTGGCAAAAGGCTTTCTCGAGATCGAGCTGCTCGGTCAGACTGTCAATCACTGGCGGCAGCCGGGCGGGGAGCTTGGTTTTGCCGAGCTGCTCGAAGCCGTAGCAACCACGCCGGGTGTCGAGCGTCTGCGATTCGTGACCTCCTATCCCAGAGACTTTACCCAGGCGATGGCCGATCAGATCGGGCGGCACCAGAATATCTGCCCGTACATCCATCTACCCGTCCAATCTGGCTCGGACAGGATTCTTCGGTTGATGGGACGAGGATATTCCATCCAGCATTATCGCGAAGTGGTGGATCGGCTCAGAAGCGCCCGCCCCGAACTGGCGCTCTCCACCGACGTCATTGTCGGCTTCCCCGGCGAGACCGAACGGGACTTCGAACAGACCGTGTTGCTGGTCGAGGAAATGCGGTTCGCGTCACTCTTCGCGTTTGCGTACTCGCCCCGGCCAGGTACCGCAGCGCCCAATCTGCCCGATGCTGTCGAGCCAGAGATCGCCTCCCGTCGACTGCAAGTAATTCTCGAAACTCAGGAATCGATCCAACGACAGCTAAACGAGTCCCTGGTCGGTAGTCAGCTTCCCGTTCTCGTGACCGGGACGGGGAATACGGACTCAACGCTCGCGGGTCGAACTGCCTGTCATCGGATCGTGCATTTCCAGAGTGACGCTTCCACCGACTCTCGGGTTCTGGGAGAGATACACCCGGTTCTGATCGAGAGAGCAAACCCACATAGCCTGATAGGGCGAGCAGTTTGATCTGCCCCGAGGTCGCGTTGCCTCGGTCTTGACCACCCAGTCACCAGCAGCCACAATAGGCGTCCAATATGACAACCCCTGAGCCAGAACCGGTGCGCATGGAGATCAAGGGATTGATGCTGGATCCTTCTTCGAAGACTCCGATCGTCGTACTGCACGACGAGGCCAAGCAGATCTTCCTGCCAATATGGATCGGTGTCTTCGAGGCCAATGCGATTGCGCTGAGAATCGAGGGCGTCGAGCCACCGCGGCCGATGACCCATGACCTCCTGTTTGCGTCCCTGGAACAGTTGGGTGCGAGAGTCGAGCGGGTGACCATTTCTTCGCTGAGAGACAACACCTTCTATGGTGTGATTTCGTTGACCGGGCGAGATGGCGATCTCGAGCTCGACGCGAGACCGAGTGACGCGATCGCTCTGGCGCTGAGGGCTAGCGCTCCGATCTTTGTTCTGAGGTCAGTCCTCGAAGAGGCTCAGGCGGCTCACCTCACCCGCAGCGCCAGCGACGAAGAAGAGTTGAAGAAATGGCTCGAAGACGCCTCGCCGGAAGACTTTGGCGACTACGAGATGTAGCCTCTCCTGAACAGGGGCCCAGACTGCCTGCGGGCCGACTCTTGTTTGTCCTTGTAAGTCCCGGAAAATCAGACTCTTACACCTAATGTCGGCGGGCCGACATTGCTGCTCGGAGGAGATGCTTGACCGGGACTGGTACCTACCATACACTCCGGTAATCCGATGATCCTTGCGATCGCCAATCAAAAGGGTGGAGTGGGGAAGACCACGACCGCTATCAACCTTTCGGCGGCAATAGCCTCCAAGGGTCTGCGAACTCTCCTGATCGATCTCGACCCTCAAGCGAACAGTTCGCTCTCCTTCGTCGATATCCACAGTCTGGAGCGAACGGTCTACGATGCGCTGACCGACCCCGAAATAAGTCTGTCGGAGGTGATTCAGAAAGCGGATAATGTTCCGCACCTGGAGGTTGCGCCGTCGTCGATTGCCCTGGCCAAGATCGAAGCCAAGCTGCTGGGTGAGCTCGATAGCTATTTTCGGCTGAAGGACGAGCTGAAGCGCATTCGACGTCGCTACGAGTTCGTCATCATCGATACGCCGCCGGCTCTGGGTATCATCACGGTCAATGCTCTGGTGGCCTCGACCCATGTCCTGATCCCAATCCAGGCGAGCTATTTCGCGCTCGAAGGGACAGATGATCTGCTCGAAACGATTGACAAGATCAAGCTGCGGGCGAATCCCAGGCTGCAGATATTGGGAGCGCTACTGACTCTGTTTGACAAGAGGACAAGGCTCTCGAAGGACATTCGAGATCAGGTGTCGCAGGTCTTCGGGGGCAAGTTGTTCGAGACCGTGATTTCAAAGAGTGTGCGTTTGGAAGAGAGTCCGGCCTATAAGGAGTCGATCTTCTCGTTTGCGCCTCGGTCGAGTGGAGCCTTTCAGTACTACAAGCTGTCGGAGGAGATCCTGGGTCGTGTCTGAGGCTGCTGGTCGTCGACGCGGTCTTCCGGGTCGGGTCCACATGAGACACGATTCGCACTTCGTCGAGGATCTCACCGTACGCCAGGAGGTACCGGTCGGCCGCATGGTCTTGCTGGTAGATGTCGAGACCGATCCGAAACAACCCCGGTCGTCGATGGGAGATCTGAGCGAGCTGATCGCTTCGGTCGAGGAGAAAGGTGTCCTCGAGCCGATCCTGGTTCGACCCAATCCGGACGAGACCAAGGGCGCCGATAGACCGGCCTACCGAATCATCTCCGGCGAACGTCGATACAAGGCTGCTATCGAGGCTGGTCTTGTCGAAGTACCGGTGATCGTCATGGAGGTGGACGAGAAGCAGGCTCTCGAGATCGCTCTTGTCGAAAACCTGCAGCGGAAAGATCTCACCCCGTTTGAAGAGGGTGAGGGGTATCAGCGCCTGGCTGGCGAGCACGAGTACACTCATGAGGAGATCTCCGAGGCGGTGGGTAAGTCGAGATCGGTGATCACCGAGAGCTTGACTTTGCTTCAGATGCCCGACGGTGCGCGGCAGAAGGCTCAAGAGTTGGGCGTAAGCTCCAAGTCGATGTTGTTGTCGGTCCTCAAGAATGCCGAGGACGAGGATTCTATGATCGCCTTGCTCGAGCAGGTCGCCAATCAAGGATTGAGCCGAGACGATCTACGCCGAGCCGCTCGAGCGAGCTCGAAGGGTCAGTCCGTTCCGGGCTCACGGAAGCGGCCATACACGTTCAAATTCAGGGCTCCGGATAAAACATTCAGCTTATCGCTCAGCTTCCGCCGCAGTACGGTTGATCGAGACGATTTGATCGAAGCTCTCGAAGAGATTATCAAACAGGTCAAAGAGAACGAGTCTTTGGGCTGAGGCCCTGCTGGGGAGGTCCGGTCACCCGGCCCCATATTTCTCGAAGTTTACATAATATATCTTATCGGACGTAGTCCGGATATAGATTCCACCATCTCAGCCAAGCCCTTCCCTTGGCGTCCAAGGCGCTTATAATCCGGGCGTGGGCTCACGAATCGATCGATACGTATTCCGAGAAGTCCTGGGACCATTGGTGCTCGGGTTTCTGGTCTACACCTTTCTGCTTCTGATGCAGTTTCTTTTTCGCTCGGCGGAAATGATCATCCGGCGCGATGTTCCGGCCGAGCTGGTCGGCAAGCTGCTGCTGCTGACACTTCCCAACATCATCGTTTTGACGATTCCGATGTCGTTTCTATTTGGAATCTTGGTGGCGGTAGGACGTTTGTCCTCAGACAGCGAGCTGGTCGCGATGCGTTCGAGTGGCATCAGCCTGTATTCGCTGTATCGGCCAATTCTGGTTTTGTCGGTGCTCCTGACCATCGCCAACATGTTTCTCATGGTGTGGGCCGTGCCTCGGGGAAATCACTCGCTGCAATCTTTGAGACTCGATATTCTTTCTGGAAGCGTGACCAAGCAGGTCGAGCCGCGGGTCTTCTACGAGGACTGGCAAGGAGTCGTTTTGTACGTCTTCGACGCTCCTGCAGACACGAGTTATTGGGATGGAGTCTTCGTGGCCAGAGACCTGGAGAACTCGGAGAGTGAAGTTACGGTGGCCGAACGGGGTGAGGTGCGAATCGACGAGGCCGGTGACCGACTACTCTTGCATCTGGAGAACGCGGTCGTTCACAAGGTCGATTTCGCGGATCCAGAGGAGTACAACACGACCCGGTTCGAGGTGGTCGAACAGGAGCTGGTCGATCGTTATACCGCCCGTCAGAAGGTCAAGGTCACCTCTTCGAAGAGCGTTCGCGAAATGACCGTTGGAGAGCTACGAGAACAGCTCGAGAACCCGAAAATCGCCCCGGAGCTGGCGAGTCTGACCAGGGTCGAGATTCAGAAGAAATTTGCGATCCCAGTGGCCTGTATGGTGTTTGGTCTGCTTGCCCTGCCGCTTGGCTATGCGGGCGGGCGTGGAAGCAAATCGTCGGGATTTGCGATGTCGATCGTAGTGATCATGGTTTACTACGCCTTGCTCAATAACGGCGAAGAGATGTCGCGCGTCGGAAAGTTGGAACCCTGGTTGGCCATGTGGCTTCCGAATATCGTCCTGGGGACACTCGGCGCTTTCTTGCTGGTGCGCCGAAATCGCGACCGGCCACTGATGCTCGGAAGACTGGATCGTTGGCTGCGAAGTCGAACCTGGATCGATATGAAACGTAGGCGCCAGCGATCCCGGCCGGAAAGATCCGAGATTCGCGGAGCGCAATCCAGCTCTACCGGGCAGGCCGATGTAGTGCTCAGACTCCCCCGCCTTCGGCTGCGGTTTCCGAACATATTGGATCGTTATGTCCTGAAGTCCTTCCTGGGCGTTGCCGTATTGGTTATTCTGTCGGGAGTGGCCCTCTACATCATTGCCGACTTGAGTGAACGTATCGACGACATTTTCAAGAACGAGGTTCCGCAACTCGTCGTGGTCGACTATTACCGCTATCTCAGCCTGCAGATCATCTATGAGATCTCTCCAATCGCCGTCCTCACGACGACGTTGATCGTCTTCGGAGTCCTGTCGAAGACCAACGAAGTCACCGCTGCAAAGTCCCTGGGGGTGAGTCTGTACAGAATTGCTCTACCGGCAATCTTCGCGTCGATTCTGGTCGCGATCCTGGCGGGTTTTCTCCAGACCACGGTGTTGCCGGCTTCGAACGAGCGCGTGGCTCAACTCAAGGATCGAATCAAGGGCCGTCAGACTGCACGTTCCTACCGTCGAGGGGATCGCAACTGGCTTTTTGGCCAGGGCCGCTATATCTATAACTACAGCGACTACGACGACACCGAGCGCTCACTGGAGAATCTCCAGGTGTTCGAGTTCAATGAGGCAGGCTCGATGACACGGCGTTTGTTTTCGACCAAGGCGACTTATCTCGGCGACACTTGGCTCTTCGACAAGGGTTGGGTGCGATCATTCGAAGGCAACGAGGTGCTCGAGGCCAAGATGTTCGATCAGCCGGTGATCGACTACTACCCCGAAACGCCAGACTACTTCGAGTCGGAGTACAAGCTGCCGGATGCCATGACCTTTGCTGAGCTCAAGAGCTATGTCTCCGAGCTGGAGGCAAGCGGTCAATCGGTGCCCAATCTGGAAGTCGAGCTCCACAAAAAGATCTCACTGCCGTTCGCCTCGATAGTGATGGCTCTCGTCGCACTTCCGTATGCGTTTCGACTCGGCCGAAAAGGCACTCTGTATGGCGTTGGCGTCGGGTTGGTCCTGGGTATGGTTTTCTTTGCCATGCTGGCGTTCAGCTCGACCTTGGGCGAGACTGGAGCCCTACCACCCCTGATCGCCGTTTGGACTCCCAACATCGCGTTCCTCATGCTATCGCTATATCTGTTGCTCGGAGTCAGAAGCTGAGCGCCAACTCGGGCGGCCGGGACAATTTTCGATGAGCGTACTGTTCCTATTGATTCTGGGTTTGGCCTGGGGTTGCCTGACGACGTTGTTCTGGGTCTCAGGCAAAGACTTGGGTCGTGGCTACTTCATCACCATTGCTCTCGTAGTTCTGGGACTTCTGGGGATCGGCGTCGCGATTGCCGTTCTACACCCGTTCAAACCTTTTGGCGCCCAAGCCGCTGAGAGGCACCTGGCCGTGATGATCGCGGCGCTGGCGGCGACATTTGCGTACTACGGTGCGGTCTGGAAAGAGCGCTGGACGTTGGCTCTCTGGCCGTTGGCGGCTGCTACGGTATTGACCGGGTATCTCCTGCTGCGTTCTGGAGAGATGCTGATCCCGGTTCTGGCCACCCTCCCCCATCGAGAGTCCCTGTTGGCAGCGAACCTGATCGCGTCTGGGCTTCTGTTGGGTTGGTCGTTGACCACCATGCTGTTGGGTCACTGGTACCTCGTGGTTCCCAACCTGACGTTTCGACACCTGATCGTATTCTGTTGGGTATTGCTTGGCGTCGTGGTTCTGCGATGTGGAGTCGACCTCTGGACTCTGGTCGTGGCCTACAGAGTCGATCCCTTTACCGAACCTCACCCGTGGCGGCTTCTGGTCGACCTGAACGGGCAGGGTATGTTTTTCTGGTTCCGCACTCTCTGGGGTCTGGCGATACCTCTGTTGCTGGCTTTGATGTCGCTACATTGTGCCCGAACTCGATCCAATCAGTCCGCGACTGGCATCTTGTATGTGCTTGTGGTGGGCTCGCTGATCGGAGAAATTACCGCCCTCTACATAACCACAACCACCGGAGTCCCGATCTGAACGACTCCGTGACCATGAGGATCCGGACTCAGTGCCGGACCTGTGGCCTACCGTTTCGTGCCCGGCTCACCCGTCAGCAAGAGGAGCTCAGATGTCCCAACTGCGATGACATTTGGCGAATGAATCTGAGTTCTTGGTCGGAGGCAGACCCTACGCATATCGAGGAGTGCCTGCTGTGTGGTTGTCGGCACCTGTACGGACAAAAGGATGTCAATCGAGCTGCGGGCTGTTTGATCGTCGCAATCGGCGCGATATTGGTTCCTTGGACCTACGGTTTGTCACTGGTTTTTCTCGCGTTGGTCGATTTTGTCCTCTATCTTCGACTTCCCCTCGCCGTAGTTTGTTACAAGTGCGACACCGTGTTTCGGGACGCACGGCCCGGTCCTCGGCAGGGAGAGTTCGACCTGCTCAGACACGATGTCCTGAAGTACGGAAAGAGCTGGCAGGAACTCGAAGAGGAATGAGGGAGATCAGAGCGGCGTTCACCCTAGGTCCGACGCAGAGGATGACTCTCGATGATGCCGTACAGGACCGATGCCAAAGCGTGAAACGTCGCAGAGGCTACGGCGTCGCGGCGAGTTTCCAGACCTCCAGTCAGCGAGCTGGTCATTCCGCCCTTGCGTCGGGTGCCTGGAATCGCAAAGGGAATCTGTTGGTCATCGAGTCCCTCGATAAGCCGTTGTGGGATCTCGACCGAGCCGCTGGCGCCCCAAGCCTCTCCGGCCAGACCGATGATGACCGTCCAAGCTCGGACGAAGTAGTGCACTCGACCCGCCACCTCGAGGGAATGAAGTCCTCCTTCCGAGGCTGCATAAAAGTGGTAGTCGGAGCCCAGAGTCTCGCGAATTGCGGAGGCTTTTCGGCGTGCCAGTTCGAGGGTGGCTTCGTCGCTCAACGGAAGCCCCAGGGGGTCTTCTCCAGAAGATTGGGGCACCACCGCGATGGGAATCGGCCGCCCGAGACCGTCGTGGAAATAACGAACGAAACCATCTCGGATACCTATCAGTTTGTCGGCGGCCGTGCTCGCTACCGCGACCTCGATACCCCCCTGAAAGCGACGCCAGAACGCCCTGAGATCTTTAGCCATGATCGTTAGTCGACAGAACCAGAAGATCAAGGATATTCGTCGGTTCAAGCGGTGTAAAGGCGACCGGTCGCTGCTCGAGGGTGACCACCTGATCGCCGAAGCCATTAGCTCGGGAGTGGCTCTCGACTATATCTTGATGACCCCTGAGTTTTCTCGATCCTCCGAGGGGTCGACCTTGACGAAGCAGGCCCGCGGAGTCGATGTGCTCGAGGTCGATTCCAGAGTTCTCGACTCGGTTGCCGACACCGATTCTCCACGCGGGGTCCTTGCGGTGGCGGCGTTGCCACGACTTGGTGTCGAGGCCGTGCCGAATCGGAAGGAAGGCCTGTTTTTGTATGTCGATGGTATTCAGAACCCGGGGAATCTCGGCGCGCTCGCTAGATCGGCCGAGGCATTTTCAGTTCAAGCGATCGTACTTTCCCAGGCATCTGTTCATCCGAACCATCCCCGAGCTCTGCGAGCCTCGGCCGGAAGCCTTCTCAGAATCCCCGTCGCAATCGATGTCGAACCCGATGAGCTCTCCGGGCGTCTAGACCGATTGGCGCCGAGTTGGCTCGCGCTGGCTCCAGAGGGCGGAATTCTGATCGATGCCATCGAACGAGTGCCTTCATACGTCTTGGCGGTAGGAGCCGAGGGACGAGGTCTCTCTGAGAAAGTCGAGCGACACGCCCACCAACGCGTAACGATACCGATCGATTCTCCGGTCGAATCGCTCAACGCCACCGTCGCGATCTCAATTGCTCTATACGAGTTGCGGAAGCTCTTCTAGCCGATCAACCTTCCTGGGCCTCGTTGAGGGCGGAGGTAAGTGCTGGAACGACCTCGTGAAGATCTCCGACGATTCCGTAGTGAGCGACGTTGAATATCGGTGCCCCCGGATCCTTGTTGATTGCGACAATCACCTGAGAGCCCTTCATACCGACCAGGTGCTGGATTGCGCCCGAAATTCCGGCCGCCAGGTACAATTTGGGGGAGACTGTTTGCCCACTGGAACCCACTTGCCGGTCCCGAGGTAGCCATCCACTGTCGATGACGGGACGACTGGCTCCGATCTCGGCGCCAAGTGCCTTTGCGAGGTCTTCCATGATCCCCAGATTCTCCGGATCACCGATCCCTCTGCCGACGCCGATGATGAATTCGCTCTGGCTCAAATCGATCTGATCGCTCGCAGCCTCCTCGATACCGAGGATTTCTCGATCGATCGTCAGATCGACGTTGCTGAGATCGATGGCTCGAGACTCTGCGCTCCCTGGGTCGACCGTGTCTCCCGCGAAAGAACCCGACTGAACGGAAACCAAAACCGTCTGATCGGGTTTCGCTCGGAGCTTGGAGACCAATTTTCCACCAAGAATCGGACGGGTCCATACGACACCGCTCTCATCTGCGGAGAACGCCGTGGTCTCGGGAATCATGGCGGTGTCGAGTGTCTGAGCGAGCCGTGGTGCATAATCGACCGTCTGATAGGTGTGAGGGAAAATCACGATCTGTGGCTGCGCTTCTTGGATTGCTTGCTTTAGAACCGAAATGTAGCCACCGGGTGTGTACTGAGCCAGTGCCGGGTCCTCGGCGACAAGCACCGCAGCCAGGTTCAAAGGTGTGATTTGCGACGTGGCTTCTGATAGATCATCGCCGATAAGGACGGCGGACACCTCGCCACCGATGGCAGTTGCCAGTTCCTGACCCGCTCGAATAGCCTCGAACGACATCTTCTGAACACGACCATCTCTTTGTTGAAGAACTACCCAGATTGCGTTCGACATTAGAGTATCCTCGCCTCTTTCTGCAATTTCTCGACCAGCATCGCTGCCACTTCAGCTGGATCTCCCTCGAAGATTTGAGCGCCCTCGCTCTTCTCGGGGAACGCGACCTCCAGAACCTCGGTCTTCGCGCCGTCGGCTCCGACGTCCGCGACAGACAGACCGATGGCGGCCGGGTCTACCGGCGCTATCTCTTTCTTCTTCGCCTGCATGATCCCCTTCAAGGAAGCGTAGCGAGGTTTGTTGATACCGGCTTGAATCTCTAGGACTGCCGGTAGTTGGAGGCGGAAGAGTTCGTTGAGACCGCTCTCCATCTCGCGCGTAACTTTTGCGCTCGAGCCGCCATCCTCGATCTCGACCCCCATCACCAGCCAGGCGTGGGGCCATCCCAGGTGACCGGCAATGATCGAGCCAGTAGATCCGTAGCCGGCATCGTCTGACTGTGAGCCGGTCATGACTAGATCGAACTCCTCGCGGCCTATGGCGGCGGCTAGTGCTCGGCCGTTGGAAGCGCTGTCGCCATTCAAAAAGGCAGGGTCGTTCAGATGCACTGCCCGTGCGCTGCCGAGCGCGAGGGCTTTTCGTAAGGCTTCGCGCACTCGATCGGGACCGAGGCTGAAGACGACGACTTCACCATCGGTCGACTCGGCAATTCTCAGAGCTTCCTCTAGGGCATACTCATCACTCTCATTGATTACAAATGGTAGATCGTCTTCGTCGATCCACGTTCCTTCTGCGTCGATTCTGAGCCTGGACTCACTGTCCGGGACCTGTTTGATACAGACTGCGACTCTCATGACAACACCGTCCTCCATCTAGCACTCGAGGCAAATCCGTTTGTGGTGACCCGAGACCGATACCTGTCTGGATCCGGGTCGATTGGAAGGCTTTCGCCGTAGCTTCTGGACGTCCGAAATCGCGTCGATTTTGCAGTTGTCGAGGCGTCTTCGGGCTCAGTCTGGCCAGAGGAGAGTTTACCATGTTGTGGCTGTCGGACGGGCTGGGGAAAATCACTCGTGGACATTGCCGAGACTGGCGTGCTACCTTGTGGCCGCGTGGCCGTGATCCAACCATGGAATCCATAATTCAATCTCAGCTCTACCTTGCTCAAATAGGCGACGGTGGTGGACCGAGCCTGATCGAGCTGTTTCTACACACCGGGC
>CAJHZD010000162.1_pt1 | contig 24565 bp, 17 predicted proteins | sample 9198941 | NCBI WGS metagenome assembly CAJHZD01 (sample SAMEA7708371, study PRJEB35096) | sediment metagenome | biome: marine neritic benthic zone biome [ENVO:01000025]; feature: sediment [ENVO:00002007]; material: shallow marine sediment [ENVO:03000034] sea grass bed [ENVO_01000059] ...
GGCCCGCCCTGGCGCAAGCGACGCTTCGCGGCACGGCGATCGAGCTATGTCGATCAAGGGTTTCGGGGCGAGGGTGACCCTTCACCCGAGACCGAAGACTCTTGATCTCAATCGCCTGCGTCGAGCCCTGTCGTGGGAGCGTCTCATGCTCGACAATTGTGGTCCGAGGTCTCCAGTATCGAGATGCTGCCGATCTCTAGGGTGAGGCGTCGCTCCAGGCCGAGGTATCTCCAGATTCAAAGCCGTCTTCGAAGATGGAGACCTCGGAAGAGATCTGGGTGGTCGCGGTTCCCAATACGTTGGCTTGGCGGATGTCGTAGTAGTCGACCGTGGCGAGCTCGCTGGTGTCTGCCGGCACGGTCAGCAACAGGTCGTACCGTTCGCCCGGTGCGACCCACTGCTGGGCGGTCGTCAGGGGCGACACTAGAGGTCGCCCATCGCTCGCGATGACATCGAACGTCAGGCCTCCCAGCTCCACCAGAGCTGGTTGGTATCCGACGTTGGTCGTTCGGATGAGGACGCGACCACCATCCGGGATGCCACGGATGGCGGTGGTCGGATCGGTTAACGTGTTGACGCCGTCACGACCGTTGATCAGAAAGAAATCGGGTCGATATCGCGCGTTGGCAGGACCGCTGATGATCTGCCCATGGACATGCCAGGAGCTGTCGAAGGTGTGGAGGTGCCAGATGTACTCGTGATCGAAACTCGGTCCCCCACTCCAGGCCTCGCTCGTACTGCCACCCGGTGGCCGCACGATGACGGTTCCGATCATCCCCATCTCCATATGGACCACGGTGTCGACATGACAGTGGTACATATAGGTACCGGCATGTGGCGCCACAAAGGTGTACTCGAACGGGCTACCGAGATGGGTGTAGCCGTCCACCCGGCCAAAGGCAGGCATGCCCATCGCAGGCATATGACTGACATACCCCGAGGTGGGGGCGACGCCGTCGTTTGCCTGATCGACGTCGAGCCCGTGAAAGTGAATCGTGTGGGGCAGCATCGAGCTCAATGTCACCCGCACGGTCTCGCCCTCGATGGCCTCGATCACGGGGCTCGGTACCGTCCGGTCGTCGTTGAAACCGCTGCCGAAGTACCAGGTCCTGATATCGGTGCCGTCGGCCATCTGTTCCGAGCCGTTCATGGTCACGCCGAGAGACACGATGTTCGGCCCGAGAAAGGTGAAGGAGCGCGACTCACCGACGCCCTGCTCTCGCTCTGGGTTGACTGCTCGATTCATGTTTCCTTCAAGTCGCCTCGATAAGCAGCAGGGCACCGCCATATGGATTTGTATAGACACCGTTCGCCGTAACCCCGGGCACGTAGTGCGTGTGCAGGGGAAAGGTCCCTGATTGATCGATCGGCAGGATCACGTCGACGCAATCGCCGATGCGAACCAGCGTAGTATCCTTCTCGACAATTTGATTTTCGGGTACCCGATTCCGTGTCGCCACCTGACAGTGATAGCCGTGAAAGTGCATTGGGTTGGTGATCGCACCGGTATTGATAAACCGAATCGCGACATCCTCGCCCTGAGTCGTGGCGAGCAAGGTGTCCGAGTCGCTGGCGGTGTCCGGAAAGCTGAGCCCATTGACGAAGAAATAGTTGGGCTCGTAGTTGTCCATGTCGTACGAGCCGCCGGCGGCGACCTGTTGGTTCAGGCGGTCGTCGAGCTCGCCCAGGACCAACGTGTACTGGCGGTCGAATGTCGGTCCGCCCGCATAGAGGCTATTCGACCCATCTTCCGGCATGATCACCAGAGGCCCGGCCAGACCCATGGCTCGGCCGATCTCGCCGTTGATCTCATCGGTGTAGAAGTAGCTGCCTGCGGCTGGTGCCGCGAAGCTGTAGAGCTGGGAGTTGCCGGCAGCGACCGGAGCGGTGGCAGACAAAACACCTGGAATTGCGAAGTTGATCGGCCGATCGAGATTGTTTTGCAGAGTAACGTTGAAGCTGTCACCCTCCTGGGCCATCAGCCCCGAGACAAGAGCACCGGGTCCGGCGATGGCTGGATTTCTGAGCTGCCAGACGGTCACCGAGGCACCATCGATCATCGGCTTCGAGACCGCCTCGGCAACGAGATCGATGTCGAAGGTCGTGCCCAGACCCTGATCCGAGTGCAACCGGGGCAGAATTGGCATCGAGAATGCCGCCGCTCCACCCAGACCCGCCTTGAGAAAATCTCGTCGATTCATTCGAGCTTGCCCCTCCAAGACCGCGGAGGAGACTCCGTTGCCGCTAGATCATAGCGACAGGGTGTCGCGGAGACCACGAAATCGAGTTTGGGCTATGGTTGGGACTCTATCCACCGCATCACGATCTCGCAGGCGGCAGGTGGCTCGAGGCTGTTGGAGTCGATGCGCAGATCGGGTCGAGAAAAGCCAGCCTTTCGCTCGAGGAAGTAGGGTCGGATCTCATCGATGCTGGAGGGTGATCCCTCATAGAGAGGATGCCAATCGGTGAGCCCGCCGCGGCGGGAGTGTCGCTGTGCCCGCCAGTACAGATTGGGCAGATCGAAGTCGAACAGGATCAGCCTGCCCAGATTGCGGATCCGATCGAGATTGTCATCGTCCAAAAGGCCACCATCACTCAGCGCGATCAACCCCGAGGGGCGCTCGCGAAGCACACGCTGAAGGCAGATCGACTCGACCTGCCGATAACTCGCCTCGCCACCATCGAGTACGAGCTTGGCGATGTCTTGTCCGGCTTCATGCTCGATCAAGCGTTCGATGTCGTGGTAAGGCAAGCCGAGCAGCGCCGTAGCTCGGTAGGCTACCGCGCGGGTGAACTCCGTCAGGTAGCCGGACAAGACAACCGGTCTGTCGAGTTGCACCAGCGGGGTGTAGTCATAGTAGCCACACACGAGCAGAGCCGTCCTAACGTCCTACGATCGGCAGCCGGATCTGCGATGGATACTCAGCCGAGTGATAGACGATGTTGTGTGCGGTGACCGGTTCGACCTCTTTGGCATTGTTTCCCCCGGTGTTGAGGTTGCGGGCAAAGCGGGGAAAGTTGCTACTCGAGATCTCGACGCGGATACGGTGGCCTTTGTCGATTCGGGCGCTCGTCGACATCGGGCTGATGTCGAGCTCATAGACTTGGCCAGGTTCCATGAAGACCTGCCGCTCGTATCCCTCTCGGAACCTGGCCCGTTGGATCGACTCGTCGATATTGTAGGCAGTTCCATCGGGGTAGACATCGACCAGCTTGACCGTGAAATCGGTATCCCTGGCATCGGAGCCGACATAGAGCGTCACGCCAATCGTACCGGTGATCTCGACGGCCTCGTCCAAAGGATCGCTTGTGTAGACCAGGACATCCTGGCGAGCTTCAATGCCCCGCTGGTCGAAGGAACCCGGCACGACGGCATCGCCGGTGCAGCAGACGCCACCACCGAGCGAGGGCACCGGCACGGTCGGGTCGTAGGTGAATCTGTCTGTCTGCTCCGAGGTGGGCAGAGCTCTCACCAATCGGCCATCACCGAAGAGACTATTCGCCCTGCCACCGCTGTCGAGATACCAGGTAACGATCTCGCGGTTTCCGGGTGGCCAGCTATTCGCCGATTGCCACTGATTCGACCCCATGGTGTAGAACTGAACCTTGGGAGTCTCATCGAGAACGCCGTTCTGTTCGCCCTTGAGCCAATAGTCGAACCAGTCGAAGACGAGCTCTCTGAAGTCGAACCGCAAATCCCCCATATTGCGACCGCCGACGGTGGTCTCCTTGTCATCGGTTTCGAATCGGCAGTGCTCCCTCGGACCAACGACGACGTACTGCGAGTCTCGCACCTCGGAATCGTTGCCATTGGTGGTGGCATGGTTGAAGAGCGCCAGGTTGGGGCCGATCGAGACGTCGTACCAAGAATTCAGCCACAGAGCGGGAACACCCCAGCCCTCATTGTCATGGTAGAGACCACCCTCGTACCAGGCTGGGTCGTCGGGAAGGCGCTGGACAAACTCGGCATACAAGCCTTTTGGGCCTTCGATCTCTTCCATCATGGTGACGAGGGGGAGATGTTTGATGTGCTCGGGCCAGTCGACCTCGGGCATCTCGGGCGCGAGGTCGAAATAGCGCGACAGGCGGATGACATCGTCTCTCGAAAGACCCTCGGGTAGGCGTGGTCGCTGGGTGTTCTGAACCCCGTAGAGCCAGGTGCCGAAAAGCATTTGATAGGCACCGCCTCGAAACCAGTTGCCCTGTTCGTAGAACGGGCCGACCCTGCCGATACCGGCGCCCGAAGCCATCGGCACCATAGCGGCATGGGCTGGGTGGTCGGCAGCAGCCAACGCCAGCTGCCATTCGGCTGACGAAGAACAGCCGATGGTGCCGATCTTGCCGTTCGACCACGATTGATCCTCGATCCAAGTCAGCGCGTCGTAGCCATCGGTGCGAGGAAAGCCGAGAATCTCCCACTCGCCCTCAGAGAAAAACTTGCCGCGCTCGTTCTGGATCACAAAAGCGTAGCCCCGCTCTATCGAGTCGATCAGCCACTCCAAGTGCCACTTGCTTAATTCGTTGAAATTGTAGGGTGTGCGCAGGAAGATCGTGGGTAGCGGACCCTCGGAATCCTTGGGTGCGTAGACATCGGTCGCGAGTCGGACGCCGTCGCGCATCGGAACCATCATCTTCTTTTCGACCGAGGCCGACTCCTCGAGCGTCTCGCGTAACTTCTCGATTTCGTCGGCTTTCGCAAACGAGGGCACTGCCGAGGCGACGACGAAGGCGACAACAAGACAAACAATGGCTCGGGTCATGACGATTCCTCTCACGATGAACGGCTGAGTCTATACCGCCCAACCCGGGACTGTTCGTCATGGATGATGTCGAGACAGCTTCAGATACAGCCAGTCGTAAATTCCGGTGAGCGTGATCAGAATGAAGAGTAGGGATCCGAGCGGAATGATCAGCAGATGCCACGTGCCGACTAGGTCCTTGAAGAAGCGACCGTTGTGGATCTCGAACAGATAGTTCCAAAGCGGCATTCGGAAGCTGTCGCCAAGCTCGGCGGGTTGTTCGAATCTTCCAACTGTTTCACTGCCATCGATCGGTACGACCCCCTGCTCGAAAGTCGACACGAACGACTCGCCGGCCGGGGTCTCGAAATACCCTGTGACCATCAGATTGGCAGGTCGCATCGACATCGAGCCGGAGACCGTTTGACCGGTCTCGAGGTCGATAGAGGCGCCATTTGATCGCAGCCATTGGAATAACCCTGAGAACGAACCGACGAGATAGCCATCGGGCGCCGGTTCCAAGACCGTGGCCCCCATCACAAAGATCGGCACGTCGAGATGGTGTCGCCGGAAGGGCTTGTCGAGCGAGTCGCGACCGATCCAAAGACCGTCACTCGCCTGAACGATGATCGATCGGTCGACCGGGTCGTGTAGGACGTTTCGAATCTTCTCTTTCCAAGGGTTGTCGTCGAGAAAGCCTGGGTATGCCGTGCGAGGTATCGAACCGTCCGCAATTACGGCCAAAAGTGGCGGCCGCATGAACAGCCCGGTCCCACCGATGATCAACAGTACGGCCGCGATCCAAATGCCGAGTTGGAGGTGGTAGTGGAACATCGTCTTGAAGGCGCGCTTGGTGGTCTTGTTGGTCAGAAGCCAGCTCTTGCGGTTTCGCTTGGCTTGCCATGGGAAGTACCACGTATAAAAGGCGGAAACACAGAGAAAGAACAGGGTCAAACCGACGAAATCAAAGAGCAAGAGCCCAGCCAACCCCCAAGCCTTACCGTAGTGGAGATCGAAGAACAGCTGCACCAAAGTGACCCGAGGCTCGATCTCTTCGCGCCCGGTGTGCGTCAGGACAAAGCTGTTTCGGGTCGGTGGTAAGCCAGATACATAGAATGCTGATTCGGCTGCCACCACAAGCCGGTCCCCGTATGCCAGGACTTTTCGTACCGGATCGGGCTTATCACCGAGCGCAACGCTCTCCCACTGGCCTGCATCGATTGTTCGCATGTAGAGACCACCATCGGTGGCGGCAAACAGGATGGCTAGCCCATCCGCCTCCCAAAGGAACAGATCGCGAGTCTTTCGATAAAACAGCGACTCGGGGAGTCCGTCGTTGTAGGGCTCGAAGTGATACCCGCCGTCGGTGGTGATCCAGACACCCGTCTTGCCGGCCGCAAAGGCGATCTCGGGCCGATCGCGAGAGAAGACAAGATCGGTCATCATGTTTCGATTCCAGTTCTCGGGTCTGTATTGCGGCGGAGTCAGCCAAGCCGGTACCGAAAAACCACTGATCAGGTGCGGATGGTTCATCAACACACCGGAGAGGCTCATCCAGGCCAAGAACAGCAGAAGCAGGAGACCGACGTATTTGTGGATCCACCTCGAGAGGCGAAACAGTCGTTTCACGGGCCTAACCACTGGGGGCTTTGGACCTCGGATATCTGCGTCGCACCGACTCGGAGCTGAGAAGTAGCGCTGCCGAAAAGGTCAGCAGAATAACGGCGCCGAGAATCACCGCCAAGCGAATCCAAGGCTCACTGGCCGATATCCGGAACCTCACAAAGTTGTAGGTCGTGTTGGCCCATACGGCGGCTCCGGCAAAGGTGAGGGCTTGAGCGCTCAGAAGTGCCCAGCGTTTATGGATGAGGAGCAGAAACGGAAACAGCAAGCTGATTGCGGTGAGCGGGAGGTTACCCCAGCGCAGAAAATGAGCCGCCATGAGGATCGCCGATAGGGAGACCAGTGTCGTTCGAAGAATCATCGTGATGGATCTCGAGCCGCGACCTTTCCGATCGGGGCTTGTATCAGTTCGGCTCATTGTAGAGACCCAAGGACGGTCTTGAAACCGTCCCTCCGGGTAGCCGCCGATAGGTGGGCCGCTGCACCGACAGCGAGGTAGGGTATGACGACCGAGGTTCCAGGAGACTGTGACCGATTCCATATCGGCAGCGAGGCGGCCTGGCTAGCTTGAAGAAGCATGATCCGGACCCTCGCGACCGTTTTCGCTTTATTTCTGCTGACCGCTTCAGTGGCGAGTCGGCTGGCGGCGGCGGTGACGGAGATCGGTCCGGGCGACGACCTACAGGCTGCGGTCGACGCTTTGCAGGCGGGGGACCATCTGGTGCTTCAGGGCGGCACCTACAGGCTGTCGTCCCGATTCAGCATTCAGCTCACCGCAACCGCCAATGCTCCGATCGTGATTCGTGCCAAGTCCGGCCAGACACCCGTGATCGAGTATCCATCCGCCTCTCAGAACACCATCAACATCGAATCCAGCGCCTATGTGACTCTGAGAAGGCTCGAAGTCACAGGCGGCTCACACGGTATAAGAATCCGCGAATCCAGTTTCATCACTATCGAGGAATGCCACATCCACCATACCGATGATGTAGCACTCTCGGCCAACTATTCGGGTAGCTCCTACGAAGGCTTGGTGATTAGGCGCAACCACATCCACGACACCGATCACACCGGGGAGGGGATGTACTTGGGCTGTAACTACAACGCTTGCCAGATGTTCGATAGCTTGATCGAAGGCAACTACATCCACCATACCGATGGGCCGACCGTCACTCAGGGAGATGGAATCGAGATCAAGGAAGGAAGTTACAACAATATCGTTCGCGACAACGTCATCCACAACACCAACTATCCGTGCATCTTGACCTATTCGACCGTCGGCAATGGAGGTCCCAACATCATCGAGCGCAATCTGATGTGGGGTTGTGGCGATCATGCGATTCAATCGGCCGCCGATGCGGTGATTCGCAACAACATCATTCTCGGAGCGACAGCAGATGGAATTCGCAACCAACCCCATCAGACCGGGACACCCTCGAATCTGGTGATCACCCACAACACGGTTCTGGCACCCTCCAATTCGGCGATCCGCAGCAACAACATCTCCGGATCTGTGGTCATCGCCAATAACGCCCTGTACGCGCAGACCGGCGATGCGATTCGCGTTTCGGGTAACACCTCCCAACTCACAGTCGTAGCCAATGCCGGTGACGGGGGTACCACCGGTATCGGAGGCGGTTTCGATTCGAGCGGAAGCCTTGCGGCCGACTTGACGGCGGCGAGCTACTCGGGACAGCTACCTCAGGACGTCTATCCGAAGGATGCGCCCCGCTTGGTGAGCGGCGCTAGCATGGCGTACCTGGCTGGAGACGACTTCAATGCCCTGGATCGAGGTCGAGAGAACGATATCGGAGCCTACAAATGGGTGCCGGGCGGCAATCCCGGCTGGTTGCTTTCCGCAAGTTTCAAGCAACTCCCGGCCATCTTTCTCGATGGTTTCGAGTTTGGTGACACCTCCGCTTGGAGCACCTCGGCACCCTAGTTGTCTCTCCCTGGACCACGACAACAATTTCGCTCGCGATTGATCGGGGCTATCTGCGACACTAACAAGTCGAGGTCGCGTTGCGCCGATCTCCACCCTGTACGGCAGAACCCCCATGACTCGAATCGTGAGCTCCAGCTGCCTGGCGACTCTATCGATGATTACCCTGTTGGCTTTCAAATCGACCGGTCTCATCGCACAGGAGAGCGAGATTGGTCGAGAGCCCGAGCCCCAGATCCCCGAAGTGGAGCCGATCGAGATACCGCTCGACGAGATCGTAGTCACGGCGAGCCACACGATTTTGGGAGACGAGCCGATCTCGACGATCGGCCTTGGCCGCGAGGAGATCCGCAGGCTGCCTCACTTCGGCGACGATTTGTTTCGAGCCATCACCGTACTTCCAGGCACCTCGGCCAACGACTTCTCGGCCGCATTCAATGTGCGGGGTGGATTCAATCGCGAGATTCTGGCTCGGATCGACGGCCTCGAGGTCTACGAGCCCTTCCATCTCAAGGACTTCCAGGGATCGTTCTCCATCCTGGATCCGAACATCACAGCAGCGGTGGATCTGACCCCAGGCGGGTACTCGGTGGAGTTTGGCGATCGCATGAGCGGTGTCCTGGATATGTCGACGACCGATCCAACCGAGCTGCGCACCACCTTCGGAGTCAGTTTCTCGAACATTTGGGCAGGTACAGCGGGAACGTTTGCCGATGGCAAGGGTCGGTGGGTCGGATCCGTACGAAGGGGATTTCTCGACCTGGTGCTGAAACTCTCTGGGGCGGGCCAGGACGAGGGTGATTCGAACGAAGAAGATCCGGCGCCGCGTTATTGGGATCTGTTCGCCAAGGTCGATTACGATCTGACGCCGGCTCACACGGTAGGCCTGAAAGTACTGGCCGCCGACGACACTCTCGACTTCGAAGAGCGGGAGGACGACGAATTCTTCCAAGCCGACACCGCTTACGGCAATCAGTACATTTGGGCCACCCACAAGGGACTCTTGACCTCGAGAGCGTTTGTGGACTCGGTTCTGTCGGCCGGAAATATCGATCGGGACAGAAATGCGTTGTTTACAGAAGAGAGCCCATCGGATTTTTTTGTGGTCAGTGATCAACGCGATACCGAATTGCTTTCGTTGCGCCAGGACTGGAACTATCAGTTCTCCGATCGGCAACATTGGAAGTGGGGTTTCGAGCTCCGGAGCTGGAGCTCCGACTACGACTATGTCGATCAAGCAGACCTTTCAGACCCCATCAACGATCCTCGTTTTCTACCGGGCAATCGCCAGACCGCCTTCGAAGACAGCTTCTCCAGCTCGCAGTATGCGTTGTATGCGGCGGACCGGCTCAGGTTGATATCGCGACTCACGGTCGAGCTTGGAGCCCGCTGGGATCGAATCGGACTCACCGACGAGGATGAAATCAGCCCACGAGTGAATCTGGTCTACGCCTTCGAGTCGGGTGGGGTCCTGCGAGCAGGCTGGGGTCTTTTCTATCAATCTCAACGACCTTACGAGCTACAGGTTCAATTCGGCGAGACGGAGTTTCAGAAATCGGAGAGAGCCGAGCACTGGATTCTCGGGTACGAGACGGACATCGGTTCGAAGTATCGGGTCAGAACCGATGCCTACCGGCGGTCTGTTGCGGACCCGCAGGTGCGATACGAGACCTTGTTCGATCCATTCAACTCTTTTCCCGAGGCCAGGATCGATCTCATCGAGATCCCGGCCGAGAGCGCCCGCAGTCATGGTGTGGAGGCATCCGTGCGAGCGCGTCAGAGCAGCAATCTCAGTTGGTGGGTGAGCTACGGCTGGTCCCGAGTCGAGGACCGAGTGCAGGAGCGCGATGTGAAGCGGTCGATCGATCAGACCCATTCTTTGGTTGCCAGCACAGACTGGCGGCCGGCGAAAAAATGGAGCCTGACTTGGGTTTGGCTCTACCACACAGGCTGGCCGACCACCGCGGTTGTAGCGGAACTGGCGCAGAGCCCTGCGGGCGAGCTATTCATCGACTACACCGTGGGTCCCTTCTATGCGGAACGAGTCGATGACTATCACCGGCTGGACTTCCGGGCGAGCCGATCGTCCAAGCTGGGCCCAGGGTTGCTGACGCTTTTTCTCGATATTCGGAATCTGTACAACCGCTCGAACCCGAGAGGCATCGCTATTGTCGACCCCGAGTTCCTAGACAACCCCGACGGCTCGATCGAGGTCTTGTTCCCACGCGAAGACTGGTTACCGATTCTGCCTTCATTCGGGATCAGCTACGAGTTCTGATCAGCAGCCGCCAGGATCTCCACTTCAGTCCGCCGAAAGCCGAAGACATCACGTCGATGCGCTCGAGATATGCATCGACATCGAGGCCCTGAATCGGGCTCACGGGTGGCAGATCTGTCGTAAGATCTGCCGGATTCATACGGCGGCAGTCCCTGTCTGTTGTCCTCAAGAAGCTGATTCGAACCTGATGAGAACCCCGATCACAGCCCTCGTACTGCTACTGGGGGCGATGTTCGTGACCGCGTTTGCAATCGAAGCGAGTGGGCAGGAGACGGGAGACTGGCAACCGCCTCCTCCGATGCCGGACGAGTTCGACTGGATCAAGCTGACCTCCGGCGAATGGCTCAAGGGCGAGCTGATCGAAATGTTCGATGAGAAGCTCAAGTTCGATAGCGACAAGCTCAAGCTACTCACTCTCAAGTGGGAGGACATCGAGGAGATCCGTTCGGCCGAGGTGATTCAGGTCATGATCACAGGACGTGAGGTCCGAACGGGGCAGCTCCTGATGGAGGGAGACAGCGTGACTGTCTTGGGACGGCAAGAGCAGCGAATCGAGCGCTCGGAAATAATTTCTCTGGCGGCCGGCGCCCCCAAGGAGATCAACTACTGGTCGGCAAAATTGACCCTCGGTTCCAGCGTCCAAAGGGGTAATAGCGATCTCTCAGAGTCGAATGCACAGGTCAAGATCGATCGAACGACGGCGAGGAACCGGCTCAACTTCGACTATCTGGGCAACTACAACACAGCGGTCGAGGTGGTAACTGCGAACAACCACCGGGGCTCGCTGGGGTGGCAGAAACCTCTTACCGACCGCTTTTTTGTCGCACCCGTCTTTGGTGAATACTTTCGCGACCCCTTCCAAAACATCGCCCGCCGACTGACGTTGGGCACGGGTGTTGGATACGACCTCATCGACACCACCAGAATCGACTGGCGTGTGATCGGTGGCCCGGCCTATCAGGAAACCCGATTCTCTGATGTGGTTCCGGGAGAATCGGAGTCAGAGAGCACTCCGGCGTTGATCGGCGGCAGTTACTTCGAGCTCGAGCTCACAGACGCGATCGACTTCAACCACGACTACCGGTTTCAAATCGTCAACAAGGTGTCGGGAACCTACAATCATCACATGGTGACAGGATTCGAGGTCGAGCTCACCAGCCTGCTCGACTTCGATATCACGTTTATTTGGGACCGAATCGAAGACCCACGCCCCGACTCGGACGGCAATGTTCCCGACTCGGATGATTTTCGCCTGATCTTGGGTCTGGGCCTCGATTTCTAGGTCGAGCGTTCGGCTGTTTGGGCCGGAGATTCGAAACCAAGGTGGGTAGTCTGTCGTAACTCTGAGCAGAGCAATCCGGCGGCATCTTTACGCTGGCCTGGATAGTTGCTCCAAAAGATAGCTAAGATTCTGGATTCTGCCGCCGTAGGTGCGACGCGGAACCGCGATGTACGCGGTGGAAGAGTAAATTCCCTAGGAGGATTGAGATGAGAAAGATATTTGGATTGATTCTGGTGCTGGCGGTGGTCGCTGGACCGTCGGTTGCCCAGAAAGTCACGATCGACTACGCTCATGATTTCGACTTCGAGTCGATCAAGACCTTCCAGTATGTAGACACGAAGGATTCGAACGCTGGAAACGATCTGACCGACAATCGCTTGAGAGACGCCATCATCCGGGAGGCGAAGGACGGCGGTCTTCAGCAGGTCGATTCGAACCCCGACATGTATCTGACCTATCACGTCACGACCAAGGACAACACGGTCTTCAACACAACGAGTTACGGCTACGGTGGCTGGGGACCGGGCTGGGGCGGCTACGGTACGTGGGGCTATGGTTACGGTGCTGGGATCGGCATGGCCGATTCGACGACCCGCGCCTACACCTACACCGAGGGAACCCTGATCGTCGATGCCTACGATCCGGGCAGCAAAGAGCTGATCTGGCGTGGCACCGGGACCGTCACCCTCAAGGCCAAACCCGAAAAACAGGCCAAACAGGTCGATAAGATCCTGACCAAGATCGGAAAACAGTGGGAGAAGATCCTCAAGAACCAGGGTAAGTAGTCGACTCCAAACGGCTGATTTGTCTCTCGACGGCCACCGATTTGGTGGCCGTTTACATGTTGCACATCCGCTGTCTGGGAAACGGTGTATCTCGGGGCCAACCGAGGTAGACTAGACCTCTGAGCCGGATCCGAGTAGACGTCTCTACCGGTTGAATCCGACAGGAGGAAAGCATTATGAAGCATCGCACAATTCTAGTATCTGTAATGGCGCTCTTCTTGCTGGCTGCAGCGGGATTTAGTGCCGAGATCAAAGACTATTCGAGTACCATCGAAATCTTCGAGCGGGTCGATCAGGTCAAACCGTTCTTCCCGGACGCCTATGGCTATGCCGTGTTTCCAAAAATCGGCAAGGGAGGCCTCGGGGTTGGCGCCGCACATGGCCGCGGACAGGTCTATGTCGATGGCGACGTGACGGGTATCACCAAGCTGACAGATATCTCGATCGGGTTTCAGGCTGGCGGTCAGGCGTATCGACAGATCATTTTCTTTGAAGACCAGCGTGCCTACGATGAGTTTACCCGCGGCACCTACGAGTTCGATGCTGGCGCTGGAGCGATCGCGGTGACCGCGAGCGCAGAAGCCACAGCAAGCACACAGGGTTCTGGCGCCGGAGCGAGCCCCGGTGGGCAGAGTGGGACGGCTGCTCTTGCGGGGTATCACAAGGGTTTGGCTGTCTTCACCATCGGAACCGGTGGTCTGATGTATGAAGCGACCATCGCGGGTCAGAAGTACAAGTTCGAGCCGGTCAACTAGACTTTCGCCGCAATAGATCAACTGGTTCATGCGCAGCTCCCGAGACTGATGGAGAGCGAGACTTCCATCGGCTCGGGAGCCTTTCGGTTTCAGGTCGGGGATCCTTAAGATGGAGAAGATTGACGTCGCAATCATCGGAGGCGGTCCAGCCGGTTTGCAGGCGGCGCTCGTGATAGCGCGAACACGGAAAAAGGTTCTGGTGCTGGACGCGCCTCGAGCGCCACGCAATGCTGCTTCTCACGGCGTCCACAACTTCCTCGGGTTGGACGGACTCTTGCCCGGCGAGATCCGAAAGATCGCCTGGAGCCAGATCCACGTCTACAACAGTGCCGAGCTTCGCGACGAGCAGGTCGTCGACGTAAAGAGATCCGACGACGGACGATTTATCCTCACGGGTGCCGATGGCGGTAGCTACATGGCCACCAAGCTGATACTGGCATTCGGCTACCACGACGACTTTCCTGATATCCCTGGCTTTCTCGAGTGCTGGTCCGACACCATCATTCCTTGTCCTTTATGCGATGGATACGAGAATCGGGACCGTAACTGGGGCATCGTTCCTACCGACCAGAATGAAGCGCAAGTGTTTCCGAAGCTGGCGCAGAACTGGACCTCCTCGATAAAGGTTTTCTTGCCTACCGGTCTCGAGATGGACGAGGCGCTTCGGACCGAGCTGGCTGTCTTGGGAATTTCCGTGCACGGAGGATCGATCACCGAAGTCCACCACGCAGTCGGTAAAGTCGAAGCGGTCAGCCTGGACTCGGGAGGAAGGGTTCCTGTCGAAACGCTTCTGTGGAAGCCAAAGGCACGCGTATCGACCCTGGTCCAGAACTTGGTCGCCAACCTGGGTCTCGAGATCGACGAGTCGGGATGGATCACGACCGACGAGTCGCAGCAGACCAGCGTGCCCGGTGTCTGGGCCGTTGGGGACGTTCAGGGTTGGGTGGGGGGACTGGGAGCAGCTGCCGCCGGCGACCGAGCGGCGTTCGGACTCATCAAGGGTTGGTACTCTTAGACGCCTCCGCCACAAGGGCGATCGACTGCTCGGCGATCCGGTAGAGAGCTTCGCCGCCGCTGTTTTGGTTCACCGTGCAAGCCATCACGATATCGAGCTCGGGCACATAGGTTGCCACTGTGCCCCAGAATCCGGAATGGCGGTAGGTCGTGTACCCGCTGACATCGAGCACCCAAATCCCCATGCGATACATCCCCGGAGGCATCTGGCCCTCCTGGCCACTCGATTCGGCACCTTCGATCGTCGTCAACATCGTAGACACAGTCTCGGATTCGGCATAGACGCCACCGGTGAATAGGGCGCGCATGAATCGCGCCATGTCTTCGACCGTGGCAACCAGACCACCACCACCGTAGAGGTCGAGTGAAGGATCGAAGTCGTAGGTGTCGGTTTCGCCAAAGAACTGATGGGCCCGCTCCGGCACTCCCTCGGGTCGCGGTTCCAGGTTCTCCCACCAGGTGGAATCGAGACCGAGACGCTCGAAATCGAGCATCTGGCGCACGGCAGTCGGCATAGGAAGTCCGCTAGCGTTGGCGACAACCTCGCCCAACAACACATAGCCGGTGTCGGAGTAGCGGTAGATCTCGCCCGGCTCGCCCAGAGGATCGCCCCATGCCATCGCCGCTGCGACCTGCTCTGTCCGAGTCCAGGCGTGCCTCGGGTCGGTCGTGATGGCCTCGATGTAGTTCGAGGTGTCGGAGTGATCGAAGATACCGGCAGTGTGAGTGAGCAGATGTCGGACCGTGATCGCCTCCGGGTCGTAACCGTCGTCTCGCAGAGCCGTCACCAGGTCCTCGCTGAGATACTTCGAGATCGAATCATCGAGACCGAGCTTGCCCTGTTCGGACATACGAAGCACCGTCGCCGCAAGGTAGGTTTTGGTGTTACTGGCAGTACGCACGGGTCTGTCTGGCGTCATTGGTGTGCCGGCGTCCGGATCAGCCAAGCCCGCCGCGCCCTCGAACTCGAACCCCAGTTCGGGGGCCGTTACATAGAGCGCGGCACCATGAATGGCGTCGTTGTCGGTGACGGCGGAATCCACCAAGGCCTGGAGTGAAGCGCCGAGCTCGGCCTTCGGTTCGGACGCTGGCGCCGCAGGCGGCGGCTCGGTCTGGCAGCCAAGTGCCAGCAAGCCGGCCATCACGATGGAAGCGGCGGCGGTCAGCCGAATCCGAGGCATCGCCCTACCTCAAGCCTTCGACAAGTTGAAGCTGAAAGAGCAATCTTCTGAAGGAGTAGATGTAGGACTTGCCGTCGCGGGTCATATGCAGCATGTCGATATCAAAGACTCCGGACGGATCTGCCGGCGACAACTCCATCCAAAGAGCTCGTTCGCCGGTCGTCAGGTCGATCCGTTCGATGCGGGTGGGAAGACCGGCTTGCCGATATACATAGAGGTAATTCCCATCATCACTCCACTGGATCGGGATGTCTCCATTGGTGGAGCCTGGTACCAGACGGCTCTCACCTTCACCTACGGGATAGATCTCGATCACGTCGTTGGGTCCGATGGTAGCCACATGATTCCCGTCCGGCGATATGGCGCCGCCTTCGTATTGGAATGCGACGCCTTTTGGCGTCACGGGATGTACCGATTCGTCCCCCAGGGAGACATGAAAGATCTGTGCACCTTCGCCCTCGAGTGCGCCGGCGATTAGAAAGGAGTCGCCGCCGGGGAGAAACTCGGCCCAGGGCTGGGGCCGGATGCCTTCGATCGGTATCTGGCGCGATTCCCCGGCGCCGGTGGGGAAAAGCGTCGGTACAGGATTCTTGGATGGCTCGGAGAGCGCCAAGACCCAGCGGCCGTCGGGCGAGAAAGCGAGTGCCAGGCCTTCGCCGATTCGCACCGCGGGGGCGCCGTCGGTGGCGCGGGTGTAGAGCCAGTACCCTGATTCGGTCCAGGTGTTTCCCTCGCCAAAGAGGGCATACCGGCCATCATCCGAGATGGCTCGAGCTTGAGACCAATTCAACCAGGTGAGGTTGACTGGTGCGGAAGACTCAGGACCAAATCCGATGAGCTCTCTTCGGGTGCTCGGAGTGGCAACGAGAACTCGACCCGCCCGATCGATATCTTGGACACCGAGCCCAGAGGATCCGGTGTAGATCTCGCGCCGTAGCCCATCGGGAGCGTACGCATAGATCGTATTGCCGTGATTGGCCCAGACCTCGCTTCCGTCAGGGGTCCAGGCGAGTCCTTGGACGCTTGTCGGCGAGAGCTCGGTGAGGTTCCCTTCCAGATCGACGAGCATGAAACGGCCGATGTTGTCGCCCCGGAGCGGGTGTGAATTGAATGCGATCGAGTCTCCCTGGGGTCGCACTCTCGGATTGCTGATCCACCCCTCGGAGGTATAGAGAACGTTGCCGATCGGGTACTCGATTCGGACCTGACCGTCGACATCGCGCACCACGGCCAGCTGTTCGCCATCGGGCCCCCAGTCGGCCTCTTGCACGTTCTCCAGTAGCTCGCGGGGTGCGCTGCCATCCTTAGGCAGTCGGGCCAGGGTGCCGCTGCTCTCCCAACCGACGGTGAAGCGGCGGTCGATCGAGATCGCCATCTCACCGCTGGGTGCGATCGATAGCAGGTCGGCCGGTCCGAGATTGAGCGGTCGCGATTCCGGAGAGTCTGGACTCGTGACAAAAAGCTCGACCGGGTCGCCACCCCAGGCCGCCCCATAGATGATGCTCTGGCCCTCATCGGCGAATCGAGCCGTCCAAACCAGACCCCGTCTGTAGGTTAGCGGCGTGAATGAGAGAGAGGTCTGCTCTCCCGGTCGGGTAGCCCACCATGTGACCAAGGCACTGACCAGCACTCCTGCCACGACTGCTGCCGCCAGAAATGCGGTGGAAACCCCCCGCTTTGGTGCTGGCAGAGTGTCCTGGGCGATCCGCACCCCGGAGATCGAGCTCTGCTGTAGCGCTTCGAGCTGAAACGCCAGGTCTTGTGCCGACTGAAACCGCTGCTCCGGATTCTTCTCGAGACAGTGATGCACGACCCGGTCGATCGAGGGTGGAAGATCGTCGACCGTCTTGGAGAGCTCGGTCGGCTCCTGTTTGAGGATGGCACTCATGGTCTCGACCGCCGACTCGGCCTGAAAGGCGCGGTTTCCAGAGAGCATTTCGTAGAGAATGGCGCCCAAGCTGAAGATGTCGGAGCGGTGATCGGACTGCTGGCCGCGGACCTGCTCGGGCGACATGTATCCGACGGTTCCCATCACGACACCAGGGCCGGTCTCGGCACCCAAGGTCTGAGCCATGGTCGGATCGTCTTCACTCTGACTTGTCGGTGCCCACTTGGCCAGGCCGAAGTCGAGGATCTTGATCCTGCCCTTGGGTGTGATGATGAGATTGTCGGGCTTGAGGTCGCGGTGAGCGATCCCTTTCTCGTGTGCCGCCGATAGGCCGTTGGCCGTCTGACGCGTGTACTCGAGGGCCTTACGAGGTGACAGCGGACCGTCCTGCAGGACCTCTCGAAGCGTCTGACCTTCGAGCAGCTCCATTACCGCGTACGTCACACCATCATGCGATCCGAAGTCGTAGATCGCCAAGATGTTGGGGTGCGAGAGCGCGGCCACGGCGCGTGCCTCGCGCTCGAACCGGGCCAGTCGCTCGGGGTCTGAGGCGACTTCCTCCGGCAGCACTTTGATCGCCACCTCGCGGCCGAGCTTCGTGTCTTCGGCCCGATAGACCTCGCCCATACCGCCTTCACCCAGCTTGGCGGTGATCTTGAATTGAGAGAGGGTCGTGCCGATCATGGTGTGGTCTTTGTCCCAGTGTTCTGCAGACTCGGTGCAAGGCATTCTACAATCGTCGGTCTGCACGTGTGTCTGCCGAGTTCAAGACCGACGGAATGAGTGACGATAAGGGAACGAAGATGAGTCGATTGCGCACAAGACTGCGATTTGGGACCGGGGCCTTTCTCTGGATGGTGGTCGGTATTTTATGGGTTCTCTCGAACCCGACCTGGGCCGAGGAGGCGGCCGATCCGTCACGGCTCACGCTGCAGCGGATCTTCGACGGTGATGAGTTCTCGCTAGAGCGGTTCGGGCCGGCCCGATGGCTGGAGGACGGTTCCGGCTACACCACGTTGGAGGACTCGGTGGCCTTCGAGAAATCCGAGCAAGAGATTAGTGAGGGGGAGGAGGAAGAGGAAGAGAAGGCCGAGCCCAAGGACATCATCCGCTACGACCCCACCACCGGCGAGCGATCGGTGCTGCTGTCCGCCAAGTCACTTGTGCCCGAAGAGGGCGGCGACCCGATAGAGATCGAGGACTATCACTGGTCGGACGACGGCGAGCGTCTGCTGATTTTCACAAACACGACGCGTGTCTGGCGACTCAACACTCGGGGTGATTATTGGCTGCTCGACTTGGCCGATGGCAACTTGCGCAATCTGGGCGGCGAGATCGAGCCATCGTCAATGATGTTTGCCAAGCTGTCCCCTGATGGTCGCAAGGTCGCCTGGGTCAACTACGACGACAAGGATCTCTACGTCCAGGATCTCGACTCGATGGAGGTGACACGACTGACGTTTGATGAGTCAGAGTTCATCATCAACGGTACGTCCGATTGGGTCTATGAGGAAGAGTTTGGTTTGCGAGACGGATTTCGCTGGAGCCCCGATGGTCGACATATCGCCTTCTGGCAGTTCGACAGCGAGGGAGTGGGCTCGTTTTATCTGATCAACAATACCGACACTCTGTATCCAAAGCTCAATCCGTTGCCCTATCCGAAGGTCGGCACCTTGAACTCGGCCTCCAGACTGGGTGTCATTGCGGTGACCGGCGGTGAGGTTCGCTGGTTCGAGCCCTCCGACGATTCCCGTAACAACTACATTCCGAAGATGGACTGGGTTCCGGAGTCGAATGATCTCTTCTTCATCCATCTCAATCGGCTTCAGAACACGGCCGACTTCATGTTGGCCGATATCGAGCCCGGCGAGATGCGAACCATCTTTACCGACCGAGACGATGCCTGGGTCGATATGCGAAAAGATCCGTTCTGGCTCGACGATGGTAGCTACTTTGCCTGGCAGTCCGAGAAGGACGGTTGGCGACATCTCTATTTGATCTCCCGCTCGGGCGATGAGGTACGTCTCGTTACATCTGGTGACTACGACGTGGTGGAGATCGAGCAGATCGACCCGGTCGGTGGGTGGGTCTACTTTCTTGCGTCTCCAGACGACCCGACGACCCGGTATCTTTATCGGACAAGGTTGTCAGGCGAGGGAGAGGCCGAAAGACTGACTCCTGCGGACATGGAGGGTAGCCATTCGTACCAGATCTCGGATGATGGCAATTGGGCTATCCACACCTTCTCGTCATTGGAACAGGTTCCTCGAACATCTCTGGTCTCGCTACCCGATCACGAAACCCGTCGAGTCCTCGAAGACAATGCCGCCGTACAAGCGGCTTTGGATGCGATCGACAAGGGGCCAGTCGAGCACTTTCGGGTCGAGATCGAAGATGGATTGGCCGTCGATGGCTGGATGATGCGACCCGCTGATTTCGACTCGTCCAAGAAGTATCCGCTCTTGATCTACGTCTACGGGGAGCCTGCGGGTCAGACTGTTCAGAATCGTTGGGACGGGAAGGATGAGCTTTGGCATCTCATGTTGGCTCAGCAGGGCTACATCGTGGCCAGTCTCGACAATCGGGGCACCCCAGCGCCAAGGGGACGCGAGTGGCGGAAGTCGATCTATCGTCAGATAGGGATTCTGGCCTCCGCCGATCAGGCTGCCGGGGTTCGGGCGATGATGGATCGCTGGTCGTTTATCGACCCCGAGCGAGTCGGCTCCTGGGGATGGAGCGGCGGTGGCTCCATGACGCTCAACGCCCTGTTTCGTTACCCCGAGCTTTACAAGACGGGAGTTGCGGTCGCGTTCATCAGTGACCAGACTCTCTACGACACGATCTATCAGGAGCGCTACATGGCGCTTCCCGATGTCAACGAAGAGGGCTTTCGCGATGGCTCACCGATCAACTTTGCCGATCGGCTCGAGGGCGACCTTCTGCTCATCCACGGCACGGGTGATGACAACGTTCACTATCAGAGCTTCGAGCTTCTCGTGAACAAGCTGATCGAGCATGGTAAGCAGTTCGACATGATGTCGTATCCAAACCGCAGTCACGGAATCCACGAGGGTGAAGGCACGACCCTACATCTCTTCTCGCTGATGACGGACTATCTGCAGGAGCACCTCGAGCCGGGACCGAGGCCGGTCGAACCTGAAGAACCGGGCGGTCCTTAGTCACCCAGGTAACCGAGGGCGCGAAGCCTTTTGGCCACCTCGGGGTCGAGCTCTCGAGATGGTTCCACCCCGGTCTCCCAGCCCTGCTCCCAGCTTCTGAGCTTGCGTAGCAAGTCGTCTCGGGTTTCTGGAAACTGATCGGCCACGTTTTCCGTCTCACCGGGATCCTGGCTCAGGTCGTAGAGCTCTAGATAATCCTCGTCCTGTCCGGGGTAACGGATCAACTTCCAGCGATCTGTTCGGACGGTCTTGATTTGGTGATCCGTGTCTACCAGGTAACCGCGATCTCCGTAGCGCCACCGCATGGCTTGCGCAGTCGAATACACAAACTTCTTCCCGGGCTCCTCGCCCTCGATCAGTGGCAGCAGGCTTCGGCCTTCGATTTCGAGCCCCTCCGGTGGCTCGACTCCCAGCAGGGCGAGGATCGTGGGCAAGAAGTCGATGGCTTCGACTGCCCCCTCGACGGTGGAAGGCTCGAGACCCGGTGCGGCCAGAATCAGCGGTATGCGAATCTGCTCTTCAAAGACCCGACCGCCGTGATCCATCGAGTGATAGCGCTCACCGAGTGTTTCTCCGTGGTCGGAGGTCACGATGACAACGGTGTCGGACAGATCGAATGTGGCCAAGAGCCTCTCGACCAGATCGTCCTGGTACTTGATCAGGGCATCGTAGCGATCGACATAGTAGTTCTCGATTGAGATTCCCTCGCCATTCTGGTCGTGGAGCCGCTGGTATTTCGCGATTCGGTTCAGTCTCCGACCGGGGTCGTCGGAATGAAACGCGGTGACGTATTCTGGGCCGGGTTCGTAGGGACCATGGGCATCGAACAGGTGAAAGAAGAGGAAGAAGCGCTCCTCCGGGCCAATGCTGCCGAGCCAGTCGAGGGCCGCCTCGAGAGTCTGTGTCCCATCTCGACTGTTCTCTTCGAAGTCGTCGTTGTAGATCTCGAAACCGCGATCCAGACCCGAGATTCCCGATTCCAGGGTATAGCCGCTGACAAAGGCTCCGGTTCGAAAACCTTCACCGTTCAAAATCTCCGCGAGAGTTGCAGGTCCATTCGGTGCCATCGGATAACCGTTTCGAACGACCCCATGAACCTGCGGGTACAGTCCGGTAAACATCGAGGCGTGCGACGGCGAGGTATTTGTGGCCTGGGTAAAGGCCTGGTCGAACAAGACGCCTGTCTTGGCTAGCGAATCGAGTCGGGGTGAGGTGGCTCGTTCGTAGCCATAGGTCGATAGATGGTCCCGTCGAACGGTGTCGAGCGAGATCAAGACGATGCTGCTTGACGAATCCTGCGCGCAGCCAGCGACTACGAGACCCAGTAGCAGGAGACCCACCAGACGGTTGATAAGAATCATTCGAGATACCCGAGCGCCAACAGTTTCTGACGCTCCTCCTCGCTCAGCTCGACTGGCTGGAATTGAGTTCGCCGGGCGGTTCTCAGCCAATTGGCCAGGGCGATTCGGAGCTCCTCGACCCTCTCGGGATACTGCGCGGCTACGTCATGCCGTTCCATGGGGTCGGACTGTAGATCATAGAGTTCCCAGTAGTCCTGGTCCATACCTGGATAGTTGATCAGTTTCCAGTCTCTGGATCGAGCGCTGTAGATCTTTCGGGCCGGATTGAGATCGTAGCCCCGGTCTTCGTAACGAAGGCTTACCGCCTTGGCTGAGCTGAAAACGACTCGGCGCCACTCGTCTCTGTCGCCGGTAATCAGTGGGACCAGACTTCGCCCGGCGACGGCTGCTTGTGCAGGAAGGTCGATCTCCAACAGCTGGAGCAGGGTTGGCATGAGGTCCACGGTCTCTACCAGAGCGCCCACACGTCGTTGCTCGAGGCCGGGTGCATGGAGCAGTAGAGGAACTCGCGTCTGCTCGTCGAATACATGACCGCCGTGATCGACGCTCCAATAGCGCTCGCTCAGCGATTCGCCATGATCGGCCGCTACGACGACGACGGTGGTATCGAGGTCGACAGCATCCAGCAGAGCTGCTATCAGAGTATCGGCGAAACGAATCGAGCCGTCGTAGAGATCGACATACGGACTGACGGTATCCACGGGCTGCCCCTCAGCGTCTCGCATCTGTTGATACTCGGGGATCAGACCGAGCCGAGTGCCAGGGGTTTCGGAGTGAAACATCTGCTGAAACTCCGGCGGAGAAGAGAAGGGTCCATGGGTGTCGAATAAATGGACGAAGAGAAAGAACGGCTCGGTGCTTTCGGCGCCGAGCCATTCGAGTGCCCGAACGACGGTTTCGGCACCGAGTCGACGCGCTTCCGGTACTTCATCGTCGTAGATTAGGAATCCCCGATCGAGACCCGAAGTGCGCGCCGCCAGAGTCCAGCCGCTGACGAACCCCCCTGTTCTGTATCCGTTTGCTGCCAGTATCTCCGCCAGCGTGGCCGACTCGGGAGCAAGTCGGAATTCGTTTGCGACGACTCCATGGTTGAACGGGTACTGACCGGTGAACATCGATGCATGGGATGGGGCAGTGCTGGTCTCTTGGGCGAACGCCGAGTCGAAGACGACGCTGTCTTTGGCAAGCGATTCGAGCTCCGGCGAAGTGTCACGGTCGTAGCCATAGAGCCCGAGGTGGTCCTGGCGCGTCGTGTCGAGAGTGATGACCAGTAGGTTGGGACGGGATTCTGTCTTGCCCCAACATCCAATCAACAGAGTCGGGGTCAGAAGAACAAAAAGACCGATGAGCCAGTTCACCCGCTCGAGATTCAACATTCTCCTCATCCGAGGGTAGAGGATACGACAGGAACGGTGCCGGGCATGCAGGTATGCATGTTGTAGTTGTATCAGTGATCGGCACCTTGGCCTGACAACCTGCATACCTGCATGCCCGGCACCGGGTTACGCCGGGTTATGGCGAGTACCAGATCGGTGATGTGTAGGCTCGCTCCTGGGTCGACACCGGGGCGCCTTCAGGAATCGGGATACCAAACCTGACGGAATCGTAGGTCGACCAACGCGGCGTCGGTATCTCGATCACCCGGGCGTAGTAGAACGCCTTCTGGCCTCGATCGAAATCGGGGTCCGTCCACACCGCACCGAGCTCGGCGGCACCGATCGTGTTGGTCCAGCTAGCTGTCTTGGCGTCGACGGTGTTGCCGATCGCTGGCACCTTGCCGTCCGCACCCTTGGTGCGATCTCCGGACCAAGTCACGTCGTAGACCTTCTCGTGGGTCTTGCCTGCCTTATCAATCCATCCCTTGATGATCTGGATACGATCGAGGTTGGCACCGATCGCATCACGAAGCGCATAGACCATGAACGTCGGTGCTGAAGCGCTACCGCGACTTCCAAGCTCGCCTCCCATCGGCACTCCCCTCTGATATCCGGCAAAAGCTGGGAGCCGACCCTTCAGATCTGCTTCGGTGAAATCCCATCCGCCAAAGAACCGCACCATCATGCGGCTTCCCGTGGTGGCATAGACCTCCTTGCGCTGCATGGCCTCGAACAGTGCCTCGCGGGTGTTCTCGGTCGCCCAGACCGCGGCCAGCCCCGACGCCACCTGCTGCCAGGCGTAGATCGTGCCGGCTTCGCTCTCCATAAACGGATGCGTCATACGCTCTGGATTTGGCTCATAGCCCGAGTGTTTGCCGAAGAAGTTGTCTTCCTGGGTGGTCGCCAGCGAGGTGTGGCTGTCGGTCGAACCGATCATCCCGAACTTGTAAGGGTTGGTGCCGAGTCGGCTCTCGATCGCGAGACCCCGTTTGAGCGCCTCGCGGGCGTACTCACCGGCCAACATGTCGTTGGTCTTGGCTTCGGAGACGTCGAGGTTGCCCACCGCCCAGGTCTCGTAGTCGGCGAATTCGTCGTCCGGTGAGAGATAGGGATGCGCTTCGCCGTCGCCCTTGATCTGGGTCGCCTCGTAGAGTGGCTCCCA
>CAJHZD010000323.1_pt1 | contig 23917 bp, 16 predicted proteins | sample 9198941 | NCBI WGS metagenome assembly CAJHZD01 (sample SAMEA7708371, study PRJEB35096) | sediment metagenome | biome: marine neritic benthic zone biome [ENVO:01000025]; feature: sediment [ENVO:00002007]; material: shallow marine sediment [ENVO:03000034] sea grass bed [ENVO_01000059] ...
CCATAAACGGATGCGTCATACGCTCTGGATTTGGCTCATAGCCCGAGTGTTTGCCGAAGAAGTTGTCTTCCTGGGTGGTCGCCAGCGAGGTGTGGCTGTCGGTCGAACCGATCATCCCGAACTTGTAGGGGTTGGTGCCGAGTCGGCTCTCGATCGCGAGACCCCGTTTGAGGGCCTCGCGAGCGTACTCACCGGCCAACATGTCGTTAGTCTTGGCTTCGGAGACGTCGAGGTTGCCCACCGCCCAGGTCTCGTAGTCGGCGAATTCGTCGTCCGGTGAGAGATAGGGATGCGCTTCGCCGTCGCCCTTGATCTGGGTCGCCTCGTAGAGTGGCTCCCATTTGTCGCGCTGGGTCACGTAGTCGGTGTCGAGGGAGGTGCCGTCCCACTGCGCCTCCAGCGGAAACATGATGCCGTTGGCGAGATTTCCGTTGTGGGCGATCGCCAGGACATCGCCGCCGGTGGTCGCCTCGTAGTTGGTCATCCACTTCCATAGATCGCGCGGATTGGTGCTACCGAGGGGTGGCTGAGTGGTGTAGGGCACAGTCTGCCTGGCAACGTTGGCCCCATCTCGATGAATCACCACCCGGTGCATGTTGTTGCCTTTGACCAGCGACGTCCATTCTGAACCGATAAAGGCTGTGAACGTACCCGGATCGTTGTATCGGTCGGCCGCATCGATGGTTTCCTGCCAGGCCGATTTGTACGGAGCCGTATCGGGGCCGTAATAAACACCCTCGGGAAACTCTCCCTGTGAAAACATGCCGATGAGCTCGAGCGCCACCCCCACACCTTCTCCGGCCTGGATTCGGTCATACCAGTCCCGAGCCGTCGGGTCCTGTAGCAGCTCGGGCTTGCCGTCGAACAGATCGGGAAAGAATCCCATATTGTCGGAGTGGTCGGAGATGACCAGAAAGTCGAGCGGCCGCGACAGTTTTACGGGCAACCCAGTGGCGGAAGTGATTTCTTCGCCTCTTGCGAGCTTGTAGGCATCGTCCATCACCAGTCGATTGCCAAAGGCGCCGGCATCCATCGACATGGCGGTGTGAAGATGGGTGTCTCCCCAGTAGATCTCACTGGGGAAGCCCCGCTGGGCATAGGGTGAGTAGGCTCGACCCGGATAGGTCTTCGACAGCGCCTGGGCGCCGTCCGGGGGCGGTGGTACCTGAGCTACTGCGGGTAGAGACAGCAGCAGCGAAACCGCGATGATCGGTCGTTTGAACAGCATGGATCTCCCTCCTTGGATAAGCGTCAGCGAACACAGAGCCAGCGTTGCAGCCCGGGGGCTGACTATACCTCTGTACTAGAAGCGATTCGGGTGTTCTGGGTCGGAGTCGCTGGGTGAGTCTTGCGAAAACTGCCTGCTCAGAGGCATCAGCAGGATTCGGGGCAGACTGCGCCAATCGACTCCGCGAAAGTAGGGCAAGCCCAAGTTCATCTCTGCCTAGCCAGAAGAAAAGAGCCCGCTCTTTCGACCGGGCCCTGGCGATTCGGGAACAATGTCAGGCGCTTGTCCTGATACCTGCAGTGTCTCCTAGTTCAGTGGACAACCGAGATTGTTGTCGAAATCCAAGTCGTCAGCCAAGGACAGTATCGCTTGGCGATTCTGGGTGTCGAGAGCGGAGTTGACCATGTCGATCACAGCACTCTCAGTCAGCGGGAAGGCCACATCAGGGTGGGCCGCGTTGAGCAACGAGCCGACGGCCTGCTTGAGCAGGTTCCTCGCCGCGCCCTCGACTCCAGGGCCACCACCGAAATTCAATGCCTCGAGCAGAGTTGCATTGCCGACGCTGGGTATCGCGGCGGCGCTCGAGAACACGTCTTCAACGATGTCGCCCGGCAGATACCCGGTCGGCGACCATGAACCGATATGGTTTTTCCAGTAGCCGTGACTGCAACCTTCGAAGCCTGTCTCTTCCTTCTCTCCGAGGTAGTGACTTCGATCCTTGTCTGCGACCTCGCCTCCGTCAGGTGCCGTGCCAACGACTCGACCTTCGTTTCGATACTGACCTTCTTCGGCAAAACCTTCGGCCGTGCAGGTCATCGACTCCGTGGGCTCCAGCGTCGTCATTGGGCACGTGATTGTGCCGATCTGATCGTCGGTGACCACGATGTCGCTCAGGGTCACGTCACCCGTGTTGGTGACCTCGTAGGTCCAGACAACGGGGTCGCCTACAGCGATGACCGGGCCGGTGGGCGAGTCTGCATCCTCGCCATTCGTCGCCTTCTCGATCCTTATGTCGGGGTCGCCGGCGAGAATACCGAGATAGTGACTTCGATCTTTGTCACCCGTCTGAGTCTTGTCCGGAGCCGTACCGACGACTCGGCCTTCATTCTCGTACTGACCTTCTTCGGCGACGCCCTCGGCCGTGCAGGTCATCGACTCCGTGGGCTCCAGCGTCGTCATTGGGCACGTGATTGTGCCGATCTGATCGTCGGTGACCACGATGTCGCTCAGGGTCACGTCACCCGTGTTGGTGACCTCGTAGGTCCAGACAACGGGGTCGCCTACCGCTATTTCGGGGCCGGTGGGCGAGTCTGCGTCCTCACCATTCGTCGACTTCTCGATTCGAATTCTTGGCTTCCCGCCCGCCTCGACACCGAGGTAGTGGCTGTCGTCTTTGTCGGCAGTCTCGGTCTTGTCGGGTGCCGTGCCGCGGACCCGCGCAACATTTCGATATTGACCCTTCTCAGCGACCCCTTCTGCTGTGCAGGTCATCGACCCGCCGGCCTCCAAGGCGCTCTTGGGGCAATCGATGTCGCCAATCTTGTTGTCGTTGAGGTTGATATTGGTCAGCAGGACGCCGCCCGTATTGGTAACGACGTACTCCCAGAGTACGGGATCGCCAACAACGATCTCGGGACCAGGACCCTGGTCGGCATCTTCGCCGTTGGTGCTCTTCTCGACGGTGATATCCGGGCCGCCAGTCGGCTCTCCGCCGGTAAGTCCGCCGCTGGTATCGGCTGAAGCCGGTCCAGAACCCGGCGTGGTCGGCTCGGTCGGGCTCGATCCGCCGCTGCAGGCCAATGCGATCAGTCCTATGGCCAGGACGAGCGCAGCTAGAGCAATGGGCAGTTTTCTGAATGAAACATTGAAGAATTTCGACATTGGTCCCTCCGAACAATAGTAGTGAGCTTATCCAAGTAAGCCTATACGATCCCCGGATCAGGAGAATCACGAATAGACAATCATCTATGCGTCGGGAATACGGTCTTCGAGATCCCCATGCGCTGTGGAGAGTTTCTCAGATCGCCTTTTCGGCCAGCGCCTTGGCGGTCGGATAGCGTGGCCGGATGTCGACCGGTACATCCTCGAGCCTTGCGATGGCTGCCTTGAGCTCCTCCGATGCCTGGCCGTATTTATCGAGGAACTGGGCGGTTCCAGCGTAGTCACCCAGGGCCTGTAGCATCAGCATTTCGTGCAACAGCTCGCGCATTGCGCCCGGGAACTTTTCCGAAACGGCTCGGAAGCGCCCCTGATCGTCGATCTCGAGAGCGCCTTTTTCGAGGAGATAGTTGAACTGCGAGACGGTTCCCTGTCCATGGGCCTCGGTCAGTCCGAACCGGGCCGAGCGAAACAGTCCGGCGACATAGGTGGCGCCGAGGCTGTCGAGAAGATCTTCGGGCATATCGCCTTTCTGGATGAGGGCGAGAATATTGTAGATCCCCATCACGTCGGCCTTGGCCTCCTCCATCACAGAGTAGAGGTCCTTGAGCTCCCGGCGGACCTCGGTCTGGCGGCCGTCGAGGGTGATGTTTCCCGGTCCGAGTCCGTGGCTGAGCTCGTGATGGAGCGATTCGTTGAAAAAGGCTTCGAAGGAGATCCTATCGGCGTCTTCAGGTACCAGGACTCGTGCCGCGATCGGAGTCAGAATCTTCTCGAATTTTGCGCGTAGGACGTTTCGAAGCATGACCTTCTTCGAACCCTTGGCCTCTCGCACCTTCTCATCATTCGGCAGATTGAAGGCCAGGGTCTGGACACCCGCCTTGGATTCACCGCCGACGAATACGACGTCCACCACCCGAATCGGACTTTGGGTGCCGCGGTCGAGATTTTTGAATTGATCGTCGATGGGTAGATTTCGCTCGAGATAGGGCAGCATCTCTTTGTAGCGCGAAAGAGCGTCCGATTCGGCGGGTATGTCGACCGTAACAAAAGCCTCGAAACCGGATTTGTAGCCGAACAGGGCATCTTCGTAGACTTCGTAGGGTCCGATCGTGACCTCCACCGGTGAAGCGAGATCCATCCAGGCCATGTCGCTTTCGAAGTAGTCATCGCTCGAGAAGGCGTCGGCGCGCAGATTCAAAAAGGTTCTGAGTGATTCGTTGTCGGTCTTTGCTGCGGCGCTTCGAAGATACTCGGCGGCCGGATCCAGCCACTCCCTGTAGGCTTCCGAGTAGGGAACGGCGACCAGCGCCTCGCCCTGGCGTCGAATCACCGTGTGGAGAGACGTGAATGCCTCGCTGCGATCTGGATTAGCTTCGATCCAGGCATCGAACTCCTCGCGGGTCATGTCGACCGGATAAAAGCCTGCCCCAGGCGGATGGGGCATGTCGCCGAGAAAGGGCTCGAGCTCAGCCAGCCGATCCCAGGGTCCGAAGTTGACTTCGAAATACTCGCGAGTCGCCTGGTCTGCTTCGAGCTCGAGTTTCTTCCGCATCTCTGGATTGCCCGTCCAAACCTGACGCAGAAAGATCTCATCCATGAGGCGGGCTGCCCCGAGAAGATCGACTAGAACGGCGCGATCTTGCTCGCTCAGAGCGTCGATCTCAGCCTCGAGATCGGTAGGAACGAACTGAGCGAGTCGCTGTTGAATACCGGCGTCGGATGGGGAGAGAGCTTTCGCGTGCGGCTCTTCGACCTCTGACTCTGGCGCTCCGCACGCGAGCACAAGAATTGCGAGCACAGATATGGATTCGATTCGCATGAGATGACCTTTCAATTGGATAGTTGGCTCGGGCGCAGGGATTCCCGAGAGGGTTCGAGATGCATTTGGAGTCTGGTTCTTGAGAGAACTGCCGCCGCGAGAGCGGAAGCGCTCTTCGATGACTGATTCTATCGATCTTGGCTGATATCCTCATCCGAATTTCGAGTGAATCGAGGTGTCGCCATGTCTGAGAACCGTCTACTCAAGAAACTCACGCCCGCAGCCTTTTCAGCTGCTCTGGTACTTCTTCTGGGGCCACAGGCCTACGCGGAGAATTGGCCGCAGTGGAGGGGTCCGCGATTCAATGGCACGAGCTCCGCGTCGGATCTGCCGACAACCTGGAGCCAGAAAGAGAATGTCCGGTGGCGGGTCGAGCTACCCGGCCCTGCAGCTTCGACGCCTGCGGTGTGGGGAGACCGTATCTTTCTGACCTCGACCGAGAACGAGACCGATAGCCTCTTCGTTCTGTCGTTCGACCGCTCGGGACAGCTCCAGTGGAGCCATGATGTCGGCCGAGGTAACCGCAAGAAACTTCCTGATCGGCTGGCTCATGAGACGACGCCGGCGTCACCTTCACCGGCGACCGATGGCAAGCATGTATGGGCACTGTTTGGAACCAATATTCTCGTCAAGCTCAACTACAGCGGCGACGAGATCTGGCGCGTCGATCTGGCCTCTCGATACGGTTCGGTCAACAATTATTTCGGGCTGTCGATGTCGCCGCTGTTGTATGAGGGGCGTTTGTACCTCCAGCTCCTTCACACGGACGCGCAGTTGATCGTCGCCTTGGATGCGGCAACCGGCGATGAAGTCTGGCAACACCAACGATCGACAAATGCCAGAGAAGAGTGTTTGCATTCCTATGCATCGCCGACGCCGTTTGTGTCGCGCTCCAACGGGGCGGCGCAGATCCTGATTCAAGGAGCCGACTACATCACTTCACATCGAATCGCCGACGGGAATGAGCTCTGGCGCTATGGCACGCTCAACCCCGCCGATAGCTACAACCCGACCTTCCGTCTGGTCTCCACACCGATCGCGGTCGAAGGCACTGTGATTGTTCCGACCGCCAAGCGGGGCCCGGTCATTGGCTTACGACCGGGCGACTTTAGCGGTTCGATTGCCAAGGGTAGCGACCAGTTTGTCTGGGAGCTCGAACGCGGAACACCCGATGTGCCATCGCCTCTCGTCTTCGGCGGACTCGTGTACCTGAGTGGAGAAAAAGGCACCCTGACCGTGCTGGACTTCAAGTCGGGAGAGGTGGTTTATGACGAGCGTGTCCACCAGAGCACCCATCGGGGCTCGCCGGTGCATGCCGACGGCAAGATCTTTCTGACCGGGACCGATGGAACGGTTTCGCTCATCCGTCCCGGACGCGAGTTCGAAGTCATCGCCAAGAACGACCTCGGCGAATATCTGGCCGCCTCGCCGGCAATATCGGGCGACACGATCTATCTCCGAACCTATGATGCTCTCTATGCGATCGGTATCACCGAGAGCCCGGCCGATACGGCTCCTTGATGGCGGAGGTGTTGCTGGATGCGTAGCCGTCCGACGGTGATTATGAGAATCGGCGTACTGATCATCATCTTGCTAGCCGAAGCTCAGGTCGGGTGTCTCGCGCCCGACCGAGACTCTCTCGGGACCGAGTCCGCTCGAGATCGAGAAACCGGCGCGCGGAGCACGGTCGACATCGAAGAGGCGCCCGGTTATTCCGCCGAGGAGGCCTACGAGCTCAGAAACGCCCTCTCGATCGACAACTGGGATGATGGTGGGCCTTTGATGCGCTACGTCTTTCTCAACATGGGTGAGCTCTTCAACCAGTCTGTGATCCATCGCGAGGGACCGATCGCGCCCTTGGCGTACGAGCTGAGGCCCGAGATAGGGAATTTCAAGACCAGCAGTCGTCTCGGTGAGAGGCCGCTGGACGACTATGTCAGAGAGTCTGCCGTCGATGGGATCGTGATTGTGCATCGCGGCAAAATCGTCTACGAGGTCTACCCACGGATGCGGGCACGGGACAAACACCTTCTGATGTCGGTATCCAAGGGCTACGCCTCGACCCTGGTGGCAATCCTCGAAGATCGAGGTCTGGTCGATCAAAATGCCCCGATCGAAACCTATCTACCCGAGCTCGCCGGCTCGGGCTGGGAGGGTGTCCGCGTCCACGACATCTTGGATATGGCTTCGGGTATCGACTGTCACGAACGGGTCAAAAGCGCTTACACGGATCCGGGTGAGTGCTACTACCAGTTCGAAGCCGCGCTGGGGTGGCTCGGCGCCACGGAGGCCACATTCGAATCGCCCTACGACTACATGGCCAGTCTGGGGTCTCATCGTCCTGCCGGTGAGGCTTTCGAGTACACCTCACCCAACACGTTCATCCTTTCCTGGTTGGTAGAACGTGTCGCAGATCGAACCTACGCCGAGCTGCTCTCGGAGGAGATCTGGCAACGGATCGGGGCCGAATCCGATGGACTTCTGTCCACGCCCCGGCGGGGAGTCCCCATTGCGCATGGCGGCATATCGGCCACCCTACGAGACGTAGCACGGTTCGGTCTGCTGTTTACTCCGAGTTGGAGTGTCGTCGCCACAGAGCCCGTCGTCTCGGATGCTTATGCCGAGAAGATCCGTACGGGTGGTCGGCCGGAGATCTTCGCCAAGGGTGTTCACACGCGTCCGGACAACCTCCACGTCGATGGTGAGATGCCACGCCACAACAGCTACCAGTGGGATTTCGTCATGAAAGATGGCGATTTCTTCAAGGGCGGCTATGGTGGGTCCGGTCTGTATATCTCTCCCATCCGGGACCTGGTCGTAGCCTATTTCGGCACGTTCGAGGTCGGGGGTCCCGAGAACGAGCTCGACCACATCGCTCGCCAACTGTCCAAGTCCGGGATGTTCGACTAGCTCCTCTGACGAGGCTCGACAGCTGAAGCCAATCGGTTCATGAGCAACTCCCCCCGTCTATTAATTCTCGGCATCGACGGCGCGACCTTCGACACCGTCGAGCCCTGGGCAGCCGCGGGGTACCTTCCAACCCTTGCGCGCCTTATGAGCGAAGGTGCCAGTGGCCCACTGAGGGCCTGGCCCAACATGAACAGCGCAGCGGCGTGGACCTCGATGATCACCGGCTACAACCCGGGGCAACATGGGGTCTACGGCTTTGGGTCGGCAGTGCTGCGGGGCAAGCAGCACTGGACACCCACAACGGGGTCTTCGAGGCAGAAGGAGACATTCTGGAATCGTCTGAGCGACGACGGCGACAGCGTCGGAGTCGTCAACGTTCCGATCTCGTATCCCGCCGATCCGGTGAACGGGTTCATGCTTGCCGGGATGGATACCCCGAGTATTCGCAGCCGTGGCTTCTGTCACCCACCGGATCTGGCCGAAGAACTAGGGCGTCAGAAGATCGAGTATCGACTCGACGTTCCGAACCTTGGGGTGTTGAGTCAGAAAGACCCGGACCGAGGAGTTCGACTGGCCAGGGAGATGGTCGACCAGCGGGCGGCCGCGATCGGATATCTAATGACGAGTCGACCTTGGGACATGCTCATGGGCGTCTTTGTCGTCACCGATCGTTTACAGCACTACTATTGGCCCGACGAGGGGGCTCCGCTGGATGGCCCCGAGTGGGCTGCCATACGGGACATCTATTGCCGTCTCGATACGCTGATTGGGGAGCTGATCGATCGAGTCGAGCCGCCTTGCAACGTCTTGATCGTCTCCGACCACGGATTTGGCCCCACCCGCCTGGCTCCGAAGTGTTTGAACCAGCTTTTTGAAAAGCTCGGTCTACTTCGATTCACTGAGGGAAAGGGAAGTCTTGCCGGACAGCTGCTCGGGACTGGTCTCGATCTGGGCCGCCGCATGATCCCCCAGATCTGGCAGCGATCCTTGGCTGCTGCGCTGCCTCGCTTGTACACCAGAGCGGTAAACGAGAAGAGGGTGTCGAATATCGATTGGTCGCGGACGAGGGCCTTCGCTACCCTTCATGGTCGCACCGTTCATCTCGATCTGGGTGGCTGGCAAGAGGAGGCTCCGGCCGATCCGACCGAATACGATTCCCTACGCGATCGAGTGCGCTCGATCCTCCTGGGTCTCCGGAACCCTGAAAGCGGTCGCAACATGGTCAAGGCGGTGCACGACCGTGAGGACCTCTACCACGGTCCCAGGCTTCGAGATGCGGGCGATCTCATCATCGAGTGGAATGAAGATGAGTGTGGCGATTCGCTCCTCTATGAAGAAAACGGCGAAGAGTACCTGTTGCAGGTAGATCCAAGGTTCCGCCCGGAGGTGCGCTGGAAGGCCGACCATCGGCCCGAGGGGATCTTCATCGCTCACGGTCCGAGCATTCGATCTGGCGCCAAGACCCCCTGCGCCATCTACGATGTAGCACCGACAGCCCTCTATCTGCGCGGCAAGCGGGTACCCTCCGCCATGGACGGCTCGGTCATCAAAGAGATGTTCGAGGCGGATTATCTGGCTGCTCATCCGATAGACACGGTCGACGAAGATCCGAGCGATCGGTCGAATGATCGAAATTTGAGCGCTGAGGATCGACGCCTGATTGAAGAGAGGTTGCGCGGCTTGGGTTACATCGAATGAATCCGCGGTGTTGCAGGAGCCGTGAGATAGATTGAACCCGGTATGAAGTTTTGCCATGTGACCACCTTCTATCCTCCCTATCACTTCGGTGGGGACGCGATTCTGGTCCGCGCGATGTGTGAGGCGCTTGTCCGTCGCGGCCATCAGGTCGATGTCGTACATTGCAAGGATGCGTTCCGACTCAAAGGGGGGCGGGTCCAGACGACCCCCGTGTCGACAAACGGGGTTCGAGTGCACTGCCTGCACAGCCGCCTGGGACTGCTTTCACCTCTGATCACTCAACAGACTGGCCGACCTGGTCTCAAGCATTCGAAGCTCAGACGCTTGCTCGAGGACGACTATGACGTTGTGAATTTTCACAATGTCTCATTGATAGGTGGCCCAGCCCTATTGAAACTGAGCCAGGCCCCCGTAACCCTGTACACGACGCACGAGCATTGGCTGGTCTGTCCCACACATGTGCTTTGGAAGAATCGCAGCCGCCCCTGTGACCGACCCGAGTGCATCCGTTGTTCGCTGGTTACGGGCACTCTGCCCCAGCTCTGGAGATACACGAATCTCATGGACTCCGGTCTGGACAGCGTCGGCGCGATCCTGGCACCGGGCCAGTTCACGGCAGCAAAGCATCGCGAATCGGGAATTTCTCGCCCCATTCGCGTGATCAATCCGTTTGTGCCTCGATCTGACCAGCCGGCGGCACGACGGGAGCTAAGTCCTCCCTCGACGTTCGTCTTTGTGGGACGCCTCGTGCGCTCGAAGGGAATCGAGCAGTTTCTCGAGGTCGCAGCCCTGCGACCCGACTATCGATTCTTGATAGCAGGTGAGGGGCCGCTTGAGGACGGCCTCAGGCAGAAATACGGGGCGAGGGCAAACATCCGATTTCTCGGAGCAGTGCCGCACCCAAGGATGCAAGAGTTCTATCGGCAGGCGCACGCTCTTGTCTTTCCATCGATTGGTCCCGAGGTCTTCCCGATGAGCATTCTCGAGGCCATGTCGGAAGGTGTGCCTGTCGTGGTCCGGCAGGCAGGCGGTAGCGCCGAGTCGGTCGAACGAACCGGTGGAGGTCTGGTCTACCGAGATCCGACGGAACTGATGCCACTGCTCGATCGACTGGCGACCGATGCTTCTCTGGCCCGGTCGCTGGGTCTCCGGGCGCGGCAGGGAGTCGAGCGTCACTACAACGAAGAGCGCTGGATGAGCGAGTATCTAGCCTTGGTCGAGTCGGTTCGAGGCAGTCGGGTCGAGCGCCGTCGGAAGCGGTACGCTCAGTCATGATGGTCGTGTCAAACAGAGTCGAATCCCCCCGTTCGCTTCCGATTCTCGGTCACGTACCCTCGTTTCTGCGAGACAAGCTCGGTTTTCTTCGACAAACGCGGCAGCAGTTCGGCGACGGTGTGAAGTTGAGAATCGGGGAGCCGGTCTGGTTGCTCAACGATCCCTCGGATATCGAACACATTCTGGTGACCAATGCCTACAATTACGAGAAGTCTCCCAAGTTGACCAGCCCTCGCGGACGCAAGCTTTCGGGCTCCGGCTTGCATACCGCCACCGGCGCCGAACATCTTCCGAAGCGGCGTCGTATGCAACCGCTCTTTCACCGCTCGATCGTCGAAGGACACTCGCAACTGATCGCAGATCTGGCCCGCGAGCGGCTCGAGTCCTGGCGGGAGGCCACGGAGATCGATCTGTTCGACGAGATGATGACCTTGACTCAGCAGGTACTCCTCAAGACGCTGTTTGGTCGGGACTTCGACGATCCGGGTGGCCGGTTTGCACAATCGGTCACGACACGCCGTGAGTACATCGAGTATTTCTTTACATCGAATCTTCCGATCCCCGAATATCTGCCTCTCCCCATCGCGTGGCGCTATCGCCGGGCTGTGGCCTACCTTCACGAGACGCTGCAATCCGAGATCGAGCAGCGGCGGCTCGTCGACCCGTCAGAGCTTCGAAGCGGTCGCCACGACATGCTGAGCATGCTTGTGGCGACGCGAGACGGGAATGGACACCCGATGAGTGACATCGACATACGGGACGAGTCGCTCACTCTTACGAGCACCGGTTACGAAACCGTGGGTGCAGCCCTGACGTGGACGTGGCATCTGCTTTCGAGGTCTCCAAAGATTCAACAGGCCGTGACCCTCGAGACCGAGTGGATGGGCGAGTCGGGTCCTATCGAGGCGGCACGTATCGATCAGATGCACCTGACTCGGAGGGTATTCAACGAGGCCTTGAGAATGTTTCCACCGACCTGGATCTTTGTTCGAGTGGCGAACGGCCCGGCACATCTGCCCAGTGGACTCGAGATTGAAGCTGGCGACAAGATTTACCTCTGTCCCTACACCATGCATCATCATGATCGGTACTACCCCGATCCGGACCGGTTCGACCCGGACCGTTTCACTGACGAGGCGGAACGGGGTCGGCCGAAGTTTGCGTTCTTTCCATTTGGTGGTGGCTCGAAGCTCTGCATCGGTGAACCTCTTGCAAGGCTCGAAGCCATGATCCTGATCGGGCTTATGGCACAGAGCTTCTCATTCGAGCCTGTACCGGGTCGGGCCGTGACCCCACGACCCGCAATCGTCCTGGAGCCTCTCGGTGGGCTGCCGATCCGTATCCGCAGGCGGGTATAGACTGCTGAATATGCGACAAGAGCTCCTCAAAGCCTGGCGCACCGACAACTGCATCAATCTCTATCGAATCGAGCAAATCAGCATCGAGGGCTCCGGAACGCCATTTGGGTTTGGTATCGGATCTAGCGCTTCGCAGCTCACATGACTATCGTGGTCCAAGAAGACGAGGGGCGTCGTTTGTACATCGCCCGTCGTGGCGGCGACACTCTCGGGTACGTCGCAGTCGACTCCACGGTCGGTGGACGCGCAAGGGGAGGGCTCCGTCTGGTCTCCGACGTAGGAGCCGACGAGATTCGCGATGCTGCCCATGCGATGACATTGAAGTATGGCTTTCTCGGGCTACCGCAGGGGGGTGCCAAGGCCGGAGTATCGGGAGATTCCGAGAGCAGTGTCGAAGAGAGACGAGAAGTCTTGCTCGAGTTCGGAATCGAGATCAAGACACTACTCGAGAATCGAATCTACATCCCGGATGCAGATCTCGGCACCTCGGCCGACGATATCCGTTGGCTGATGAAGAGTCTGGGCATCAGAGTCGCTAAACACGACTGGTGCGAGAATCTCTCAGGTTTCTACACCGCCGTGTCCTGTCTCGCTAGCGCCGAGGCTCTTCTGGCGCACCAGAATCGGACCCTTTCCGGCCGGGCCGTAGCGATCGAGGGATTTGGCAGCGTTGGAAGCAACCTTGCTCGACTGATGAGTGATCGGGGAGCCCGCGTGGTTGCCGTCTCCACATCGGCCGGTGGGCTCTACGATCCTCACGGGCTGGACGTCGAGGCGCTCCTGCCTTTGGCGGCAGATCGGGGCAGTGCCTTCGTAAGGAGCTCGAGTCGGGGAGAGTCGATTGAAGCGGCGTCGCTTCTCGAGCTCGATGTCGACCTGCTGTGCCCCTGCGCCAGACGCCACTCGATTCACCGAGACAATTTCCCCCGGATCAGAACAAAGATGATCTGCGCCGGGGCCAACAACCCCGTCGATCCGGCTATCGAACGAGAGCTCTTCGAGCGCGGTATCGTTTTTGCGCCCGATTTTGTGACCAACAGCGGTGGAGTCCTCGGTGGCACGCTTCAGTTTGCCGGCCTCTCGAAAGACCGAGCCACGGCATCGATCGACCGGTTTCTCAAACAGCGTTTGGGAGAGGTTCTAGACGACCCGGCCTCGAGCCGACGTCCATTGAGAGAGGTGATCGAGCCAGGCGTTCTGGCTCGTCATCGGCGGATCAGCGTCGCGGCCGATCATCCGACGCTAAAGAGTCGCGTATTCGCGATCTTCCTCGGCGCATATAGAAGGGGACTCATACCAAAAGCCTTTGTTTCCGGGCTTGCGCCGATGTACTTGAGGCGTCTTCAGAGGTCCTGAAGCACCCCAGTGTTACGATTGCGCCCCTACATAGATATCCAGTGGATATTTTGTTCGAACCAAAATGTTCGGTTCGCTCGTCAGCAACTAGGAGGGGAATCTGCGAATGATCGTGGACGAGGCAATGCATGCTCGACGCTCGATTCGGCGCTTCGAGGCGCAAGTGATCTCGACGGAGGTCATCGAGGAGATCCTCGATCTGACCCGCTATACCCCGTCCGCAATGAATGGACAGCCCTGGAACTTTGTGGTTGTGGAGGATTCGGACACGAAGAAGAAGCTGGCACGGATCAAAAAGGCTCGTTGTCCTCCGGAGAAGAGGGCATTTGCCGCGGAGTACGTCAAGAACGCGCCGATCGTCGTGGCGGTCTGTGTCGACAGCTTGCGCTCCTACGACCGCTCCAAGGAGAACGGAGTGCTCGCTTCTGGCTTCTTGATGTTGGCCGCCACCTCTCGCGGTCTTGGAAGCGTCTACCTTTCAGCCTACCGCGATGAAGACCCCGGTCTGGCCCGAGAGATCTCCGAGGTTTTGGAGCTGCCCGAGGATGTCGAGCCCATCGCCCTGATACCCCTCGGCTACCCGGCCGAGGTACCGGCGCCCAGGCAGCTTCGCCCCTTGAAGGACCTGGTTCGATATGTCTGATGCCATCGGGAGCTTTCTTCGTGCGATCGACGAGGGCGTTGATGCCTCTCGCAGCGTGGTCCTGCGCTACCGAAACGCGGTGCGCTTCGAGAACGACGATCAGGACGACGCTCGGTTCAAAAGGCATCTCGACCGGACTTCGTTGAAGGAAGGTCTCGAGATCGTTCCTCTTATGGAGTACCGAGGCGTGTCGATCGATGTGCTGGATGAAAGCTCGCTGATGACAACGGGAACTCTCAAGTCGATCGACGGTTGTATCGCAGCCGCCAAGAGTCTTTTCCAGGGGTTCGAACGCTGCATCTTCGAGTCGGGCGGCAACACGGGATCCGCTCTGACTCGCTACGGGGAATGTGTCGATCTCGAGAGCTATTTCGTGGTCCCGGCAGAAAATCTCACGATTCTGGACAGTTCTATCTTCGAGAGATCGGGGGCCTATCTGATCGCGGTCGACGATCCGGGAGAAGTCAAACCCGCGGCTGCCAGACTCGCGGAAATCGAGTGTCTTCGGCGAATACCGGAGCCGGAATGGCGTTTTCAGGCCTCCACCCTGATCGGTTGCTTCGTCCTCGAACAGTTCATCGAGAACGGCCCGTATGACCAGATGACGCAGTCGATCAGCGCCGCGTTCGGGCCGATCGGGATCTACAAGGTCCTGACTGCGATGGGAGCGGGGTCGCCGTTGCCGAGGTTCGTCGGGATTCAGCAGGCGGCCAACTGCCCGATGTACCGCGCCTGGCGGGGCCAGGACGCAGTGCCTGCCAAGCCGGTCCGATCGACGGCTAGACTGTTGACCCGGGTGATGTACGACTCCCAACCGCACACCTATGGCACCTTCGAGAAGCTCGAGCAGCTATTGAACGAGACAGATGGTGATCTGGAGACGATCGATCACGACGAGTTCTTTCGTGCCCTGGATAGAAAGATCGAAGGGATGTCCCTGATCGAGATTCTCGACCGAGCCGGAATTCGGATCGGGCTGCGAGACGGAGAGGTGATCGAGAAGGCAGGTCTGATCGCCTTGATCGGAACACTGAAACAGATCGACCGCGGTCTCATAGCTGGGAATTCTCGGGTTCTTGTCTGTCTGAGCGGCGGGACGGCCTGCCCCGATGGCCGCGCCGTGCCAGACGTTCATGTTGCGGATTCCTCTCAGATCGATCGGTTTTTCGGACGCCAGTCGAGACCACTTCGGAGCAGCCATGCCTGAACCCTCCCGACAGGTGATCTTAAAGGACTCGACCCTGAGGGAGGCCATGGACACGCCTGGCGTCGAGTTCTCGCTTACGGCTCGTATCGAGATTGCTCGATTGCTCGAGTCTTCCAGAGTGGAGGAAGCGGAGATCGTCGCGCCTTCGAGGGTCAGTGCAGATCTCGAGATCGGTCGATTGATCAAGGCTCGCGGGATCGGAATCAAGACCTCGGGCCTGGTGTACGCGAATCGAGGCGAGTTTCGAGCCGAGGTATCCGAGGCTTCCACGGTCCTCGATCGGATCGATCTCATCATGCCCCTTTCTCAGAGACGCGAACCGCACCGATTTGAAGACAAATGCTCGATGCTTGCCGACGCGCTCGACTTCGCCTCGACCCTCGGGATACCGATCGGTGTGGGCTTTCCGCACTCGACGCAGGTCGATCCCGATCAGCTTCTGGAGATTTCCCGGCTCGGGGCAGAGCTTGGAGCATCTCGAGTCACGGTCTATGACACCAATGGGTCGATCGAACCGTTTGCCCTCAGACGGCTTGTGGAGGCGCTTATGCCGACTCTGACAGTCCCCGTTTTCTTCCATGGGCACAACGATCTCGGCTTGGCGGTTGCCAACTCCTGGGCGGCTGTGGTGGCCGGCGCAAACGGTCTCGACGTCACGGTAAACGGTCTGGGCGACCGGGCCGGGAACGCGAGTCTGGAGCAAATGGTTCTGCTGCTTCGTCTGCACGAGATCGAGACTGGGGTCGAGGTCTCCGAGCTTCATCGGGTATCACGACTCGTCGAACGTTTGAGTGGGGTTGCGATCTCGAAGCTGGCCCCGGTGGTGGGCGACTTCGTCTTCGAGCATCTCTCCCCCAGCCACCTGGGTCTACCTGCCGAGTTCGAGGCCTACGACCCTAAGTTGATCGGTCGACGCCGGAAGGTGCGCGGAGATCGAACCCACTGAGATCAAGACCAAGAATCAAGACCAAGAATATGGACATACTGCTCTTCAATCCCGCACCGAGACAGGGTTTTCAGGCTCACCGAAGAGTCGAGCTGCCCCTCAGCCTGCTCTACCCCGCGACTCCTCTCGATCGACTCGGCTACAAAGTGGAGATCGTGGATCAATTTGCCGACCCGGAATGGAAAGACAAGTTTCGGCGGGCATTGGAGACCAGACCGATCTGCATGGGTGTGACCTCGATGACGGGGCCGCAGATTTTGCGAGCGATCGAGGCCTCGGCCGAGATGAAGCAGAGACATCCGGACGTTCCAGTGGTATGGGGGGGAATACACGCCAGTCTCATGCCCCATCAGACGCTCAAGAATCCGAATATCGACATCGTCGTCGTCGGTGAGGGCGAGGCCACGTTTCTGGAGCTTGTCCGAGCGCTCGAAAACGGCACGCCACTCGATCGCGTGGAAGGTATCTACTACAAAGAGGGCGACAGAATCGAGTCGACACCGCGGCGAAGCTTTATCGAGCTCGACAAGGAGCCACCTCTTTCCTATGACCTGGTCGACGTCGACCTGTATCGACGCCAGCTCTTTGGAGTCGACCATCTGACCTTCAACTCGAGCCGCGGATGCACATTTCGATGCAGTTTCTGCTGGGACCCGGTGGTGCACAACCGCACCTGGAGAGCGATGCAGCCGGAGACCGTGATCGACCATCTGAAGCGGATCATTCGGAACTATGGTGTTCGTGGATTTCTGTTCTCTGACGACCATTTCTTTATCGACATGAGACGAGCCCGGGGAATCATCGAAGAGATCGTTCGGGCTGATCTCGGCATCATGATCAGCAAGCTCCAGATCCGCGCCGACACGATCTGTCAGATGGACGACGAGTTTCTGGATCTCATGGTCCGGGCCGGGGTGAAGCGATTTACGGTGGGCGTCGAGTCGGGGAGTCAACGAGTCCTGGATCTGATCAAAAAGGATGTGACCGTCGAACAGGTCATAGAGGCGAACCGTAAGCTTGCACCCTATCCGATTGTGCCGCTATACCTGTTCATGATGGGAATGCCCACCGAGACACCGGAGGAATTTCGTCAGAGCATCGAGCTGGCCGATCGGTTGATCGAGGAGAATCCGAAAGCGGCAAAGACCTTCAATATCTACACAGCGTATCCCGGCACGGAGCTGTATCAATTCGCCATTGAGAACGGTCTACAGGTTCCTGAGAGGCTCGAAGAATGGGCGACCTTCAACTTCCGTAAGGTGCCCAAGCAGGCCGCCTGGATCGATCCGGGGACCAAGCGTCTCATCGAGAACCTGGACTTTCCCCTCATGTTTCTCGGCTCCAATTTCACGAGCCCATACAGAAAGACCCATCCGATGGTGGTGTCGCTGGCCAAGTTGTATTCTCCGGTGGCCAAATACCGGGTCAAGAATCTCGATGTCCGGTTTCCCTTCGAATCGAAAGTCGTCAAAGCGCTCGGACTGTTCGCGCGTCAGGGCTAGCTGGCATCACCACCGACGCGGCTACATCTGGGCCGAGCCAGAATGAGCTCCAAAGACACTCGCTACTGGGACGAAATCGCCCAGACCTGGTCGAGTGAGCATCGTCAGAGTCTGTGGCGCAGCTTCTGCGATCGAATCAACGGTCAGCTGATCCGTAGGGCGCTTGTCCCAAACTCGAGCGGTAGAGCTTTGAAGACGGATCTCTTCGACGAAGCTACCGATACCCACGGCCTTGTTCCGGAGCTGGCTCGAACGGCTGACCACCTTGTTGGGGTCGATCTTTCACCGGTTTCGTGCCGTGTTGCACGGCAGCGACATCCATCGCTCGGAGCCTGTGCAAGCGATGCTCGATCTCTTCCATTCTCGGATCAAGCCTTCGATGTCGTGCTTTCGAACTCGACACTCGATCATATGGAGTCGGTCGATGACATCGCCATGGCACTGGTCGAGATTCGCAGGGTGCTTCGCCCCGGAGGCCGTCTCCTGCTGACCCTCGACAACCTCAGCAACCCAGTGATTGCTCTTCGCGACATCTTGCCCGATCGACTCCTAACGGGACTCCGTCTGGTGCCCTACTACGTGGGTGCAACCTGCGGTCCGAAAAGACTCCGAGCCCTGATCGAGCAGGCTGGACTGGAGCTCGAAGAGATCGGGGCCGTGATGCACTGTCCCCGTATGCCGGCCGTTCTGACCGCGAATCTGCTCGACTGGATCGGCTCTGACAGACTCGGCAAGATGTATTCAAACAGCCTTCTCTGGTGGGAGAAGCTCGAGCACCTGCCTACGCGCTTCTTGACGGGATACTTCGTCAGAGTCATTGCGATCCGTCCCTAGTGATCGGAAGTCTGTTGCTCCCGGCCGGACAGATCGTCATCGGCATAGGAATATCCCGCGAGAAAGTCGAACCCCAGCATCTGTTCCTGGACGTCGTCGATCAGTTCGTTGGACCACTGGACATCGTGTCGAGATCTGTGCGGCGTGGAGTAGACAATGCCGCTGCAGTCTTCGAGGTACCGGGATGTCGCTTCGACACCGAGACAGCGACAGAGATGAGATAGCACATTCTTCGGCGAGTCGATCAAGGCTTCGTGACGGAGCTCGATGAGGTTTTCTGGTTCGGTCTCTTGTCTGAGCTTTTGGACGGTTTCACAAAGGGCAAAATAGAACTCGGCACTCCTTGCCAAGTCCGAGTCGAGCTGGCGTTTTCGTGTCCGTAGTGCGATGGTGCTGATGTTGTCGAAGGGGTTGCGAACCACTTGAATGAGTTTCACCGGGACTGCCATGACGGTCTGGAGTCGGTGCAGTAGGTTGGGCTTCTGGCGTAGTCTGCGGGTTGCGCCTTCCGCCATGTTGTCTCCCAGGACGAGGACCCGAGACGATCGTCCCTGCCACTGGTTGGGGACAGCATAGTCGTATTTCTTCGATCTGCTGCCGGCTGCGGTGAAACTGCTCGAGTTTCGTCTCAGCAGCTCGAACAGCTGGGGTCTGCGGTAGCCTGCTCGCACATACTTGAGTACTCCCATCTCGTGGGCGATCACGATGTTCGGGTGAGCGTCGAGCAGGGAACCGACGAGGCTATGTCCGCTCCTGGAACATCCTACAAAGAGGGCGAAGGCCCGAAGATCCTCGACCTGTCGCCGATGCAGCAGGCCAGAGACAAATGTTGGGGGATAAAGCGCCGCTAGCCTTGCCGCCTCGAGCATGGATCGACTCGGTGACGGTGGCTGGTCGAGTGAGGGCATATCCAGTCGTCTAGTCGAGTGCAAAGGATTTCTGGCAGTCTGGCATCAAACAAGGTAGCTGGACAACTGTGCGAGAAGGTTCACTGGAGATATCGTGCTCGACAGCAGACCCGTTAGAGTTGACACACCAATCGCTGTCAACGAGCCGATTGGGACCAGGTCCCGGGTTTCGATAAAGGATTCCTATGGAATGAACCTTCGACATGAAGACTACGAGCTGGCGGCACGAATGATCGCCGGTGACGAGTCGGCCTTCGACAGATTCTCGGACCATCACATACCGGGTCTCTATCGGTTTGCGCTCCGACGGCTACAGGGTGACCGCGAGCTGGCTCGCGAGGTCGTTCAATCGACGGTGTGCAAGGCGATCAGCAAATTGAACACCTACCGTGGCGGGTCTGCGCTGATGACCTGGTTGTGCGCTATATGTCGAACCGAGATTGCTCTCTACTTTCGCAAAAGAAGCCGAAGAGGTGTCGAAGTCGAGCTGGCGGAAGAGACCCTCGATGCCGAAGTGTCGGTCACGACGAGCGAAATCCAGAGCCCGGAAGCGGTGGCGCTGGAGAAGGAGTCGTCCGGTCTTGTGCATGTGGTTTTGGATCTTCTGCCCGAGCACTACAGCCAGGTTCTGGAGTGGAAGTATCTCGAGGACCTATCAGTCAAAGAGATGGCCGGTCGAATGCAGATGACAGACAAAGCAACCGAGTCGCTATTGACCCGAGCGCGAAAGACTTTTCGCCACAGATACGAAGAGATGATCAACGCCACTGAACTCGACTCGGTTGGCGATCCGACTGTACCTGGAGTCATGGGAGCCGAATCATGAATCATAAGAGACCCAACGAACGTTTGAATGGGGATGGCTCTCCACCGGATGAAGCGCAGGTCCGAGATCTGATCGTGGGAGCCGGCGAGCGCCCTGCCCTACCCGAGGAAGATCTGCAAGCCATTCGCGCTGCGGCAAAAGCCGAGTGGCAGAGTCTCATAAGTCGGCAAACCGATCGGTCGAGCTACCGTGGTGGACATGTATGGGCTCTGGCCGCGAGTCTGGTCTTGGTGATTGGCGCTGCCTGGCTGTGGATCTCTCAAAAACATCGAACAGACCCGGTGTCCGATGTCGTTGTGGCAACGGTGGAAAGGGCAGACGGGATCGCTCGGGAAGGTCTCGTTGCCGGAAGCGAGATCACTCTGGGCAGCACAGTCGAGACTCGCGATCAGGCCGATGGGACGCCCCAGCGTCTGGCGCTTCGCCTGCCGGGAGGTGCGTCGTTTCGAATCGACTCGCAGTCGAAGTTGGTCTTTTCGGGCCAACACGAGGTCGAGTTGCTCGAGGGTGGTGTTTACATGGACACGGGCAGTGAAACCGGAACATCCGATCCGATGACGATCGTCACCGAATTGGGAACCGTGCGCCATGTCGGAACTCAGTACGAAGTCAGGTTGGTGGACTACGACAATGCGGTTCGGGTGAGAGTCCGAGAGGGGACAGTCTCCTTTCGGTCGGATTCCGGAATCTTTCCTATCGCTGCGGGCGAGCAGTTCGAGCTCGCTGATGAAGGTGCCCCAAAGAGAAACTCGATTCCGAACCACGGTCCCAATTGGGATTGGGTGAGCGCCGTAGCACCCAGCATCGAAATCGACGATCTGCCGATTCGTACCTATTTAGAGTGGCTTTCGCGAGAGACCGGTCGGTCGCTGATATTCGAAAACGAAGAGGTCGAGAAGTACGCTTCCGAGCACAGCCTGACGTTGCCCATCGAGGGTCTTTCACCGATGGAGTCTCTCGAGGCTGCGCGGGCGGCCAGTGACCTGATCTTCGAAGCACAGAATGGCAGTATTCTGGTGCTTTCCCCGACCCCGGGCGGCTAGAACTCGATACTGATACCGATCGAAGGCAGAAAACCGACACCCTCCTCGATGATCTGTTCGAGCTCGCCTTCCTCGGTGTCGACCTCGATGTCGTAGCCAGCGACATTCTTTCGGTTCAGAACATTCTGGATATCGATGAAGAACGTGAGCTCTCCAAACGACAGCTCCCACTTGCGGCTCAGTCGCGCATCGAGGCGGTGGTAGTCGGGCAAGCGGTCGCTGTTGAAGGGTCCGAGAACGATCTCGTATTCGGTTTCGACTTCTTCCTCTTCCTCGACAGGTCCGGTTGCACTATCGACCTCGACGAGCGAGATCGGGGTCGTCGGCCAGCCGGTGTGATACCTCCAGGCGAGATTGAGCCGCCACTTCCGGGTGACCAGAAAGTCGAAGTCGACATTGAGCGTGTTGGTCTGATCGAATTCGCGCGGGACCCAGGCCTCATCGATCAGGTCTTCGGTCTCTGCGTAGGCGTAGTTCGCCCACCACCCGACTCGCTCGCCGATATTTCCTCGCACGAAGATCTCGATACCCTGGGCCAAGCTGCGCTCGGGCTCGATACGGATTCGATCGGGTTCGACCTCTGGAAAGAAGTTGAGAGGCTCGTAGAGATTCTCGTATCGGGGACGAGGATCGTCGACGTTGCGCCAGTAGATCTCGGCGCGCAGCGACAAACCACGCGGTCCCGTGACGCCAGGAAAGAGCTTTTCGTATCCCAAGACCCGATGCTCTGCTTGCTCGACATCGTAAAAGAGGGTGTCTCCGTCCTCGACCATGAGCTCGTAGGGCCTCTGACTCTGTCCAAACGTACCCCATGCGATCCGAATGAGTGATGTGCTGTTCAGCGAGTAGGCCAAGTTGAAACGGGGACTGACCAGGCTCTCATCGGTCTGTGAATAGCTGTCGTATCTCAGGCCGAGCTCGAGTGCGAGGCGCTTTGTGACCTGAAAGTTGTCTGTCACATAGAGGCTGGCATGGCGCTCTTTGAACTCGTCCACAAACAAGATTTCGTCGGTCTCGTCGGACGGATCCGGGATGGGAACCTCCGTTTCGCGGAAACTGAAGTAGTCGTACTCGGTATCAAAGTTTCGGTAGGAGAAACCTAGTCGAGTGAGATGCCTGGTGCCGAGCTGTAGATTCCAGGCCTGTCGGAGCGCCAAGACTTCGAGATTTCGCAGGTCGACGACGGTGAATTGATTGTCCTCCTCGACCTCGACAGCTCGACGATCTCGATCGATTCGGCTGAGCGATCCGGCGGTTTCGACAAACATCGTGTCGTTGAGAATCGCTTGGTGGGTCAGCCAAAGATAGGAGTTGTCGTAGTTCGTGTTGACATCTTGGCTGTCCTCCTCCGTCACTTCGGTAAACGAGAATTCGTCCCCGGTGTAGAGAGCGTTGCCTCGCAGGCTGTGTCGAGGCGTGAAGGAGTAGTCGAGCTTGGCGAATGCATCCCAGTATTTGGGGTCCTCGCGACCTACCAATCGGCCGGCAAAATCGGTCGATCCGCGACGAATCTGCGCCAACCAGCCACCGCGACCCTGGTTGAAAGTGCCCCCGCCACCGGCATAGGCGGCCCAGATACTGATTCCGACCCGACCCTTCGGTGGCCCGTCGGGCGTGATTGTCGTCATGTCGAGCACGCCGCTCATCCGGTCACCGAACTCAGACGAATAGCCGCCGGTCTTGAGATCGACGTTGTCGATGGTCGTGGGCTCGATGATACTCAACGCGTTGTCGAAGTCTTTGAGGTGATAGGTCTCGTAGAGCTCCTGCCCGTCGAGCAAGATCTGAGTCTCGTCGCGCCGGCCGCCCCGGACGTGGAACTGGGCCGAGACGTCGTTGGCGGTGATTCCAGGGAGCAGGCTCAGGGTGCGAAAGAAATCGTTCCCCAGATGGGGCAGTGCGAGGATCTCTCGGCGGCTGAGTGAGAACAGACCCTCCGGATCGGTTCTGAGGAGTGAGACACGGCTGGGTGTGACGATCAGCTCTTCTTCGGTGATTGGCGCTGGGTTCAAGAGAATCGTCAGCTCCGAGGCCTCCACGCTCGCGCCGACCTCTAGCTGCTCGACCACGAAGCCCCTGGCTCGTAAGACCAGAGTGTGGGTTCCAGCCGGGAGGTCCTCGATGGTAAAGCCCCCATCTGGGCCCGTTACAGCCCGAATCTCAGAGTCGGGAATGACGATCTCTACGCCCTTCAAAGGCGTCGAAGTGACCCTGGAAAGGACCGTGCCACGAATGATCGAGTCATTAGGGGCTGAAGCCGTCTCCTCACGCACTACGACGATCGTCTCGTTCGGCCCCTCGATCGTTCGAAGACCGTGGGGTTTCAGGATTTCCTCAAGAGTCTCTAGCGCGTCGTCGGATTTCGGAGCTGACTCGACACGCATGTCGGCTGTTACGACTTCGCTCGTAAAAACGATTTTGAGACCCTGTCGCTGGAGCTCTCGCAAGGCCTCAGCCAAAGACAGACCGTCATAGGTAGAGGA
>CAJHZD010000276.1_pt1 | contig 23605 bp, 19 predicted proteins | sample 9198941 | NCBI WGS metagenome assembly CAJHZD01 (sample SAMEA7708371, study PRJEB35096) | sediment metagenome | biome: marine neritic benthic zone biome [ENVO:01000025]; feature: sediment [ENVO:00002007]; material: shallow marine sediment [ENVO:03000034] sea grass bed [ENVO_01000059] ...
AGACGGGTCGACAGGCAGCGGATCTCCAGGCTTGGATCCCAAGGGCGTCGCGTTGATCACGATATCGAAGCTACCAGGATCGAAGCCTTCTAGCGCCCGATAGGGAACTCGCACCCTGCCGGCCGCTTTCTGACCCCGCTCCCGGCTTCGATTGACAAGCGTGACGATGGCGCCTGCCTGGCTCAAAGCCACGACGATCGATCTTCCAGCCCCACCCGCACCGATCACCGCTGCGCGGGTCCCGGCGACTGAGACCCCTGCCTCGCGCAGAGTCGAAACTACGCCGTAACCATCCGTGGACTCGGCCTCCCAAACCTCTTCACGATAGACCAATGTGTTCGCCGAGGCGATGAGATCGACCAGGGGGCTTCGAGCTCCCGCGACCGCCGAGGCGATTCTCTTGTAGGGCGAGGTGACGCTGAGACCCTTGAGGTCGAATCCCAGCTCGGCAAAACTGCCGCTTTCGACAATCTCGATCCAGAAGTCGCCAAACTCCTCGACCTGAAACGGGACATAGAGTCCTGGGAGACCCAGAGCTCGATAAAGGCCGTTGTGAATTCGTGGTGAAAGGCTATGCTCGATCCGATCACCCACAAGTCCAAACAGAGACTCGGCTCTTGGAAGATCGGGCAAATTGTAATCTTGGATCAACTCCTCCACTCTCAGCTGCCCAGGTGCTGCAGGCTTCGACCCTACCGCTGCAAACACGACTGGGGCACCCAATCTGGGCGCAACCAGACGGGTCCAGCTGCCGATGGGCCCTGACGCGAAAGCAATGACATCGTCACGCCGTAGAGAGTGCAGAAGCGCGAGTGGCACCATCTCGTTGCGAGAGCGTGCAGCCTCGGGGACCAGCTTGTAATAGCAAGCTTCATTTTCTGCCATTGTGTCGAAGATCGATCGCAGTTGAGACAATCCCACATGGGGCCCATGCCACGAGATGACTCTCTTCGAGGGCTCGACGGCTGCGAGAACCGATTCTTGGAGGTCGCGTGACGCCTCGAGATCGATCAGATCGTAGTCTTGGGCCGCGGCTATGATCTTTTGGCGTCTTGTCTCGACGGAGGCTTCCGAGAGCCCGCCCTCCTCGCGGCTACGAAGCGTGTACAGAAGTTGGCCCGAAAAACTCTGACGCAGCCAGGATGCATCCAAATCCTTGAGGAGATCGGCCCGGACCTCGAGAACATCGACTTTGTTGGAAAGCCCTATAAGCTCATCGCCGGTCGGAGGCTCGGCGAGGCTCGCTACGATGCGGGCTGTGGGGCTCAACTGCTGAGGTCAAGTGTTCCAGCGGCGCATGATTAGCGCGCCGTTGGTGCCTCCGAATCCAAAAGAATTCGTGAGACCGATTTCTACGTCGGCCGACCGGGCCTCATTGGGCACGAAATCAAGATCGCAGCCTTCACCAGGTTCGGCGAGGTTGATCGTCGGCGGCAACACTTTCCGGTTGAGGGCTAACGCCACAATGCCGGTCTCGAGGCCTCCCGCTGCACCCAGAAGATGGCCGGTGGACGATTTCGTGGACGATACTGCCAACTCGAAGGCGTGCTCTCCGAATATGCTTTTGATGGCTTTCACTTCGGCAAGATCACCCAAATGTGTGGAAGTACCGTGAGCGTTGATGTACTGGACGCTGTCGGGCGCCAGATCAGCATCCTCGAGGGCGGCTTTCATCACCTGTATCGCACCCAGGCCTTCCGGGTGTGGCGCCGAGATGTGATAGGCGTCCGCGCTCATACCGTAGCCCAGCAATTCGGCGTAGATCGTTGCGCCGCGAGCCTTCGCGAGGCTGAGCTCTTCCAGAACTACGATTCCCGAGCCCTCTCCGATCACAAAACCATCGCGATCCTTATCCCAGGGTCGCGATGCCGCCGGTGGGTCGTCGTTGCGCGTCGAGAGCGCCTTCATGGCGCAAAAACCACCGACGCAAAGAGGCGAGATCACGGACTCGGTGCCGCCGGTGATCATCGCATCGGCCGTGCCCATCTGAATATGGCGGAACGCGTCCCCTACCGCGTGGAGCCCGGTGGTACACGCAGTTGCAGGAGCGGTGTTCGGACCTCGAGCGCCATAGCGAATCGAGACCTGCCCTGCGGCCAGGTTGACGATCAAGCCAGGAATAAAGAAAGGCGAGATTCTTCCGGGCCCTCGCTCTAACAGCTTCGAGTGGGTCTTCTCGATCAGAGGCAGGCCACCGATTCCCGAGCCAATGATGACGCCCACTCGCTCTGCGTTGGACTCTTCGACGCTGAGTCCCGAGTCCTCCATCGCGAAGTGTGCTGCGGCAACTGCGAGATGGATGAACCGGTCGCTCTTCTTGATTTCCTTACGCTCGAGGAAATCAGCCGCGTCGAAACCTTTGACCTCTCCCGCTATTCTGGTGGGATATTCGCTGGCATCGAACCGGGTGATCGGGCCAATCCCACTTCTACCCTCGATCAAACCCTGCCACGTCTCCTCCGTACCGATCCCCAACGGAGACACAAGGCCGACTCCGGTAATCACAACCCGCCTGTGTTGAGCTTGTTTCACTACTCAGCTCGCGATCGATACTTCGAACCGTCGATCTTCAGGAACGAGACTCAGTCGCCAGAATCGGCGTGGGCATCGATATAGCTAATGGCTTCCTGAACGCGAATGATTTTCTCGGCATCCTCATCTGGTATCTCGATACCAAATTCTTCCTCGAAGGCCATTACCAGCTCGACGATGTCCAGCGAGTCCGCACCAAGATCATCGGTAAAGCTTGCCTCCAGGGTAACCTCTTCGGCGTCCACGCCCAACTGCTCGACAATTATGCTTTTGACTTTCTCTGCTACAGCCATGAGTCCCCCTACTGATTGCTAGTTGGAATCGCTCGTACGTTGCGCCGAGCTTGTCAGGATTGGTTTTCTAGCACAACGCCCCTGAGCAAGTCCACGACGACGAGACATTCGTTACCGACCTCTTTAGATATAAAGACCACCCGAAACATTGAGCACGTGGCCCGTCACGTAACCGGCCTCGTCGCTCGCCAAGTAAACAGCCGCTGCCGCGATGTCCTCGACAGTGCCCATTTTCTTTAGCGGTATCGCTTGAAGAAGCTGGTCCTTGCTTTTGTCGGGAATACCCTCGGTCATGGCAGTCTCGACAAACCCCGGCGCAACAACGTTGGCGGTCACGTTTCTCGCCGCCAGCTCACGAGCCAGCGATTTGGTAAATCCGACCAGACCCGCCTTCGCGGCCGCATAGTTGACCTGACCGGCATTGCCCATCAGTCCAACAACTGAAGAGATCGAAATAATCCGACCCCATCGACGTCGCATCATTCCACGTGCCAGCGTCCGGGTAACGGCGAAGGCTCCGGTCAAATTGACTCGCATCACGCTGTCCCATTCTTCCTGCTTCATGCGGACAAACAAATTGTCCGAAGTGATACCGGCGTTGTTCACCAAAATATCCATCTCGGCAAAACCTTCAGGTAGCGTCTCGAGTCGCTCTGCAATCGATTCGGTGTCACCCAAGTCGAGCTCGAGGACCCGAGCTTGGCCGCCTGCGTCACGTAGCTCAGTGGCCAAACTTTCGAGCTTGTCTACCGATCTCGCCGCTACGACAACTTTCGCTCCCTGCGCCGACAACGAACGCGCGATTCCTGCTCCGATGCCTTGGGAAGCACCCGTGACCAAAGCCGTTCTTCCATCGAGTCTGAACACGCTCACTCGGCTCCTTCCAATTTGGATCTCAATTTATTCAGACCCGAAGGCTGGCTTACGCTCACAGCCTGAACGCCCGGGGCAATTCGGCGCACAAGACCCGTCAGCACCGATCCTGGTCCGACCTCGACGAATAGCTCGGCGCCTGAACCGTCGGCCATCGCTTGAATCGACTCGACCCACCGCACCGCTCCATCGACCTGGCGGATGAGACTCTCGCGAGCGATCTCCCCGCTCGTGATTGGCGTCGCATCGACATTCGTTACGACAGGAACCGACAGGCCTGAGAAAGGTGTCTCCTCGAGAAATGGGGTCAAACCCTCACGCGCCGGGGCCATCAACCGCGAGTGGAACGGAGCCGAAACCGGTAGTAAAACCGCGCGGCGGGCACCGGCCTGTTTCGCAGCCTCGACAGCCCTCTCCACAGCTGCTTTGTGTCCTGCAATCACGATCTGAGTCGGGGCATTGAGATTTGCGACCGAGCAAATCTGGTCCTCGGAGGCTTCCTCCGCCACCGAGGCGACAACATCAGCATCAAGACCGAGAATCGCGGCCATGGCTCCCTCACCCACCGGCACGGCCTCCTGCATGAGCTCCCCCCGGCGTCGCACCAGGCGCAGCGCGTCGGCAAACGCGAGCGACTCCGATGCAACTAGCGCCGAGTACTCGCCGAGGCTGTGACCCGCCATGATCTCGGCGCCAAACCCGGCTTCCTCGATTCCGCGCAAGATCGCGACCGAAGTTGCAAGGATCGCAGGCTGGGTATTCGCCGTCAGCTGCAACTCGCTCTCGGGCCCTTCCCAGCAGAGCTGGGAGATGGGAAAACCCAATGCCTCATCAGCTTCCTCAAATGTCTCGCGGACGATGGCCGATGCCGCACACCACTCGAGCCCCATGCCGACACTCTGCGACCCCTGGCCTGGAAAGATGAAAGCAATCCTGGTCATTGTGCAACCTTCTCGGTATCGGCCTGACTGCTGAATCGATCTTCCTCACGGTGCAGATCCGCGACTTTGTCTCGGATCTTATTGTGCAAATCGGCCTCACAAAACTCGACAGCTCTACGAATCGAGTTTCGTATCGCTTTCGGATTCGATCGACCATGACCAATAAAGCATCCTCCCTCGATCCCTAGCAAGGGTGCTCCTCCATATTCGCGATAGTCCACTTTGCGGGCAAAGTTCTCGAAGGCCGGCCTGGCCAGCAGATAGCCCATTCGATTCCGCCAACTCGTTCCGACCTCCTGACGCATCATGGTTGCAACCATCTGAGCCATCGATTCGGCGCTCTTGAGGATGGCGTTGCCCACGAAACCATCGCACACCACGACATCCACCGAGCCTTTGAACACATCGCGCCCCTCGACGTTGCCCACAAAGTTGAAGCCGGTGGTCTTGTGCATCTCTTGAAATACCGCGCGGGTCAAATCGGTTCCCTTCGATTCCTCTTCCCCGATCGACATGAGCCCAACCCGTGGCGACTCGGTCCCCAAAATCTCTTGAGCAAAGAAGAATCCCATGACCGCAAACTGCCTGAGATGAGAAGGCTTGCTATCGATATTTGCCCCGACATCCAGAAGTACCGTTCTCCCCCGGGCGTTTGGCAAAACTGCTGCGAGCGCGGGCCTGTCGACGCCTTCAATGGCTCCGATGACCATTTTGGCCACAATCAGGGCCGCTCCGGTGTTACCCGCAGTCACCATCGCTTGCGCTCGGCCTTCTTTGACCAGCTCCCCACAGACCCGGATCGAGGATCCAGGTTTTCTTCGAATCGGTGTCGTTGCCGCTTCGTCCATGCCGACAACTTCATCAGCATGGACGATCTCGATCGTGCTCACCGGATCGCCCAAAGACGACAACTTGGATTCGATGGCCTGCTTGTCGCCAACCAAAATAATGGAAATGCCATCTTCGGAGGCCGCCTGGTAGGCACCATGAACAACAGCCGTAGGTGCGAAATCTCCACCCATGGCATCGACAGCGATCCGCAGATTTGTTTCGACCATTACCTTGATCTAGAGCAAGCCCGAAGCGGCCAGTGCAGCAGATGCTGCACCAAGCATCTCAGAATTGTGCTTGTTTCGGAATCCGGCGCGATTCTAGCAAAGGCGCCTCGGTATCTTCTGGATGAGCTCTTAGAGTGCGTCGTCAGCCTCGACAACTTCGCGGCCGCGATAGTGCCCACAATGGGTGCAAGCCCTGTGCGGCAGTTTCACTTCGCCGCAATTGGGACAGACCGAGCTCGCAGGCGGAGCCACTGCGTCGTGAGCTCGGCGCCTATCCCGACGAGCCTTCGAATGTCTTCTCTTTGGATTTGCCATGACTTACCAGTCCTCGCTGCAATTCTGTATCACTTCAGACAACTCTACTCTTTGAGTCCCCGAAGCACCTCCCACCTCGGATCTGCTGAGCTCGCTTCGCATTCACAACCCACCTCGTTACGGTTCTTGCCACAGACCGGACAGAGACCTAAGCAATCGTCTTTGCATAGCGCATGCATGGGAACGTTGAGTTGGAGCTGCTCCTGCAGAATCCGATTGGTATCTAGCACCTCATCGGGGCAATACACGACCTCGAGATCATCAGCACTCAGCTCGATTTCTCCCTCCACGGGCTCGGGCGCACGATTCAAAACCCTCAGTCGAATTTCTGACGAAACCTTTTCAACGATCGGAGTCAAACAACGAACGCAGGCTACCGTCTGCTCGTATTCGGCCCGCGCTTCGAGGGGATAACCGGAGCCTTCAAGCCAAATTGTCCCGCTCCAGTCGATCTCACCAATTTTGATCAATTCGACGCGATCTAGCCTCGACGCATCGATCTTTATAGTTTCATGCCAAGTCGAAGGCTCGACGCCTACCTTATCCAAATGAATCTGCATGAAGAGGCACTCCAGACCGACGCAAGAGGCTACGGCATTCGATGATAGCTGTCAACAATCAGAAGCCAGACAGAGCGGGTCAGCTGGGCACCGGTTCTCGCTACAAAGACTCCGCGCGAAGTCGGTACGTATCGTCGAGGCTCGAGACGACATCGTCCCTGACGAGTCGGCTGTCTATTCGACAATCAATTCGAGTCGATCGGGGGCCTCACCGATACGATACGACAGGCTCGAATACTCGGACATGAGATCGAGTAGCGAAGATAGCGTCGACCATCGTCGAGCCTCCTCACGGCCAATCAAGGGAACGGCACTCAGGACGCTGTCGATCACTCGCACCGCCTTCCGCGCCTGATCCAGGTCGATTTCTCCGACTGCGGATACGTCTTGCGCCCTGGCTGAGGCTTCGATCGCTTCGATCGTCTGAACGACATCTGCGCCCTTCTCGAGGGACGAGTCGTCGTACGCCCAGACAGTCCATGGGTCCCGCGAAAGAGAAACTGGGCGAATTCCCACTACCGAAAGCAAGCGTTCGCCCGGCAAGAGCCACCTGTCGTCCCCACCGCGATGAACGACTGCCGCGCCCGGGACCCGCTGAGATCGGCCCTCAGGTGGAGAAAACAGGACAATTGCGGCCGCCTCTTGGGGCCTCGAGCTGTTGGAAAAGTTGGCCGATATCAAGGCCATCCCGGCATCGTCGAGAATCCTAACCTTCGACGACTCGGCAGGAAATCGATGAGGCACTGACGAGACCAGCAAAGTGTCCTCTTGGAGCTCGAGCGAAAACAGCCCTTCTGGAACGATCCCGAACGTCTCTCCTAGTCTGAAAAGGGCAAAGACGTCTCGCCCCACATACTCTGCGGGGCTCACGTCAAGGCCCGGCTCAGCACTCGACGCGATCCAGTTTCCGCCGTCCCATCTGACGACAAGATCTCGGCCGCTAACTTGAACTTCGCCACCCGAGAGCCACGCATTCCCAGCAACGGACCCGGCAGCGCGTAGCAGCCAGCGAACCAGGGGATACATACGCACGACCATCAAGACCTGACTCCGATCTTGATCCATCGCCAAGAAAATCTCTCGTGACGGAGGCAATCGAAACGGCCCAAACGACGGAATCTCGACGAGATTCATACCCGTCAGTTGGATGGAGGCCCGATTGAGCGCTTCAACCGGGCCAATATCGCGCTCGAGCGCAGCGAGATTTTGGTGTGGGAATGGCAACCAGATTCGGTAGGGCAACCCCTCATCCGCCAGAACCAACCTACTTGCCAGGCTCGAAGGATCCGGACGCCCATCGTGGGCACGGGCTCGATACCAGAAGAAGTAGTGACCCACCAAGAGCGTGGCTGTCAGAACCACGGCCCACAGCAATCTTCTCAGTGGCGGTTTCTTCGGCTTGGCCTTCATCACTTCCCGCTCCTCTTTTCGCCAGGGTCGGATAGGATTCAGTTGCTCCTGAAGGTCCTATTCACTTCGGTCCCCAGTTTATGGTTCAGTCTCAAGAGCCCTCCGACCCCTCAGATCCGCCCGAAGAATATCCGTTTTGGGTGCTGGTACGTAGAAGCCTCGCACGGCGATTTCCCCGCAGTCACATAGCCTACAACTGGACCAAGGCCAGGATGCGACATATTGCTGGACTGACGGTAAGCCGAACCAAGCGATTCTTCACCAGTTTTATCTGGTTGGCGAGACTGGCCAGTCAGTTGGTGCGGCTCAGAGCAGAACGAGGGCTCACGGTCGGGGTCGATGTCGCCTCGTTCTGGGAACCGCTCACCGGTGTCGGATGGTATTTGTATCGACTCTTGGAAGCAGCGTCCGAGGCCGAAGACATCAAGATCCGCCTATTCCCGCCGAGCGTGGTCGCGAGTGATGACTTCCCCAAACCCGTGGTTTCTTTACCCGAAGGACCTGCGATTCAGGTGATGAGAATCGAAGTACCACCGGAGCAAGTGCTGTTCGCGGGCGCTACGATCCGTTTTCTCAGGCGAATCGAGCCCCTGTTGAGAGCCACGATGGGAAGCCGAGTTCTGTTCGCTCCGAACTTCTACCTGCCGCGCTCATTCGCTCTTATGACTAGCCCCTTGGTCGCCACGATCCACGACTTGGGCTCCGTGCGAGTCCCCTGGACACTGAGTGACGAGACTCTCGATGCCCTGTCCTCGCGGCTCGAGCGCTCACTCTCGAGCGCATCCAGGCTGATAACGGTCAGCGAGTCGGTTCGTGACGAGCTTATCGAGTACGGTTATCAACATCCAGAGCGGGTGTTTCCGATTCATCACGGACCCGGTCATCTGTCGACAATCGAAGCTGGCTCCCTACCCCAGGGAACACCTCCGCGATATGCGCTTCATGTGGGGACCCTAGAGCCACGAAAGAACATCTCCACCCTGATCGATGCCTGGAGAATACTTTTCGACAACGACGAGCAGGGTCCGCCCTTGGTGCTATGCGGTCAGTACGGATGGAAAAGCGACGACATCCGCCTGGAGATCCGTGAGGCCGAGCGCCTCGGCCTCGCCCTGCACCTGGGCTATGTCGAGGATCGACAGCTTGCCGCTTTGTATAAGAACGCGAGTGTCGTGATCGTGCCGTCGCTGTATGAAGGATTCGGTCTTCCGGCAGTAGAGGCCCAGTTCGCAGGGGCACCCCTGGTCTGCAGCGACATACCCGTACTGCGTGAAGTCGCGGGTGATGGAGCACTGTTTGCACAGGCCGATCGAGCCGATCAATTTGCACAGGCCGTACAGCAAATCCTTGGCGACTCTCAAACTCGAGAGTTGCTGACACGGCAGGGTCTGGCTCAAGTGTCCAAACTCTCTTGGGCAAAGACAGCCGCAGAGACGATCGATGTCTGGAGAGAGGCGGCCCTTGGACCCAGTTCGAACAGGACCGGACAACCGAAGCAATGAACCCCAGGCAAGGCAAGAACGACGGTCATCGCTCGGTCATCGCAGTCGACCTCAGAGCCCTTGTCGGGCCACCCTCTGGCATCGGTTACTTCACTCTCTCTATGTTGAGGGCTCTCGGTCAAACCAGCGATTTTCGATTCATCGGCATGGCGCATCGGGATGTCTCCCCGGAGGCTCGAGAGTCTCTCGAAATCGAGCTCGAGGCCCATGGAGGCCCATTCGGAGTCTGGTGGCAGCAATTGAACCTCCCCAAGAGGCTGGCCAGAGGTGACATCGACCTTCTTTGGTCGCCAATCACGGTTCTACCGAATCGACTCTCCATTCCCGGCGTGGTAACCATTCATGACTTGACAGTCCTGAGCCATCCCCAGACTCATCGATTCAAAGTCCGATGGAGCATTGCACCCTTCCTCGCCCGTACCACCAGGCAGGCCCGAAGAATAGCCGTCGATTCGAAAGCTACGGCGGACGATCTGCTGGCGCGATATCCGAATTGTTCGGATCGCGTCCAGGTGGTCTACCCCGGCATCGAGCCCGAGTTCGCGCCCGGCACCCCCGCCGAGATCGAAGCCACCCGCCAAAGACTCGACTGTCCAGACGGATATGTCATGTACGCGGGGACTCTGGAGCCGCGCAAGAACCTCGACGCGCTGATCTCGGCGTGGAAGGAAACGAGGCAAATCGAGACAGGCCTTCCCCTCCTCCTGGTTGGGCCCTACGGATGGCACAGCCAAGAACTGGTCCATCGCATCAAGAGTCTCGAGAGTCAGGGCTTGATCTACAGAGGTCGGGTCGATCGTGCCGAGCTTGTCAGCCTGATGCAGGCTGCGCGCGTGTTTGTCTATCCTTCGCTCTACGAGGGCTTTGGACTTCCGCCCGCAGAGGCGATGGCCTGCGGAGTCCCGACGATAGCTTCCAATGGGTCCAGTCTGCCGGAGATTGTCGGCAATGCGGGTATCCTGGTAAATCCTCACGATATATCTGAGCTCTCGCGAGCAATTCGGCAGATCGTTGGAGACCCGTCACTAGCCAAAGATCTGGCCGCGGCGGGGCCCGCTCGCGTCGCCAGATTCAATTGGCCAAACGCAGCTAATACTATGAATCAGCTCTTCACCGACGCGCTCGGCTAGAATATCCATCGACCTTGACAGCTCGAGACCTCGAGCCGGGGAACCGACAGTTTGCCGTACAACATAGCTATAGACGCTAGAAAGCTCAACGACTTCGGAATCGGGACGTATATCCGAAACCTGATCGCCGCACTTGGGGAGATCGACCAAGAGAATCAGTACTTCCTATTCGTAGGTCAGCAAGGAAGTCGGGAGCTTGAAGAGCTGCCGGAGAACTTTCGATTGGTGATCGAGCGCTCACCCTCGTATTCCAGCCGCGAGCTCATCGCGCTGTCTTGGAAGCTGTTCCGGCTCAAGTTGGATCTCTACCACTCGACCCACTATGTGTTGCCAGCAGTGGTGCCTTGCAAGGCAGTGGTGACCATTCACGACATCATTCATCTTCTCTACCCAGAGTTTCTGCCAAGCGCCCTGGCGTTCTTCTACGCTCAGCGGATGATTCGCAGGAGTCTTTCCAGGGGCGACCGGATCATCGCTGTCTCCCAGAACACGAAGACCGACCTCATGGACTACTTCAAGGTCGATGGCAGGAAGATCCGTGTCGTCTATTCCGGCGTGACGAGAGGGTTCCGCAAAAAACTTGCGGACTCCGAAATTGTGCGATGGCTCGATGAATACGAGATTCAGAGGCCCTACATGCTTTTCGTCGGTAATCCAAAACCGCACAAGAATCTCGACAACGTGATTCGAGCCTACGCTCGAGCGAGGGAGATCTCCGAGTTCGATGCGGATCTGGTGTGTGTAGGCGACCGGACAGGCAGTGACTTCAAGTTCCGCCAGCGAGCCGAACAGTTGGGTGTGTCAGAAAAGATTCGTCTCGTCGGCCATGTCCCGGATGAAGCCTTACCGGCCTTTTATCAGGGAGCCAAACTATTCGTGTTCCCGACCCTCTACGAGGGCTTCGGCCTCCCGGTGGTCGAGGCTATGGCGTCAGGCGTGCCGGTCATTACTTCGAACACTTCATCATTGAAGGAGATCGCAGAGGGCTACGGACATCTGGTCAATCCGCTCGACGTTGACGAGATTGGGCGCGCGATCGCTCAGTGTATGGCCGACGACACTCATCGCGAGGCATTGGTCAAGCTCGGACTGAAGCGGTCCGAGGAGTTTCGATGGCTGCGCACGGCTGAACAGACTCTCGGCGTTTATATGAGTGCCCTCGACGCGCCACGGAACTCCGAGACCGCACGGATCGAGGCAAGGACAACCAAGTGAATGGCAACGGGGACCGACCTCAGCCACGCATTGCTCTGATTCATGACTGGCTGACCGGGATGCGTGGGGGCGAGAAAGTGCTCGAGGTCATCGCCAACCTCTTTCCAGAAGCCCCTATCTACACACTGTTTCATTTTCCTGGCGCCGTCAGCCAGACACTCGAGAGCCATGCGATTCACACCAGCTTTCTACAAAACTATCCCGGTCTGAGAAGACACTACCGGCGATTCCTGCCTCTCTTCCCAACCGCCCTAGAAGATCTCGATCTTTCGCCGTACGACATCCTGATCAGCACCAGTCACTGCGTCGCTAAAGGGGCCAAAGCCCGACCCGACGCCACACACATCTGCTACTGCCATACACCCATGCGTTATGTATGGGATCAGCAGAAAACCTATTTCCCCGACAGCCAGGGTCTGATGGGGCGAGTGCGCGACGCGGCCCTCAACCGACTCAGGCGCTGGGATGTCGACACCGCAGACCGGGTCGACTGCTACATTGCCAATTCGACCTTTGTGGCAGATCGCGTGAATCGGTACTACGGGCGCCAGGCCGAAGTGATTCACCCGCCGGTCGATACCGGTCTGTTCACACCGCACGAGGAGGCGTCGGGTGATTACTGCCTGATGGTTTCAGCTCTTTCACCCTATAAACGCATCGATTTGGCCATAGATGCCTGCACCGACCTCGGTCTCGAGCTGCGCGTAGTGGGTGAAGGTCCGGAGCGAAGAGCTCTCGAGAAATACGGCCGCCAGAACGTCCGCCTTCTTGGTCGAGTAGCCGAGCAAGATCTGCGCGATCTTTACCGGCATGCGGCCTGTTTCATCCAACCGGGAGTCGAAGACTTCGGTATTTCGTCCGTCGAAGCGCTGGCATGTGGCTGCCCGGTAGTCGCTCTCGGCCGCGGAGGGATCCTCGACATCGTCGAAGACGGCACTCATGGGGTGCTCTATGACGAACCCAATTGCGGCCCCTCTTTGGCGGCCGCAATTGACAAATCGACCTCGATTCGATTCAATAAAACGACTCTAAGGCGGCGCGCGGAGAACTTTTCCGTCGCGAATTTTGAAGATCAGCTCAAAAAGCTGCTGGATCTTCGGCTACCTGGCTGGAATCTATTTTGAGACCGCCCCGACCAAGCGTCGTCCGCAACCCTGGAACCAAAGACCTTGCCTTCGACTGGCAAGGAGAGCATTCTCACCGCTATCCGAAAGGGTAATTTCTTGATTCGCCAACGGCATAGAAGCACTATCGACATCTATCTGGCCAGTGATCTCCTGGCCACGGTGGCGGCGTTTTTCGCAGCCTGGTATTTGCGGTTTGTGATTCAGATCGTGCCGGTCTCGCATGTTCCAGACTTCAAGCGATATCTAACCCTTCTGCCCATCATACTGATCTTGTGGCCGGTGGTTCTCTACTTCCACGGTCTGTATCAGGTCCGACGAGGAAGAAGTCGTATCGACGAGGGATTCACGCTTCTGATCGCGATTCTTCTCGCGACAATTCTCCTCGGTTCGTTTATCACCTGGTACAAACCCGAGATCATCCGTCCCGATGGTTCTCCGGAAGTCTTCACCTACAGCCGTGTCTTCATCGCCGTATTTGCCGTCCTCGACCTGGTTTTCATCGTCTTTGGACGCAGTGTTATCCGCTCGGTTCTCAGAAGCATTCGGCTCAGCGGTCACAATCTTCAGCGTATTCTCGTGCTGGGAGCCGGATCCCTGGGAAAAGAAGTTGCGCGCAAGCTCCAAGGACATCGGGAGTTGGGTCTCAAAGTCGTAGGTTTCTTGGACGACGACCCGGGCAAGGCCGGAGGGGAATTCTTCGCAGCTCCTGTGTTGGGCAAGTTGAGCGATATCGACGAAGTACTCGTGGACCAGAACATAGATCAGATCTATATAGCTCTACCCGTGGAAGCACATAAGAAGATGTTGCGGGTTTTGCAATCGATCGGCCAAGCTTGCGTCGATGTTCGCCTGGTACCGGACATTCTCCAGTATGCAACGCTCAAGGCGACCATCGAGGACCTCGACGGCACACCCGTCATCAATTTGTCTCAGGTGCCTCTCCAAGGATGGAGCAGCCTGGTAAAGCGGTGCATGGATATCAGCATTGCCGCAGCTGCGATGCTGGTCCTTTTGCCGTTCTTTCCCTTTGTTGCGTTGGGGGTCTGGCTCGAGGACAAGGGCCCGATCTTCTATCGCCAAGAGCGAATGGGCCTCGATGGGCGATCATTCATGATGCTCAAGTTTCGGTCAATGCGGGTCAATGCCGAGGCTTCGAGCGGTCCCGTATGGGCAATCAAAGATGATCCGCGAAGGACGCTTCTCGGATCCTTCCTGCGACGATGGTCTTTGGATGAGCTACCGCAGTTGTGGAACGTCCTCAAGGGCGAAATGTCGATCATCGGTCCGAGACCTGAAAGACCGGCTTTTGTCCATGAGTTCAAACACAGGATTCCTCAGTACATGCTCAGGCACCGGGTCAAGTCAGGCATCACAGGCTGGGCTCAGGTCCACGGCTGGCGTGGAAATACTTCGATTCGCAAACGGATCCAATACGATCTGTACTACATCGAGAACTGGTCACTCAAGCTCGATTGCAAGATCCTTTGGATGACCTTTCGGCACGGTCTGCGCCACAACGCCTACTAGCCAGACCGAGGACCCTTCGGACACCTAGGCCGACTTGCGCAGCTTTTGAAGCGCCTCGCGGACTTCTGACCGAAGCTCCACAAGCTCCTCGTCATCCAAAGCTTGGCCACCAAAGCTCTCACGCAAATAGAGATCGATCACTCGCCTGGCGGGTCGCGAAGCGGCCGGCCGGTGCAGCTTGATTTCATCGGCAAGAGTCAGAGGAGCCACCGCAACCGTGACCGGTATCACATCACTTCGCTCGACTCCATTGCGGAGCTTGCGATATGCGCGTACGGCAGTGAATTCGGGTCGGTGTCTCCATATCCACCAGGCCGAAAGCAGTATGAGCAAGACAAAGGGGATCAGCTCGAATCCTGTCAGCTCGAAATCGAGATCACCGACCGTCTCATCCCCCTCCTCCGGCGCCTCGATCTCCTCTTGGGCCAGTCCACCGTCAACGGAGGAATCGGTATCGTCGGAGCGTAAGGATTTCAACCAACTTTTCCAAATGAGAAGGAACTTCCGGGCCATCCCGACCTGATCGAAGAAGCCATAAGTCAGGACATACCGGTCCCAACGGAAGATCAGATAGTCGTAGGCCTGAGCCAACATATGATTGAGTCCAGCCGATCGCGACTGAGGGAGTCCGCTCGCTGGAGTCGGATCGAAGACTTGCCATCCCTCCTCGGGAGTGAATGCTTCGACCCAAGCGTGTGAATCGCTCTGGCGCAAGACATAGTAGCCTTCGAACGGATTGTACTCGCCGCCCAAAAACCCGGTCACAAGGCGAGCTGGAATACCGATCGACCGAAGCATGAGAACCATGGAAGAGGCAAAGTACTCGCAGTGCCCTTGCCGCCAATCGAACAAAAAGGCTTCTACCGGACTGTCGACCTGACTGCCAACCAGATCTAGCGTGTAGTCATACTCGGAGGCCAGAAACGCTTCAATCCTTCGAGCTTTCATCTGAGCCGATCCGGAGCCCGCCACTTGTTCTGCGAGCTCTGTGATGGGAGCCGAGACCCCACGTAGGTCGACCTCTCTCGGCTCAGGCCGGGTCTCGGTCCCGACAACCAGGAGCCTCGAGGTCGGAGCCATACCGACTCGATAGTTGAGAGTACCGCCCAGGCCAAGCTGTAGAGACAGCACTCCGGCGCTATCCATTTGCAGTACCGAGCTCCTCAGCTCGAGAGCGACGGTTTCAATAGGAACCACCAAGGTGCTGCTGACAAAAGGCTCGAGCCACACACTTGCCCACGACTTGAATCGCCCCTCACCGATATGGAAGAAGCCATCGCGATTGCGCTTCATTCGCTCCATCTCACGGTCACCGCGTCTCCAGCCATTGCCGAGAAACTCGGAGTAGACCCCGCCGCGAAATCGCATGTCATGGCCCTCCGGCGGAGGGGTCTCATAGGACACCCTCATCGTCACTTCGCGACTCGTCCGAACCCGCCCGATCACATCGAGAGTGATCGTATCGGTCGGTCCGGAAGCGCCTTGTCCCCCCGCTTCTCCCCCACCGGGCCCAACAACATAGGGCCCCCCGAGTCGGGGAAGAAGAACGAACAGGGGAACTGCTCCCACCAGGGTCAAAACGGTGCTGGTGATCACAAAACCTCGAAATGGTAGAGGGCGTCGTTTCTGCGTCGCGGCTCCATAGTTGCCAAGTACATGAAAGCTTGCGAACCTGGCGAGCACGAGAATGCTCAGGCCCAAGAACGCGGCCAGGAACACGAGTATGGAAGGGTGAACACTGCTTCCCATGGAAGCCACGAAGAGGAAGAAGATCAGCAGCAAGATATGCCACTTGTCCCTTTCCCTTCGCATTCCGAACAACTTCACGACGAGCGTAAAGAGAGCTAGATGAACCAATGGCCGCAGCAGTTGCCCCTGCCAAAAGAAACCAAACTCGATTAAGAAGATTGGCAAATAGACGAGGCCGAGAACGTTCATGGACCAGTTGGGAATCGATTCGACCTTGCCTTCAGAGGTCCTCCAGACGAACAGTCCGATACCTAACAAAAAGAGCAACAGCGACAACACCCCGATAACGTCGTTGAATGGGAGTGGTAATGGAGCGAGCGCTGCCAGCCCAGCAACCAGATATCGCTTCTCGTGCGTGAAACTCACGAGTCGACCTTTCCGATGTCGAAACTGAGCGTGGGCGCCGAAGGATCGCTGCCCGCTAGGGGTTGACTGCCGTCCAGAACCGGGGTGATCAGTGCAAGGTTTTGAAGCATCCTGCGGCGATGCTGCGGCCCCCTGCCGAAGCCGATGATCTCACCTCTCGTGATCAGCTCGATCTCGAAACCCCGATCGTTCAGATAATGAGCCGCAGTCGCCACTTCGCTGACGACGAGCTCGAAGGCTTCCGATATCTTGGGGTCGTGCAGGCTGGGGGCGGTGTTATCGAACAGGATCGATACACGTTGCCCCTTCTCGGCTTCTCGCTCCATGAAGATGAGCTCGCCGGTGCGTGCCGTCTGCTTCCAGTGAATGCCGCGGCGATCGTCGCCGAGCCGGAACTTTCGCAACGTGTAGAGCTCGTGACCGCTACCAGAATACTGACTGGGTCTATCGCCAGCGGGACCCGCGCCCCGGTATCTCGAGGCCGGAGCATCGAGAATCTGGGGGTAAACCAGAAGCTCGACATCGGATCGATATCGCATTCCTTTGCGAAACAGTCCGAGAGGGTAGATCGAGGAAAGATGGACATAAGGAATCGGCAACAGACCCCGTTTCTGAGCCATCAACTCGAGATGGCCATCTTGAACCTCTCCCTTCATCAGGTGCTGGACAAGGACCGGTTTGCCTTCTCCGATGCCCGCGATGACCAGCAGACGCCGATCCCAGATCCGACCGCTGTGATGGACCTTGTAGGCCAGATCAAAGGGCTGCCTCGCGTAAACCTCAGCAGGTGGAGACAGATCGATTTCCAGTCGGCGCAGATTCTGACGCGAGGTCACGCCAGAGACCACGAGTAACGCCAGTAGGCATGCCTCGACCAGGTAAAGCGAGTTGTTCCCCGTATTGGCAGCAGGAATCGCGACCAGAACGGTCAGGACGATGTACCAGAGTCCGACCTTTGTGATTCGGATACCTTCTGGGACTGTTCGGCGGGACATTCGGGAATCGAGCTTTGGGCCCCGGAATCGAGGTGCTGGCGAGCCGAAGCTCTAGACAGGTACAGGAACCGAGCCGACTACGCTGCGAATCGCACTCAGCGCACCCTCGAGCCCGTCTCCACCCTTGATCATCACGCGATGGGCCAACACGGGCGCCGCGACTCGCTGCACATCGTCAGGCACCGCAAAGGCGCGACCCTCGCAGAGTGCCATCGCTTGAGTCGCCCGATAGAGATTCTGGGCTCCGCGGGTCGACACTCCGAGCAAGAATCGGGACGAGTCCCTCGTGGCTTCCACGAGCGACAAAATGTAGTCAGCCAGCTGATCGGCAACTCGCACCCCGGCGGCTCTCGTCTGAAGCTCGATGATTTCCTCCTGGCTCACGACCGGATCCAGATCTTCAAGCAGGCCCTCGACACCGCCGGACAAAAGAAGCTCTCTTTCCTTCTCTCGAGATGGATAGCCCAGCCGCAGAGACATCATGAAGCGATCGAGTTGCGATTCGGGCAGGGGAAACGTACCTACATACTCGAGCGGATTCTGCGTCGCCAAAACGATAAACGGACCGGGCAGAACGTGACGCTCTCCATCAATGGACACGTGCCGCTCGCTCATTGCCTCCAAGAGCGCCGACTGGGTCTTGGGGCTGGCCCGATTGATCTCGTCAGCGAGCACGACGTTCGAGAAGATCGGCCCCCTTACGAACTCGAAATCCTCGATCGTTTGTCGGTAAATCGATACACCCACGATATCGGATGGCAGAAGATCGCTGGTGAATTGAATGCGCTGGAATCCAAGCCCAAGGGACTTTGCAAGTGACTGCGCCAGGGTCGTCTTGCCAACGCCTGGGACATCCTCGATGAGAACATGGCCTTTGGCCAAGAGACAGATCACAGCAAGTCGGACGACTTCGGGTTTTCCTCGCACGATCGTCGAGACCTGATTCTCTAGCCGCTCGACCGTGTTTGCTGCGATCGACTCGTGCGATGTCGTGGCGCTGCTGGGGCGACCTACCACCATGGGTTAGCTGTCTCCTAGTCCCGCAGAGAACTCCCGATAATCCTTCCACTCGTCCTCCGGGATCGGGTTTCTGACCTCCGCGAAAAAACCGTCTCCCTCTTCATACGATATATCTTCCAAAATGTGAGTGAACTGCGTTACAGAGGCCTTTCCTATATCGGAGGTGTCGAACCAGATCCGCCAGTGGTTCTTTTCTTCTCCAGCACTGTTGGCCATTGAGATATCGACCGTAACGCCCGGCAACAGTTCGTAACTGTCGTGCAGAATCAGGATATCCAGTCTTGCTTGCTGTCGCATCGGCGGCGGCTCGAATATCACGTCCTCTTCCACTGCCTCTATCACGTCCTCTTCCGCCGCCTCCGATTCGCCGGGCTCTTCCACTACGATCTCCGCAACGGGAAGTGGCTCCTCCTCGATAATGAAGCCATTGAGCCGAGCCGAATAGAGGTTGCGGATACTCGCAACCTTCTCTTCCGGAGTCTTGGCCGGACAGCCAAGCGCCAGACCTGTTGCTAACACCGCCAAAATGCAGGCATGAAGAGATCTTTGGATCCGTCCCACGGCCACCTCCAAATCTGAATTGGGAAGGTTTGGTCAAGCAAAAAGATTATAGCGAACGATCGCCAAGATGGCGGCGAAACCATCTTTCCATCCAATCTTCTTGCCCTCGGCGTAAGTTCTGCCGTAGTAGGAGATGGGGACCTCGAAGATTCGCACTTTCTGCTTCGCAATCTTCGCGGTGATCTCAGGCTCCACTGCAAATCGATTCGACTGCAGGTTCAGCTTGTCCAGAACCTCGCGTCGAAAAACTTTGTAGCAGGTCTCCATGTCGGAGAGATTCAGGTCGGTGAACATGTTGGACATGAGCGTAAGCAGACGGTTTCCGACATAGTGCCAGAAGAAGAGAACTCGCTGAGGTCCACCGAGAAATCTCGACCCGTAAACCACATCGGCCTCACCGTCGAGGATCGGTTGCAGAAGTGTTGGATACTCGCGAGGATGATATTCGAGATCGGCATCCTGCACCAAGACAATATCTCCCGTGACCTTCGAGAAACCCGTCCTGAGGCCCGCTCCCTTGCCCTGGTTGATCGAGTGCTCGAAGTACGCGAAATCGAATTCGCCGCTCGCCTTCAGATCCTTGAGCAGTTGCTGGGTGCCGTCTGTCGACGAGTCGTCGACAACAACGACCTCGAGCTCGACGCCGTCAGGCAGCGGTGCCTCGAAGACCCTCTTCAAAAGGGCCTCGACGGTCGGCGCTTCGTTGAATACCGGGATTACAACGGAAAGCTTCGTCATGATGCCGAATTATAGCCATTGGACTGGGTGAGGCCTATGCAGCGGACCCTACTGACGTGCCGACTCAGATCACGGATCTACTCGATATATCCGAGCGCTCGGAGCTCGTCCAAGGTCGAGTCAGTAGGTGTTACCTGTTCCGGCTCCAGTCGATCTCGGGTCGACAGGGTCTCGTCCAGTCGGAGCTGCATCTCTTCAACGATTTCGCGTCGACTCAGCGCCAGATCCCACTGCTCCTTTGGATCGTCCTCGAGGTTGAACAGCGACTTCCGAACCAGCTTCCAGTGCGGAGTCCGATACGCGGAGATATCCCGTCCGGGAGCCCGGTCCATTCGGCTGACGGCGTCCAGCTCGAATGAATCGGGATCGCTGGTCAGCTCCGTCAGGTCCAACCCATCGAACTCATCGGGAACCTCGAAACCTAAAGCTGCCAGGATGGTCGGGGCGATGTCGATACTGCGAACTTGAGTGCCGACTCGGACACCCGGCGACTCCGACTGCGCGAGCTTCAAGATCAAAGGAACTCGCAATAGCTCGTCATAGAGCGTATGCGAGTGCCAACCCACCACTCCATGCTCTCCGAACTCTTCGCCGTGATCCGAAGTAAATACGATGACAGTGTCGTCGTAGAGATCCCGCTGCCTGAGCGTCTCGATCAAAACGCCAAGAGCATCGTCCATCGATCTGACCTCGGCATCGTAGGTGCTCACGATATGAGCCAAATCGGCCTCCTCGATTTCAATCTCCTTCCGATTGATCTGGCGCAGCAGATCGATCGAAATCTCCGCCGGCAAATCGCCTTCGTAGCTCGGCTCGATAAGCGCCAAGTGCTCCGGACTCGGCTCGTATGGATGGTGCACTTCGTAGCTGTGGAGAAACAAAAAGAACGGCAAGACCGGATTTTCGTCCAACCAGCCAATTGCGCGCCGCACAGTCCCCATAAAACGCTCTTCTCCCGGCTGAATGTAGCTATCAAAGCCCTGATCGAGACCAAAAACTCGATCCATCTGACCCCCGCCTGTGAAGGCTGCCGTCGAGTAACCCTTGTCTCGAAGGACCTCCGCCAGAGTCGTAGCCTCCTCTGGCAGACGGGTCTTTCCTCCCCAGGTAGCTTGATGATGATGCGGTAGCAACGAAGTGAGTATCGAGGCGTGCGAGTGCAAAGTCGAAGGCGCTTGGGCGATCGTCTGCTCGAAGGTGATGCCGTCTTCGCAAAGACGATCAACGTTCGGACTCGTGGGTGCATCGTACCCGTAGCAGCCGAGATGATCCGGGCGCAGAGTATCGATAGATATGAGTATGAGGTTGGTTTTGGGCAGATCCCGGGATTGAGATCGTTCAGAGCTGTCGCAGCCGATCGATAGCGCGGCCAGAAGGCACAAAGTCAGGCAGCTGTGGAAGATCTTGGACCCACTCATTGATGCTCTCCCTGGGCGGGGCATTGCCACCACGAGACAGGCCGGTATCGGGACGAAAAAACCGTACGACTCGGCCAGATCAGGGGTGCGGCGACTCTCGAGGCCGCGGAATCCTAGCATAGTGACAGATCCAGGATTTACCTTTTCGCGGCCTCACCGATTCCCGCTACCCATCGATCCCTCAGCTCTCCGACCAGGATCAGCTCGGGCTCCAGCGAGACGCCAAATTTCTTCTTGACCTGTCGATGTGCCATCAGCATGAGCCTCAACACATCATTTGCAGAAGCCTCTCCGAGGTTGACCATCACGTTGGCATGGTGATCGCTGATCTGAGCGTCCCCTGAACGCTCGCCCTTGAGCCCACAGGACTCGATGAGGCGGCCTGCGAAATCCCCCGCGGGATTCTTGAACGTCGAACCGGCGTTGGGGTGTCCCGAGGGAAGACTCGCCCTTCGCTTACGATTGATTTCGGCCATCCGCTCTAGGGCTGCCTTGCCGTCGCCCCGCTCGAGAGCCAGAGTCGCAGACGTGACGATCGCCTGCGCGCCGAGCAACCTCGTCCTTCGGTACTCGGCGCCAAGCTCCGTGGGTTCGAGCTGCCGCGACATTCCTCCAGGATCCACCACCTTCACGGATTCGATCAGCTCGATGATCTCGACGCCGTAGCACCCAGCATTCATGACGACCGCTCCCCCCAGGGTCGATGGAAAACCTGCGAGCGCCTCGAGACCGACCAGACCCCTCGAGGCTGAAGCCTTGGCAAGGCGAGCCAGACCGACTCCGGCGCCGGCAACCACCCTGTCGCCATCGAAATGGAAGTCCTTGAAAGAGCCCTGCAGAACCAACACCACTCCCGCGACACCTGCATCGGGAATCAGGATGTTCGATCCCTGACCGAGGATCTGAACGGGCACCCTCAACTCCTCAGTGACCGACATCACGTTCTGCAAGGCAGATTCGGTCTCGACTCTGACCAGGATCTCCGCCGGCCCTCCGATCCGAAAAGTAGTAAACCCAGCCAGAGATTCGGAAAGATCAACCGAAAGTCCCTGCGCTGCGGAGAGTCGCTCCCTGATCAATGCCGTTGTCTGATCAGACATCTGAATCACAATGGCCTACCGAGAATGTGTCGAGGAAGGACTGACAAAGAGGATGAATGAAAGATGGCCCGAGTCGAATTCGTCTACTTCATCTAGCGCGTGACATCCACGTTCTTTCCAATTCGCTCGTCGGGCACTAGTATACATTTCGTAAAGGACACAAATGCGTCCATCTGGGGCGCCTAAGGAGCCTCTTGATGACAGAAGCGAAATCCGATCGAATCAAAGCAATCGACAGTGCACTGAATCAGATTGAAAGACAGTTCGGGAAGGGCTCTATCATGCGACTCGGACAGCGTGAAGCCTTATCGATACCCACGATCCCCACCGGCTCCTTGGCCGTAGACTACGCCGTGGGTGTCGGCGGCTTTCCACGCGGTCGGGTCGTGGAGATCTATGGACCCGAGTCTTCGGGGAAGACGACACTGGCTCTATCGGTCGTCGGACAAGCCCAGAAGCACGGTGGAGTGGCCGCCTTTATCGATGCCGAACACGCTCTGGACGCAGAATATGCCGAAAAACTCGGTGTCGACATCGACAATCTCTTGGTATCGCAACCCGACTATGGAGAGCAGGCACTCGAGATCGCAGAGATGTTGGTCCGAAGCAACGCTGTCGATGTGGTCGTCATAGATTCTGTGGCCGCCCTCGTTCCTCGAGCCGAGCTCGAAGGAGAAATGGGCGACTCTCATGTCGGCCTGCAGGCCAGATTGATGTCTCAAGCCTTGAGAAAATTAACCGCGATCGTCGCGAAATCCAAGACATGCCTGGTCTTTATCAATCAGATACGGGAGAAGATCGGCGTCATGTTCGGCAGCCCGGAAACGACGACCGGCGGTCGGGCACTCAAGTTCTACTCTTCACTTCGAATCGACATCAGGAGGATCGCGGCCCTTAAAGATGGTGATCAGGTCGTCGGAGCCCGAGCCAAGGTCAAAGTCGTCAAGAACAAAGTGGCGGCGCCCTTTCGCCTGGCCGAGTTCGACATCGATTACGGTGACGGCATCTCACGTGTAGGCGAGCTGATCGATTTAGGAGTGGAGTACAAACTCGTAGGCAAGAGCGGTGCTTGGTACAACTTCGGCGATGTTCGACTCGGGCAGGGTCGCGAGAACGCCAAACAGTTTCTGCGCGACAACCCCGATCTCGCAGACGAGATCGAGGCCGGACTTCGA
>CAJHZD010000187.1_pt1 | contig 23601 bp, 18 predicted proteins | sample 9198941 | NCBI WGS metagenome assembly CAJHZD01 (sample SAMEA7708371, study PRJEB35096) | sediment metagenome | biome: marine neritic benthic zone biome [ENVO:01000025]; feature: sediment [ENVO:00002007]; material: shallow marine sediment [ENVO:03000034] sea grass bed [ENVO_01000059] ...
CTGGATAGAGCGACAGCCTCCGGAGCTGTAGGTCAGAGGTTCGAATCCTCTAGGGCGCACCATTGCTTCGATCATAGGCGGTTCTCCCGCACATCAGACGAAGAAAGGCCGGGGCACTCGATGGCTGCCTGGGCTCGGCAGAGTCTGGTGGGCGGCCGACAGTATGCAAGAAGCACGGATGGGAAAGCACCTATTCCGCGGTGCGGCAGGGAGATGCCGCGGCTTGACCAGAGAGAGTCGCTGTGGCATCTTGCCCTGGGGGGAGCCCATCGATGCGACAGGTCGTGTTCAATCGGAAGGGAGGAGTCGGCAAGTCCTCCATCGTCTGCAATCTGGCCGCGGTCAGCGCCGCTCGGGGACAGCGGACCCTGATCGTCGATCTCGACCCGCAGGCCAACGCCAGCCACTATCTTCTGGGTCCGGACGCTTCGGAAGCTAAACCCAACCTCACGGGCTTCTTCGAGGAGCTGTTGCGATTTCATCTGGTGGATTCCGAGCCGGAGACTTGGGTTCACCCGACCCCCTTCCAGAACCTCGAGATCATCCCCGCCGACCGGGGTCTGGCCGAGTTGCAGACCAAGCTCGAGTCGCGCTACAAGATCTACAAGCTTCGCAAGCTCCTGGATGAGCTGAAGCAGTTCGATGCCATCTACCTGGACACGCCGCCGGCGCTCAATTTCTTCACCACCTCGGCTCTCATTGCGGCCGACACCTGCATCATTCCCTTCGACTGCGATGAATTCTCGCGCCGCGCCCTGTACCAGCTCATCGGCACCGTGCGTGAGATTCGTGAAGATCACAACGCGGAACTCGACGTGAGCGGTGTGGTGGTGAACCTGTTCCAGAGCCGCGCCAACCTGCCTCGACGCCTAGTGGAGGAGCTGCGCGCCGAGGGCATGCCACTGCTGGAGCCTTTCATCACGACCTCGGTCAAGATGCGCGAGTCTCACCAGGCCCATCGGCCCCTGATCGATCTGGCGCCACGACACAAGCTCAGCCTGCAATTCCAAGAGCTCTACGACACCCTCGAGTCACGACAACTCGCCGCTGCCTCCTGATCTCGAGCTTGAGTCCGGCGACACCTCTGCGTGGTCGGGCAGTCAGTAGTCCTAGATCTGTGGGGTGATTCTGATTGAACGTTGAAATAGGGACCGGGGATGCTCACCCGCCAGGGGACCCTACCGGCTATGGGACCCAGGAGATTAATAGGCGGTTCTCCGATGCTCTTTGATCTAGGGGACTGAAGCACTCCAGGCAGAGACGTCACCCGACTCAAAACCGTCGGCGAAGATTCCTCCGAGGTTGACGATCTCGAAGTCAGTCAGACGGCGATCATAAATGCGTAGTTCGTCGATACCACCTATCAGCATCTGGGTGCCGTCCGAGCCGATACAGGGGCTGTTGCTCATTCCGAGAGTCGCCATATTCGTAAAATCAAAAGTCGAGGGAGTGACGTTCTCCTGCGCGAGCTCCCCATCTAGGAAAGCCTGAAGATCAGTTCCGGTACGTGTGAACGTAACGTGGTGCCATCCCGCTGTCGTGGCAGGCGAGGATACTGTGTGGAAGCTGCTGGGATCGCTGACCTCGAAACTCAGGGCTCTGTTGGAGTTCGCACGAATATCAAAAAATGGGCTGACCGAGCAGGTCTCACGCTTGCCGAGAACGGAGAGTAGCTCCCCGGTCGGCAGGTCGAACCAGAACGCGATAGAGAAGTCATTGTCCGCTAACATGGTGTCCGAGAAGGTCGGGAACAACACCTCATCGTCGACACCGTCGAACATGGCGGCTTGTCCGATTACTCCCACCGCATACTGCAGATCTCCATTGGCCTGACCGTCGAAGCCGTTGGGCGAACTATCGACGACGTTGTCTTCAAACTCGACATGGAGCTGCAGGCCATCGAGAAGATCGGCTTTGGCAACGCCGGCGTAGCCAGGAGTCAGCGCCAGCAGAGAAGCGAGAAGCAAACAAGAGGTTGGCGATTTGATTCCAAGATCTTGTTGTACTCGGCTCGCTCTTAGGGCGAACACAGATAACACCAGGGCCGTGAGCCTCTCTACCGCGCGTTTCATACTGCCTCCAAACCGTTGGGTTGGAAGGACTATATGACAATGACCGTGACTTATCGAGGGTCGGCCATGAAGCCCCTTCCCGGTTCCCCGGTGTGGGGCTGAGCAGGAAGTCGCTAGGGAGCTTGCTCCTTCAGACGAGAGTTCTGGCTGCGGATATTCAGATCAAACTACTCGAGTCAGATCCACCACCAGAGCAGAAGCAGCACAGCCCACACAGGAACGCTAAGAGACCCACCTAGCAGTACACCACGAAGCGGATTGAAGCTGCTTTCCGTTCGCACTATCTGCAGATGGTTCTTTGGGATCCAACTAACGGGATCTGCGTATCGGTGTTCTTTTCGGAGAGGCTGCATACAACCAAGGTACGAGCAGTTCGGAAAGTGTGCTGTGGAATAGACCACAGAAAGTAGTTATTCGAAGCTGGCAATAGGCGCATCACCCTGGCATGTAGTCTCCACCAAGCTACCCACCCCTCCGGGTGGCGCGCCCAGAATTCAGATGTGCTTAGGCTTTTACTTGCCTCGACAAAGGTAACCCAGCCGAAAGGCTGAGCGCACAAAGCTACGGGTCCTCGCTTCCTCCGCATTCAGCGAAGGTCCCCAAGATCGCCGAGCTGCCGAAGGGCGGAGCCGGATAGGAGTCAATCGTCGCTGGACCACGAGGAGGGCCGAACAATGAAGAGCAAGCTCGGCGTAGGTGCTGTTGGAGTGTTGGTGATTTGGGTTTTTATCTTCCCGAGCTCGAATGTGCGGGCTGAGATCCAGGCCGACTACCCGTTTCTCGGCAACCTGGCCAGTGACGTGCTGGGGGCTCCCGCTCTGGTGGACTTGGGCAACAACAACGAGTTCACTACCGCGATGGTCGATGGGCAGCCTTCGAGCGTGTTTAGCTTTGAATTCGGGACTGGATTACGTCTCGCCACTGAGGGTCTGATTCCGGACGGGGCTGTCTACTCGATCGTCATGCTGTTCGAGTTCTCCATGGCGGAGCATCCGACCGCCAAGATTCTCGATTTTGATGATCTCGCACTCGATTCGGGCCTCTACAGACACCTCAACAACCTCGCTTTCTGGACCGCTTTCTGGCCTGGCAACGGAGATCCGTTTGTAGGGACGACCTTTGTCCAGGTCGTCCTGACCCGTGATTCGGGCGCCAACGTAAAGGGTTATGTCGATGGTGTCGAGCTAATGAGCTTTGTCGACACCGGTGAGTTGGCCCTTATTTCCGATGACAATCTGCTGCATTTCTTCCTGGATGAGTCGGTCTTCGAGTCCTCCTCAGGCTCAGTCGCCCGCATCAGAGTCTACGATGAGAGCCTCTCGGCGCAGCAGGTGGCGGGGCTGGATCGGCTGGCCCCTGTGGTCTTTTGGGACGGCTTCGAATCCGGCGACACCTCTGCCTGGTCGCAGTAGCCAGTAGCCCCCTGGTAAGGAGACCCCAGGCGTCTAGGTTGTTGTCGTTGTCACATCGCCACGACCCTCGCGCTGGAGTTTCCACGACGTCTGTAACAAATAGGTCTCGTTTCGTTATCCACTAATGAATGAAGTAGAAGTGCCTCGACAAAGGCTCACCTAGGGAAACCTAGGGCCGCAAAGCTACGGGTCCTCGGTTCCTGAAGCGACGGGCTTCCCGCCACTGAGGGTTCCTAAGACCGCCGAGCTGCCGAAGGGCGGGAGAGACCTCTCCACTGGCGGAAAAAGGAGGAAGGACAGATGAAGCGATTACTCTTCCCGATGAGGTTGCCACGATCTCGATCTCACTGCTTTTCCAAGCAGCAAGGAGTGACCCTGGCGAGTAGGCGTTCTCAGGTTGCCTTCCTGATTCTTTCGTCCACCGTGGTTGCTTTGTTCATACCTGGCGTGGCGAGTGGGCAAACCTCCGCGCAGGTGTGGAATATGGACCAAGGAACCTCGGAACGCGAGTGGAGCTACAACAGGAAGCCCCCAGTCGAGATGATCACGTTCACCTGGATTCCCGAACTCGATCCTCTGACGACGCTCTACTACGTGCAGGGGAAGTGTGACATCGACAGCAAGAAGGCCCAGAATAGGGTGTCCTTCAAGAACGTTCAGCTGACGGGTGTCGCCAGCGACAATACCGTCAAAGCCACCAAGGCTTCGACGTCGATCAGGAAAGGAGAGGGAGAGGCGGCTCTTTGGGACCTCACCCCGTTTATCGGCGAGCTTCTGAGGGACGACACCGTCCTTGTCTCAGGCCAGGTCAAAGCCATGAAACAGTTGAAAGCTCTCCAAGCGATGATGTGCTCACTGTCTGTATGGGAGCTGTTCGACACGAACAACCTGAGACTGAGTACCAAGTCTGAACGACTCAGTTACTTTTGGGAGTTTTCTGAGACGATTGAACAAGCTCGGAGCCTGCCGCGAGTGCTACGGACGGGGCAGTCCGCGATGTTCGCTACCGGTGATGACGGCGATCTGCAGATGGGTGTGAGCTGGCCGAAGCCCCGTTTCACGGACAACGGGGATGGGACGGTGACAGACAACCTGACGGGGCTAATCTGGTTGCAGGATGCGAACTGCTTCGGGGGCGGGCGGCCCTGGGCGGACGCTCTGGCGGAATCGAATGCCCTCTTCGATGGATGCACGACTTGCGGTGGGACTGAGGGCGATTGTGGCCTGTCGGACGGTTCGGGCGCCGGGGACTGGCGTCTGCCGAACCGGCTCGAGTTGGAGAGTCTTCTGGATTTGGCTTTCCGGGGGCCGGCTCTATCGAACGCGGCTGGCACGGCGCGGTGGGTCGAAGGTAACGCTTTTTCCGCTGTGCAGTCGGCAGAGTTGGAGTTCTATTGGTCGTCCACTACGGTCGCCAGCATGACCGACGCCGCCTGGGACGTGACCCTGTCCAGCGGCTTCGTCGGCAACGACTTCAAGACCAACAGAGCGCACGTCTGGCCGGTTCGCGGCGGACAGTGATCGGAGCCTCGGGCTGTACAGTGAGAGCTTTCGCCTGCCAGGCGCCGCCCCAAGTGGTAGATTCTACGCGGCCTTTTCTTGTATCTCTGATAGCCCCCCCCTTGATGAGGGGACCCCGGGCAGGTAGTTCCTTGTCGTAGTCACGTTCCCACAGCCGATCTCGGGGATGGCCGCTGGCATCGCATCGTCGGAGTCAGAAATTGAATCCTTGGCAGATTGCAACAGCTCTTGGTAGACGGCTTCGAATCCGGCGACACCTCAGCCTGGTCGACTACTCAGTAGGTAGGGAAGACAAGATCGCCGCGCTGTTACGGAGTTGTCCACCCACGAGGAAGACTGATGGTCCAAGAGGACTAGCAGTCGCTCGATGGTTGCACGACCCCTGGACCAGCGTTGGGGACGGGTGCAAGGACGAAAATCCGACGATTCACTATCATGAAAACTGGTTCAAACAACGGAGGCCGACGAATAAGGCCTCTCTGAAACCCTGTTATGACAAGTTGGGACGACCCAATACCAGGTTTCAAGTGGCCCGTTACGGCGGCCCAGCCGATCGCAGCCTCATCGGAAAAAGTGTGGAAGACGATCTCGACGCCGAGCTACCTCGAACTATGCCATCCCTTTTGCGAAAAGAACCCTGTCGAGGTGTGGCCTGGTGAGAAGTCCCACGATGAGGTTCATTACCTCAGTGGATGGGTCTTTGAGCGCCGGTTCTGTCGCTGGATCGAAGGTATTGGCTACGACCTCGAAATTGGCAGGCACGGAGGACGGTCGTCATTCGTGTCGTGGCGGATATCGCCTGTCGAAACTCAGCAGTGCAGCTTGAGGATTACAGTCTATCCACACGTGCTTCAGAACTTACCCGTGGCGCTTCGGTGGTTCCCACACAATCTGCGCCTCCGCCCGTTGCTAGAGAGTTATCTGTCATCCGTCACAAAAGGCGTCGAGTGGTATGTAACTCGCGACGAACCGGTGCCCCGGAACCGGTTTGGTGATCATCCCTGGTTCTCTGCTGCCTGGGCCACCCGAAAGAGGTGAGAGCTAGCCGAAGGTGAGGCATCCCCTGTAAGCCCACCGGGGAGTTCGACCCTCCGGTGTCCCACGTGCGTCCTCGGCTGGCGCCTGCGGTGCGTCGCGTGGGTCCCTCCTTCGTGTCGACCTCCCCGGTGGGCTCAATGCAGGTCTCAAACCCGATTGCTTTAAACTCGCATCACTACCATGATCGATTCAGCGGTACCGTCGCTTCGAGTGGCGACAAAGAACACCTCTAGCCTCCGCGCCGATGGTGACTATGTTCTCTATTGGATGATCGCAACCCGGCGGGCTCGCTGGAACTTCGCGCTCGATCGGGCGATCGACTGGGCTCTACACCTCGACAAGCCACTCCTGGTATTCGAGGCACTGCGGTCGGACTATCGCTGGGCGAGCGACCGTATTCATCGGTTTGTCATCGATGGAATGAGGGACAACGCCGGGGCGTTTGCCGATACGGCGGTCGGTTACCTGCCGTATGTAGAGCCTAGGGTCGGAGCGGCGAAGGGGCTTCTAGATGAGCTGGCCTCGCGCGCGGCCGTCGTGGTGACCGACGAGTTTCCCTGCTTCTTTTTGCCGGACATGGTGGCAGCCGCTGCCGAGAAGATGGCGGTAAGAGTAGAAACCGTCGACTCGAACGGCCTTTTGCCATTGCGTGCTGCCGACCGTGCATTCTCGCGGGCTTACGACTTTCGGCGCTTCTTGCAGAAGAACCTCGCTTCTCATTTTCTCGAGTGGCCCCATCCAGAGCCGCTTCGCGATGCCGGGCTCAGGCCGCTTGCCGGGCTGGCTGAGATGGGTGTCGAAAGTCGCTGGCCGAGCGCCTCGCAGGACCTGCTGGATGGAAAAGAGAGTCTGAAGGATCTACCGATCGACCACAGTGTGGCGCCGGTGCCTTTTGACGGCGGCAGTCGCGCGGGCACCGCGAGATTGCAGCGGTTCCTAGATGCAGGCCTGAACGCCTACGGCGACGAGCGCAACGATCCGCAGAGTGACGGCACCAGCGGTCTGTCGCCCTATCTTCACTTTGGGCATGTCTCTTCTCACCAGATCGTCGAAGGCATCGCGAGCCGCGAGAACTGGAGTCCGGCACGGATTACCGATCTGACCAGCGGCAAACGATCGGGGTGGTGGAATCTGTCTCCGTCCGTCGAATCTTTTCTCGACCAGCTCGTTACCTGGCGTGAGCTGGGCTACGGTTTCTGCTTTCATCGGGAGGACTATGCAGAGTTCGAGTCACTTCCGGAGTGGGTGCGTCGCACATTGGCCGAGCACGCAGCCGATGAGCGGCCGTACAGCTACACCTTGACCGAGTTCGAGGAGGCTCGAACTCACAACGACCTCTGGAATGCGGCACAAAACCAGCTGCGTGACGAGGGGCGCATCCACAACTATCTGCGCATGCTGTGGGGTAAGAAGATCCTTCACTGGACGGCAGACCCACAGACGGCGCTCGACATCATGATCGAGCTCAACAACAAGTACGCGATTGACGGCCGCGACCCGAACTCCTACAGCGGCATCTTCTGGGTGCTGGGGCGCTTCGACCGCGCCTGGGGCCCCGAACGGGAGATCTTCGGCAAGGTGCGGTACATGAGCTCGAAGAACACCCGGCGCAAGCTCCGTGTAGGCGGATACATCGAGCGCTGGCAGCGCTGAACGGCCGGCTGAAACCGAGGCTGAAGCAGCGTCTGTAAGCCCGCCGGGGAGGTCGACCCTCCGGTGTCCCACGCGCGTCCTCGGCTAGCGCCTGCGGTGCGTCGCGCGGGTCCCTCCTTCGTGTCGACCTCCCCGGCGGGCTTGTAGCTGAGAGCTCGGCCAATCGACTTCGACGAGTCAGGGGCTGCTGCCAGGCTCGAGGAACTCGACGACGATCGAGTCGAAAAGATCGGGCTCCTCGAGTGGGGCGAAGTGGCCGCTGTTTTCGAACACGACGAACTTGGAGTCGGCGATCCCGGAGTGGATCTCCTCGGCTCGGCTTGGCGGCACCATGTCTCGAGCTCCAGCGATGACCAGACTCTTAGCCGCGATCGAGCCGAGGCGTCCGCGAGAGTCGAAGCCACCGCCCAATTCGACATTCGAGTAGACGTTGTGGTTCCAACTCATCTCGGTGTCGGCAAAGATCCCGCGAAGCGCCCGCCGACCAGCCTCGGGGTCGGCGAACAGCTCCGGAAACCAGGTTTCTATTACAAAGCTCTTCCATTTCGAGTCCTTCTCGGCATCGGACATCGATTCGTTGGCGAGCTCCTGCTGTATGGCGCCGAAGGCGGCGGTCAGATCAGGATAGCGCTCCACGATCGGAGCCATATCCTCGGGGCCGAAGCGTGGAACGCCGTGCAGAAAGACTGCATGCGTGATCGTGTCGGGGTATTCGGCAGCAAGATAAACCAGGTTCTGGGCACCATTCGACCAGCCGATCACGCGAACTTGGTCTAGACCCAGATGACTTCGAATGCGGTCGAAATCGGTTCGCACGGCCGCCATGCCCATATCGGCTTCCTCTTCGATCTCCCCCGAACCTCCCATTCCACGCGGGTCGAAATAGACGAGCGTGAATTCGTCCTCGAGACCTCCGAACAGACCTTGCAAACCTTCGATCGTGATGCCCCACGAGTTGGGGAGTACCATCAGTGCGGGGCCGCTGCCCGAGACGACATAGTGAACTCGGCGGCCCTCCACATCGGCCGTGAAGTCACCATTGTCGAGTGTCGACGAAGTGACTGTCTGGTCGGTGTCTTCTGCGTAGCCGCTGGTACCCGGGTCGGTTTTGTGTGAGCTGTCGCCACACCCGGCCACGCCGATCAATGCGAGCAGCGTGGTCGCGAAGTTGACTCGGGCTCTGTCGAATCTCATCAGCACTCCTCGACGACGCCGCGACCCCAAGACCGGGCTCGCTGCCTCAGTATCCGTTCTCGATCACGACCTCTTCGAGCGAGAGCTGACCCGGCTTCGGCCACGGCTCCTTCGTGCCCTTGCCGATCGCCACCATGGGCCCCATCACATGGTCCTCGGGCAAGTGGATCAGCTCCGCTACCTTGTCGATGTCGAATCCGATCATCGGGCAGGAGTCGTAGCCCATCGATTTCGCAGCCAGCATCAGGGTTTGCATCGCCATCCCGATCGATCGCTGAGCCTCGTCACGCTGGAGCCACTCCCGTCCCTCGTGAAAGGGACCCATCCAGTCGACGAGTATTTTGGCGACCTCGGGTGGAGCGTTGCGCCAGTAGCGGTCGGGGTTCTTGGCCCATGCCTTCTCGTCGGCGGTCATCACGATCAAGAGCGAGGCGTCGGTCATCTGCGACTGGTCGTTCCCGAACTCCTTCCGGATGCGCTGGCGGAGCTCCGGATCGCGTAGGATCACGAATCGCCAGTGCTGGATGTTGAAGCTGGTCGGAGCCTGAATCGCCGCATCGAGCAGCTTGCGCTCCTCCTCCTGGGAAATACGGTATTCCGGGTCGAAGCCCTTGATTGCACGTCGCTGGTAAATAGCGTCGAATGTATCCACAATAAAACCTCCTGTGTAGCTCGGTCAGTTCACTCGGCGAAGCGATGGCCAGCCCGCCGCTCTGCTGGGCGCTACAGTGTAGCCGATGGCGGCCCGAAACTCTCTAGACTCTTCTTGAGGAGCTTTCAGGTGCAGCGGGGCGCTCAGTAGGGTGACCTCCAGATTGCGAGCTATCTCACCAGCTCGTCGATCGCCTCGATTGCCTGGTCCAGTCGATTCTCGTGGTCACCGCGAATTTCGATGAAGTCGAGATCGCGGTCGAGCAGAGCCTGGCGAAAGAGTTGCTGCATCTCCTCTCTACGGTCACTGCGGTCGCGCTGATCGCCGTCGGGGACCCAGGGCACATCGATGTCGCAGAGAAGGTAGAGGTCCGCCGGCCGCGCACGAAGGCTATCTTCGATCCAGCTTGGGCAGTCGCCGTAGTAGTGACGGCTGTAGACGACGGTGCTGAGCAGATCGGTATCCAGAACCAGAATGCCTTGGGTCGAGGTGGCGAGGCTCGCTTCGAGCTCGAGCTGACCCCGGGCGATGGTCTCGACATCGGATGCGTTTGGGGCGCGCCGTTGCTCGTCGACGAATCGGCGCGCATACTCGGGAATAGCGGCGGTACCGTAGTGCCCGGCCAGCGCCTCAGCCAGAGTCGTCTTGCCGGTGCATTCGGATCCGGTGACCACGACCCGGACCGGTCGATCGAGGCTCACAGGCCTGCCCCCGAGGTGGCTGGAGCGGGACCTTGGACCATCGAGCTACGCCATTCGATGTAGCCGAGTGCGGCAAGATAGAGAAAGACAGCGTAGAGACCGGCGGTGGGGTAGAGCCCCTTGTAGAGAAACATGCCCACATAGAAGACGTCGACCGCGAGCCATACGAGCCAGGCTTCGAGAAGCTTGCGGGTCTGCATCCACTGGGCCACGATGCTGAACGAGGTGAGTATCGAGTCCATGAATGGGAGAGAGGCGTCGGTATAGCGGCTCAGCAGTCGGCCGAGCGTCAAACCGGCAACCAAACCGATCACGAACAGAACGACAGCTTTACGCGGTGAAGTGCGAGAGACTGCGAGCTCGCCGTGATCTTCTCCTCCGTACAGCCATGCCCACCATCCGTAGACGGCGAGCCCGAAGTAGAGGGCCTGAAGTCCCATGTCGGCATAGAGCTTGGCTTGGTAGAAGACCCAGGCGTAGAGCAGGACGCTGACCATTCCAATCGGCCAACACCAGATGACCTGCCGGGTCGTCAGGTAGACCGCCAAGAGGGTGATCCCGACCGCTATCCATTCGACCCAAGACATGCCGGCTCAGGATCCTTAGAGGTTGAACGCCAGGGTCAACATGGCGTTGCGGGTGGCCAGGGGGTAGTAGAACGGGATGCCGTCGAGCGTGGTCTGACCCGGGCTGTCTTGAACCAAGAATTGATAGCTGTAGCCGCTGGGGAATTGATCTTTGTTGTCGAGAACGTTGTTGATGAACAGCGTGACCCTGGGTTGTCCTGCTTTCCACCACCGCCTCAGATCGAGCGATGCTCGAAGATCCAGATTGGAATACGAAGGGAGTCTAAACTCCTTCAGGCCTGTATTGTCGAGCTGGGCCGCGGAGACATAGCGACCGATAAGCGCCACGTCAGTCATCCGATGGCTCCACTCGATCCCCAGATTCAGGATTGCCTCGGGAGACAGGAGCGGCGGCACGTTTTTGTAGGTGATCGACTCGCTGCCGACGAACTCCCCCTGGTCGTCGAACACGTCGTAGAACTGAGTCCACGATTGGATTCGATTTCTACTCAGGTTGGCACTGTGCAGCAGTGACCAGCTGCGTGCCATCTGCCACTCGAGATCGACTTCGACACCTCTTCTATAGGAATCGTCCACGTTCTCGCGTAGAGGTAGACCGATCTCTGAGAGCTCTCCGTTCAGCGCGATCTCGTTGGTGAACTCCATGGCGTAGATGTTGGCGTCGAGAGCCAGCTTCGGAGTATTGAGATTCACGCCCGCCTCGAGATCGACGACTTCTTCGGGTTTGACCGCCTCGAGGTCGTGAGGAATCGTTGCGTTGTCTTCTCCCAGAAGGAGATCCATCCGGGTGGGTTCACGCTGGGCACGACCGATAGAGGCATAGACGCTCATGCCGCGGGAGATCGCGCGCCTAAAACCGATTTTTGGATCGAGGAAGGTCCAGTCGACCGAGCCGAGGTCGATATCACCCTTGTATTCGAACTCTGCCCAACGGAGTTGCAGGTCCCCATAGAGAAGCCACCTACCCATCTGGTACTCGGCCTTGACGAACCCGTTGGCGGTCTGTTTGAAACCGGTGTTGAGATAGATCTGGTCGTCCGAGATGTCCAGAGAGTGATCGCCTCGAAAGTCATTGAAGTGAATACCGACCGTCGTGGAGAGACGATCGGTTGTCTTGCTGGCGGTGACCATCGAGCCGACGAAGTACTGATCGATACCGAACTGCAGCAACTCATTCTGCTCGACCGGATCGTCCCAAAGCCGAAACCAGCCGTCGGCTCCGTTGTAGTAAAACGATGCGGTCATCAGAGTCTCTTCTCCCAAGGCGCGGGTGTATTTCAGCTGTGCGAAGTCCTGGCCAAAGTTGTCACGCTCTTCTTCGTCGAGCGGGTTGAAGCGACGATTCTGCTCGAGAACCTCCGGCTCGACCGCCAGAAATGCCAATTGGGAATTCTCGTCGCCCGAAAACGAGACGAATTTCAACGACGACCGCTCGCCCTGCCAGCCCGCGTTCAGATAGAAGGTCTTGTGCTCGGAGCCCGAGTTGTCGCGGTATCCGTCCGTTTCGGCAAAAGAGAAGCGGCCAGCAACAAAGAGCCCGTTGTCAGTAAGACCTGATTCGTAGGCAAGTGAGCCGCGTAAGGTGTCAAACGAGCCGGCCGCCAAACGGACATCTCCGCCCCGCTCTGCCGCCGCGGGTGGACTGGCGAAGTTGACCGAGCCACCGTAGGAGGGAGCGCCCACCGATGATGTCCCGACCCCCCGTTGAATCTGAATGCTGTCGACGGCGTTGCTGAAGTCGTGAAAGTTGTTGAAAAAGAGCGCATGCTCCGCCGGATCGTTGAGGGGTGCACCGTCAAAAGTCATGTTGATACGAGTCTGCTGGACACCTCGAAGACTGAAGTAGGAGTAGTTCGAACCGATTCCCGAATCGGAGTACCAGTTCGTGGACGGGGTGTACTGCAAGAGCTTGGGTAGATCTTGGCCGTAGCTCAACCAGTCGATCTCTTCGCGATCCAGGTTGCGTTTTGTAACGGGCACCTCGTCGCCGGCGCGGATTCCGACGACGGTGATTGTTTCGACGACCGATGGCGTGGAATCTGGTTGGCCTTCGGAGGCCTCGTCGAGGCCGTAGACCCAGAACGCACTCTGGGCTTGGCCTGGTTCGGGCTCAACCACGCCGATCATGAGCCCTGCGGCGAAAGCGATTGCAGAGACGGTCTTTGCCGAAAAGCTCAGGCTCGAACATCTTGTGTGCATTGTTTTGATCATGACCCGGACCCATCGGGGCCACAAAACCGAGCCGAGATTACCCTTGCGCCGAACTGTGTGGGGTGTTTCGAGGTCCTTCCCTACGCCGGTATGATCCGGATCAGGTTCGAGGGTGTAATCTCAGGCCAGGCGGCCACCCCTAGGCTGTCTGTAGCTTCCGAGTCTGTCGCTTGGGACCGGCCAAGTCAAACACCGGTGCCGGGCATGCAGGTTTGCAGGTTTGCTGAGCCGATGCTGGATATCGCTCCGTTGCAAGTCGGTAACAACTTGCATACCTGCATGCCCGGCACCGATTGGGATCCAGATCTAGTTCTCGGGCTCGACGTTTTCGATCGGTCGGCCGACCCGGACAAACGATGCCAACTGATTTGCGTTGCCACCCACCATGACGGCTTCGATAATCGGCATGCTGACGCGTTCTTCGGCGATCCACTCGACGAGAAAGTTGGCTCCCACACCACCGCTCATCTCTCGTGCCTCGACCAGGAAATCGATCGAGGCCATTGGATTGAGAATCACGGGTTCATCCAGGTACTCGTTTAGAAGCTTGCCGTCGGTACCGTAGTAGCGGACTGAATTGACGATGATCGATGTCGAGGCATCGGTGTTTCGGATGCTCAGGGTCGATTCGAGCGGAAGGTCTTTGCCTCCTCCGGCATAGATGTGCGAATAGATCGGCACATAAACGGTCTGTCCCGTAGCGATTTGTAGTGGCGTCGCCCCCAGAGTACGTAGCGGTGCCGAGCTCGGGGCCCTCTCCATCACCTCAGTCTCGATTCTCTCCATCCGACCTTCGAGTCTCAATCCCAGAAAGACCAGGCCGATCGTCAGGAGAAGACTCGCCGCAATGGCGACGAAATATTTTGTATTGCTGTTATCTACCATCGGAACCCCTCGGCTGTGGGTGTCAATGAAGTCTATGCTACTGCAGAAAGAAAAATCCCGGGGACCCCGAACTGGCTCCCATCCGGTGCCATCCAAGGAACCGGACAGCGATAGAATGCTGCGCTCTGAAAAGGTTTGTCGATGACTCGAGATTCAGATACTTCGAAGCCATTCCCCGTCAGGGTGATCGTGGCAGCCTTGCTGCTCGCGGTCCTGGTCGGTGCAGTGGTCTGGGCCGATGTGATTCCACCAGTCAATCTGCAGATGAAGGAGGCCGACGACAGCACCATTCTGGTGCAGTGGAAGGTGCCGTTGCAGATCGGGCTCGGAGCCACCCCGAGGCCGGTCGTTCCGGGACACTGTGTCTCGAAGAACGATCAGCAGGTTACCGAGCAACTTGGTGGGCGGGTCTACATCGAGTCCTTCAGCTGCGAGGGAGGGCTCGGTGGCGAAGAAGTCGGTATCCGCTATCCCTTCTATAACGCCACATTCTCGACTCTGGCGAGAATCGAGCTGCGCTCGGGCGAGCAGTTTGTTCACGTACTCGACCCGGGAGAGGAGACCTGGACGCTTCCCGAGGGAAGCACCGGTTTGCGGCAGGATCCGTGGACCAACCTAAAGCGAGCGGTCATGGCCGGGGTCGATCACTTTCTCGGTAATTGGGTTCATTGGACGTTGGCTCTGGCACTTTGCCTGTTTGGTGGCCGAGAGACTGCGATTCGATTGGCTACCGCCTTTGCGGTAGGCCAGCTGGTTGCGGTTGCCTTGGTCTCGGGTGCAGGTGTGTCGCTCGATCCAGTCCTCTCCGAAGCAGGTGTACTGCTGTCGGTGATTCTGTTGGCGGCGCAGGCCTTGAGGACTCCCGAGGACAGGACCGCATTGATCGCTCTTGCCGGCGTCGCCGGCCTGGTTCACGGTCTGGGTCTGAGCTCGATGGTGACCCCGCCTCAGAGTTTTGCGGGTATCGAGTGGCTGTATCTTGCCTTGAGCGTGCTCGGCATGGACGCACTGCTTGTCGGCGCAACCCTCTTGATCACGAGAATCGGCGCCTTCGTTTCTCGGTTCCCCTGGAGCACCGTAGTCCCCAGGTCGGTTGCGTACGGGCTAGGCGGAGTCGGTGTGGCTACAGCGTTGAGCCTGGTGCTGATCTCTCCTGCAGAGGAGGCCGAGGCAAAACCGCCGGGTGTCGGTCTGCCGAGTCTGTCGCTCGGTCAGAACGCTGGAGCCGTTCCCGGATCGCGAGCGCTGGCACCTCAGGGCTTGCAGGATCCGGTGCAGACCTTTCTGACCGTCGATCCCTTCGAGACCCGGCTCGAAACTCTGGTCCGCCTGAAGGACGTCGCTTCGCGCATCGGCCTGGCTTCAGAAACTGTTCTCGGGATCGAGGATCAGCAGGAGACCAAGGCCGCCGTGTTGGCGCTGGTGACCGCCGCGGTGGAGCTGTCGATCGACGGGGTGCCGGTCGAAGCGGTGGTGGATCGGATCGACTTTCTGGAAGTCAGTACTCAAGGGGTTCTGCCGCGCACGGATCCGATTCCGGAGGAGATCTCCGTGGCCAATATCGGCGTGACTCTCAGCTATCTGACTGCGCAGACGCCCGATCAGATGTCCCTGCGCTGGTCGGGTCTTGCAGAGGGCGAATCGGTACCGGCGACCGTGACCGATCCGGAATCGAGTCGAACGGTGCGGCTGTCGCCGGACGGGTCGGAGCTGTTGTGGATCAACGAGCTGATGGAAGACCCCGTACCGACAGTCGGGAGTGTCGCTGTGGAGCCGAAGTCGTATGTCCTGCCGATGTTTTCGATTCCAGTGTTCCTGATGTCGCTCTATTTCATTGTCGCGGCTCTGCGGGGCCGACGGCGGACGATGAATTTCGCCTGGTCTCGCGTGGCGTTGGCCGTAGCAATTCTGGTCGGACCTAGTGGTCGATTGAACGTCGAGGTCGAAGCCAGCTCCGGATCGGTGCCCTCGGTGGGACAGGCCAAGAGTATCCTGACCAACATCCTGCCGAACATCTATCGCGCCTTCGAGTTCCGAGAGGAATCCGCCGTCTACGATCGTCTGGCGATCAATGTGACCGGAGACACCCTGTCGGATATATACCTCGAGCATCGCCGAGCGCTGGAAATGGAAGAGCGGGGCGGAGCACGAGCGCGGGTCGAGGCGGTCGAGGTGCCGGAGGTTCGTTCGGTCGTGTCTATGGGCGATGGCGCCTTCGACGCCGAGGCCACCTGGCTGGTCGGCGGTACCGTGACCCATTTTGGGCATCGACACTTCCGACAGAACCGCTACGACGCAAGAATTTCCCTGGTTCCGGTCGAGGGGGTCTGGAAGATCAGCGAGATCGAGATCTTCGACGAAGAACGGGTCAAGTAACGGTGCCGGGCATGCAGGTATGCAGGTTGGAAAACGGGGACTGTCCCTCTCTTTCGGCCAGAAACAGAGGGACTGTCCCCGCATTTCCTCACAACCTGCATACCTGCATGCCCGGCACCGTTTAGGCGACATAGATGGTTTTGATATTGACGAACTCGCGAATCCCGAACCCCGATAGCTCGCGGCCGTAGCCCGATTCTTTGATGCCTCCAAATGGCAGCCTTGGGTCGGAGCGCACGAACGCGTTGACGAAACAGGACCCCGCCTCGAGTTCGTGGGCCGCTATCTTCTCGGCGCGCTCGACGTCCCGGGAAAAAATTGCGGCCCCAAGCCCAAATACCGTGTCGTTGGCAACGCGGATCGCCTCTTGCTCAGAGTCGACTGGGATGATCGCCGCGACCGGGCCAAACAGCTCGTCGTCGTAGGCCGGCATTCCTGGCGCCACATCGGTAAGCACGGTGGCCGGATAGTAGGCTCCGGGTCGATCAGGGACGGTGCCACCGGTCAGGCACTTGGCCCCTTTTTCGATGCTGGCCAGCACCTGCTGGTGGAGCTCGTCGCGTAGCTCCGCTCTCGCCTGGGGCCCGAGCTGGGTCTCGTCGAGCGCCGGGTCACCCATTTGGATCGCTTCCATCCGTTCGACGACTCGACGCTCGAACTCGGCGACCAGAGATCGGGGCACCACAAACCGCTTCGCGGCGATACAGCTCTGCCCGCCGTTGATCATCCGTCCGGTGACACAGTTGGGAACCGCGATGTCCAGATCGGCGTCCTCCAGCAAAACATAGGGATCGCTGCCCCCGAGCTCGAGGACGGTCTTTTTGATCTGCTCGCCCGCTTTTGAAGCCACGGCGCGCCCTGCGGGTGTGCTACCGGTCAGGGTTACCGCCTGTACTTTGGGGTTCTCGATGACCCGGGCGACCTGGCCACTTCCGATCAATAGAGTCCGGAAGAGACCCTCTGGGAATCCGGCTTCGCGAAAGATCCCCTCGATTGCCAGCGCACAACCCGAAACATTGCTCGAGTGCTTTAGAACACCGGCGTTGCCGGCCATCAGACCGGGCGCGGCGAACCGGAAAACCTGCCAGAACGGGAAGTTCCAGGGCATGACTGCGAGGACGACCCCGAGGGGTTCGAAGATCACGGAGCTTTTGGTGGCGCCGGTTTCGATTGCCTGGGGCGCGAGAAACCTCGGCGCGCCGTCGGCATAGAAGTCACATACCCAAGCGCTTTTCTCCACTTCGGCGCGAGCCTCATGGATCGGTTTGCCCATTTCCGACGTCATCAGACCGGCAAACTCGCCTACGCGATCCCTGAGAATCTGGGCGGCACACCGCAATGGTTCGCTTCGCTCGGTCATGGCTGTCGTGCGCCAAGCTTGAAAGGTGGCATGAGCCTGGTCGACGATCTTGTCGACCCGATCGGGTGTCATCTCGTCGTAGGCCTGAATCTCTGCCCCAGTGGCGGGGTTGATGCTTTGTAGGGTCATGGATCGATTCCATTCGGGTTCGAATTGGTCCATTGCGCGGATGGATAGTTCAGATATTGCTCGAGCACCTCGACTCCCTTTCGATCGGCTCGTCTATGGACTTTACTGTAAGAACTGGCCCGGCGCGATATTTCGCGTCCGGCATGCTCTAGATGAAGAAACCCCCGTAGAATAAGGGTGTGCTGAGATTTCGAAGGGCGAGTGGATAGTGGGCCCCTGGATGATCGGGCTGGTCGTCATCGGCAGCGTCTGTCTGACGCTCGGCCTCCTGTACCTGCTGGAAGCGAGCCGTCGCCGGGACGATCGAAGGTCGCATCTGCTGTTCGGTCTGGTGGCTCTGGCCGCCGCTGCCAACGCCTTCATCGAACCGTGGGCTTATCGGTCCATCACCGTAGAGCAGTACAGCGTCGCTCTCAAGTCCCAGGTTGCGGTGCAGATCCTCTGGTGGATTCTTTTGACCTGTTTCCTGGTCAGCTACTCGGGAATCGCTTGGCGGGGCTTGGCACTCGTGAGCCTCGTGCTCCTGGGTCTTGCGGCCGTCATCCACCTGGCGTCACCCCACGGAATCCTATTTTCCGACATCGAGTCGTTATCCTGGTTCGAGCTTCCCTGGGGAGAAACCTATGCTTTGGCTCTAGGGCGGACCCATCCGCTGGCCTGGGTCGGCTATGCCGCCATCCTGGCGCTGATGATGTTGGCGTTCAACACCTGCGTGCGGTTATGGCGAGCGGGCCAGAAACGGCCGGCGCAACTGCTTGGAGCCAGTCTGGCGGCCCTGATTGCTGCGATGATCCATGGAGTGTTGGTCGATCTCTTGATCGTCAGGACTCCCTACCTGATGTCTGTCGCCTTTTTGGGTTTCGTCCTCGTCACCGGTTTCGCATTGGCGATGGAGGCGGCGCAGGCCTCGGAGCTCGAGACCGAAGTGGCACAGCGCGAGAAGCGCTGGCGCACCCTTCTCGAAGAAGTCCATCTGCTTGTCGCCGGCATCGACCGTGAGGGGCGTATCGACTACACCAATCCCGAGTTTCAACGGGTCACGGGCTATGCGGCCGAGGACATCGTGGGCCGACCCGTTCAGGAGATCCTGTCGGTCGGTAATCGTGCAGACGTCTCGAAGCTGCTCGAAGGCGCCTTGTCGAGAGGCGACCTGCAATCCGAGGTCCAGGCTGAGCTCATAACCAAGGATGGAAATCGGCGAACGGTAATCTGGTCGAACGTGCTGATCAGTGGCTCCAATCATTCACCGGCCGCGATCTTGAGCATCGGAGCCGATGTCACCGATCAGCTGTTGGCTGAGTCGGCACGCGATCGGGCCCTGGCCGAGGTGCAGGAGCTCAAGCGGCAGCTGGAGCGAGAAAACCTCTATCTGAAGGAGGAGATTCGAGTCGAGCGCGGTTTTAGCGAGATGGTCGGAGCGAGTAGGCCGCTGATGTATGTGCTGCACAAGATCGAGCAGGTCGCTAAGACCGATGCGACGGTGTTGATCGAGGGCGAGACTGGCGTAGGTAAGGAGCTGGTGGGCCGGGCGATTCATCGTGCCAGTAACCGGAGCGCGCGGGCCTTCGTCACGGTCAACTGTGCGGCGTTGCCCGAGAATCTCATCGAGAGCGAGCTGTTTGGACATGAGCGGGGTGCCTTTAGCGGCGCCGACCGGCAACGGCACGGTCGGTTCGAGGTGGCTGATGGCGGCACTCTGCTTCTCGATGAGATCGGGGATCTGCCACTCGATCTTCAGACCAAGTTGCTCCGAGTCCTGGAGGAGGGCGAGTTCCAACGGGTCGGAAGCTCGAAGACCCGCCGGGCGGATGTCCGGGTGATCGCTTCGACCAACCGAGACCTCCAGGCCGAGGTCGACGCCGGTCGCTTTCGCGAAGATCTCTTCTATCGGCTCAATGTCTACCCGATCACCGTTCCGCCTCTCAGAGATCGCCCGGGAGACGTCGCCCTGCTGGTGCGCCACTTTGTCAGCGGCTCGGCCCTACGCCTCGGCAAGCCCATCGCGGAGGTGCCGGCAAGCGTGATAAACGAACTCGAGGCCTACGACTGGCCGGGCAATGTCCGAGAGCTCAAAAATGTTCTTGAGCGTGCGGTGATCGTCTCTGCGGGCGAGAGTCTGCGGCTTCCGGAGCCCCTAGGCGAGTCGTCCTCTTCAGGGTCTCGAGCCGGAGGGCCCGATAGACCCCAAACCTTGGTAGAAAACGAACGACGCCATATCCAAGCGGTACTCGACGCGACGGAAGGCCAAGTTGCTGGCGACGGTGGTGCCGCACGGATCCTGGGTCTACCGGCGAGCACGCTGCGTTCTAGAATGAAGAAGCTCGGTATCAAAGTAGAACAACAAGGTTCCTGAGCGAGTCGCGATATGAAATCGGATAAACCAAGAATTCTCACCCCAGTTTTGATCGCGGTGCTGCTCCTCGCCGGCGCCGCCTCGGCCTCGGCGCAAGTCGGCACTGAGGAGCCGGCTTCCGAAGTGACCCCCATCGTCACCGACCGACCCACCGACAGCGCTTCGCCGGAATTGGTGCCGCAACACGCCTGGCAGCTCGAGATGGGCTACAAATTCACCCGCGCCGACAGCGACACAGGTCGGATCGATGCCCAGGTGCTACCCGATTTGCTGATCCGCTTCGGCATCAACAAGTGGGTGGAGGCACGACTGGTCGGCTCAGACTGGACTTTTCGTGATCAAGCCTCGGGAAAGCAAGACGGCCTCTCCGACATCAAGCTGGGTGCGAAGTTTGCTCTCGCCGAAGAGCGCGGAAGACGCCCGCAGATGGCTCTGCTGGCGGACGTGAGTCTGCCGGTGGGTCAGAGCGGTTTCACTAGCGATTATGTGATCCCCAAGGTACTCTTCCTGGCCACCAACAACCTGACCGATCGACTCGGCCTGACCTACAACCTCGGCCCTAGTGTGGTGAGCTCGGACGACAGCGATGGCGACAGGCGCACCGATCTAGACTTCAACTACGCGGTGGCGCTGAGCGGAGGAGTCGGCGGACCCTTCAGCCTCTTTGGCGAAATCTTCGGAGTGATTGCGAGCGGTCGGGGTCGCCCGGACAGCCACACCTTTCAGGCCGGCGCTCTGCTGCTGGTCAAACCCAATCTGCAGCTGGATATCCGGGGTGGAGTCGGGCTGGTGGATAACGTCCCGAAGTGGTTGTTTGGAGCAGGTCTCGCCTTCCGCCTTCCACGCTGAGCTCGCCAACGATCCGACGCGATATTTCGCGTCGAAGCGCTATGTCGTTTCGTCGCTCGTCCCATCGATGAGCTATCTCGGCCCCCAGAACGGGGCCAGATCGAAGCATTCATCAGGCCTTCTGGGCTAAATCTTGCTTCCTGCGTGGTGTGGGCACGAGTCTTGATGTATGAATCGCTTAGAGAGACAGATCAGCGAAGAATTCGCACCTCAAACGGGAGAGCGAAACCGGTGTTTTCATTGGAAATCAGCTTTGTGATCGGCTCGAACAAACGTCATGAGTTTCTGCAGACTGCCAGGACCCTCATGAGTCCAGGCCACAACGGGGAGATGGCTCATAGAGAGGCCATCTTCGAGCGGGTCACGGCTCCCGAGCGATTTGTTTGGAGCGAGCGATTCGATACGCGGCAGGCGCTCGAAACGCGATTGCATTCGTCGACGATCCATACGCTTCTTGGCGCCATCGATGTGCTGGGTAGAGTCGAGGGTATCGAGGTGTACGAGGGCCAGCCCAAGCCGGAGATCCTGCAATCGGAGCTGCCGCCCTGGGCCGGAGGAGAGGCATAGAAGATGACCGACAAGGAAGATCTCTATGTGGCGCAGGAGCAGCTCGATCGCCTCGGGACGCTCACCGACTGCGTCTATGCGGTGGCGTTGATCCTGGTCATACAGTGGCTGCCGATGCCCTCGGAGAGCTCGGACGCCGACGGCCACCTCTATCTGCTCGAGCTCTTTGCCGAGTTCGCCGGCAATATCCTCGCCGTCGTCATCGGCGTCGTCTTCATCATCTTGTACTGGCTCCGCAACACCGACCTGAGCGCCCGAGTCGATCGGACCGACGGGCCCTATGTCGTGCTCAGCATCCTGTCGGTGTTCTCACTACTGATTCTGCTCTATGTCGTGCGAGTCGGCGGCGAGGTGGAGGGAGCAGCGGCCCGGGCTGGAGAGAGTTTTGCCGTGGCCATGATCGGTATCTTCTCCGCCGCGGCATTCTGGCGTGCAAGGCGAAACGGGCTGGTCCGCAAGGGTCTCTCCGACGACAAGCTGGTCAATCTACAGATCGAGTCGTTCACCGAGCCGATTACCGCATTGATCACCTTACCGATTGCCTATGTGGGCGAGCTGTGGTGGAACCTGTCTTGGTTTGCTTGGCTTCCTCTGGCGAAGATTCTCAGCCGGAAGATTTCGCAGCGAGGCGGACCCAAATGATCAACCAGCCGACTGTCGGCAGCAGAGTTCAAATGAGTTTGGATAGGAGGGAATGGAAAATGAAATCGTTCGTAACATCAGCTCTCATCACGCTGTTGCTGGTGGCACCGGTTGCGGCCCAAGATCATGACCCGATCGGCTTGACGCCCACCCCGGAAGACGCCGAGAACCTGGTCAAAAAGCCGAGCTACTCGCCCTACGCGGGTCGCAACTTCCCGACCGAGGTTTATTGGGGTGACACACACGTCCATACAAACAACTCGCTCGATGCGCGTGGTTTTGGGGTCATCCTCGGACCCGAGGAGGCCTATCGATTTGCCCGCGGCGAGGAGGTCATGACCTCGCACGGCGAGCCCTTCAAGCTGTCGCGGCCGCTCGACTGGCTGGTGGTCGCCGATCACTCCGACGGCATGGGCGCCATGAAGGAGATCATTGCCGGCAACCCACGTCTTCTCAACGACCCGACGGTGCGTGGTTGGTACAAGGCAATGAATGCCGGTGGCGATGAAGCCTTCCAGGCCACCATGGAAGTGATCAACGCCTTCTCGCAGGGCAACGTGCCCGATGTCGTGCTGGACCGTGACTTCCAGCAGACGGTCTGGGACGAGTACATCGATATCGCCGAGCGCTTCAACGAACCGGGACGCTTCACGACGATCATCGGTTACGAGTGGACCTCTACCGAGGACGGCAACAACCTTCACCGCAATGTTCTCTACCGTGAAGATGGTGACGTGGCTCGCAGAATGGTTCCCTACACCACGGCCGAGAGCTTCAATCCGGAAGAGCTCTGGAGGTGGATGACTCAATATGAGGAGAACACCGGAGGTCGTGTTTTTGCCATCGCTCACAACGGCAACATGTCGAACGGGATCATGTTCCCCTACGAGACCAACCCGGCGACCGGCCAGCCGCTGACAACCGGCTACGCCGAACAGCGCGCCCGCTGGGAGCCGATCTACGAGGTCACCCAGATCAAGGGCGACGGCGAGGCTCATCCGATGCTCTCGCCTGACGACGGGTTCGCCGACTTCGAGACCCTGCAGCTCGGCAATCTGAACCTGACGGTGGTCAAGGAAGATTGGATGCTCGAGCACGAGTACGCCCGCGAGGCGCTGAAGCAGGGTCTGCGGATGGAGGGTGAATACGGCACCAACCCCTACCAGTTCGGAATGGTTGGCTCGACCGACACCCACACGGCGCTTTCGGCAGCAGGGGAAGACAATTACATCGGCAAACATGCCGGTACCGAGCCTGAAGCAGGCAGGTGGGATCATCCAATGGCGAAATTTGCAGGACGTCAGTATGACGGCTGGGCAATGTCTGCTTCCGGGTATGCTGCTGTTTGGGCTACGGAAAATACCCGTGAAGCCCTTTGGGATGCCATGAAGCGAAAAGA
>CAJHZD010000106.1_pt1 | contig 22227 bp, 18 predicted proteins | sample 9198941 | NCBI WGS metagenome assembly CAJHZD01 (sample SAMEA7708371, study PRJEB35096) | sediment metagenome | biome: marine neritic benthic zone biome [ENVO:01000025]; feature: sediment [ENVO:00002007]; material: shallow marine sediment [ENVO:03000034] sea grass bed [ENVO_01000059] ...
AATTGAGCCGGAGCCGGACCCGACGCCAATACGGCTACCGCACCCTGCTCGATGGCTTCGGAAACGAAGGCTCGACCATCGAATTGTTCTCCCACGAGGGCCACAAACAGATCCCCGGGTTCAACCTTGCGCGAATCGTGCGTGATTCCGCTCACCTCAGGATTCAAGTCGTTTGAGTGTTTGATGGACATTCCCTCGGTCAAAGTAGAGATTTTCATCGGCCCGAGTCGTTGGCGAGCCACAGCTCGAGCCGCTCCGAGGCGTCGCCGAAACGCGAGCCCGGGGGCGGAGATTGGCGATTCACGAGCCCCTGACCGTGAAGGTTCGCTCGCAGACCGATCGCCGCCAGTCGCACCACGGCCTGTCTCGAGGTCAATCCAGCCAGATCCGGCACGACCTCACCTTCATCGAGTCCGACCGCCTCTCCAGCGGAAGTGACCACGATCTCCGGTTGTGCGGCGGTCGTCCGAGTCGACTCACTGGTCCCGGTTCTCTCTGCGATCAAGCCCTCGTCTGGCCAGAGTCCGTCTCCCTCGTCATCGGGTTCCACGCCGAGATATAGGAGAGTCGGCCCGACGACCGCGGAGAAGACAGGGGCCGCAACACCACCTCCGTGATAGCCCACCGAAGGATCCGGTTCGTCAACGGCGATCATTGCCACTATCTCGGCTCTGCGTGCCGGTGCATATCCGACAAAACTCGCAACATATTTGCCCTGCACATAGCCACCGGAAGGCATGGCCTTTTCAGCCGTACCTGTCTTTCCTGCGACGCGATATCCGGGGATGGCCGCAGCTCGAGCCGTGCCATCTTCGACGACAGACTCGAGCATTCGGCTGAGAGTGCGAGCCGTCGAACCGGTGATCGGGCGGCTCAGCACTCTTGGTGCCGGCCGGAGATCCTCGTAGGAACCGTTGTTGCCTATGCCGGCTACGACGTAGGGCTGGTAGAGGGTGCCGCCGTTGGCGACGGCAGCAAATGAATTGGCCATCTGTAATGCGGTGACGGAGATGGCCTGGCCAAACGAGATATACGCTGTGGCCCGCCGCGGCCAGTGCTCTGCTTTCCGGAGCAGTCCCGGGCTCTCCCCTGGAAGGTCGACGCCACTGGTCTTACCAAAGCCGAAGGCATCGATCTGTTCATAGAGGCCGAGTCGGCCAACCATCAGACCCGTCTTGATGGCACCGACGTTGCTCGACTTGGCCAGAACCTCGCGAAAGGTGAGTTTGTCGAAAGACTTGTGATCCTTGATTCGAACCCCTTCGACAACAACGCTTCCTCTCTCGCAATCGAAGATGTCGTTGGGGTCGACCAGGTTGGCTTCGAGAGCCGCAGCCGCAGTAATCACCTTGAAGGTAGATCCGGGCTCGAACGCGTCCATCACGACTCGATTGCGCCAGGCGTCTCTGGAGAAATCGCCGAATCGGTTCGGGTCGAAGCCTGGCAGTGACGACATCGCCAAGATCGCGCCGCTATTCGGATCCATGACGATTCCCGAGACGCTCTTGGCAGAGGTGTGCTCCAAGGTCTTCGCCAACTCGCTCTCCAGCAGGTGCTGAATCCACGCGTCGATCGTCAAGTGCAAGTCACGGCCGGGCTCTGCCTCCCGAAACGATATATCGGGCATCAGCACTGTCCCACGCCGAGCGTCGCGCAAGACCTTGCGCTCCACCGGCTGACCCGAGATCACGTCGTCGTAACCTTGCTCTAGACCCTCCAGACCCTTATTGTCGCGACCGGCGAATCCGATTAAAGGCGCACCGAGTGACCGACTCGGGTAGTAGCGCTTGCTCTCCTTGAGAAAGCTCACTCCTTTGAGGCCAAGGGCTCGGACGGCCTGTGCTTCGGGTCGATCGAGCTGTCGCGCGACCCAAATGAACTCCCGGTCCCTGGCAAGAGATTTCGATAGCTTCTTGGAGTCGAGATCCAACACCCGAGCCAAAGCATCGGCGGTTGCAGAGGGATTTTTGATCTGAGACGGATCTGCCCAGACCGAATTTACTTCGACCGAGACAGCCAGCCTTCGTCCCCGGCTGTCGAAAATCATGCCGCGGGGAGCCTGGAGCTCGACACGACGCTCCTGCTGACCCTCGGCCCGGCTCATATAGAGGTCGTGGTCCACGACTTGAAGCTGGACGAGCCGAGCTGTTATCGCGGCAGCCCAGACCACCAGGATCGCGATCGATACGGCAAGACGGCTCTTCATGGACCTTCCTCGAGAAAAACAAGGCGATCCAAGTCTGCTGGAATCATCCCCAATTCCTCCGTGGCCCGGGTCCTGACCTGTTGAGGACTGGAGAGATAGGCCGCCTCCACCTGCAGCTCCCTATGCCGCTGCTCTTCTTCGCGCAGCAGTCGCTCTAAACGATTGACTTCGTAACCTACTTGAACCAATTCCAAATTGAGCCACACATAACCCAGCATGCCGCTAGCTACTGGGATCACAGCCAAAAGAACAAGTCCGAGCTCTCGTCTGCGCTTGCGATCATGCTTTCGGACTAAATAGCTGTTCGTTACCCTTCGCCTGACGACATACCTGCTTTGCAACTGCTTAGATCCTCCGGGCCGCCCGCAAACGGGCCGACCGCGCCCTAGGATTCATTGCCAACTCTTCTTCACCGGGCCGAAGCGGTCTCTTGGTAAGCACTTCGATGACTTGCGTTTCGGAACGGGGCCGGCCAGTAATCTGGTCGATCTCGCCACGGGCCAGGTCACGAAGGCGATTCTTGACTTTGCGATCCTCGAGGCTGTGATACGAGATCACCACGAGGCGGCCATCATCTCGGAGGAGCCTCACCGCCTGATCGAGCAATTGATCAAGTCCCGCCAACTCACGATTCACTTCGATTCGTATCGCTTGAAAGACTCGAGTCGCAGGATCGATTCGGGTTCTTTGATGCTTTGCACCATGGCGGCGTGCACGGGCAACAATCTCCCGAAGCTCTGTTGTCGACTCGATTGGCTTTTCTTCGCGACTCCGGGCAATCGCTCGGGCGATACGACGGGCTTGCCTTTCCTCTCCGTACGCTCTGAAGATCTCTTCCAATTTCCCCTCCGCGTAGTCGTTGACAACGTCAGCTGCTGTTATCTCTCCCGCTCCCATGCGCATATCCAGCGGCCCCTTCAACCGAAAGCTGAACCCGCGTGATGCGGTCTCCAGCTGCAGGGACGAAACACCCAAATCAGCCAAGATGCCGTCCACCTTCTCGACGCCATCCCGCTCGAGCAGCTCGGTCAAATCGGCGAACTCACCCAGCACGAGATGGACACGATCACCGTAGGGCCGAAGCCTTTCGGCAGCACCTTCCAGAGCCCGCTGATCGCGATCAATCCCGATCAGCCGAATCTCTGGCCCGGCCTCGAGCAGCGCCAACGAATGCCCCCCGAGACCCACGGTGCAGTCCACGAAAGTGCCACCTCGCTCTGGAGCCAAGAGAGCAACGGTCTCCTGCAACAGAACTGGGATGTGTTTCACGTCCGCCGATTCAATGAACTGCCGACGAGCAAGGCAAAAAGCCCGCAATACCCAGGCTCATATCCCTCTCTCGCTCAGATACTCGAAATCTTCATCAGTAAACGGCTGATCGGTGAAGCGGGCTCGGAGCCGATCGTGGTTCCAAACCTCCAGGTGATCCAGGCGAGAGTTGACGACAACCTCACCGACCATGTCAGCGCTCTCCCGTAACAGCTGCGGGATGACAACCCGCCCCTGGCCGTCGAGCTTCCCCGGTTGCCCGAAGTAGCTGACTCGTTCGAGAAAACGTTGCTTTGTTCGATTGGTGGACGGAAGTGCTGCGAGTCGATCCTCGATCTCCTCCCAGACCGACAGCGGGTACACCAACACCGAGTCGCCGAGCACAGAAGTAATAAAAACCTCTTTGCCGTAACGCTTCTCAAGATGACGTCGGAAGGTAGTTGGCACCTTCAAACGCCCCTTGTCGTCGATTCTTGTCGGCGCGCTTCCACGAAACATCGGTTCCCGTCCATTCCACGGGTGATTTCGCTGCGCAGTCTAGCATCGGAGTCCACTTTTGTCCATTTTTCTCCACCATCTCGATCTGACTCGATCGAAGCGACAAAAAGCCAGAAAAACGAACTGTTTTAGGGGTTCAAGTGGGGGTCGGGCGTCGAATCCGACGCCGATATCGAGCCACCAGAATCGGGCTCGTTGCTACGAATCATCCGACGAATCCTCATCGTCCTTTGGGTCCTCGGAATCGTCTTCATCGGCTGGACCGCCGGTCGGGATGGTTGACGGCGCTCCGGTTGGTATGGACTGGCCCTGAAATCCACTGTCTTTCTGCTTCGACTTCGGCTTGGAGTCTTGGCCTGCCGGTCCGCCTGTGGGTATTGCCAGAGAAGACTCACCAGAACCTGTCGGCTGCTCCTCGGAGATCTCCGGCTCTGTCATCAGAGGCGCCGTCAGGGCCACACTCAGCGCATCGGAAGCGGTCGGTCCGGTCTGCATACTGGCTCGGAATCCGGCAGCCTCCGGCGGGGGATTCGTGACGATGTATGCGCTCTTTTCCAACTCCGCAGCATACGTCGACATCTCGTCTCGGAGCATTCGAGCGCGCTCGCGAACTTCAATTTGATCCTTGACATCCACAAAATCTTTCAATTCGGCGTCCTGTCGCTCTAAGACCTGAATGATATGCAGACCTCCGCGGCCCGGAATCGCTTCGCTGACATCACCCTTTTCCAGGTTCCAGACTGCTTCTTCCAGGTCGCGATCCAGGTCGCCTACCGAGACCCAACCAAGATCGACCGGACTTGTGGACATTCCCTGCTCGACATAGGGCTTCGACACATCCTCGAGATTGCCTCCATTAATCACTTGTTGTCGAATCTCGTTGGCGAGTAGGATCAAGTCGTCGGCCTTCAAGCCGCTCGAGCCCAGTACCACCACTTCCTGCAATTCGAGTCGCTCCTCTTCCTGAAACTGCTCGGAGTTGTTTTGGTAATAACGCCGCAGATCTTCCTCTTGCACCTTGATTCGGGAGTGGATCTCTTGCCCAACGACCTTTTGCATCATGATGTCGCGTTCCAGATTGGACCGCATATCGTCGAGCGTCATATTGGATGCCGCCAAGGCCTGCTGGAACTCCTCGTTGGTGGTGATCCCGAAGTTCTGTTTTTGTTCATCGATCATCTCGCGAATCTCGCTCTCTTCCGCGCGGATTCCCAATTGATCGGCACGAGAGAGAAGAAGCATCTCCTGGAAGAGATCATTCATCGTTGTGACACCCAGATTGGCCAGATACTCCTGCTGCGCCTGTTCAGGCAACTCGCTTGACCGGATGACCCTGAGATTCTCCGAGCGCCGCCTCTGATAGTCGTAGGTCGTCGCTATTCGCTCGTTGACTCTCAGAACGATCTCGTAGCTTTGAGCTTCGAGTCGCGGCGTCGACGAAAGAACGAGGACGAGGACTGTGCTAGTTAGAAATCTCGTAGATCTGCTTCTCATGAATTCCCTCGTAGTTGAACGGAACGTTCCGCACAAAAACGCTGACATTGTAGCGCTCTCGAGCCGACTCCACCAATTTCTCGAGCCCTTCATGGATACGTATCTGCTCGAGCTCTCGACGTATCTCACCCTTGGCAGTCCGAAAGTCCACCTCGGTGGGTGGGTGGTGTGAGACAACCTGAATCACATGGAATCCGTAGCCGGTCGTCAATACGTCGCTGACAGTACCTGGCTCCATAGAAAACAGCAGATCTGCGAAAGATCTCGGCAATTCCTGACGTGAGAACTCCCCTTCCTGACCCAGATAGGCGCCCGGAATCTCATCTACCCGGGCGACGACCTCTTCGTAGGCCGCTCCCCAGGCCCATAGCTGGCGCAGATCCGAAGCGGCAAGTTGATCGTCGAGCAGGATTTGGCGTATGTACACCGTCTCGGGTTTCTGAAATTGCTCCCGATGGAGCCGATAGTACTGAGCGACCTCCGGCTCGCCCACCGGCTCCAGAGCGGAATCCAACAGAAGCCTCTCGGTATCCTCTCGACCACCGACAGCCGAGCCCTCTGGGAGAGTGTCTTCTGCGAGCCGCCAGAGCAAACGCTCGTTCAACATTTGGTCGAGAAGCGCACTCAGCACCTTGCTATCCAGGACGGTGTCCGGATCAAAGGCACTCTCCTCCATATAGGCCTCGAAATCGTCGTATCGATATTGGCGACCTTCGATCTGAGCAATGACGTCAGCGCTGGGAAGTCGTTGCTGACAGCCCAAACCGGTCATTACGACGACCGCTGTGACCAGTCCATACCGTGTCACGTGGATAGCCGTTCAAGGACAGCCTTGGCCTGACTGCCCAGTTTTCCACCAGATTCGCGTTGCACGGTCAGAACGCCGCCCGGGCTGAAGCTCATGCCCTCCTCTTCCGAGACGAGTCGGACCAGCAGCTCGACATCGATCTTGGTATCTCTTCTCAACCGAAAACTGAGTTGGGAGCCTCGCATCGAGATCGATTGAACTCTCAGCGACTCTGCGAGCTTCTTCAGAGCGGCAACCTCCAGAAGCTCGTATACCTGAGTCGGCGGTGGCCCAAAGCGATCGCGCAGCTCGGCGATAATCTCCTCGTTACTCGCTTCAGCGGACGCGATACGCCGATAGACATCCATGCGCAGATTGACATCGCCGATGTATTCCTCGGGAAGCGCCATCGGAAGCGGCAGATCGATCGCGACAGACGCGGCCTCCTCCACGACCTCGCCCTTCAACTCCCGAACCGTATCCTCGAGCATTCTCAGGTAGGTCTCGATACCCACGGCACCGATGTGCCCGCTCTGCTCCGGCCCTAGCATGTTGCCGGCACCCCGGATCTCGAGATCTCGAGCCGCCACTCGAAAGCCGGCACCCAGCTCGGTGAACTCCTTGAGCGCGCGAAGTCTCTGACTTGCCTCCTGGGATAGCACACGGTCGCCGGGCACGAGCAAATAACAGTAAGCCAACTGCGTACTGCGGCCCACGCGTCCCCGCAGTTGATAGAGCTGGGCCAAACCAAAGCGCTCGGCCTGATGAACGATGATGGTGTTGACGTTGGGTATGTCGATTCCGTTCTCGATAATCGTCGTGGCCAAGAGAAGCTCGAACTCGCCTTGTTTGAAGTCGTGCATTCGACGAGCCAGCTCGTTTTCGTCCATTTGGCCATGCCCGACGGTCAGTCGAAGATCAGGGATCAATTCACGAAGAAACGATGCGAACTCCTCGATACCCTCGACTCGATTGAATACGAAGTAGATCTGTCCCTGTCGATCGCGCTCGAAATCCACCGCCTCTCGGATCAGCTCTCGGCTGAAGGGCAAGATCGCCGTCTCGACCGCCATTCGGTCTCGCGGTGGCGTTTCGATCACCGAAAGATCCCTGACTCCAGCCAGCGACAACTGCAGGGTCCTCGGCACCGGCGTAGCCGACATTGCCAGAACATGGACGTTCTTCTTGAGCTCTCGGAGACGCTCCTTCTGCGCCACCCCGAATCTCTGCTCCTCATCGACGATCAGAAGTGCCAGGTTCGGGATCTCGACGTCTCTGCCAAGCAGCCGGTGAGTGCCAATCAAAATGTCGACCTTGCCCTTGGTCAGGTCCTCTCGAATCTCACGTACGGCTCGATTCGATCTTCGTCTCGAGATCATCTCCACACGGACCGGGTACCCGGCAAACCTCTTCTGAAACGTCTCCAGATGCTGATCCGCGAGGATCGTAGTCGGCGCAAGAAGTGCTACCTGATAACCGCTCTCGACGACCTTGAATGCTGCTCTCATCGCCACTTCGGTCTTGCCGAAGCCGACATCACCGCAAAGTAATCGATCCATGGGCCGATCCCGTTCCAGGTCTTCCTTGACAGCTTGAATCGAGACCGACTGGTCTTCGGTTTCCTCGTACTCGAAAGCCGCTTCAAACTGGGCCATCAGATCACCGCTTTCGGCCATTGGGGGTGCAGAAGCCAATTGGCGCTCGGCATAGAGCTGAACCAGATTGCCTGCAAGCTTCTGCATGCTGCGTTTGACCCGCTCTTTGGTACGACTCCAGGATGTACCACCGAGCTGATCTAGCCGAGGCGACAAGCCCTCGATTCCGCTGTAGCGCTGAATCTGGTCAAGCCGACTCAACGGCAACAGGAGACTCCGGCCTCCTGTGTACTCGAGCTCCATCACCTCGACGTCCATGGGACCAGTGGCTTGACGGAGCGTCTCCAGACCGGGAGGCAGAGCGGGAGATTGCGTCTCCTCGCCGATCGAGCGCAATCCAACAAACTGGCCAATCCCGTGCTCCGTGTGTACGACATAATCGCCTACACGGAGATCACGAAGACTCGAAACAAACGGACCATAGCGTGGGCGGCCTTTGCGACCCCCCGGCGTGACCCGAGGAAAGAGCTGACGCTCGCCGAAGACAACCAAGCCTGCGGCGGGAAGTCGGAATCCCCGACTGAGCTCTCCGTCGACAAGCTCGACCCCTCCTGGTCCCGATTGAATACCTTGCTGATTGAACCAGCCATCGAGACGCGCCCAATGCTCTTTGGGGCTGACCAGCAGTAGTCGCTCGCCGCGCACTCGAGCGGTCTCGACTTCTCTGGGAAATCTGGGAAGCTGGCCATGAAACAGATCCGTCAGAGAAGCTTTGAAGTCCACGGCGGGGCCATCGGGTCGACCGATCGAGTCTCCGAGCTCGAAATCAGCTGAATGGACGATGGCTTCAACCTTGGCTTGAGGAAGCTCCAGACTCTCTGGCGAGATTGCGATCTGCCCACGAGCAAGACTCTCGTTATAGTCGACCAGCATCTGACCCACGTGTCGCGAAATCTCCTGATCTACCACAGACGGTGACACGGTGACGATGAGAGGCCGATCCGGCCAATCAGCCAGCGAGGTGGTCTTGTCCGAGAGCAGAGATAGATAACTCTCCCAGCCCGGGAAGCGTCCGGTTCGCGCCAAGGACTCGAACTGCGCCGCACCGGCCGTTCCGATCTCTCGCCCTACAAGTCCAGCCAGATGACTTCCTAGCGCCTCGGCGTGGACTTCGCCCGCCGGATACAACGAGAGCGGCAATATGCTGATTCTGTCGCGGGCACTCAGGGAGCGTTGATCCTCGGGGCTGAACTGCCGGATCGACTCGACAGTATCGCCAAAAAGGTCGAGACGGACTGGGGCCGATTGGCCGGGCGAAAAAAGGTCGAACACACCGCCTCGTGTTGCCAGCTCACCCGGTTCGGTGACCAGGTCGGTCCGCCGATAGCCGACTGTCATCAAGCGCTCAGCCAGGACCTCGGGCGGTTGATCGTCTCCGACCCGAATGTCTACTACGAGCTGCTTGAACTCTTCCGGCCGTGGCAGGGGACGAAACAGGGCGCGTGGCGTGCAGACCAGCGTCGATGCTTGTCCCATCTGGATCCGATGCAGCGCGACCGACTCCGCGGCCCGCACTTGAAGGGAAACGTCCGTCGCCAGGTAGGGTGTCAGGGACGGGACTGAGAAATGCGCTGCCGACCCACCCACAAGCTCGACTGCTTCGACCCACGAGATCGCATCCGATTCGTGCGGAACCACGACAAGTAGAGGACGACCCAAATCCTCTCGAAGCAGCTCGAAGAGCCATGCAGCGGCAGGAACAGGAAGCCATTCGATCGGACCGAGCTGATTCCGTATGGCTTCATACTCACGGCTCGATCGAAGCACTTCACCGCATTCGTCGAAAGGTGTCGGACGAGTCACCGAGCGAGTTTATCCTTCTCAGTAGGTGCTTAGACGAGCAACAAGGACCAGCCCGATCCTGATGGTAGGATGATCCGACATTTCGACCCTTTCGGGAGATCAATTGATGCGTCGAATCTCATTTGCCGTGCTCGCTCTGTGTCTCGTACTCGGGGTGGCGTCTTGGAACTCGGCCGGTGCCACCGAGAAAACCGAGACCGACCATTCGGAAGAGAGCGGCGAGCATGGTGGTCACGCTAGCCCGGTCACACCGGTCCTGCTCGGTCTGGTGATTATCATGATCACCGCCAAAGTGGGCGGGGAGATCGCTGAACGGGTCCATCAGCCGGCGGTACTTGGTGAGCTGATCGGCGGCGTCGTACTCGGGAACCTCGCTCTTCTGGGCTTCCATGGATTCGACTTTTTAGCTACCAATGAAGGTATTGGCATCATCGCCGAGATCGGCGTAATCCTGCTTCTATTCGAGGTCGGTCTCGAATCGAACGTAAAGGAAATGATGTCGGTCGGTGCTTCCAGCCTTCTGGTGGCCTTGCTGGGTATCGTCGCTCCATTCTTTCTGGGTTGGGGAGTCTCAGCCTATTTTCTTCCCGACGAGGAGATTCTGGTTCACCTCTTTATCGGAGCCACGCTCTGTGCTACCAGTGTCGGCATCACGGCTCGCGTACTGACCGACCTCGGCAAAGTGTCGTCACGAGAGGCCAAGATCATTTTAGGTGCCGCCGTAATCGACGACGTCTTGGGTCTGGTGATTCTGGCAGTCGTGGCAGGCGTGATCACTGCCGCCAATACCGGCGGTGAGTTGGCGAGTCTCGATGTACTCATGATCGTCATGAAGGCGACGCTCTTCCTTCTTGGCGCCATCGTGATCGGTAGCTGGCTGTCGCCTCGCATGTTCCGGTTCTGCAGTCGGCTTCAAATCAAGGGTCTCCTGCTGACAGTCTCGCTCGCGTTTTGCTTTTTCCTGGCCTACCTGGCGAATGCAATCGATCTGGCCCCAATCGTCGGAGCCTTTGCCGCGGGTCTCATCCTCGAGAAGGCCCACTATCGGGAGTTCCTCGGCAAGGGCGAGCACGAGCTCGAAGAGCTCATCCACCCCATCGCTGTATTTCTGGTGCCGGTATTCTTCGTGTTGATGGGTATCCGCGTAAATCTGGCCACATTCGGCCATGTGGAGGTGCTCGGCCTGGCTCTGGCACTCTCGCTCGCCGCCATTGTCGGCAAGATGATTTGCGCTCTTGGAGTTGTCGAGAAGGGCCTCGATCGAATCTCGGTGGCCGTAGGCATGGTGCCGCGTGGCGAAGTGGGCCTCATCTTCGCGGGTATCGGGGCCAGCCTCGTTCTGCACGGGCAACCGGTGATATCAGAGTCGATCTTCTCGGCCGTAGTCATTATGGTCATTGTCACGACCCTGATGACACCACCCATTCTCAAGATCACCCTGGCACGTGGCGACCGAATCAAAGCAAAACGGGATCAAGAGCCCGCCTGAGGCCTGACGAGACCGAAGCCGAGCCCTGCACCGTGCCGAATCGGGTGGCTCGAAACGTTTGGACCTACGGGTCGGGGTCGGACTCGGTGGTTTGTGGCTCGTCGTTGTCGGGAAACACGATCACAACGTCGTCCGGGCGTTGCATCCGGTACTGCTCCCGAGCCACACGCTCCAAACTCGCGGGATCATTCTGAAGCCTCTGGATTTGGCTCCGAAGCTGCTCGTTGCGAAGTAAGGTGTCTTCGATTCGCTTCTCCAGGTACTGCTGACGATCCTTGGCAGCTGCCAGATCACGATAGCTTCCCAAGCTGGCGATCGCGAGTAGCAACAGGAGAGACAGAACCACGCCCACCAGGATCGATGGAATTCTCCGTTTCTGGACTGGCAGTTGTTCGTCGTTCAAGAAGACACTGTCTGAAAGATCGTCGCGCCTGGATAGCGTGCCACGCCTTCCAGCTCCTCTTCGATGCGGAGCAAGCGATTGTACTTCGCGACTCTGTCACTACGACATGGTGCGCCCGTTTTTATCTGGCCCGCATTCGTCCCTACGGCAAGATCCGCGATGGTCGTGTCTTCGGTCTCGCCGGATCGATGACTAATGATATTCGACCAACCGTGTGTCTTGGCCAACTCGACAGCCTCGAGGGTCTCGGTGAGGGTGCCGATCTGGTTCACCTTGACCAATAGTGCGTTCGCAAGATCGTCCCGGATACCCTCCCGAACGATCTCCGGGTTCGTGACGAAGAGATCATCACCGACAATCTGCACTCTGGAGCCGAGCCGAGCCGTGAGATCTCGCCAACCCACTCGATCGTCCTCCGACAGACCGTCCTCGATCGAGACCAGTGGATACGCCTCAATCCACTCCTCGTAAAGATCGATCAGATCGCTGGCTGAAAGACCGGACCGACCCTCGCCTGCCAACTCGTACGAGACTTCATCTCCCTGTCTTCCGACGGCAAGCTCGCTGGCCGCCACATCGAGCGCGAACGAGATTTGCTCTCCAGGCTCGTACCCGGCCTGGGTAACGGCCTCGAGAAGAAGATCCAGAGCCTCGCGATTGTTTGCCAGATTGGGGGCAAAACCGCCCTCGTCCCCGACCGCTGTCGACAAACCCGCCTTCTTGAGCACCTTCTTGAGTCGATGATAGATCTCGACCGACGCCGCCAAAGCCTCACTGAACGACGCGAATCCGATCGGCACAAGCATGAACTCTTGGATGTCCACCGAATTGTCTGCGTGTGCGCCACCATTCAGAACATTCAGAAGAGGAACCGGTAGCAGGGTCGCAGAAGGTCCCCCGAGGTAGGCATAAAGCGGAAGTTGACTGGTCTTGGCAGCAGCTTTGGCGACCGAAAGCGACACCCCGAGAATCGCATTGGCGCCGAGTCGACCTTTGTTCGGAGATCCATCGAGATCGATCATCACCTTGTCGACAAGGCTCTGATCACGTGCGTCCATACCGACCAGCTCGGGTGCGATCGTCTTCTCGACGTTCTCGATGGCTTGGAGAACACCCTTGCCAAGATAGCGATCTCCCCCATCGCGTAGCTCGAGCGCCTCGCGAGTACCCGTGGACGCACCCGACGGAACCACGGCTCGTCCTACTTCACCGCTGCCCACCAGAGAGTCGACTTCGATGGTGGGATTCCCCCGGGAGTCCAGCACTTCGCGCGCTACGATCTCTTCGATGGTGAACATGAATCCTCCCTGAGCCGATCCTCATCCTGATCGAGTCGATCGGCCAGCCGCTTCAAGCGTATCCACAAACGCGGTCGCTCTCAACCCTTGGGACAGGGAGGGAGGGAAGCAGTGAAGCAATGGAGCAGTGACGCAATGGAGCAGTGACGAGGAAGACCACTGCGAACGATTGTGGACCGAGGTCTCCAGTCTCGAGATGCTTACGCACTCTCGTTCTGGAACCTCGGTCCGCCCTGGTGCCGGCGATGTTTTGTATCGCAGCGAAAACTACCGCTACGCGGCGGTGCCCCCTCCGCCTGAGCAATCGCGTCCCAGGAGGCTGTCACTGCTCGGATTCCCGAAGCGTTTATCGCCCGGTCAGGTCTTCCGGAAGGAGGGACCCGCGCGACGCTCGCAGGCGGCAGCCGAGGACGCACGTGGGATACCGGACGGAAGACCTACCCGGGCTATAGTTCCGGCCCAGGAGAGTCGCTTCGGCACTGCTCCGAAGCGGAGTCTTGTCGTTGACTTGGCCCTGGGCTTATGCGAGTATTTTGGCCTTGGCGCGGGGTGGAGCAGTCCGGTAGCTCGTTGGGCTCATAACCCAAAGGTCGCAGGTTCAAATCCTGCCCCCGCAACCAGAATCAATGCCCTGTCGGTAAAGGCTTTACGCCCAATCAGCCGGCAGGGCTTTTCTGCGTCTGGGGGGTCACAGATACCCGGAGGGTAAATAGGCGGCGGTGTCCCCAAGGGGACTTGTAGTTTTGTACCAGGTCGAGATCCGAGGTCAGACTCGGCGCGGCGCGCAAGTCCTGAAGCTGCCCCCGACGCAGAACCAGTCCAGGACTCTGGCTCTGTACTCTGGGATTCTGTACTTTAACCGCCACTGGTGACCATTCGCATCGACCCTGGCGAAGCCCTGATCACACCTTGGCAGAGATGGAAGAGATCATGTCGCCTTCCTCCCCGTGAAGGAGGCCGTGGGACCCACGGCCTCGCACCGCTAGTTAGAGGTAGGGCCGACCTCCTCGATAATTCGAGCGAGTTTTTCAGGTTGTTCAGAAGTCGTCATATGGCCGCCGGGAACCATGCGGATACCTAGCCCCTGGTCGCCAAGACGTTCCCTGGCTTTGACAACCTGGTTCGGCTCAAAAATGTCGCCTTCGCTACCGACGACATGGAACGACACCGACTCCTGCAATGCAAGATACAGTCGGCGCAAATCCCACCGCTCCCCGTACTTGGAACGGTGCTCCGCTACGAACCCAGCGGCCTTGCTGACAAATGCGAAGCCGTTGCGCCGACTGATCGCTTCGTAGATTTCGTTGAACTCCCTAGAAGACAGCTGATATTCCTTTGAGAACATCGACTTGAGCAGCTGCCTGGCAATGAACCGATAGCGTTGACCGAACCATGTGACCATGCCCCCGAGCGGTGATCTCAGCGCTGGTGTTGTCATCAGCGGGTGGCTGTGTGCGTCGGCGAAGTAGCCACCATTTATCAGCAAGACTCCCTCAATCTCGGAGCTGAGGTCGGTGCCCCCTTCTATTCTCTCCTCCTGGCGGCTGAGGAGTTCCAAGGTCACCAGTGAGGAGTAATCGAACGACACTATGAATGTAGACCGAATGCCCTCCGCTTCCCAAATGGCCTCAACGAGATCGGCGCGCTCCATCGTCCCGTAGGGATACTTCAAGGGTTTGTCCGAGTCACCTTGCCCAACATATTCAACGTGGATTTTGGGGGTCATACCGTTGCCGCCCAGATGCTGGTCGACCCTCGCCCATCCGAAGGAACTGTCAGGGAATCCAGGCAAGAAAGTCGTCCAGACTGCGTCGTCGTCTTGACCACCGACCCGCTCGACACGCTCGAATACTTGAATAGAATCCGCGGCGTCCGTCCCGTCGGCAGGACTCAGGATCCTCGTGCTGACGGGGTCGTACGGGACTCTCGTACCCGATGAAAACCACTCCTGAGCCGTTACTTGGTCAGTCATGTTCCCTACCTCCCCGAACTAATGTGCAAGCCGCGATCGTTTGGGACACCATACGTGATTCCCGTGGAGTTAGCCATTCGGACCAGGGCTTCGACGGTATCGACCGGGTCGAGAAGATACGACCCGCTGCGATGTTTCGTCCAGACCGCTGAATTCGAGCTGATGGTAGCCGGCGCACTCGAAGCGCACGAGCCGCGCAACTCATCCCTCGTCAGGGTCGGAAACACTGCAGTCCGTTTTCTTGCCCGCTGAGATCCTAGGCGAGCCGATCAATCGCGTTCCAGGCGAGATAAGATGGGGCCTACATGTCCGAGCCCGAGTTCGAGGTCCCGATCCTGCTTCTCGCCATGCCACAGGTGATGGATCCATTCTTCAACCGGAGCGTCGTGCTGCTTCTACACCACAACGAAGAGGGTAGTTTCGGCTTCATTGTCAACCGCCCGACCGAGATCTATCTATCCGACATACTCGATGGAATGGAGATCTCGTGGCACGGCAAGAATGAGACACTCGCCTACTTTGGCGGCCCCGTACAGTCGCAACTCGGAACGGTAATGTTCGACCGGACCGAAACGGGTCAATTCACTACCGAATCCGAGGAAGGATTGTCCAGCGTCTGCCCCGGTGTCGTCATCACCCAGCAACTGGACGACCTGGGCCGGTTGGCGGCGACGCCACCCCGCCGGCTTCGTCTGCTTCTCGGCTATGCCGGTTGGGGCGCGGGTCAACTTGTCAGTGAGATCGTTCGTAACGACTGGTTGATCGCGCCGGTGAGGGACGAATTCTTGTTTGCCGACGACCCGGACTCGGTCTGGGATCGGGCTCTCGAATCGGTAGGCGTAGACCCTGCCAGCCTGCCAAGCTGGACTACCGACGGAGCCGACGAGCCTGCCAACTGATTTCTGCGAAAGGGTGAAACCGTGATCCGAGCCATTCTCCAAGTTGTCCTCAACGGCGTTGCCATTCTCTTGATCGCCAAAATCGTGCCGGGCATCGAATACCAAGGTGACTGGTTGTACCTGTTGCTAACCGGACTCGTGGTCGGAGTCCTGAATCTCTTGGTCCGACCGATCGTTACGCTGCTCTCCCTGCCCTTTATCATCGTGACTCTGGGCCTCTTCTTTTTCGCTATCAACGGTTTGATGATCTATCTCGCCGCCGCGATCCTCGACGGGTTGACCGTCGAAGGATGCGTCCCGGCGCTGCTGGGTGGCGTCGTCATGGCTCTGTTCAACTGGCTGATTCGAGCCTTCTCTTCCGACTAACGACCGACCGGCGCTCCCCGCCGACCGTGAGACCGATTACCATGCCGCCAATTACACGCAGCCAAGCGCGACGCGAATCGAAACCCAAGAAACGGGCCCGTACCGATGAGATTCGCATGCGGCTCAAGCAGGAGTACCCAGATGCGCGTTGTGCTCTCGAGCACGAGAACGCGCTCGAGCTTTTGGTCGCGACGATTCTTTCAGCGCAATGCACCGACAAACGGGTCAATATGGTGACTCCGACCCTCTTTGCCAGATATCCGAAGGCTTCCGACTACGCCGAGGCCGACTTGGCCGAGCTGGAAGAGTTGGTCCGATCTACAGGATTCTTCCGAAACAAGGCCAAAGCGCTCAAGGGGCTCGGCCAAGCGCTGGAAGCAGACTACGGTGGCGAGGTCCCGAGGTCGATGGACGAGCTGAGCTCATTGCCTGGGGTCGGACGAAAGACAGCCAATGTCGTCTTGGGCAACGCCTTTGGAATCGACGAGGGCGTCGTGGTCGATACCCATGTGAAACGTCTGTCGAACAGACTCGGTCTGACCGAGCAAAACAACCCCGACAAGATCGAGCAAGACCTCATGCAGCTTGTGCCACAGGACGATTGGACCCTGTGGGCCCATCTATTGATCCTCCATGGCCGAGCGGTCTGTAACGCCCGAAAGCCGCTCTGTGATCGCTGTGTGCTGGTAGATATCTGCCCTGCGGCAGAAGTCTGATGCCAACCGGAGTATCCATCGAATGAATCTCAAAAAGACCGCCGTCGTCACCGGAGCAAGCTCCGGCATCGGAGCTGATACCGCCCGCGGCCTCGCCGCTGCGGGTTTCGATCTCGTGTTGGGTGCCCGCCGCGTCGATCGCCTCGAAGCGCTGGCCCGAGAACTTGGCGGAGCCGGGTATCAGAGTCTTGACGTCACCGACGCCGAAAGCGTCGAGGACTTTGCGTCCAGGGTCGATCGAGTCGATCTGCTGGTCAACAACGCCGGTGGAGCGCTTGGCGCAGATCGCGTCGAAGACGCTCCAGATGATCGTTGGCGAACGATGTGGGAGGTGAATTTCCTCGGTGTGGTTCGGATGACCCGAACGCTCCTGCCCAAGCTTCTGGCATCCGGAGACGGGCAAATCATCAACGTCGGATCGATCGCCGGCTTCGAGCAATACCCCGGTGGGGCCGGATACACGGGGGCCAAACATGCCGCCCGCGCATTGACAAAGACGCTTCGTCTCGAGCTCCTGGGTCAACCGATCCGGATCACCGAGATCGCGCCCGGATTGGTAGAGACCGAATTCTCGATGGTCCGATTCGATCAAGACGCGACCAAAGCCGAGGCGGTCTACGCAGGTATGACGCCACTCACCGGCAGTGATATCGCCGACTGTATAACCTGGGCCGCGACTCGCCCTTCTCACGTCAACATCGACGAGATCGTAGTCCGGCCGCGTGACCAAGCGGCCGCAACTCTGGTGCACCGAAAAGAGGGGGACTGATGGACGCAAAAAGATTTCAAGAGGCCTACGATCAGCTGCAGGCTCTCGACGAACGACTGACCTACAAGGTTCGCCCTAGGCGTAGCGGCTCGATGGGAAGGATGACCCTCGAGCAGCTGGAAGAGAAGCAGAGGGACATCGCCGAATATGCGATCGGCATCCGAGAGGTGCTGCAACAGCTCTTCGAGGCCATCGCCGCCAAGCCGGGCGAAGGCGGCTAGGTTGCACCGGGTTGCTCGGCCCACAACCGCCGGTTAGACCCCGACAAAAAAAGGGGACCGCTGGCGCGGTCCCCGGAATTGCATTCAAGCTCGATTCCGACCTAGAAGGTCCAACGGATACCGATCCTCGCTCTCCACCTCGACTTGGTCGTGTGAAGCTCGAACTTGTCGTTGTTGTCTGGGTCGGTAATGTCGTTCCCCAACGCGTAGATCGGCCGGCCGTCATCGGTGATGCCATCGATATTGATCGGGCTCAGCGTATTGAAGTTGGCGAACCACAAGGATCCAGCCTCGTCGTCGAGCAGGTTCATGAAGTTGAGAATGTCGAAGGTGAGCTGGATCTTGGTCTTGCGGATCGGAATATCCTGCGCCACTCGCAGGTCGAGCGTCGTGTTCCACGGAGCACTACACTCATTGCGTGGAACGATGCCGCCACGGTTGTTTTTCAGACACTTGTCCGATTCGATAAACCGATCGAGCTCCTCCCAGGTGCCTCTGGAGAGCACCACATCACCTTCGTTCGCCGGCACCCAGAGGAGGTCATTGCTGAAGTAGGCCTCCTCGTTGATGCTGGGGAAGAACTGAGAGCCGTAGACGTAGGAGTAGGGCCGACCCGACTGGTGATTGTAGTACCCAGACAGAGTGGTCGGCCACCGACCGTCGGAATTGAATCGATACGACAGCGAAGCGGTAAACCTGTGCTCCACCTCGAAGTCCGAGGTCGAGAGAGTGGCGTTGTTCGGGTCGAGCGTTTCGTTGAACTGAAAATTCGAAACCGCTCGGCTCGAGCTGCCGTCATTGATCGTATTGGCTTCGCCGTAGGCGTAGGCGACATATCCCCAGACACCGCTGCGGTAGGGGCGCTCGAGTTTGACCACGAAATTCGTTGCATCACCTTCGCCGGTGTTGCGGATCTCGTAGGCGCCACTTACGTCACTGTTGATGCGCTCGAAGATCGGTCGTCCATCAAAGGGCACAGACTCGCCCGTCCTCTGGATATTGAGATCCCGATAGTCGATCTCCTTTATGCTATCGGCATAAACTAACTCGGCAGTCCCAATCAGGTTCCACCAAGGCAGCTGCTGGTCGTAGGCCAGGTTGACGCGAAACAGCTGCGGAAACTTGAAGGCCGGATCGATGAAGTTGAACTCTCCAACCGAGAAGGGCACCCCTTCAGGTAGGGTCTGTCCAAAAGGATCGGGGTTGAACGGCACTCCGCGGGCCTCGACAAAGAGTTGTTCGACGCCAGTGCGGGCGTAGACATTGGAGATCCAGACGTAGGGCGTACGGCCAGCGAAGACACCGGCGCCACCCCGGAGCTGCTGTCGGCCGTCGCTCTTCAAATCCCAATTGAATCCGAACCGGGGCTGCCAGAGCGCCTCACCATCGGGTACGACACTGGTATCGACACCAAAGAGCTCTTCGGCCCGGGGGTTGAAGCTCGGCGAGTCGGGGAAAAATGGAATGTCAACCCGCAGACCGTAGGTCAGGGTCAGATTGGGTTTGACGGTCCACTGATCGCCGCCATAGAAGCCGAACTGGTTGACGTCGAACTTCTGGGTCTCCGGTTGACCCGGCGCCACGATCGTGTAGCGCCACCGCCGCGAGATCCCGATGTCGAAGGCATCCAGATCACCAAACTCGTACGAGCCATAAGCATTCTGGATAAACAGGTTGTCGAACGAGAACAGCTCGTTGTGAGTGCCGAAGGTCATGGTGTGATTACCCGTGATCAACGTGAAATCATCGGTGATCTCGAGCACATCCTGATCGAGTCCGTTGCGAGTCGAGAAAGGCTCGGTGCCGGCTTCGAACTCCTCGAAGAACCCGTTAATTGGATCGATATCCTCGATCTCGACCCAGGGAAAGGTCGAGATTCCCTGACGTCGATCCTCGATCGTCGAATACGCAATACGCGCCTCGTTGAACTTGTTGTTGCCGATCGAGCTGTTGAGCTGTGCCACCACCGAGTTGGTCTCGTTGGCCTGGTCGTAGGCTTCCGAATCCCACTCGTAGGTGCGCGAGCCCGGGAAGTTGATCAGGTTGGCGGCGTCGACATAGTTGTAGCGCAGCGTCAGTTGGTTCTGGTCGCCAATGTTGAAATCGAGTCGGCCGAAAAACTTGTCCGAGTCGATGTTGCGCTGTTGCGAGTCCCGACCACCCGGGTCGAAGCCATATCTCGACAGGATGTTGACGAACCGCTCCTGGGCGACAAAAGATTCCGGCGCGCAGTTGACGAAACACTGTCCGGTAGCACCGTTGAGCGACCACCCGGTCGGCTGTGTCCGCTCGGATATCTCACCATTGACGAAGAAGAACATTTTGTCGCGGGCGAACGGCCCCCCGACGCGAAAACCGTAGTTGTCCTCTTCGAAGGTGCCCGGCTCACCCAGTTGTGGTGGGCCGTCGCCGACCATGTCGTCGTCGCGGGTGAAGTAGAAGACCGATCCATGAAAATTGTTGCTGCCGCTGCGTGTAATTGCGTTGATCGCACCACCCGTGAAGCCGCCGTTGCGGACATCGAAGTCGGCCAGGACCAATTGAAACTCTTGGATCGCGTCCAAGCTGATCGGCGTCGTCTCGGTCTGTCCACCCGGAGTACCGGTGTCGGCCAGGCCGAAGAGGTCGTTGTTGACGGCTCCGTCGATCTGGATGTTGTTGTAACGGCTGCTCCGTCCGGCGACACTGATCGCGTCCTGGTCCTCGTTCTCACCTGAAACCGTGAAGAATGGATTCAACCGGGCGAAGTCGGTAAAGCTCCGCTCGAGGGTCGGCATGTCTTCGATCGTCTCGGTAACGATGTTGCTAGCGGCACCGGTACGTGAGGGGCTGATCAGCGGGTTCGACTCGCCGACGACCGTCACCGTCTCGGCGACTGACGCCAGGGGAAGAAGAAAGGTCAGCTTGGTTTCCTCGCCAAGACTCACATAGGTGTCCGCCGACTCCTGTGGGTGAAATCCTTCGAGGCTGGCCGTCACAACGTACGGGCCACCGACGCGGACGTTGGCCAGTTTGAATCGACCTGCCGTGTCCGTGACCGTCGAGTACGAGGTACCGGTCGGTTGGTGGGTCGCCTCGACCGATACACCGGGCAGTGCTCCACCGCTCATATCGGTCACGACGCCACCCAGAAAACCGGTGGTGGTCCCTTGAGCCAGCACCATGCTTGCGCACAGCGCCAGCCCAAGAAATAGAAAGCTTCTGACTCTGAGATTCATGGCAGTCCTCCAAATAGAATGGAAGTGAAAAAGCTTTATGGGCTCAGACGAAAGTCCCTCGCCAGAAAGGGTGCCCGATCCAGTCTCCCGCGCAGCGGCTTCCGCCTGCAGACATTTCGGGCTATCAGAACGCATCGTTGCTCCTGCGAAGACGCTGGTGTCTTAAGACCAGGGACAGCACTTACCAGAGAAGCCGCGACTGCTGCTTCGAGACATCACAAGGACACCCGATAGACGGTCTCCGATGGCATCGGTTCTCGGCATCAGGGTAGCCATGACTGTCGTCTCCAGCGCTTCGCCTAGGACAATTACTGATCGATTAGCGGCAGTCTACACCACTGTGAGACTGTTGGGAACAGTCAATGATCAATTCATTTTTTTGGAAGACTTATGCTCTTTTTTAGTCTAACCCAGAGGACCCAAAACCACCGTCCCCGCGCTGGGTCGGGGAGAGCTCCCGAGCTTCGACCAGCCTTACTTTGGAGACTTCTGAGACGACTATCTGAGCCACCCGGTCGCCGCGCTTGAGGTGGAAGGAATCCTGACCTAAATTGATCAGGATGACCTTCACTTCACCGCGGTAGTCGCTGTCGATGGTGCCCGGGGTATTGAGCAGAGTCAGACCGTGTTCGAGCGCCAGTCCACTGCGCGGCCTCACCTGCCCTTCGTACCCGTTGGGAATCGCCAACGCAATACCGGTCGGAACCGCGATGCGCTCGCCTGGAGCGAGATCGATCTCGTCGTCGATCGCAGCTCGCAGATCGATGCCGGCGCTACCGGTAGACGCGGTCGAAGGAAGCTCCAGGCCCTTGCCATGCGGCAGTCGACTGAGACGCACGGTTATTCGGTTAGTTGTCAGGCTGGCTGCTCCTTCCCGGGCGCGACTGACCTTGCAGACCCTGTCCGGGTTGGGCCTGGCCTGGCCGGTTCTGACCTGGCCGGGTCTGTCCTGGTCCGGTGCGGCCCCGCTGAATCTGGCGACTCGGTGCCGAGCCCTGTTGAACACCAGGCGCCTGACCGGGCTGGGGACCGAGACCGGGCGGGAACGGCCGACCGATAAATTTTGCGTTGGAACGCGGAAGGCTCAGACTACCCGGCACCACTTGAACGGCGGGAAACAGGTCCGCCATGAACAGCCAGTCGCTGTAATTGGCTCCGCCGGCA
>CAJHZD010000203.1_pt1 | contig 21923 bp, 12 predicted proteins | sample 9198941 | NCBI WGS metagenome assembly CAJHZD01 (sample SAMEA7708371, study PRJEB35096) | sediment metagenome | biome: marine neritic benthic zone biome [ENVO:01000025]; feature: sediment [ENVO:00002007]; material: shallow marine sediment [ENVO:03000034] sea grass bed [ENVO_01000059] ...
CCGGAGCCGGGACTCGCCGCTGGGTGTGCTGGGAGGGTGTGGACCGAGTTCGGCGGAGACGCCAAACGAGTGCTGGCTGGGAGGGTGTGAGATTGGTGCCGGAGCCGGGACTCGAACCCGGAAGCCTTAAGGCGGGGGATTTTAAGTCCCCTGCGTATACCAATTCCGCCACTCCGGCCAAGATCGGATTCTAGCAACGGTTCGATCGATCTGAGCGTGCATCGCGGATCGATCCCAGCTAAGCTTGACCTGAGCGGGCTCCCCGTCTCAGACCCTTCGGGAATCCGACCGAACTCATGACAGACACGACAATCTTCAAGGTCATTTTTTTCAACCAGGGCAAGGTCTACGAGATCTATTCTCGTTCCGTTGGCCAGGGTGGTCTTTTTGGTTTCATCGAGGTCGGCGAGCTTTTGTTCGATCAGGGCAGCCAGCTGGTGGTGGATCCTTCGGCCGAGCAGATGGAAAAGGAATTCGGGGATGTCCGTTGCATCAACATCCCGATGCACTCGGTGATTCGAATCGATGAGGTCGAGAAGCAGGGCGCCAACCGCATCACCGAGGTCAAAGACGGCGACGGGAACCTGATGCCCTTCCCTACCCCGCTGTACAAGGACTCGGACTCGGACTCCGGCAAATAGCCCCGAGGGGCAGCTTCCTACGGACTGGTTTCCGACCAGGCCAGAGTGTTTCCAAACTCGAAGCCGTCCGAGAAGATCGCGGCAGTGCTGACGGTAAAGCTCTGCTGACTGCTCCAACCGCTCCTGCCCCGGGCATTGCGACTCATGACCTGCCAGTCGAAGTTGTTGTCGTTGAGCGGCGAGGTCACCTCCGTCGAGCAGGTGCTTCCCGAACACACGTCGCTGGCTTTGACCCACTCCTGAAACGGCGTTCCACCGGGCCCGGTCACTCGCACCTGATACCACGAGGCTCGAACCGGGCTCTCCTTGGTCCAGGTGAGGGTAGGAGTGCTGTCGCTGATCTGCCCGGAGGGAGTATTCGGAGTCGCCGCAGACGGAATCGGTGTCGAGTTGATGACCGAGAAAAACTCGTCGGCCAGCATCCGAAAACCGGAACTGTTCGGATGCCCCACCACATCCGGCTGACCGGTCGATGAGTTGAGCCAGTAGTGGTTCTGGGTCCAAAAGCAGGAGCCCTGGTTGTGCCCGTGCTGATCTTGGCCCGCCGGGCAGAGCCTCGACCAGGGATCGGCGAATAGTCTCGAATTCGTAATCGATGAGGTCGAGATCTGGTTGCGCAGGTCTTGAACGTCATCGTCTCGGTTGGTACCGCGAGAACCACCGGGATGCAGCCAGATAATCGATGCGATGATGGCTTCGGTTCCCCTGGCTTCGGCCTTGTTGGCAATCGTATTCAGATTGAACAAAATCGTACTGTTCGAAACCTGCGGGTTTCCCCAGATATCGTTGGTTCCTTCCATGAGCAACAGAACATCGAAGGGACCGTTGTTGTTCAAGACCTGGTCGATACGGCTGACTCCGCCGGCCGTGTTTTCGGAGCTCTGACCCGCGTTGAAGACTTCGCACGTCGACGGCGTGCAGCTGAAGTCGTCCTCCAGGCGTCCCGGGTAGCCTCCATTCGGGAAGATCACATCCGACCAGGCTTCGGTGATGCTGTCGCCAAAGGCCAGCCATCGAAAGATCTGCCCCGATGCGGGGGCGGCGAGAGTCGCGTATACCGCCAGGACCAACAGACTCGTCCTCAAGGCAGCGGCCCCCAACTCAGCGCTTTCGAGGTCGAGGTGTCGATCGTCCCTGAGCTCGATGGCCAGGCCAGAACTAAGTCGCCGGAAGACGAGCTCGTCATGAGCGGACGGTCCTGCCGAAGCTCGACCTCAGTCGCGGTTCTGCCGAGAATCCCGAGCGCATCGACCTCGACGACGGTCCACGTTTCCGGGACAACGGTCTGATAGAGCAGATGTACTCCCATGGGTCCAGGCACCAGACTGGGGAACAGTCCGCCCTTGCCTCGCATCACCTCACCGGCAATCCAGCGATCGCCGTCATACCGTGCGGTCCTGAGTCGATAGTCGCTGCCGTCGAACCAGCTCCAAGCCGCCAAAGCTCCGCCCTCGAGCGCCACGACTGTCGGCGTGATGTCGGGCACTTCGTTGTCTTCGTGAACTCGAGCCGGACTCGTCCAGCCGCCTTTCACCCTGCGACTAAATACGGTCTCATCGTCTTGGCCGTCGAACCGGGTCCAGACCAGAAGCCAGCTTCCATCCTCGAGCACAGCGCCTGTCAGAGCCAGCTGACTGCCAGGCCCGATTCCAGAAACTGGCTCGCGATCTCCCCAAATATTGCCATCCCAGGTTGCCGCAAAGACTTGAAAATCGGCCTGTCGGTCCCCCGCCACCCAAGAGATTCCCTCCAGTCTTCCATCGCTAATCAGCGGTACGGCCTGACCCCGCTGCCGCGCTGAGCCACGTGTTGGCGGCAACAGCATCTCGAGCTGATCGTCCTTTTTTTGAATCAACAGGAGGTCGGGTCGGTCGAGGTCATCGAGCACATGCCCTGCCGCTACCCAGCCGTCTGCAGTCTGTCGCAGCGAGTAGAGGCCAGCACCACGGGGGATTTCGATCTTGGTTGGTTCCTCGCCGATTTGACCGATGTACAGATCTTCATCGTTCTGCACAGCATAGAGAGCTCGATCGCCCAGGGTCGCTTGTAGCAACTCGGTCGCGCCGGCACTCCCGGCAACGATCAGCAGTGCCAGAGCTCCAATCGAGATTGGTTTGAGACGAAACGCCATCATGTGGAATGCGATGTTAGTTCAGAAGCTGCAACAGTCTCTGGAGTCCCCGATCGGGGTCGCCCTCGAGGTGAAGCCTGAGGGCTTTTCGATTGCGCTCTACTAAGACGACAAAATCCCCGCGGGCCTGCGCGTTCTTGATTGTACCAAAGGTATAGCCACTTTCTGGAACAGGCAAATCGTTCAGGTCATCTGCCGTGATCTGCAGAAAGACACCTGTATTGGGACCTCCCTTGTAAGCCTGTCCGGTCGAATGGAGAAATCTAGGGCCAAAGCCGAGGCTGGTGGCAACCGAGTAGCGCTCCAAGACCTTGGCTCGGATCTGCTGCAAGAGTTGTTCATGGTCGAGGTTCATCTCGAGGAAGGCCAATAGGGCGAAGTAGTCGCCCTCCTGCAATTGCTCGAGGTGGGCGCGCACTAGACTCTCCAGATCGAGCTCGCTTTCGCCGATCGATTCGACATACCGACGGTCGCCGTAGAGCTCCAAGTCGTCGAGCTCGGCGACGGGAGCCTCCCCAGGCAACGATCCGGTCGCCACATAGGCAGATGTCAGCTCGCGGGTGGCCACCTTGCTGGCTTCCACATCGGGCTGGTCGAATGGATTCACCTCCATCACCGAGCTCGCCACAGCCGTGGCCACCTCCCAGCGAAAAAACTCGGCACCGAGATCGTAGCAATCGGCAAGCTCGATCGAGATGACGGGATGACCGGATTTGGCCAGGGCCTCCAGATGATCGGACTGCAAGACCTCGGGTTCGTCGGCCAACCGAACGGCTACAAAGATCCGATCGTCTCCATAGCTCTCGATGCCAGTCGCCGGCTCCCGATCGACGGGAATGATGACCTTCCCATGTTTGCCGGTGGATTCGGCAACAAGCTGCTCGAGCCAGCCACCGAGTGAGACGAGGCCGGGGCTCGAGAGAATGGTTAGTTTGTTGCGTCCGACGAGAAATGCCGATCCGAGCGTCAGACCCAGTTCGACACCCGGATTGCCGGTCTCGACCGAGCTCGTACGACACGCTTCCGCCATATCTTTAGCTCGAGAGATCAGACGCGACACATCGATTCCAGCCGCTGCGCCCGGGACCATACCAAAGCATGACAGCGCCGAGAATCGACCTCCTATGGACGGGGTGCCGAGAAACACTCGCCGGAACGAATTCGCCTGGGCGGTCTCCTCGAGCTCGGAGCCGGGATCGGTGATGGCGACAAATCTCGCCCCGGTCCTCGAGCCATGCTCCACTTTCAGCCGTTCCCAGAAGTAGTTCATCAGGGCCTTGGGCTCGAGCGTGGTTCCGGACTTGCTGGCCACGATGCAGAGCGTTCGGCGCAGATCGAGACGCTCCTGAAAGGTTTGAATCTGCGCCGGGACGGTCGAGTCGAGAACATGGAGCGCCGGAAATCCAGACCGACGGCCGAAGGTATGTGCCAGAACGTCCGCACAAAGACTCGACCCGCCCATTCCAAGCAAGAGCACATCGGAGAATCGAGAGTCTCGAACCTCGCGGCCAAACTCGAGCCACGAGCTGATCTCGATCGCGGGAGCATTGGGCGCGTCGAGCCATCCCAGCCATTGATCTTCGTCTCCACCGGTCCAAAGGCTCGAATCTCGCGCCCAGAACCGCGACAGCTTGTCCGACGATTGCCAGTCGCTGCGCTGAGCGGAGACTGCGGCGCTCAGATCATCGGGTAGGTGGTAGGTCGGTTTCGACATCGTAGTCGCCGAGGGCTCAACAGGCTCCTGCTCGCGGAAGACTGATACAAGACGTTACCAGACGCCTGTCAGATCTCGCCTCCGTTTGGCATCCATGCCACCCGCCCGGCTCATGAATCGAGCCTCAACACCGCTACGAGCGGCAATTCCGAGTGAATCAACCCGGCGTGGAGAACCACTCCGAATAGAGCTCGGGTCTTCGGTGCTGCAGAAAGAGGGTTCGAGCGTGGGACGAGCCGACCCGGGACAGATCGATATCGGCGTACAGAATCGTCTCTTCGAGCATCGGCGCCTGCGCCAGGACTCGACCCGCGGGATCACAGACAAACGACTCACCGGCGAAGGTCAGACACTCCTCTTCGCCGACTCGATTGCACAGCGCGGTGAAAAAGCCGTTTTGAAACGCCGCGACCTGCATCTCGGCCTGAAACAAGCCGTCGGGCCACTCGCCTATCGAACCGGCCTGGGGAACGATCACGAGCTCGGCTCCATTCAGGGCCAGCGCCCGGAGGTATTCGGGAAAATGCCGGTCGTAACAAATCGCCACGCCGATTCTGCCCGCCTGCGTAGAAAAGACGGGAGCCCCTGTGTCTCCCGGCTGGTAATAGCCCTGCTCGTGGAAACAGGGATACTCGGTGATGTGGACCATTCGAGTTCGGCCGAGGAGCGATCCGTCGGCGTCGATCACCGGTGAACAGTCGTAGGCCTGATCTCCATCCCGTTCATACAAATTGAGCACGACGACGATGCCGAGCTCCGCTGCGGCTGCTTGGAAAGCCCGCGTGGTCGGCCCCGGGACCGGTTCTGCGAGATCGAGTGGGGACCCATCAGTGGGCCTCTGCGGATAGAAGGGCTCGAAGGCGAGCTCGGCAAAACAGACGACATCGGCACCCTCGTCGGCGGCCGTCTTCAGGGCTTGCAGCCCCCGATCCAGGTTGAGTTTCTTGTCCGATTCGGCCCGCTGCTGAACGAGTGCGATCTTCATCTTAGATATTCCTCGGCTGGTATAAGGTCAATCGGTTGGTTTACCATATTGGTTGTAGGTCTTGTTTAGAAAGGGGTGCCACCCCCTGGGCTCCCAGAATACCGTAACCAAAGTACCTGGAAGACGTTCTCGAAAGACCGGTCGAAAAGTATTTCAATGGTGCGCCTGCTACCGCTGCTTCTCGTTTTAATCCAGCCCGCAACAGGGTTTGCTCAGACCCTGAGCAAGGAGGGGCCCGAGTTCCGGGTCAACACCTACACCACAGGTTTCCAAAGCAGCCCCAAGGTCGCCGTCGGGACCCGAAACCAGTTCGTCGTTACCTGGGGTAGCGAGGGCTCTGACGGTAGCGATTTGGGTGTCAGTATTCAGGCACAGCAGTTCAACCAGGATGGATCGCGCCGGGGAGGCGAATTCCAGGTCAATTCCTACACCACCAGCTGGCAACTCTGGCCGGCAGTGGCGCTGAACACGATCAACGATTTCGTGATCGTCTGGTCGAGTATCGGTTCTTATGGCACCGATACCGATTGGTTCAGTATTCAGGGTCAGCGGTTCAACGCGGCTGGTATCGCTCAGGGCGGCCAGTTTCAAGTATCGACGTATACGACCGACTGGCAGCTTCTACCCGAGATTACCTCCGATGGGTTCGGCCAATTCATCGTCTCTTGGGATAGTGGTGGCTCGGCCGGCACCGATACAGACAGCTACAGTGTCCAGGGTCAAAGACTCGATGCCCAGGCGATAGCTGTCGGACCCGAATTTCAAGTCAACACCTACACGACTCGACGCCAGTACTATCCGGCTCTTGCGGCCGACGAGCAGGGAAACTTCATCGTCGTTTGGGAGAGCCAGGGTTCGACCGGAAACGACCAGTTCGCAGCCAGTGTCCAGGGTCAAAGATTCGCCGCTGACGGCGCTCGAATCGGCACCGAATTTCAGATCAACACCTATACGACCGGCGCCCAGCGGGCGCCCGCGGTCGCAGTTGCAGACTCGGGCGATTTCATGGTCGTTTGGGCCAGCAATTCGGAGCGAGAGAACGTCACACAGGGTTATGTGATGAAGGGGCAGAGTTTCGCCGCCGACGGCACCACGATCGGGGCCGAATTTCAGATCAACGAGACGACGACCGTCTCCAATCGATGGCCGGCGATCGCGTCGTCCCAGGGCGGTACCTTTGTCGTGGTTTGGGGCCAGTACGACTACAACGCCTCGTCGCCACGGGGCGACATCTTCGCTCGGCAAGTATCTCGGAATGGCACCCTGATCGGCGACGAGTTTCAGGCCAGCACGACCGTTGACGGACTCAAGTCGTTCCCCTCGATTGCGGCCCAGGAGGGTGGCTTTGTCGTCGTTTGGCGGGCCGCGTACGCGACGGGCCCGTTGGACGTGGAGATCAAAGGGCAGAGAGTCTCGAATTGGGCCACGAATACCAGCATCTTCGCGGACGGCTTCGAATCTGGCAACGCCGCCGCTTGGAATCAATAAAGTCTTTTTCAACCGCAGCGAGGACCGGAGGTCGCCTGCCAAATCTCGGGCGCCGGAGGTGGCGCTGCGAGAGGAGATCAGCCAATGAAATCAGCCGCCCGATCCATTCTCTTGGGTGCTCTCATAGCCACCGTAGCCGTCGGTTCCGAGACGCCGAAACGGGCCTTCGAGATCGCCGACTACTATCGAACCGCTTTTGTCGGCCCTCCTGTCTCGAGTCCAGACGGAGCCACCGTCGCTTTCGGAATCCGACGCTTCGATCTCGAAAAGGGCAAGACCTGGTCGGAGATCTGGGTCATGGAGCCCGATGGCTCGCGACAACGTCGAATGACTGCAGGAGATCACGACGACTCGAATCCAGTCTTTTCGATCGACGGCAAGAACCTGCTCTTCACATCGGATCGCAGCGACTCCGGGCAGATCTGGGCGCTGCCCCTCAACGGGGGTGAAGCCAAGCAGCTGACCGACTTCGGCCCCGGAGTCTCGTCGCCGGTGCTGTCACCCGACGGCAAGTACATCGCCTTGACATCCAACATCTACCCGGAGTGCGGAATCGACGCGGCCTGTAACAAGGATCTGAAGAAAGACAAGACCGAAGGGGAGCTGCGGGTGAGGGTTGCCGACGCTCTGCTTCATCGACACTGGAAGTCGTGGCGCGAGGGAAGCTACGAGCACATCCTACTGATCGACGCCTCCACCGGATCTGTGGTGCGTGATCTGACGCCCGGGCCCTGGGATAGTCCCAATTTCGATCTCGGAGGTCGGCGAGCCTATGACTTCTCCCCCGACTCGAAGTATCTGGTCTATACGTCGAACCACGACACCGACGCGGCCGAGTCGACAAACTCCGACCTCTGGCTGATTCCGGTCGATTCCGACCTCGATGAAACCAGCGCTCGCAACCTGACCGCCAAGAACCGTGGATGGGATGGCGCCCCACTCTTTTCGCCTGATGGCAAGTCGATCGCATATCTGAGTCAAAAGACGCCTGCCTACGAGTCGGATCTCTACCGTCTCAGCTTGATCGATGTCGAGTCCGGCGAGACCACATACATCACGGATCGCAGCAGTTTCGACAACTGGATCGACGAGGTCGCGTGGACAGGTGATGGAAAGCAGATCCTGTTCCAGGCAGAGCTCGAGGGAGCGACTCCACTCTATCGCCTCGATCTCGCAAGCCGGGGGATCGACGCGGTTCTAACCGATGCAAACATCACTGGCTGGACCCTGACCGCGGATGGGCGCTCGATTCTGTATGCAAGGCGGAGCGTTGGTTCGCCTCCCGAGATCTACTCGTTCGATCTTGGTGAAGACGTATCGGAGCGGTTGACAACTTTCAACCTCCCGCTCGAGCAGGAGGTCGACATCCGGCCCGCAGAGGTTATGTGGTTCGATGGAGATGGCGATTACAAGGTGCAAACCTTCATCATCAAACCCCATGATTTCGACCCTGAGAAGAAGTACCCTTTGATTCTCAACGTTCACGGGGGCCCTCAATCGCAGTTCGCTGACAGTTATCGCGGCGATTGGCAGGTCTACCCCGGCAAGGGCTACATCGTTGCCTTCGCCAACCCCACCGGGTCTTCGGGGCGCGGCCAAGACTTCGTCGATGGCATCGCCTGCGATTGGGGCGGACGCGTCTACCGCGATCTGATGAAAGTCACCGACGGTCTGGAGAAGCTACCGTATGTTGACGCCGACAGAATGGGGGCCATGGGTTGGTCCTACGGCGGCTACATGATGATGTGGTTCCAGGGACATACGGACAGGTTCAAGGCGACAGTCGCAATGATGGGTCTTTACGACCTGAGATCGTTTCACGGCTCGACCGAAGAGCTCTGGTTCCCCGAAAAGGATCTCTGTGGAACACCTTGGACCTCCGATCACTACGAGACCTGGTCTCCATCGAACTTCGTCGAGAACTTCAAGACCCCAGCTCTCGTAATTACAGGCGAGCAGGACTTTCGAGTCCCGTACACACAGAGCCTGATGTACTTCACGGCGCTTCAGAAGCAGGGTGTGCCCTCCAGATTGGTGGTCTTCCCGAAGGCTGGACATTGGCCCAGCTGGCAGGAAATGGCTTTCTACTACAACGCCCATCTCGACTGGTTTCAGCAGTGGCTGGGTGGAGAGCCGGGGCCTTGGAACCTGGATGAACACGCCCGCAATCGAGCCTTTGGCCAGGATGACGAAGAAGAGTCCGAGTAACGCATTTGGAGACGAAACCATGAAATCCTCGATGATTCTGTGCTGGTCCTCGCTTTGGCTAGCCTCGACCCTGGTCGCAGGCGATGTCCCACCCACAGAGGTCCAGACCGTCCGGGACGAGCTCCACGGTACGGTCGTCGAAGATCCATACCGCTGGCTCGAGGGTAGTGACGCCCCCGAGATCGAAGGTGAGGATCCGGAGCTCGACGCCAAGGTCGCTGTCTGGACCGAAGCTCAGAACGCTCACACTCGAAATATCCTCGACAATCTGCCGGGCCGTAACCAGCTCGAAGAGCGAATCCGCGATCTGATGGAGATCGACGAGATCAAATCTCCGGTATTCCGGGGCAACCGCTATTTCACCTGGCGGCGGGGCGGAGGCCAACAGCAGTGGTCGATCTGGGTTCAGAACGGACTCGAGGGAGAAGCTCGAGTTCTGCTCGACCCGGACTCTGTAGACGAGACGGGGCTCACCGCCGTTCGCTGGATCGAACCGAGTCAGAACGGTGAGCTCATGGCTTTCGGACTGTTTCGCGCCGGTGATGAGATGACTTCGCTGTATATCCTCGACGTGGCCACAGGTGTCTGGCTGGCTGAAGAGATACCTGGACGCGCCGAGGGTGTGAACTGGCTGCCGGACGCCTCGGGACTTTTCTATCGGCGCCTCGGGGATCCGGAGAATCCCTACTCGGGCCAAATCAAGTTTCATCTCGTAGGCACCCATCACAGCCAGGATTCCCTTTTATTCGAGCAGTACAAAGAGGGACCGCTGGCCGAGACCTGGGGGCCCGGGGCCTACGTCAGCGATGATGGCCGATGGATGGTCTTGAGCTACTGGACCGGTACCGACTCGATCGATCTCTGGGCCGTCGATCTGATGCACTGGTTCGAGACCGGCGAGTTTGTTCAGCGCGACATCGCCGTGGGCGAATCGGCGATGTTCGCTGTCGGAACCCTGCACTACTCGGGTGCTGCAATCGGTGACACCTTCTTCATGTTCACGAACCTCGACGCACCCAACGGGAAGGTCGTGGCCGTCGATCTCGAGAATCCAGGTATCGAACACTGGACCGAGGTCATCCCCGAGCGCCAGGACGCCGTCATCGAGGCGCTCCATTTCGGAGCAGAGCAGTTGATCGTGAGCTACTTGAAGGACGCTTCCAACCGCGTGGAGCGGTTCGATCTAGAAGGCCAGGCGCTCGGGGAAGTGGAACTTCCGGGCTTGGGCTCGGTGGTTATCAGCAGTCTCCCGACTAGCCAGCAAGCCCTGATGACCTACGAGAGCTTCAACGAGCCGCCGACTTCTTATTCGGTCGACCTGACCTCCGGCGAGTCCAAGCTCTGGATGCGACCCGACATCCCGGTAGATCCGAGTCGGATCGAAGTAGGTCAGGTCTTCTACACATCCAAAGATGGCACTCGCGTGCCGATGTTTCTGGTTCATAAGAAGGGTCTGAAGCTGGACGGCAACAACCCGACCATGCTGTACGCCTATGGCGGCTTCGACATATCGATGACACCCTACTTCCGTTCCACCCGCTTCCCCTGGCTCGAGTCGGGAGGGATATTTGCTCTCGCCAATCTGCGTGGCGGCGGCGAATACGGCCAGGAATGGCATCGTGCCGGGATGCTGGACAAGAAGCAGAACGTCTTCGACGACTTCATCGCCGCGGCGGAGTGGCTGATCGACAACAAATACACTCGGACCGAGCGCCTGTCGATCATCGGCGGCTCCAATGGCGGTCTTCTGACCGGCGCGGCGGTGGTTCAGCGGCCCGACCTGTTTGCGGCCGCAATCTCGGCCGTGCCCCTTCTCGACATGTTGCGATATCAGGATTTCCTGATGGCTCGCTATTGGGTCGGAGAGTATGGATCAGCCGAGGATCCTGAACAGTTCGAGTTCATCTACGAGTATTCGCCCTATCACCGGGTCGTGAGCGACGTCGCCTATCCGGCGGTTTTTCTGACCGCAGGCGAGAACGACTCACGAGTTCATCCCTTGCATGCCAGAAAGATGGCGGCTCGCCTTCAGGCGGCCACAACCTCGGACCCCGCGAAACAACCGATACTCCTCTGGGTCGAGCGGGATGTAGGACATGGCGAGGGGATGCCCCTGGATCTTCGAGTTCGTGACGCCACCGACAACGAGATCTTCCTGCGCTGGCAGCTCGGCATGCTCGACTGAAACCTCTATTTCGGGGACAGGCACTTAATTAGCGAGGTCTCTATTTCGGGGACAGGCACTTAATTAGCCGAAGTTAATTAAGTGCCTGTCCCCGAAATAGGAGCTGGGCGCTGCTACTCGGAAATCTCTTCTCTGTGTAGCGCTCCACACGCGCCCGAGGCAAGCCCGTAGACAATGGAGGTGATGGATTGTCTCCGGCTCCGCCTCATTTGGGCCTCGCTGGCACTACTCGTGTTGCCAGAGGCCGTATTGCCGGCCAACCCTCCGGCTCAGGCAGGGTTTCCCATCGTCATGGGAACCGGCTCGGTACGCTTCTCGTCGGTGAATCTGGCCGATATCGATGGCGACGGGATCGACGACATGGTCGTCGGGGCCACGGACGGCGTGGTGGTTGCCTATCGCTCCAACGGAACCGAGATCTTCCGCTTCGATACCGGGGCGATGGCGATCGACGGCAAACCTGCCGTCGCCGATATCGATGGAGACCAGGAGATGGAGATCGTAGTCGGAGCCGGAAGCACCACCACACCGAACGCTCACGGCGGCCTCTATGTGCTCGACAGTCGGGGCAATCTCCAGTGTGAATTCGAGCCGGGGTTTTTCAACGGCGATCAGTACAGAGAGGGAATCTTCTCTTCACCGGCCCTGGCCGACCTCGATCGCAACGATGGTGGTCGGCTCGAGATCGTCTTCGGGGGCTGGGACGCCTACGTGACGGTGCTCCACGACGACTGCTCGCTGTACTGGAATCACTTCACACGCGACACGGTTTGGGGCTCTCCGGCGATCGGGGATCTCGACAACGACGGCTGGCTCGACATCGTGATCGGATCGCCGATCAATCGACCGGTGCTCCAAGAGATTGGCGGCCACCTCTACGCCTTTGGCCACAATGGTCAGATCAAGAGCGGATTCCCAATCCTGATCGACGAGACGATCGACTCCTCCCCCGCTCTCGGGGATATCAACGGAGATGGGTATCTGGAGATCGTCGTCGGAACGGGTCTTTGCTGGGCCAACCCGGCCTGCGCGCCACCGCCGGAGGGATACCAGGGTCAAGTCGGTAAATATCTCAACGCCTGGGATCGCTTCGGGAACTACCTGCCCGGCTGGCCGGTCGCAACCCCTGGCGAATACGCCTTTGCATCTCCCGCCCTGGCCGACATCGACGGCGATGGCCTCGACGAGGTGATCATCAATACGATCGACCACACCACCGGCGCCGGGAACCCGGATGAATCCCGCCTCTATGCGCTCAACGCCAACGGTTCGTCGGTCCCGGGATGGCCTATGCAGCCCACGATTCCTGCTGGGCCGAATGGAGATCAGCAGCAACCCGCCACCTCGACCTCTCCCACGGTCGCCGACATCGACAACGATGGAGACCCTGAGATCCTGCTCTCTGTGAGCTGGGAAGTCGTGGTCGTCGATCCAAACGGAGACCAGATTTCACGAGATCGCTGCTGCCCCATTCCGCCTGGATCGCTCGAGATGACGGCTCTGATCAGCATCGCCAGCTCGCCTGCGGTGGGCGATATCGATGGCGATGGCGACCTCGAGATCGTCGTCGCAGGGTCGACATCGGGCTTTGCGTCCGGTGCTCTCTACGCCTGGGACACGAGCTCCCCCGCATCTGCGGTGCAACCCTGGCCCGCCTTTCGCGATTCGGACAGCAACCGCGCCAATGCGAGTGAGATCTTTGCCGACGGTTTCGAGATGGGTAGTACTGCCGCCTGGTCGGGCGTCACCCCCTGACCCGAGCGCCTCAATTCAGAACGTCGAACAGGTGACTGTATTTGAGGGTGATGCTGCGACCCGGAATCACCGTGCCGGTCCCGTCGATCTCCTGAATCTCGTTGTACACCAGATAGAAACCCGCACTGGCCCGGGTCAACCATCCGAAGCGGAGATTGGTGGCCCAAATATCGTCTCGATCGTTGTATTGAAGAAGGCCCTGTAGATAGATCTTCGGGGTAAAGGAGTACGAGGCTCTGAGGATACCGAGATTCGTCTCGAAGGCCCCTGATTCGAGATCGATGTCGTTGTAACGCCACCCGATCTCGGTATTGAACGTGTCACCGATCCGAAACTGCAGCGTCGGCGAGAGGGACAGCCGTCTGCCGTCGAAAAATCCTCCCGCAATGGCGCGAAGCGCCACTGACACCGGTGCGCCACGATTCGAATAGAAGACCAGTGCGGCCTCCGAGTTGTCGTAGGTTCCGGTCGGCACCGTGACACCATCCGAGATCTCGAAGGGCTCCTTCAGGCCCTCGCGGGTGAAGTTGATCCCGGTGTGGACCTCGTAGCCGTTGCGCCATTCCCAATGAGTGTCCAGATGTAGCAGACCCGTCTCCTGGAAATCGTCGAAGTCCCAGAATCCGCGATAGGAGACATGGGGCCGAATCTCCAGCAACCCCACGAGGTCGGCAGGTCGTATTCTCCGGAGAATAAAGGCATCGGGCTTGCGGTAGCCCTGTCTGGCGAGAAATCCGACTTCTGGATTGAACTGGTCTCCAACCTCGGTGTAGTTGGCCGAAAATGACCAGCGCTCGGTGTCCCAGCTGCCACCGAGACGAAAGGCGTGATCCTCACCCTCGAGCCCGGGAGTCTTGGTCCTGGCATAAAACCCTTGGATCAGCCCGTCCTCTTTGATACCCCATCGACCATCCAGGCTGTAGGTCCAGTTGTAATCGTCAGCCGCGGTACCGGGATCGCGCCCTTCTCTGTTGATCACGATGCCGCCAATCGAGGATCGATTCGGCAGATCGCGGCTCAGACGGGCAACCCCGAATCGGTTCTTCGGGGATACGTCATCGAGCGCCGCCGTCTGGGTGTACAAAAGACCGATGTTGTAGCGGTCCCGGGCTTTCCCGGACATACGGCCCCCCCAGTTGATCGGTACGATCTCGCCCTCCGGACCCAGCCCGATCCGGCGACTGTAAAACAGCTCGACTTCCTCGGGCACTCCAACCGAGAAGTAGCCGGCGTTCTCCAAGAAAAACGGTCTCTTCTCGGGAAAGAACAGGTTGAATCGATCGAGATTGACCTGAAGCTCGTCCGCCTCGACCTGGGCAAAGTCGGTGTTGACGGTGCCGTCGGCGGTCAGACTCGGGGTCAGGCTGTATTTGACATCGATACCGAGATCGCCGGTTCGATCATCTGTCGTTTCGACATCCGTCTCCTTGGATGTGGTGGCAAGAACGTAGGGAAGTACCTTGAGATTGTTCTGTCGGGGTACGCCGATACCTGCCATCGAGCCCGCCAGAGAGACCCGGAAGAGGTTGAACTGTCTCGGTATCGGAGCCCAGAACGACTGCTCGTTTCTGCGCCGAATATTCCTCTGAAAATTGACCCCCCAGTCTTGATCGGGGCTCCTTGGAAACCGAATCGTACGGAAGGGGATCGCGATCTCGGCGCTCCAACCGATCTCGCTGGTCTTGGCCTCGACCTCCCAGTCACCATCCCAGTTGATGTTGAACCCGCCGGCCGTCTGGAAGCCACTACCCTGACCCTCTCGGGTCACCTGTCCATCGTATTGAATACCGACAGGGTTGGTGCCGAAGACGTAGCCACTCTGGCGGTCGAGGTAGGTATCGAGGATCAGCTGAAAGCTGTCGGTCTCCACAAGAGACGAGTCCCGCCGACTGCTGGCGACGATGATGCCCTGGGGATCACGGTCGTAGCAGACAACACCGAAATAGAGGGTATCGGTCGTGTATACGACGTAGATCTCGGTCTTTTCGCTGGCCGGTTGACCCTCGTAGGGGGCCTGTTGCGAGAATCCTACCGCCGGCTCGACTTCCGTATAGGCTGGGTCTTCCAGCACATTGCCGTCGACCGTCGGGGCCACCTCGACCGGGCTCGGTCGAACCACCGGCCTTCCTCCGACAGCCACAACCTGATCCGCTCGGAGCATCGGGCTACAGATCACCCAACCCAACACGAGCGTGCCGGCCACCGGGAGGCTGCGAAGGCGAAACCTCCTTCCACCTCTCATCAGACAGGTATGTTAGAGAGGTCTCCCGAAACGCGCGCCACTCCGATTTGCGAACCCGAAACCACCCCAAAAGGCAGGTCGTGGAATCTAGTCCGGGAGACCCGCGAGCACGGCCGAGAGCTTCTGCGCCGCCCCTCTCACATTGGGCTCCTTCAGGACGGTCTCATGATGACCCTCGATCGACTCGATCTCGAGCTTCCCTTCGACAAGCACCTTCCAACCGAAATCTGCGCCCAGGTAGAGATCCGGACCCCGGAAGAGCCAGGCGTCACCTGGATACTTGTCGGGTCGATAGTCGCGAAGCGCCCGATAGTGGCACGAGGCCGGGCCCTGATAGGCCGCATGCAGGCCGCTGACCAGATCGTCGAGCGTGACTTCAGCGCCCTGATCATCGTCACCGAGTCCCCGATCGAGATGTCCTTTCAGCCTCTTGAGATTGGTCAGTGAGGCCAGAGCGTTTCTCGGCCCCTTTGCGGCAAACCGTTTGAGACGTCGGGCAAGGATCGTGGTCAACGGAGCGCTGTCGCCGATGATGTGTCTGGGCGGAACGCTGTTGAACAGAGCCAGGATTTGGACCTGCTCTCCGGCTTCGACCAGCTGTCGAGCCATCTCGTAGGCGACACATCTCCGAGACAGTAACCACCCAGGAGATAAGGGCCTTCAGGCTGTTCCCGGCGAATCTCCTGCAGATAGTGAGTCGCCATCGGCTCCATCTGATCGAAAGGCTCGGCAGGGGCTTGAAGCCCGTAGACCGGTCGATCGGGCTCGAGATATCGAACCAGGTTGTAGAAGTAGCTGATCTCTCCAGCCAGCCCATGCACCAGATAGAGAGGTCTTCGGTCTCCACCCGATCGGATACTCACCAGCGACTTCCACGAGTGTCGCGGGCTCCCCGCTTCGACCACCTGCGCCAGCTCCGAAATCGTCGGAGCTTCGAAGATCACGCCGAGCGGAAGCTCGACCGCGAAGTCCTGACGAACCCGTTCGATGAGACTGGGGATCAGAAGTGAATGACCGCCAAGCTCGAAGAAATTGCTCTGCCGATCGATACTCGGTACGTCGATCAACTCGAGCCAGAGCCTCATGAGCTGCGCCTCGACGGCATTGGCAGGTGGCTCGCTCGAAACCTCCTCGACTGCAGCCTGCGCGCTTTCGACCAGAGCGCCACGGTCCAACTTGCCGTTTGGTTGTCGTGGCAACTCGGAAAGCTCGATCAACGAGGTTGGAAGCATGAAGACCGGCAGCTTTTCAGCCAGGTATTGCCGCAGCTCGGTGCTTGATACGGGCGACGGCTTCACCTTCCGAGGCCGGTAGAAACCGACGATTCGGCTCGCCGACACCTCCTGATCGGGCTCGGGCGCTGTCGACCGCCTCGGGGCGCTCACCAGCGAGACCGCGGCTTCCTCGATCGCGGGATGTGACCCAAGGGCTGCCTCGATCTCGGAAAGCTCGATACGGAATCCCGAGATCTTGACCTGATCGTCGTCTCGCCCCAGAAACTCGATCGATCCATCCGATCGCCAACGGCCGAGATCTCCGGTCGCATAGACTCGAGTCGGCTCTTCGGCGCCCGGGAGGTCGAGCGCCAAAAAGCGCTCGCGCGTCAAATCGTTCCGGTTCAGATATCCCGCCGCGACACCCAGGCCCGCAATATGGATCTGCCCGACGACCATCGGAGGGACCGGTCGCCGCTGGGAATCCAGAACAAACACCTGCGTATTGGCTATGGGCCGACCAATCGGTACTCGACCCTCTGTGTCCCCGCCGACACAGCGGTGGACCGTGGCCCACACCGAGGCTTCGGTGGGTCCGTATTCGTTGAAGAGAGGCACATCTCCGGTTCGCCTTCGATGCAGGCCGAGGAGATCGGATGGGCAGCTCTCGCCCGCCACGATCACCGATCTCAACGACTCGAGCTGGGGTGCGGTCGCGGCATCCAGAATGCCGCGATACAGCGAGGGGATACACAGCAGCGTCGTGACGTCATGTTTCTCGATCACTCGAGCCAAAGCCGCCGGATCGTGGGCCTCTTGCTCGGTAGGCACAACGAGTGCTCCGCCTGAGGTCAGCGTCCAGAACAGACCGGCGACAGAGCTGTCGAACGAAAGGCTCGGCAACAACAGGTACCGCTGCGGAGGCTCACTGTAGTAGAGCGCTCGGGCCAGATTCGACGCCCGCAGATTCTCATGCTTGACGGATACGCCTTTCGGCTCACCGGTAGATCCCGACGTGTAGATGACATAGGCCAGATTCTCCGGAGATGTCGGGTGCCCAGGCTGGGAAGCCGCGCCGCTCCTCGCCTTCGTTTGGGGGACCGTAATCACTCGAAGACCGAGAGTTTCCAGCTCGGATCGAGCCTCCTCGCTGGCGATCACGAATCTCACCCCGGCATCGTCAAGCATGAACCGACGCCGCTCGCTCGGGTAGCCGGGGTCGACGGGCAGGTACGCCGCTCCAGCTTCCAGAATCCCCACGATGGCTGCAATGGCTGTCGGGGAACGTTCTATCTGAAGGGCCACGAGCTCACCCGACTCGACTCCCGACAACAGAAGCTGCCGAGCCGTCGCCTCCGCCGCGTGCTGAAGCTGGGCGTAGGTCATCGCTTCCCCGTCCGTGGCCATCACCGCGATACTCGACGGCGACTTCGATGCCCACCGGGCGATCGACTCGTGCACCAGAGGCTCGTGTTCCACTTCGTGTTTTTGCCCCTGCCAAGTTCTCAGAACCAGCTCCTCTTCTTCCGGGAGCAGCATCGAGAGATCGGAGATGCGCGCATCCGGCCGCGTGACGATCGACTCGAGGAGAGCTCGGTAGTGACCGAGCATGCGCTCGATCGTTGCGCTCTCGAACAGATCCGATTTGTACTCGATGGTGGTTTCGATTCCGTCATCTCGCTCGGCCGCAAACAACGTCAGATCGAACTTCGCGCTGCCGGCGTTGAGCGGCACCGGTTCGAGTGTCGCGTCGGGAAGCACGACGGTCTGCGGTGCCTCTTCGAGTCCTTGGAAGACGAACATGCTCTGAAAATAGGGATGATTCGATCCGGAACGGGCAGGATTCAGGTCGCGCACGACTCGATCGAACGGAACCTCTCGGTTCTCGAACGCCTCGAGCATGGTTTGTCGCACTCGAGCCAGGGCTTGCCGTACAGTCGGATCCCCATTCAGCTCAGTCCGAAGAACCACCGTATTGAGGAAGTAGCCGATCAGATCGGAGATCTCGGGAAGCTGACGATCTGCTATGGGGGTGCCGATCAGAATGTCGTCCTGCCCGGTATAGCGCTGCAGAAGCAGGTTCATGCCCAACAGCAGAACCATCGAAAGTGAGGCATTCTCATGACTCGCCAGCGTCCGCAATCGACGCGCCGTGTCTCTGTCGAGAGCAGCGGAGAGATAGCTTCCCGATTCCGAGGTTCTCGGGGTCCGCGGCCGATCGGTTGGGAGAGCCGACTCGGAAGACGACTCTTCTAGCTTACGGCGCCAGTACTCGAGCTGCCTCTCCTGAACCCCTTTTTCCAACCGCTCGAGTTGCCAGGCCGCGTAGTCGGCGAATTGAACTGGCGGGCGGAGGCCCTCAGTTTGTTGATCGGCGACCCGGGCTCGATAGGCATCGAAAAGCTCGCCCCAGAAAACCCTCAGCGACCATTCGTCGAAAATTACATGATGACCGGACAGCAACAGGAGATCTCGGTCGCTCTCGATCTCGCTCTCGATCAGAACCATTCGTACCAGCGGACCTGATTCGAGATCGAAAGGCTGTCGAGCGATCTTCTTGGCCAGACCGAGAGACTCTCCGGTCTCGTCCTTCGACCGCTGGACTCGCAGTGTCCAATCGCCCCGGACCATCTGAACGCCATCTGTCGACTCGGGCTCGAAGCTCGTTCGCAGAATCTGGTGTCGATTCGCCACCGAGTCGAGGCTTTGCTCGAGAGCGTCGAGGTCCAGGGAACCTTGGACCCGATAGGCCGCGTTGATGTTGTAGGCGGCGGAGTGCGGGTCGACCTGATGCAGTAGCCAGATACCCCGCTGTGCCGGCGATAGACGAGCCGGTCGGTCGGTCGGTCGGGGACGAATGGTCGTCCCAACCGACTCAGGCCTGCTCGCACCCCGCAGTCGCCGCTCGATCAGCTTCCGCTTGGCGTCCGATAGGCCCTCGGTCGGCGGGCCCGATGAATCCTGCCGGCTCATGATGTCTAGGGATTCTCGGAGGCCAGTCTATCGGCCTCCGCATCTGATAAGGCCATGATCTCGGCGACGATCGTCTCTTCGATCACCTCTGCCAGCGCCTCGACGCTCGGATATTGAAAAAGCGTCTGAAGTGGCAAGTCGACCGCGAACTGCTTGCGCAGCTGCAGGGTCACTTCCATCGCCGCCAGCGAGTTTCCGCCGAGATCGAAGAAACTCGTGGTTGCCCCCACCTGCCCGACTCCGAGAACCGCACGCCAGATTGCCGCCACCTGCTGCTGGACGGGACCCGCGAGTGAGGCCAAATCCTCGACAGTGACGGTGGGATCCGACTTGGGCGACGGCAGAGCCGCATAGTCGATCTTGCCGTGAGATGTCATGGGTAAGGTGTCGATGCGGACCAGGTGTCGTGGGATCAGTTGGTCTGGGAGCGACTGGGCAAGAAATCGCTGCAAGTCCGCATAGGGAATGTCTCTCGAGGCGACGTAATAGCCGGCTAGATTAACGCTCTTCTCTTGCCCTGCGAGGCGATCCTCGTCGTAGCCAACCTCGGAAAGCATCTCCCGAACTTGCTCCAGGTCGAGCTCGTCGTTGAGCTCCTCGATCGCTGCTTCCCGGTTCTTGTGCCCCATCCGAACGTCCCAGCTATAGGGCAGCGCATAGTTGTGAAAGCCGCGTTCCTTTCCGTGAATATAGATGCCGACATCGTTGATCAGACAATTTGTCGACCGCCCGGTGTCGGAGGGGCGGATCCACGGTACTCGCTGTTCGAGATAGGACAGCAACTCATCGAGACCGACATCGCAGTAGCGATAGAAATCGACGACCTCGATCTCATCGAAGATCTGATCGTTCCGGAACAGACTCACGTCGAGCGACTTCGATACCTGATCCTCCAATCGGTGGTACACCTTGCGGGCTTCGAGAACAGCCCGGTCGACATCTTCCGGGCTCGAGGCGCCGTCTCGGAAGAGACCCTCGGTGAGACGAGTCTCGAAAAACTGTCCTCGCGAAAGTCCGGTCACGACGATGGGAATGCCCATCTCATGGGCACGAGTCAGACTTAGGGTGTAGATGGTCTTGAAGCACCCATTGCAGACGTTACTGAATCGGATCAGGCTATCCCGAAAGATCTCGTTCATAGCCGGCGTGGTCGCGAACTCGTGATCCACGCCCAAGGAGTCGACGACGCGTTGGATGTTCTCGATTGCCTGCTCCGAGATGTAGCCGTTGTCCAAGGAGAACGCGTAGACCTTTAGACCCATATCGACCAGTCGACAGAGCGCATAGGTGCTGTCTTTACCTCCACTGAGCAGCATCATGCAGTCGTAGGACGCGTCGTTACGAGCCGCCGAATCTTCGAAGATCTGTCTCAACGAGTCGAGGCCGCGGAAATAGGCGGCGGCCCGATCCTTGATGGCCTCGTAGGAGATACAGATCCCACACACGCCACGGGGATCAAAATCAGATCCAGGATAATTGGACGGCAGCCCACAACGTCGGCAGTAGTCGGGATGACGCGCCCAGTGAGACTCGGCGGCACGCAGCGACCACCCGGTCACAACGCAATCGTCGACCTCGGGATGGGTTCGCAAAACCGACTCGATTTCGCTCGGCTCGACTCGGAATCCAGAGATTTTGAGCTGCCGGTCGATTCGACCCAGATACTCGAGCGTTCCGGGGTTTGTAAACCGGGCACGGTCACCGGTCCGATAGAGCCGGCCGGTCTTGTCGAAGGGGTGCTCGACAAACTGACGAAGGGTCAGGGCCTCTTGATTCCAGTAGCCCTCCGCAAGGCCATATCGGGAGATACAGAGCTCGGCCGGGACACCCTCAGGTACGGGGGTCAACTCCTCATTGAGCACATAGATTTGGACGTGATCGGCAGGGCGACCGATCGGTACCCGGGTGTCACGATCCACCGCTGGATCGAAGCGATGGATCATACAGCCCACTACCGCCTCGGTCGGACCATACTCGTTGTAAATCTCGATGCTGCCGTCGAACTGCTCATGGATCTTCGTAGCAAGGGCTGTCTGGAAATCCTCGCCCCCGACGACCATGCGACCGATCCCCGATTCGCTCAGATCCATCTCTCGCAGCAATGACAAATGCGAGGGTGTCAACTTGACGAAATCGACGGCATTTTCACCGATCATGTCGATCAGAGAGGTGTCGACCGGGCCCTCTGGTTCTTCGTAGATCACCAAGGTGCCACCCGCGATCAGAGGCAAGTACAGACTCGTCACCGTCAAGTCGAAGGCAAGGGAGGTGAAGAGCGGGAAGACGAGCGCTTGATTCCTCACGTACTGGCGGCAGGCCCACTCCAGATAATCCGCCAGCCCCCCATGCATCACCGGCACACCTTTAGGCTTGCCGGTCGAACCCGA
>CAJHZD010000115.1_pt1 | contig 21709 bp, 22 predicted proteins | sample 9198941 | NCBI WGS metagenome assembly CAJHZD01 (sample SAMEA7708371, study PRJEB35096) | sediment metagenome | biome: marine neritic benthic zone biome [ENVO:01000025]; feature: sediment [ENVO:00002007]; material: shallow marine sediment [ENVO:03000034] sea grass bed [ENVO_01000059] ...
CGAGCACCTGTTCTGGTTGCCACTCTGGGTGTGTGCGCCTTTGTTACGGTGCTTCTAGGGCTCCTGCCCGGCTCGCTTGTCGAACTGGCTCGTAGTAGCGTCATTTCGGCCGCCTGGAATCTGTTCTGACGTAAAGATATCGGCAGACGCCCGCATTCTTGGATCGGGTTAGACTATTGGCACGATCCCTGCTTAGTTCTTGGATAGAGATCGTGGTCAGACCCTGCAGTGGTGTCGACTGGGGCCTGATGCGGCGCAACACACGACGATGAGCGAAACCACGACGAGTGATCAGCGAGGTTGGGATTTCGAGGCGGCTGCGATGCCGTTTGTTGATTCGCTGTACAACACGGCATATCGGATGACCAGAAATGCCCAGGATGCCGAGGATCTGGTTCAGGAAACCTATTTCAAGGCCTATCGGTACTACGACAAGTTCCAAGAGGGGACGAACTTCAAGGCTTGGCTTTTCAAGATTCTAAAGAACACGTTTATCAACAACTATCGCAAGAAGCAGAAGACTCCACCACAGAGTGATTTCGCCGATATCGAAGATAGCTTCGAATCGCAGGTCAGCAAGGAGGTCAGAGGCCAGATCAAGAGCCCCGAGGAGGAGCTCCTGGAGGACGTTCTCGACGAGGACGTCCAGAGGGCGCTGGACAGCCTGCCGCCCGATTACAAGATGGCTGTGATCCTGGCCGACCTCGAGGGATTTTCCTATAAGGAGATCGCCGAGATCTTGGAGCTGCCGCTCGGGACCGTGATGAGTCGTCTGTACCGGGGACGCAAACTGCTCGAAGCCGGAATGCTCGAGTACGCTCGCGAGCATGGCTACTTGAGAAGCGGAGAGCCGAGCAAGATGAGAAGCGAGGGCGGTAACAAGGCGGAAGGTGATGACGATGACCAAGGTGAGGAATATAGTCGCGAGGCGAATAGTTAGTTAGAGAGGAGCGACTGGGCGGTCGAGATATCGAGCGCTGCGTAAGATCGGTCGGATTCCAGGCATGAATTGCACCAGGGCCAAAGAGATCATCTTTCTTTACACGGACAACGAGATGGAGGAAGATCTCCTCGTTTCATTTCGGGAGCATCTGGTGCTCTGTCCCGGCTGTGCTCGCCAGATCAAGTACACGCAGAAAATGCTCACAGTTCTGCGAAAGGGCTGCTCGAGAACACCGGCTCCCGAGAGCCTGCGCAGAAGAATTCTCATCAGCCTTCCACATCGACGCGATGGTGTCTGAGGTCAGGTCGTCATGAGAAAAAGCCTTGCCCTGTTACTCGTGCTTGCGATAGCCGCCCTATCGGTGGTACCCCTTTCGGCGCAAGGCAAGCAGTTCCAGCTCCAGGCTCTCAGCGGCGGCTCTTTGGGAGTCTCGGATCTGAGTCGCGGGACTTATATCGCGATCGTCTTCGCGTCCTGGTCTCCGCGAGGTAAGGATGTAGTCCAGCAAGTCAATCGGATCCAAGAAAAATGGGGTGACCAGGCCAAGGTCATCATGATCGACTTTCAAGAAGACAGAGGCGAAGTCGAGACTTTCCTGCGTGGTCAAAAAACCAAGGCACCTGTCTACCTCGATCAGGATGGCTCGTTCTCGAAGCGCTACTCGGTCACGCATCTTCCCGGACTGCTGATCCTCCAGGACGGTAAGGCGGCATTTTCCGGCCGTCTGACGCGCGACTCCGACGCCGTAATCTCACAGACACTGGGTTAGCCTGGACCCGCCGTCGCCTCAAAACAGCACGAGCGCCTGTGGTAAGGTGCCGCCTAAGAGACCTCATTTCTCGGGCCGGCGATCGCTAAACCCGCATGGCTATTCGAAAAAAATCCAGCGCTGGACGATCTATGATCAGGACCGCTGTGCTCATCAGCCTTGTTGTAGCTGGGACCTCGGTCTACTGGGTGACTCTTCGCCTGGAGGCTTACTCGCGGTCCCCTTATCCGGTGATTCGGGCCCTCGAATTCGGTCACGGGCTCGTCGCCTCGTCGGTGTGGGCTGCGCGACCAGACCATGAGCTGCCGACGTCGGATTTGCCGGTCGAGTTCTCATTTCGACGTGGCGAGACGCTCAGCGACGTGGTGGGCGATCTCGGTTTGGAACCGGATGAAGCCCAGACTCTGCTCGCGGAGATTGCCCGACATGTAGATGTTCGACGGATTCGACCTGTAGATCGCTACGCCTTCATGGTCGATCACGACTCGGAGCTTCAGGGTCTTCGTCTGACTCTCGATGGTAAGGGATATCTACACGTCACCCGCGGCGGACCGCTTTGGCGAGGCAGTTGGTATCCATTTGTCGAGGAAACCAAGATCCATCTGGTCAGGGGGTACCTGGAAGGTGCTCTCGAGACATCGATACGAAGGGCAGGCGGAGAGATCGTGCTGGCCTATGAGATGGCGGAGGTGTTGCAGTGGGATCTCGACTTCAATCGCGATCTCCGGTTGGGTGACACGTTCGAGGTGATGTATGAGAGGGTGTTTGTCGACGGTGAGTTTGCCAAGGTGGGTGAGGTGTTGGCTCTGGTGTATGTCAACGACGGGAGGTACTTGGAGGCCTATCGATTCGGGGATGATGGAGGCCACTATGACGCCGACGGCAAGCCCTTGAGGAAGTTGTTTCTCCGGTCCCCCCTCCGATATTCGCGGGTCACATCGGGGTTCAGCAGCCGTCGATTTCACCCGGTTCTGAAACGCTATCGCCCTCACTATGGGGTCGACTACGGAGCACCGACGGGGACCCCCGTGCGGGTCACCGGTAGCGGCACGGTGCGTTCTGCAGGTTGGAGCGGAGGTGGCGGCAAGACCGTCAAGGTGAGACATCCCAACGGTTACTTGACTGCGTATCTCCACCTGTCCCGGTTTGCGAGTGGGATCAGACCGGGGAGACGAGTTCGTCAGGGCGATGTGATCGGATTTGTGGGCTCTACGGGTCTCGCTACGGGACCTCATCTCGACTACCGGATTCAACGAGACGGTAAGTGGATCAATCCGCTCAAGCTCGATAACAAACCAGCCGAGCCGATTTCATCGGAACAGATGCCCGAGTATGTGGCCTGGCGAGAGCAGGTGCGCCAGGCATTCAGCTCGGGTGAGCCGGTCTCGACTCCTCAGTTTGTCGAAATGGCTGCCGTCGCGACCATACCGAACGATGCGGACTCGGCAAGCGATCCAAGAGGCCGGTGAGAGAAGCCTTGTCAGGCCGATCTTCGAGGGCAAGGGGTTGGTGCCGGGCCGATTTTGCCGGTGGAACCCTCGATATCTGGCCGCTGGGAATACTGCATCCAGGCGCTAGAACGGTCAATGTGGCGCTCGATCTGGCGGTCGAGGTGGAGTTCACCCCGATGGATGCCGGCTACAGAATTCAACAGGGTGATTCGAGTCTCGAGGCGAGCACACTCGGGGAGCTCGCTGAGGCCGAGGATGGGGCCTTGATCAGCCACATTGGAATGGCTCTCCAGCTGCCGCCTTTCGAAGCACGGATCCGCAGTGATTCACCACGTGGCGGTGGTCTTGGGGCCAGCTCCGCATTAGCGGTTGCGGCGATTGCGGCAGGTGAGGCTTTGGCCGGTCGCGAGGCATCTTCGGCAGAAGACCGTTCGGCCCTGGCACGAGATGTCGAAGCCCGTCTCATGCAGCTGCCGACCGGGCGCCAAGACCACTATCCGGCCCTTCTCGGAGGTGTCTTGGAAATTCGTCACGAGATGGGCGGCGAACAGGTGAGACGACTCGAGGTCGATCTCGATGCGCTTGGTGACTCCATGTTGGTCGTCTATACCGGTCAGAGTCACTTCTCGGCTGGCAACAATTGGTTGGTCGTTCGCCGCAGACTGGAGAAGGATCCTGCGATCACTGCGCTCTTCGATGGGATATGCGATATCGCACATCAGATGGTCGACGCTCTGGAAGAAACAGAGCTGGATCGAGTGGGTCGGCTGGTCTCCCGGGAATGGGATCTGCGCCGTCAGCTCTCAGAACAGAAATCCACTCCGATGATCGAATCGATCTTGGATCGGGCACGCTCTCTGGGTGCCTGGGGAGGAAAGGCCTGTGGTGCGGGAGGAGGGGGCTGCGTGCTGCTTCTCTGCCCTCCTGAGATTCGAGACGCTATTTCACGCGAATTGAAAGATCTTGGTGGCGAAGTCCTGGAGACCCGTCCGGCAGATTCGCCCTTAGAGATCTTCGATGGCTAGCGTTCGTGCTTCGAGTCTCAGGAGCCATTGCTTTTTCTTGGTTCCGGCTATGTAGCTCCCGATTCCGGTTTTTCCCGGCACGACGCGATGACAGGGTATGACTAAGGGCAGTGGATTGGCGATAAGCGTCGATTGAACCTGACGATAGCCGGTGGGTCTTCCCGCACCTTCTGCAATCTGTTGATACGTCCTGGTCTTTCCGTAGGGAATTTTCGCAGTCTGTTTCAGGACCCTGCGAGCGAATCCGGTGACTCCGGCGGCGCTCAAATCGTACTCCAGACCCAATGACCGTCGGGCCCCAGCCAAGTATTCCGAGAATCTCCCCAGAACTTCATCGAGGAAATCCGATCTCTCAGATCTCTTCAAGTCTGAGAAATCCCTGAATTGATTCCGAGACTTTCCTTTCGGAACAATGACAACACTACTCACCACTTCGCCCGTGAGCTCGATGCCCAGGGTGCCGAGTGCTGAGGGGATGCGGATTCGGGTCGGCTCCGGAAGAGGTTCAGGCGCCAAAACACCCACGTCGGAATCGGCTTCCGGCATGCCGATGATGCTATCACGCCATCGGCTCGTGTCACCTAGGCGGGTTTAACCTGAATTTCGAGATCCTGCCATCGCGCGGCCGCGAGTTCTCCCCCCAGGTCGGAATCGCTTGAATAGGCTCGATTCGGGATGAAACGGCAAGGAATTCGGAACGTCGTGGCGCCGACCATAGGGAATGGATCCAGGGTCATCCAGTCTCCACCAGCTTGGCTCTCGAAACCCGCATAACACAAGGTGTCTTGCCATTTGTTGCAGATCGTCAGGGATAGCTTGTCGGTCAGCCGAAGGTGCGTGTAGTCGGCTCTTAGCTGGTCTTCATCGATCTCGAGCTGATCGAGCAACTCTTGGCGCCTTGAATCGAGCTCGCCTAGGTAGGCCGTCCAGAGCTCATCGGAGGCCGAGTGCAACACCCGTGCATGCTCTAGGATCAATAGTGACGAGTACGGTTTTGTGTCCGCGTATCGGTCCACACCTCGCTTCCAGACCTCCAGCCGCTGATCTTCGGGATAGCTGAGGAAGTCATGAGGTGTCGAGTTCGCGGGATCGACCAGGGGAGCCGAATCGGCCTCCCTCCAGCCGTTGTCATGTTCGCGGACCGCAAAGAGCAGGTCGGCGCGAGAGGGATGGTTGCGCAGATCTCCCAGGGTCCATAGCTCCAGCATTTCGGCCGAGAAGCGGGCGTGATCGGGTTGAGTGATCAACCTGAGCATTTTGCCCTCGCGTACCACAATCACGACGCTAGCCTATCCGAATCGCCTGCCTTTGACTCCAGACTGCGGTCAGCTCCGGTCGGGGGTCGGGAAGGGCCGAGAAGATCAACGTCAGTTATCGGACTTCGTCTTGGCGGCCTTCTCTTCCGCCCACCGCTGTCTCCAGTAGAGCTTCTGCCATTTGTAGACGTTGCGGTTGTGTTCGGTGAGCGTCTCGGCAAAGACGTGAGAGCCGTCGTTTCGAGCTACGAAGTAGAGATATGGCACTTCCGCGGGCTGAGCCGCGGCTTGGAGACTGGCAAGGCCGGGCGAGGCGATGGGTCCGGGAGTCAGTCCAGGATGAATATAAGTGTTGTAGGGGGAATCCAATTTGAGATCGTCTCGTTGCAAGTTTCCGTCCCAGCGATCCAGGAGCTTGAGGCCGTAGATGATGGTCGGGTCGGCGTAGAGCGCGATTCCTCGGCGTAGCCGATTCATGTACACACCGGCGACGAGGGCCCTCTCTTTATCGAGACGGGCTTCTTTCTCGACGATCGAGGCCAAGATAACTCTCTCCCGCAAGGTTCGAGAGTCGTTTCCGTCGATCAAGGGAACGACTTCCGTTTCGTATCGCTTCCGAAAATTGTCGACCATGGCTCTAACGATCTCGTGCTCGGTGGTGCCCTTTGCAAAACTGTAGGTATCGGGAAACAGATACCCCTCCAGATTGGACGCTTCCGGATCCAGATCTTCGATCAGGCGGCCCGACTGCACCTCTGTCTCGAAGGTCTCCAGATCTCCGAATCCTGCGAGCGAAAGTTGCTCGGCGGTCTCAGTGACGGTCAGCCCTTCAACGATCGTGACCGGATATCTGACAACCCGACCTTCGATCAGCCGACCTAATACTTCCGGTGTCGTGAGTGGTTCTTCGAAACGATACTCGCCGGCCTGAAGTGGAGGGTCTTGGAGTTGGTAGATCAAGTAGATTCGAGCAAGATCCGAGTTGGCAAGTACGCCCTCTCTCTCGAGTCGGTCCAGAATGGCCCTCGCGTCGGTACCTCGCTCGATCTCGAGCTGAACGTGATCCGAGGAATAGCCCCTGTAGGGCCGCTGAATCAGGTTCCATGCATGAAATCCGATTCCTACGATCGTCGCGGCGGAGACGATCACCAGAGCAGTTACAAACAGCAGGAGATTTCTGAGTCTCTTAGTCATCGGGCATCCCGATATCGCGGTCGGAAAAGTACTGTTCGAGCAGGAGCTGAGCAGCCACGGCATCCAGGCGATCAGGATGCCGTCTCAGATTCACGCCGGCTTCGATCAGACGCTCTTTTGCCGCTTCGGAGGTCAGGGTCTCATCGACAAATTCGTAGCTCACGCCAGTCCCCGAATGGAGCTTCTCGGCGAAGCTGCGGACGCGACGCGCCATTTCTCCCCGACTGCCGTCCATGTTGAGAGGCTCGCCGATCACAAGCAACCCCACCTGCTCGCGGTCGACGAGCTCGTTGATGGCCTCGATGGCTTGTTGATCGCTTTTTCGATGAATCGTCGTCAGCGGAATAGCGAGCTCAGTGTCTGCTTCAGAGATCGCCAGACCGATCCGTCGTTCGCCGAAATCTATTGCCAGAATTCTCATCAGATGAGCTATCCAGAGTGCCAGAAATCAGGCCGACCGACGATACCACTGGAGGCATCGGATAGGGACAGGGTGGCCCTAATTGTCCAGTAGTTCTCTAGATTTGTCTGTCTACAGCTGTGCTACGATGAAGCCGCTCTGCACAGGCACGAGCGACCTGTTCGGGCACCTATTTTCAGCAGGCCGGCGATGGTGTCAAAGACCGTCGGAAACGACGAAAAATCGCCACGCTTCGCGAGAGGAGACCATGCAAGACGTCGTTATCCTGAGTGCCGTACGCACGCCGGTCGGTAGTTTTCAGGGCGTCCTTGGCAAACTGACTGCACCCGAGCTTGGTGCCGTTGCCCTGTCGGGGTCGTTCGACAGGGCAGGAGTCGATGCAAGCCAGATCGAGCAGGTGTATATGGGTTGTGTGCTCACGGCTGGCGTAGGTCAAGCCCCAGCCCGACAAGCCGCACTTGGAGCCGGATGTCCGGTATCGACCGGTGCGATTACGATTGGCAAAGTCTGTGGCTCGGCCATGAGATCAGTCATGACGGCCGCCAATGATCTCCGGTGCGGCGACTTCGAGCTGGTGGCCGCAGGTGGGATGGAGAGCATGTCCAATGCTCCCTATCTGGCCATAGGTGCCAGAGACGGACTGAGGCTCGGGAATGGGAAGCTGATCGACTCCATGGTCAACGATGGATTGTGGGATCCATACAACGATACTCACATGGGTAACTGTGCCGAGATGTGCGCTTCGAAGTACGAATTCTCTCGAGAAGACCAGGATAGCTACGCCGTGGAGAGCTATCGCCGTGCGCGTGAGAGCTCGGAGTCCGGTGGATTCGGCAACGAGATCGTCGCTGTCGAGGTGAAGCAGCGGAAAGGAGGCCCGCTCACGATCGATCGGGACGAAGAGCCGTTTCGGGTCGACCTCGATCGTATGTCGGGCCTGCGTCCCGCATTCGAGAGAGACGGAACCGTCACAGCTGCCAACTCGAGCAAGATCAACGACGGGGCTGCTGCGCTGGTTCTGACGACCCGCGACCATGCTCGCGAGATCGGTGTTGACGCAAGGGCAAAGCTTGTCGCGCAGGCCTCCATGGCTCAGGAGCCCGAGTGGTTTACCACCGCACCAACCAAGGCCGTCGATCTAGTCCTGGCCCGCGCAGGGCTGACAAAAGACGACATTGACCTGTGGGAGATCAATGAGGCGTTTGCCGTCGTGGCCATGGCATTCATCAAGGAGCTTGGGGTCAGCGCCGACAAGGTCAATGTGAACGGTGGAGCTGTAGCCCTCGGTCATCCGATCGGAGCCTCGGGGGCGCGGATCATCGTGACCCTGTTGAATGCTCTCGAGCAACGTGGATTGAGGCGCGGATGTGCCGCTATCTGCATCGGCGGTGGTGAGTCCACCGCTGTGATCATCGATCGGGAGATTGCCAGTTGAACCGACCCCGGATCCTTGCTCAACCACCTGGCTGGGACTGGGTACGAGTGACGATCTGTGTGGTGATCTTGGCCGGTCTGTCTGCGCCCAGCCGATCACAGGATTACACGATCCAGGACGATCAGTTCAAAGACGACCCAATTCAAGAACAAGAGTCCGAGCTGGAGGTAGAAGAAGATCAGGATGATCAGCTCGAGACGGACGCGGATCCCGACGCGACACAGTCGAGGCTCGATCGCATCAGCTTCCAGGTGCCGTTTCCCGAAGACAAGGGGGGGGGGACCGCGGTGGGAACAGCGGGTCATCTCGAATATGTGCGAGAGGACTATGTCGTTCTGAGTGGCGGTGTAGAACTTCGTTTTCGAGACTACATATTCCAAGGCGAGAAGGTGGCGGTTGATCTCAAGGCCGAGCAGATCACCGCTGAGGGGGATGTCATCTTCGACGAAGGCCCCAAACGCCTGGTTGGAGACACCATGTTTTTCGATCTCGAGACCGAGACCGGAACACTGACCAACGCCAAGGCTTATGTCGATCCAGATATCTTTTTCGAAGGCGCAGAGGTCACCAAGTTGGGAGAAGAGAGATACCGACTGGTGGACGGTATGGTGACCTCTTGTCTCGACAGGAATCCCGATTGGAACATGCGGGTGAGTCGAGGCGAGGTCCGCCTCGAGGGCTATGCAAAATCGAAGAATGCTCGATTCAGGATCAAAAAGGCGCCCATTTTCTACTTCCCGTATATCGCCTACCCGGCCAAGACCGAGCGCCAGTCGGGTTTTCTCTTCCCCAATGTCGGGTATTCCAACCAACGTGGTGCAGTCCTGGGGCTCGCCTACTTTCAGACTCTGGGCAAGAGCTACGACACCACGTTCCTGTTCGATGCCTACAGCAAAGAGTACTTTGCCATCGGCAACGAGTTTCGCTACCAACCCAGCGAGAACACCGTAGGTCACTTCGAGGGACAGATCATCGACGATCCGACCAGCCCCGACCTGCGATGGAAAGTGTTTTACACCCACGCAAGTAATGATTTGCCCGGCGGTCTCCGTGGCGTCGTTCGGTACCAGAATTTCTCGGATTTCGATTTCTTTCGTGATTTCGAGAGGGACTTCAACAACGTTTCGATCCGACGCCTGATCTCGAGCGGATTTCTTTCGGGTAGTTGGGGGCAAAGCTCCTTCAACATGCTCGCCGAGTCCAATGAGACGTTTATCACGAACGACGATACCCAGACCAATCGCCAGTTGCCCGAGGCCGAGTACCGTCTGCGGGCGACGCAAATCTGGCGCCTGCCGCTATACGTCGACATGCTGAGCTCGGCCAACTACATCAACTCGGACCGGACGGAACGCTTCGACCGCAAATGGGGTCGTTTTGATCTCGGGCCCCGACTTACCGCCTCGCTGAGTACCCTTCCCTGGCTTTCGGCGACCGTGTCGGGCGGAGCGCGGTATACCTATTGGAGTGACAGCTTCGATCGGGAGACCAACGAAACGACTGGCGAGTCCCTGTCGCGGACTGTTACCACTGCCAGCGGAGCTATTGTCGGCCCTTCGTTCTCCCGCGTCTTCAACGGCAAAGTCGGTTCTTTTTCGAAGTTCAAGCACATCATCGAACCGCGTTGGAACTATGGCTTCGTCAATGATTTCGATCGGGCCGAAGAGATCCTTCAGTTCGACGAGGTCGACAGGGTTCAAGGCTTCAACGTCTTTTCGTACAACTTCATCAACCGTCTATTGGCAAAACATGACGAAGAAGATGTGGCTGGCGGTGGCGCCCGCGAGATCATGTCCCTGGAGATCACTCAGTTCTTCAGTCTCGATGATGAGAAGCCGGCGGACTTTGGTTTGACGCAGGAGGAAGAGTTCCAAACCTCTAGAACCGGACCGCTCTCCGCCCGATACCGCTTCAACCCGTCCCAGAGAGCGACTCTGGAAGCCAAGCTCAACTACAGCGTCCTGTTTGATCAGCTGACCTCGGCATCCATCACCGGCGGTACCGGCATCGGGAAGAGCCATAGCGTCGGTCTGACCTGGTTCACGAGCTTTGACAAGGCCTCGGGCGAAACAAGCCGAAATCAGATTCGGTTCTACACCGGCATCGGTGTGTGGCCGAATCGGTTCCGTGTCGATGCACAAATCAACTACGACTTCGAATTGTCCTATCTGCAGAGTCAGCGATACGTTTTCTCCTATTTCTCGCAGTGCTTCGGAGTCAGACTCGAGCTGCGAGAGTTCCAACGCAACTTCGCCGCCGAGAAAGAGCGCGACTTCCGTTTTGCGATTACACTCAAGAACATCGGTACCTTCTTAGACCTGAGCGGTGGGTCGCAGTATGGGTTCAATCCAGGGTTCTGACGCCTGGCGATCGTCTTAATCAATGAGGACAGACTAGAGCAGGAGAGTTTCGATGCGCGCACTCATTACCGGTATCACCGGATTTGCTGGATCACACCTGGCCGATTATCTGCTGGCCGAACATCCCGACGTAAAGGTCTATGGCACCCGAAGATGGCGGAGCCGAACGGAGAACGTCGAGCATCTCGGAGATCGCGTGAAGTTTGTCGAGTGCGATCTCAACGACGGCGCGGCCGTGCACTCCACCCTGGGAGAGGTCCGGCCAGATGTGATTTTCCATTTGGCGGCACAAAGCTTCGTGCCCACCAGTTGGAAAGCTCCGGCAGAAACACTGAGCACCAATATCAATTCACAGACCAACATATTCGAGGCGATGCGGGCATTGGATCTCGACTGCACGATTCAGATTGCGGGTTCAAGCGAAGAGTATGGTCTCGTGCTGCCCGATGAAGTCCCGATTACCGAGGACAACCCGCTCAGGCCGCTTTCCCCGTACGCGGTATCGAAAGTGGGTCAGGATCTACTGGCATATCAGTATCACAAGAGCTATGGCCTGAAGACCATCCGAACGCGTGGTTTCAACCATACCGGACCCCGTCGAGGGGAAGTCTTCGTGACCTCCAATTTCGCCAAACAGATCGCATCGATCGAAGCCGGTTTGCGGGATCCGATCATCCGAGTCGGCAATCTGAGCTCTCAGCGCGACTTTACCGATGTTCGAGATACGGTTCGGGCCTATTGGCTGGCTGTCGAGAAGGGCAAGCCGGGTGAGGTCTACAACATCGCCACAGGCAAGGCCATTACCATTCGCGAGCTTTTGGACCGACTGCTGGCTCTTTCAGATGCCAAGGTCGAGCTGGAGGTCGACCCCGATCGCCTCAGGCCCTCCGACGTAGAGATCTTGCTCGGTGACTATTCCAAGCTTGAAGCCGATACAGGCTGGCAACCCAGGATTTCACTGGAAACGACTCTGAAGGACACGTTGGAGTATTGGCGTGGCAAAGTCGGAAGCAGGCAGACAGTAGCGACCACCTGAGGTTGTCATGAGAATCCTCGTTACCGGCGTCTCGGGATTTGTTGGATGCCGGCTTGCCCGTCACTTGCTCGAATGTGGGCATCAGGTCACAGGTACTTACATTCGTGACGCGCCGAGAATCGGGCAAATCGAGGTCTTCGAGGTCGACCTGCTGGACAGAGATCTTCTGGCCGAAACGATCGACAGGGCCGAGCCGGAAGCCATAGTCCACCTTGCAGGTCTGAGTCATGTCGGAGAGTCCTGGCAGAGACCGGCCGAATACTTTCAAGTCAATGTGCTGGGCACCAAGAATGTGCTTCTGGCGGCGCCTTCAGCGCGTGTCCTGGTGGCGTCGAGCGCAGAGGTCTACGGTTGTGTGCCCGAGGATGAGCAACCGATCTCTGAGGATCGCAGGGTAGCTCCACAAAGCCCATATGCCCTGAGCAAGGCAGCCATGGAGGTTCTCGCGATCGAACGAGGGGCGATCGTGACGCGCTCGTTCAACATCGTAGGACCCGGCCAAGCCAGCACCTTCGCTCTACCGGCATTCGCTCGTCAATTGGCCTCGAACGAGGCTGAGGGCAGGTCGGGCGAGCTGCGTGTCGGCAATCTGGCTGCGAGGCGCGACTTCGTGCATCTCGATGACGCGGTCGAGGCCATAACGTTGATTCTGAATTCTGGGCAGGCAGGCCAAACCTACAATCTGGGAAGCGGCCAAGCTCATAGCATCGAAGAGGTCCTACACAAGATGATCGAGGTTTCGGGCCTCGCGCCTCTGATCGTCGTCGATCCGGACCGTTTTCGCCCCGTGGATCTGCCGCTTTTGCAGGCGGACAACACCCGACTTCGGAAGTTGGGTTGGCAGCCGCAGCGTGGTCTCGATGTCGCGTTGCACGATCTTTGGGCCAGCACCCTGTCAGAAGGCTCTGGGCTACCTCTCTCGGCCTCCTCCCCGCCACCTGCTTGATCGTGCCCAGGATCGCTGGTAGCGAGATTTTTCGGAAAAGCGTCCACACGGCCACTGGCTGTCTCGCGTTGTCCTTGCGCTGGTTGGATCCGATCTATCTTGTTCCAATTGCACTTCTGGGAGTGGTCTTCAACGCGCTGGTGCTCCCGAAACTGGACGGCTGGCTTTTCTGGCGGCCCGAGGAGCGGAGCTCGGGAGCAGCCGTGGGGGTTGTCACCTACCCCGTTACGGTGCTGATTTTGCTGCTTGTCTTTCGACACCGACCCGAAGTGATTGCCGCAGGCTGGGGTGTTCTGGCGTTCGGTGACGGAGCTGCCGCGATCACGGGACAGCTCTGGGGATGCCGCAAATTGCCCTGGAACTCCGAGAAGAGCTGGGCAGGATTGCTCGGATTTTTTGTTGCGGGCACAGTGGCTGTCTGGGGTCTGGTGAGTTGGGTCTCGCCCGGCCTTTTTGAATTCGGCTCCCTGATCGGAATGGCCGCTGCCACCAGTATCATGGCGGCTTTGCTCGAATCCTCGAACCAGCACCTCGACGACAATCTCGCCGTGCCCCTGATTGCAGCGCTGTTCTTTCTCTGTCTGGAGCAGGCTTATGGCGGGTGGAGCTGGCTTGTGACAGACGATTCATTGCTGCAACTCACGACTGCTGTCGGGGTGAATCTATTGTTCGCTTTGGTCGGCATGTGGATCGGCGGTCTGACTGGCAGTGGCGCCATCGCCGCCTGGCTGATTGGCACGACGATCTTCTGGAGTCTTGGTCTGCCGGGATATCTGTGTCTGCTCACCTTCTTTTTGGTGGCCACTTTGGCCACGCGGGTGGGTGGTGCTCGAAAAACCGCTCTGGCGGTGGCAGAAGAGCGTGGTGGCCGGCGTAGGGCCGCAAACGCACTGGCGAACGGTTCTGTGGCGGCCGCATGCTCGATATTTGCGGTCGTGACTCCATACACCGAGGTCTACCTGGTGGCGTTTGTGACTTCGCTCGCAGCAGCCTGCGCCGACACCGTGGAGAGCGAGGTGGGGCAGGTGTGGGGTCGACCGACCCTTCTGATCACAACCTTCCGAGCTGTCGAGCCCGGCACTCATGGAGGAGTGTCGGCCATCGGTACCCTGGCCGGTCTTGTAGCGGCCCTGGTGATCACGGCCGAGGGTGCTGCGGTCGGGTTCTTTGGCTGGAATCTCGTGCCAGCTCTGAGTGTGACGGCTCTGATCGCTACATTGCTCGAGAGCGTGGTCGGTGCAACGATCGAGCGCCGGGGGCTTCTCGATAATCAGGGAGTGAACTTCTTCAACACCCTGGTGGCAGGTCTTCTCGGAGTCTTGGTTTTTCGAGTGGTATTCTGAACTGCGATCGCGAGGCCCGATGTATGCAAAGACCCCAGGAAGACAAAACTCTGACGGACGCGACGCAATTGGAGGTGATGACTTCCGACGATCTCGCCTCTTCCGGTCTACTGAGCTTCTACGACCGCCTGCGGAATCGGGCAATCACCTTTGCGCACCGCAAGTCGGGAAAGCTGGGGCAGGGCGTCGTCGAGGCGATTCTTCTTGCCCCAGATCTCTTTGTGCTGATCCTGCGCCTGTCCATGGATCCTCGAGTACCGGCTCGCAAACGCCGATTCCTGTTTGGGGCGTTGGCCTACTTCCTGACCCCGATTGATCTGCTCCCCGAGGGCCTCATGGGTCCGGCGGGCTATTTGGAGGACGTGGTACTGGCAGCCGCAGTCTTGCGGGTCTCGCTCCGATCGGATATCGAGCCCCTGGCTGAGATCTATTGGAGTGGTCCGCAGAAGTTGAGAGTGGTACTGGGTGACATCTCGAACGCCGCTTACGGTCTTCTGGGCCCGGGTCTCTACTTCAGGCTGCAGCGACTATTGAATCGTTGGGGAGTCCGGCTGTAGCGGCTGGATGGGCTACATCTCCCTCGCCAGTTCACCGAGAATCGACATGGCCTCATTGAGTTGATTGTCGGACAGATACGGGGCTGGACCCAGCCTCAGCACATCGGCTCGATAGTCCGTGAATACACTGCGCTCCAGCAGGCGAGAGTGCAGGCTTGCGGCATGGGGTGACTTCAGGGCGAGAAAACCTCCCAACCGCTTCAGCGGTACTTGTCGATCTCGCCGAATCACGTCAGTCGGCAAATCCAGCCGATCGAATCTGTCGCACAGAAGCCCGACCTGATGCTGACTGATCTCTCGAAGTAAGTCCGCTTTGAGATTATGACGCTGAAAGAAATCGAAGACTTCGGTGGCTCGGTAGTGGCTGGTTGGATCGTAGGTCGCTCCGGCGAAGCGATCCTGCCCCGCGTTGTAGGCGGTGCGACCCGAACCCGCTTCCTCTGTCAGTTGACCAAACTGGGAAAACCAGCCGGTAGCGACAGGGCGTAGCTCGCAGTCGTCCGGAAACCGGAGAATCGCATTACCCTCTCCGAGCTGACAATACTTGTAGCCGGCGCTCACGACGTAAGCATCTTCAAGACCGTCTTTGCGCAAAGAGGCGGGCATGACTGCGAGTTGGTGATAAACGTCCAATAGAAGAAGAGCCCCGTGGGTTCTGCACGCTTCTGCGGCCAGCTCCAGCTGGCCGGCGATCTGAGCGGTGGTGAAGAATACCGTCGAGCTAAACACCGTCGAAGTCTTGTCGTTGGTAGCAGCCGCCAGGCGCGCGCCTACCGATTCAGCCGGAGAAGCAGGTACTCGCACGACTTCGATTCCCTCTTCTTGCAAGCGTGTGAGGAGGCGGCGCAAGGAGTAGAACTCGGAATCCGTGGTAACCAGTCTCGGTCGATCGCGAAGTGGCAGCGCAGATAGAAGCCTCACGAGGAGATCGAAGGTGCTTTCGGCCAGCGAGTAGTAACCGTGCGGATCATCGAGGAGCTCGCGGTAGCCCTGCCGCACCCGATCGGCCTTTTCGAATGCCTTCTCCCATTTCTTGTCGACCCATTCGGCGGCGTCCTCCCAGGCTTGCTGCTGACCCAAGAAGCCACAGTCGGGCCAGGCCTGATGCGAGTGACCCGACAAGAGAATTCTCTCTTTGACACGGAACTTCGAGTAGTGTTCGGCAAGTGGGTTGTCGTCACCAGCCAGATCAGAGATGGTAAGGATCGATTCGTTGTTCGTCTCGGTCAGCATCTAAAGCTCCGAACGGATAGCCCAAAGATCTGGGAAGAGGGGTTGAAACAATGTCTTGCGCAGGTATTCGGCACCCTCGGATCCGCCGGTCCCTAACTTGGCACCGATGGTGCGCTCGACCATCTTGACGTGCCGGTATCTCCACTCCTGGAGTCCTTCATCGAGATCTACCAGGCGCTCACAGACCATGGCTATTAGCGGGTCCTCGCGATAGATCTTCAGCAGCGCCTGGCGAATCTCAGCCGACTGCTCGATCGGTTGGCTGAAGTCGCGAGCGAGTATCGATTTGGGAATGGCGTACCCATTCTTGGCCAAATACACCAGAAACGAGTCGTAGACGGTCGGGGCGTCGAGAAGCTCCCTCAATCTCTTGGCGCCTCGGGACTCTTCTGGGTGGTAGCGCAGCATCGAAGTCCTTTTATGTCCGAGCAGGAATTCGACTTCTCGAAATTGAGCCGATTGAAACCCACTGGCCGATTCGAGGCGAGAGCGAAAGGAGTTGAAACTCACCGGGGTCATGGTCTCGAGGACGTCAATCTGAGCTACGAGCGTCTTCAGGATCGTGAGAATCCGTTCCAGCGTTGCCAAAGAAGCCGGCGTGTCATTGGACTCGAGCACGGTTTGGAGATGAGTGATCTCGTGGATGATCTGCCTAAACCAGAGCTCGTAGACCTGGTGGATGATGATGAACAACATTTCATCGTGCTCAGGCCCCTCGGAAAGGGGTTGCTGTAGCTCGAGGAGCTCGTCCGTCTTCAGGTACGAGGCGTAGGTCACCGCCTTCGAGCCGGGTTGATCCGATGACATGAGCCGATGCTAGAGGAACCACGAGGGTGGAGCAAGAACCGGATATGCTTCTCTGAGGATCGAGGCGAGCGAATCGAGATAGCTACGGAGGGAGCTAGGCATGAAGTTCGAGTTAGAAGAGGCAGTTTCGATTCTGCGCCAAACCCCCGTGACCCTCAGATCGCTGCTGGCAGAGCTGCCAGACACATGGGTCCAGAGTAGCGGGGATCCGAGCTCTTGGCACCCGTACGACATCGTGGGACACTTGATTCACGGCGAGCGAGCCGATTGGATCCCTCGTGCAAGGATCATTCTCGAGCAGGGTACCGAGCGTGCTTTCGATCCGTTCGATCGTGAGGCGATGTTCGAAGCAAGCCGTGGTCGCAGCCTGAAGACTCTCCTCGACGAGTTCGAGACCCTGCGAGATCGCAATCTGGGGACCCTCGAGTCGTGGAACTTGTCCGAGTCGGACTTGGACCGCGTGGGGATTCATCCAGACTGTGGCCAAGTGACGCTGGGTCAACTCCTGTCGACCTGGGCGGTCCATGATCTGAACCATATCTTCCAGATCACCCGCGTGATGGCACGTAATTATCGGAACGAGGTAGGTCCCTGGATCCAGTACTTGGCAGTGCTGCGGGACTGAACCGACAAAGACTCGGGCGAGGAAGATCCGGCCGTAGACCGGTCATCTCAGCCTGTCCAAGTGTCGATGATCTTGGCTCGCGATAGATAGTCGGTCAAGGTGATACCGATCAAGATGGCTAGCCAGAGAAACCCGGCTCCGACAGTCACGTAGATCATCCGGCTGGAGTATCGGACGTGCATGAAGTAAAGGATGACCAAACAAGCCTTGGTCACTGCGATGCCCAGGGCCACGATGTCATTGAACGGACCGAGGTCTTGAAACGCAACCCAGACCGTGACGGCCGTTAGCACCATGAGGATCAGGAAGATTTCGATATAGACCTTGGGGGAGGTTACGTGCTCGGACATAGATATCTCGCCTCGATTCAGACCTGAATATTACGTCCCAGGAGGTAGAGCAGCGGAAAGAGAAAGATCCACACAATGTCCACGAAGTGCCAGTAGAGCCCAATTCCTTCGACCAGATTGTGATTCTCAGGGCTGAAGGCTCCTCGCCAGGCCATTACCGCAATGACGAGCAGGATGCCCATACCGATAACCATGTGAAGTGCATGCAACCCGGTCATGCAAAAGTAGAGGTTGAAAAACATCTCGACACCCGAAGCATCGGGACCGCCCCAGCGGAAATTCGGTCCTGGGAAAAGATGGTGCTCGAATTTGGCGCTGTACTCGACCACTTTGATGCCTAGAAAGCCGGCGCCCAGTACGACAGTGGCGAGGATGTAGCCCACCGTGCTCTTGCGTCTTCCGGTCTGGGCGGCCCACACGGCCAGCGCCATGGTCAAACTGCTTCCGATCAGGATTGCCGTGTTGACAGCGCCCAGCGTGATATCGAGCTCATGGCTTCCTAGAGCGAAAGCGTGAGCGTTGTCCAGCCTGTAGACGACGTAAGCCAGAAACAGTCCACCGAAAAACATGATCTCGGTGACGAGAAAGACCCACATGCCGAAGTACGAGGCTTCGCGCTGCTGCTCGAAGCTGTCGAATTGGTGGGCGAGTCCCTCTACATGCCCGGTGGGGGAATCAAGCAACTTTTGGCTCCTTCGGCCTGAGATAGTCATAGGCTTCATCTACGACCACAGGAGTGTCGTCGAAATTGTAGGTAGTCGGAGGTGAGGGTATCTGCCACTCCAAGCCCGCGGCGCCCCAGGGATTGGCGGGGGCTCGTTCTCCGTATCGCATCGACCACACGAAATAGATCATCGGCATCAAATATCCAACACCAAGAATCGTGGCGCCCGCCGAGGACAGCACGTTGAGAACCTGGAAATCGTCTGGATAGGCATGGTAGCGACGCGGCATGCCCAGGTAGCCGAGCAGAAACTGCGGGAAAAAGGTCAGATTGAAACCGAAGAAGATGAGACCTGCGGCGACCTTCGACCAGAACGCGGGATACATCCGACCGGTGATCTTCGGCCACCAGAAGTGAAGACCGCCTAGGTACCCCATGATCGTGCCGCCGACCATGATGTAGTGGAAATGGGCCACAACGAAATAGGTGTCGTGGACATGAATGTCGATGCCGAGAGTGGCCAACATGGTGCCGGTGAGACCTCCCAGCACAAAGAGACCGATAAAGCCGAGCGCGTACATCATCGGTGTTTCCCACGAGATCGAGCCTTGATACAGCGTGGCGGTCCAGTTGAACGTCTTTACCGCGGAAGGTACCGCTACCAACATGGTGAGTATCGAAAAGATGACGCCGGCATAGATCGACTGGCTGCTGACAAACATATGGTGGCCCCAGACCAAGAACCCTAGAACCGCGATCGCCAGGCTCGAAAAGGCGATGAATCGATAGCCAAATATCCTTTTGCGGCTGAAGGCGGTGATGAGCTCGCTGATCACGCCCATCGAAGGCAAAATCATGATGTAGACCGCCGGATGCGAGTAGAACCAGAACAAGTGCTGAAACAGCACCGGATCACCGCCGAGAGCCGGGTCGAAGATCCCGATGTGGAGAAGCCGCTCGGCTGCAACCATGAGGATGGCGATAGCAACAACGGGTGTTCCCAGCACCTGAATGAGGCTGGTGGCATACATCGCCCAGATAAAGAGCGGCAGGCGGAACCAGCTCAGTCCCGGCGCTCGCATACGGTGAATCGTGACGATGAAATTGAGCCCGGTCATGATCGAAGAAAAACCGACAATAAACGCACCCAGGGCCGTCAGTATGACCTCGCTGTTGGCGTAGGTCGTGCTGTAGGGGGTGTAGAAGGTCCAGCCTGTATCGGCTCCGCCTTTCAGCAGAGCAATCGTCATGAACAGAGCGCCGAGATTGTAGACATACCAGCTACCCAGATTGAGCTTTGGAAAGGCCAGATCCTTGGCTCCGATCATGATCGGAACAAGAAAGTTGCCAAGAACTGCGGGTACGGCTGGAATCAAATAGAGAAACACCATGATTACGCCGTGGGCGGTGAAGAGCCGGTTGTAGGTATCCGGCTCTACCAGGTCGCCCGGAGGGGTAGCCAATTCGAGCCGGATAAAAACCGCCATCAGACCGCCGATAAAGAAGAAGAACGTGACGGAGATCAGATAGAGCAGGGCGATCCGTTTGTGGTCCAAGGTGAGAAGCCAGGACTTCACGCCATGGCTTACATTGAGGTAATGGACTCGCCTGGGAGTGGTAGTGGCAGTGGTGCTCATGATGTCTCTTCCTGTGGGTCCTGCGTCTGTGCCTCGTTCAGCGATCTGATGTACGTGATCAATTGGAGGATCTCTTCTTCGCTGAGCTGACCCTGATATGTCGGCATCAGTGGTTGGTATCCCTTCACAACCTTGGCAAAGGGTTCGAGAATCGACTCGCGAACATATTCGGCGTCGACCTCGGCTATTTCCCCGTCTACCATTTCGACCGATTCACCAAACAGCCCATGAAGAATCGGGGCCTGTGCAGCGCTGTCGGGGCGGTGGCAGGTGTTGCAGGCCTTGGCTTGGAACAGCTCTTGTCCCGAAGCGATCGGTGTTGGGCCGGTGGTAGCGCCAGCGAGCCATGCCTCGTAATCTCCCGGTTCCATGACAGTTACGCTGCCAATCATTCGAGAGTGCTCGGCGCCGCAGTACTCGGCGCAGAAAAGGGTGTAGGTCCCAGGTTTCTCTGGGTTGAACCAGAGTGAGGTGTATCGGCCCGGCAGCACATCGGCCTTGACGCGAAAGGCTGGAACAAAGAAGGAGTGAATTACGTCTTCTGACGTCATCGTCAGACGTATGGGCTGTCCCACGGGTACGTGAAGGTGGTTGATCTCACGCTGACCTTCGGGATGCTGGAACTTCCACATCCACTGTTTGCCGGTGACGAAATACTCGATGGCGTCCGACGGCGGTCGAAAGGCGTCGATGAAGACCTTAGTACCCCAGACGAACATGAACATCAAAATCACCAACGGGATTACCGACCATGTGATTTCGAGCCACATCCCGGCTTTTTCGGGCTGGCCGACCTCGTCATTCGAACGGCGCCGATATCGGACCGCGAAGTAGAGGATCAACACGGTTATGAGAAGGGTAAAGAACGCCGAGATACCCAGGGCGGTGAAATAGAGCGCATCGATCTCACCGGCAAGAGCGGTTGCTTTGTCAGGAAACAGGGGGAAGTTCTTCCACATAGCGTTCCCTACACCTCTGTGGCGGCTGGCTGCCGCCTTCTCTCACGCTGCCATTGCAGAATCAAAAATGCAGCTAGGGCGAGCACAGTCACTGCGGCACCCAAACGGACAATATTCATGGCCACTGCGCTGTAGGTTCCAGTCACCGGGTCGTAATGAAAGCAATACAGCAGGACCTGGTCGACTACCGACCCGATCTGATTGTCGCCGGCCTCGATGAGGCCGAATCGGACATCTCGTGGCGGATATTCGACGCCATAGTAGTACCTTGCCACCTGCCCCTCGGGAGTCAAGATGACGATGCCTGCTGCATGTGCAAAATCTCTCGAGTCCTCGATTTCGACGAATCTGAAGCCAACGGCGGAGGTCAGTCTTTCGATCGACTTCGCATCTCCGGTCAGAAAATGCCATCCGGATTCCGTACCAGGGCGGTCGAAGCGCTCCAGGTGCACCTGCCTCGTCTTGCGGGCGTCTTCAGACCGGTCCGAGGAGTCAAAGCTGACGACCACCACGTCGTAGTCTTCACCCGGATTGAAATCCAGTGTCTTGAGGGTGGAAGTGACCCCGTTCAGGATCATCGTACAGAGCATCGGACAGGTGTAATAGACCAGTGACAGGATCACGGGTCTCTCGCCAAATAGCTCGCCGAGCGCTACTGGCTTGTTCTGTTCGTCAAAGAAAGTCAGGTCCAATGGAAC
>CAJHZD010000113.1_pt1 | contig 21117 bp, 15 predicted proteins | sample 9198941 | NCBI WGS metagenome assembly CAJHZD01 (sample SAMEA7708371, study PRJEB35096) | sediment metagenome | biome: marine neritic benthic zone biome [ENVO:01000025]; feature: sediment [ENVO:00002007]; material: shallow marine sediment [ENVO:03000034] sea grass bed [ENVO_01000059] ...
AAATGTCGATCGTTTCGAGACGTGCATTTGGATGTACGTTCGACTCGAGTCCAGACGAAAGATCGTCGATCACAATGACTTGGTCGCCCTGCTCGGCAAATCCGTCGGTGACATGAGATCCGATAAATCCGGCGCCTCCGGTCACCACGACCGTTCTGGTTTCGCTCATTCGTTCTCCTTCGAGAACAGCCCTCGGTAGTAGTCGAGGCAGGTGGCCAGACCCTGCTCGAGTGTCTTCGTCGGCTCGTAGCCGAAGGCCGCGTTGACCTGGCTCAGCTCTGCAAGTGAGTGTCGCACATCGCCCGCACGAGGATCCTGGTGACTCGGTTGGAGATCGCTACCAACCAAAGTCGAGATCGAATCAGCCAGCATGTTTACCGTCGTACGGGCGCCGGCAGCAACATTGTAGGCCCGGCCGCAGCTCTCGTGTGGACAGGTCAGTGCCAGCAGATTCGCGGTGACCGCATCGGAGACGTGGGTAAAGTCGCGACTCTGCTCACCGTCTCCATAGATCGTTGGCGACCGGTTCGACAGAAATGCCTTGAAGAATCTTGGGATTACCGCCGCGTACGCTCCTTCTGGATCCTGCCGGGGCCCGTAGATGTTGAAGTAGCGCAAGCCAACGCTCTCCAAGCCATAGCAGCGAAAGTACACATCGGAGAGCTCTTCACCGATCTTCTTGGACAGGGCATAGGGAGATAGCGCTCGGCCGTCTTGACCCTCCTGCTTCGGCAAGGCCTCGCTGTCGCCGTATACGCTCGACGAGGATGCGTAGACGACCCTCTCGACGCCGCGGTCTCGAGCTGCAGTCAGTATGTTCGCAGTGCCCTGCGCGTTGACTGCCAGACTGGTCGACGGATCGCTCACCGAGCGGGGTACCGAGCCCAAAGCCGCCTGGTGAAAGACATAGCGCCTGTCACTGAGGGCCTTCTGACAAATATCGAGATCTCGAATATCGCCTTCGATCCATTCGATCCTGTCGATGCAGTGGTCGAGATTCTCGCTCCTCCCCGTTGCCAGGTTGTCGAGGACGGTCACGTGGGCCCCGAGGCCGAGCAGTCGATCGACCAGATGAGAACCGATAAAACCCGCGCCCCCCGTCACGACGACCGCTGTCGATCCGAGATCGGGAAGCTGTCGATCAGGCATGTATGACTTTCGGATGGCTCTCACGGTAGACACCGCGGGTATCGACCACCAATTGGGCGTGTTTCAGGATCAGCTCATAGTCGACATCCGAGTGGTCGGTGACGACGATCACGGCGTCTTGATTCGCGAGCACTTCGGGGGTCAGATCGACTGACTTCAAGGCTTCCAGGTCCTTCCAAGATCTCATCCGGGGGGCGATTGGGATGTAGGGATCATGGTAGCTGATCTCTGCACCGAGGCCCTGGAGCAGAGCGAGGATCTCGAAGGCTGGGCTCTCTCGGGGATCGGCCACGTCCTTTTTGTAGGCCAGACCCACAATCAAAATCTTGCTACCCCGGACCGGTTTGCCCTCACGGTTGAGGCCATCCTGCATCTTCTGGGTCACTCTTCGAGGCATCTCGACGTTCACCTCGCCGGCCAATTCGATGAAGCGGGTCGATATGCCGAACTGGCGAGCCCTCCAGGCGAGGTAGAAGGGGTCGATCGGGATGCAGTGGCCACCCCAGCCTGGGCCCGGGTTGAAGCGCATGAAGCCGAACGGTTTCGTAGCGGCTGCGTCCAGTACCTCCCAAATGTCGATGCCCATCTCGTCGTAGACCAGCTTCAACTCGTTAACCAGGGCGATATTCACCGCCCGGAAGATGTTCTCCATCAACTTTGTCGCTTCGGCTGTACCTGCGGTGGAGACTTCAACCACTTCGACCACAACCTGGCGATACAGCGAAGCTGCGAGTGAGGTCGAAGTGGAATCGGGCCCGCCCACGACTTTGGGAATTGTAGAGGGCCCAAACTTTGGGTTACCGGGATCTTCGCGTTCGGGTGAGTAGGCAACAAAGAAGTCCTTGCCGCAGACTAGGCCATTCACCTCCAGCGCGGGCTTGAGTAACTCTTCGGTGGTCCCCGGGTAAGTTGTCGACTCCAGCACCACGAGTTGTCCTGGGCGTAACGCCGCGCTGATGGCTTCAGCCGTCCGCTCGACGAAGGACATGTCCGGCTCTCGATTGCTGGTCAGAGGTGTCGGAACGCAGATGATCAGGACATCAGGCTCCGAGAGTCGGCCAAAATCCGATGTCGCTTCGAGCTTGCCCTGCTTGCCGAACGACGAGATGCGGCCCGAGTCGATATAGTCGATATAGCTTACGCCCCGGTTCAGACTCTCGGTCTTGTTCTTATCCACGTCAAAACCGATAACCGAGAATCCACGCTCGAGGAAGGCAAGGGCCAGGGGTAGGCCGACGTATCCCATGCCGATAATGCCCACATGCGCTTGTTGAGCCTCGATCAGAGACCGGAGCCGACCCGAGTAGTCGTCGATATTGGACTCAGCCACCTTCACCCCCAGTTGCGCAGGTTCGATCCGGGCGGACCCGGCCATCGATCGAGATTCGATCACTGACGCCCTCTCAGTTCCAGTGAAAGCGCGGCAGGTCCTCCTGGGCATCCATGGTCGCTCCGATGGCGATCTCGTCCGTCCATTCCTTCTCACGAGGTGTCAGGTCGATCTGGCAGTCCTCGGGTTCAAGGACCTCGATTAGCCGAGTCACCGATTGGGCGACGCGATCGCCATAGACATCGGTAACGGCGATGAAATATTCGGCAGCCTCATGATCCTGTTTCGATAGCCAGTCTTCGAGCCAACCCCGGTCTCGTCCTTCCAACCAATCGCGACTGATCATCCCCGACCACCAGGCCTCGTCGAGCTCTGGCTGGGCTCGATCGGCCGGAGCAGGAAACAGGGCGCTGTAGACCGCGTTGCCGACACGCGTCATCTCGAGGTAGTAGAAACTGCCCACCGGATTGAGGCGTCTGAAGTAGAGACGTACGGTCGAGACGCTCTCATCTGAGTCGAGCTGCACCGTGATAGGAGCGAAGTCGCGATTGGGTAGGCATTCCGGAGGCTCGATTCGGATAATGGGCATCGATGGATCGCTTTCCTGCGCTGGAAGCGAGGTGGCAGCAAACGCTAAAGCCAGCCCGATGAGGCTTTTGTTCCACAAAATCTTTTTCCTAGTATTTTTCCGAGCGAATGCTATCGGTCGTTGTTTTCATGTGGTTGGAAGATTGCTCACAACGCGCCGGGTCGGTAGCGGCTCGATATCCATATTCTCGATGACTGCACGAGGATTGTCTGTGGTGAGTCGCACAGCGGTCTCCTCTCCCCATCGAGCTGCAACCGCCAACCAGGCTCTCTTGAGACCCGGTCTTCTCCAGTCGGTGTCGTGAGAATCACTGGCGATGAAATGAGCAAGCTCACGGTCGAGAAGGCCGTGTACACAGTCTCGGGCTCGATCGCCGAAGTCCCCGGTGACGCTCATCGCGGTGAGTTGAAGCAAGGCTCCGGCCTCGACGAGGCTCTCGGCGATGGACAAATCATCACTCAGCCCGGGGACGAATTCTGGATGCGCGACGATCGGTTTCCACCCGGCTCGACATACGGATCGGATGATCTCACTCGGGTCACCGTTCACTTGATGGCGCGGGAATTCGAGGAGCAGATAGGAGGTCTCCGCCAGGGGGCAGAGACCAGATTGCCGGACGTCCTCGAGATCTTCCAACAAACCGTCTCCGATGCGGATCTCGGCACCCAGAAACAGCGCCAGATCCGGGCCGACTCGATGCCGAATCTCGGATAGCAGACGCTCCAATTCGGTTCGGTCGGTGTTCATCCATCTTGGATGTCGCTGATGTGGGGTAGCCACCATTGCGCTACAGCCAGCGGCGACCGCCTGAAGACACATGTCGACGGACTGGTCGAGGTCGATGGCACCGTCGTCGATGCCTGGAAAAATATGCGAGTGGAGATCAATCATGTTTGATAGTCCTGCAGGAACAGCTGCGGCGGCCAGACCCCGTCTCGGGCTGGAGTTTACACCGAGTCACCCCTGGTTCGGCTAGACTTCGCCGCGGATTCTGGTGATGTCGAACACACGATCGAAGCAAATTCAGGCCTTGGTTTGGGCCGTGCTAACCACGGCGGCTCTTGTGCTGCCCGGTCAGCCAGACAACGGCCTACCTCGATGGCTACCCGAAGCTCTGGAGCCGATTGCGGACAAACTGGTCCATACATTTCTGTTCTTTGTGCTGGTGGTCCTGGTTTTCCGAGCTACGGACCGAGACGGCAGGAATCGGGGTCGGCTCGCCGCTACTCTGGTATCCGTCGGAATTCTCGTCGTCGTGTTGGAGATCGCTCAGCTCTGGGTACCGCACCGCACATTCGAGCCTCTGGATATCCTGGCGGGACTCGCTGGAGCCCTGATTGCCGCCTGGATGATCGTTGCTAAGTACCGATGAATATTGAAGAATCTTGAGCTGGCGGAAGTATTTTCGGATAGACTTCCTAGGCGTTGGCAGCCCTCGTGATAGCAATGTTTTTCACTGCGGCACATCTCGAAATGAATTAGCCTGACCATCCGGCGCCGAGCCTCCAGGACATCAGGGACGCCGAGAGTATCCGGGTACTCCAATCCATGGTTCAATTCAACCGCGCGATTCGGGACGAAGCTGATTACAGAGGGCTGCTCGAAATCTCACCGTGCGGCCGCACCGCGGTGCGGGTTCAAGAAGATTCCTTGGAGCCCGAGCTCAAGACAGGTCAGCTTCTCGGAGTCGCATTCGGCCGCCTGTTCTTGCCTGGAGACGTAGTCGTCTCCCTGGATGATTCTGAAGGGGCGCTCCGCGTAGATCGTCTTTTGGGATATCGGAGATGGCAGGGCCGGTGGGTAGTGATGGCCGCCGCCGACAATTCGACGGCAATCGACACCAAAGTTCCGCTGAATCGGGTCATTGGACGGATTTCCTATGCAGATCTGACCATAACTGCCATGGACCGCTTTCGCGCGGTCTGCCGATACTTGCGGGCGTCCGTAACCGCCGCCAGAAGCAAGGTCAATGGATTTTGGTGAGCCCGCTGAAGCGGCCCAGGCCTGCCTTGCCTCAACCTTTACTAATATAGTCAGGTAGCCTGGTCGTGCTGTAGTGTTGCAGCCTCGAGGTCATCGAGTGACGCTATGAAAGTCGTCGAGCATCTAGACAAGGCATCGAAACCGCCGATCAGTTTCGAGATCATTCCGCCATTGCGAGGCGGGAATGTCAATCCGCTGATGGATTTGATCGAGGATCTCTCCAAATACGACCCGCCGTTTATCGATATCACGAGTCACGGATCACAGGTCATCTACGAGGAGACTGCGGAAGGAATCAAGCGCAAGGTCAAGAGGAAGCGCCCGGGAACGATCGGGATCTGTGCGCTGATCCAGAACAAATACAACATCGATGCAGTTCCTCACGTGCTCTGTATCGGATTCACGCGCGAGGAGACCGAAGACTTTCTGATCGAGCTCAACTATCTCGGCATTGACAACGTGTTGGCGATTCGTGGCGATGAGAACGGGTTCAAGAAGCCGCTTCAATATGGCCGCACCTCGAACGACTTCGCTACCGACCTGGTCAGTCAGATCGCCGGCATGAACCAGGGCACATACCTCGAGGAGGGCCTGCTCGATGCCGAGCCGACCGAGTTCTGCGTCGGGATTGCCGGCTACCCCGAGAAGCACTACCAGGCGCCGAATATGGCAACCGATGTTCGTCATACCAAAGAGAAGGTCGACGCCGGTGGCGAATACATCGTGACTCAGATGTTCTTCGACAATCGTCACTACTACGACTATGTCGATGCATGTCGGGCCGCCGCCATCGAAGTGCCGATCATTCCGGGTATCAAGATCCTCAATACAAAGAAGCAGCTCAGCCTGATTCCGAGCAAGTTCTACTGCGAGATCCCGAGTGAGCTCGCGGACGAGGTGGAGGAGGCCAAACCGGAGCACGTGGTGGATATCGGAGTCGAGTGGGCCTACAAACAGGCAGTCGATCTGCTCGACAAAGGCGTGCCCTCGTTGCACTTCTACTTGATGCAAAGCTCGAAGGCGATCAAGAAGTTGATGGCCAAGTTGAAGCCCTGACGTCTCAACACCTGTGAGACCGGCCACTTCGGCCTCGATCGATCCAGCAGCGCTACGGGCCGGGCGATTGTAAGCCGAGATCTCCGTTCTCGAGGGAGTGTGCCCTCTCGACTCGGAATCTCGGCTCTACTTCGTGCCAGCGACAAGCAGCAGCACTTTTCTCGGACGCGCTCCGATGCTCCGCTGGGCCGGAACTATCGCCCGGTCAGGTCTTCCGTTCGGTATCCCACGTGCGTCCTCGGCTGACGCCTGCGAGCGTCGCGCGGGTCCCTCCTCCCGGAAGACCTGACCGGGCGATAAACGCTTCGGGAATCCGAGCAGTGTCAGCCTCTTGGGACGCGATTGCTCAGGCGGAGGGGGCACCGCCGCGTAGCGGTAGTTTCTGCTGCGGCACAGAACATCGCTGGCACCAGGGCGGACCGAGGTTCCAGGACGAGAGTGCGTAGGCATCTCGACTCGGAATCTCGGCTCTACTTCGTGCCAGCGACAAGCAGCAGTGCAGCGATCGAGTGATGTCGGTCGGGTGTTGCGGAGCGAGGGTGGCTGGCCCACCCGAGCCCGACAACCCCGACCTCAATTGGCGGCATTCAAGCCAGGGCGCGAGGCCGTGAAGTGGATCCCTTGGTGAGCCTATGCGATCTGGCGACTGTCATTGACACCCCACTCGGCTCTCCGTTAGTCTCTCACCCAACATCGGGAGCGAGCTGGCTTCGGTCGGGTCGCGGCAACCTGGGGCGGACACCCAAGGTGCCATCCTGCGAAATCGTGGGGATGTGGTCGCCAGAGGCGGCAAACAAATGTCCGTGAAGACAATCCCGTTTCCCGATGTTGAGGAAGCGGGATTTGGCGTTTCGGACACAACCTAGGAAACCGACATGAGAATCGAAACACCGATACCGGACGTGCCCGCCGATCAGGAGGCGCGCACCCAGGCGTTGCTCGAGAGCTTGGAAGAACGGATCCTGGTGCTGGATGGTGCTACAGGCACGGGTCTACAAGACGAGGACCTGACCGCGGAGGACTTTGGTGGGGTCGAGCTCGAGGGTTGTAACGAGAACTTGAGCCGTACCCGGCCGGATGTGGTGCGACGCCTCCATGAGAGATATCTTGCGGCGGGTGCCGACATCGTCGAGACCAACACCTTTGGCGGAACACCGCTCGTTCTAGCTGAGTACGATCTCGCCGACGAGGCCTTCGAGCTCAATCGAGTCTCGGCGCAGATCGCCCGCGAGGCCTGCGCCCAATACGACGAGCCTGGCCGACCCCGTTTTGTCTGTGGCTCGATGGGACCGACGACGAAAGCTATTTCGGTCACGGGCGGCGTCACATTTGAAGACCTACAGGAGCACTATCGGGTCCAGGCTCTCGGTCTGATGGCCGGCGGCGTGGATTATCTGCTACTCGAGACCTGTCAGGACACTCGCAACATCAAGGCGGGTTTGCTGGCGATCGAAACGGCCTTCGACGAGGCGAAATGGCGACTTCCGGTGGCGGTCTCGGTGACGATCGAGGCCACGGGCACGATGCTCGCCGGCCAGGATGCCGAGGCGCTGGCGATTTCGCTGCTGCACACCGATCTCCTCTACATCGGTCTCAACTGCGCCACCGGCCCCGAGCTCATGAGCGAGCATCTGCGCACCCTCTCCGAGCTGGTGCGCACTCGGACGGCTTGCGTCCCCAACGCGGGGCTTCCAGACGAGGATGGGCTCTATCACGAGGGCCCCGAAGAGTTCCGACATGTCTTTACCCGATTTCTGGATCACGGTTGGCTCAATCTGGTCGGTGGCTGCTGCGGCACAACCACCGATCATGTCGAGATGCTGGCCGAGCTGGTGCAGGAGTACAAGCCGAGACAGCCATCGCATCATCAGCGTAGCCTGGTTTCGGGTATCGAAGGGATCGAGCTCACGGCGGACAACCGACCGCTTCTGGTCGGTGAACGCACCAACGTCCTGGGGAGCCGAAAGTTCAAGCGCCTGATCTCGGCGGGTGAGTTCGAGGCGGCAGCCGAGATCGGTCGCGCTCAAGCACGCAGCGCGGCACAGGTGCTCGATGTCTGTATGCAAGACCCCGATCGAGACGAGATCGCCGATATCGAGGCTTTTCTCGATCGTCTGGTGCGGATGGTCAAGCTGCCGTTGATGATCGACTCCACCGATGCCGAGGTGATGGAACGAGCTCTGATCTGGTGCCAGGGCAAAGCGGTACTCAACTCGATCAACCTGGAGGAGGGTCGGTCGCGCTTTGATCGGGTAGTACCCCTGGCGCAGACGTTCGGGGCGGCGCTGGTCGTCGGAACCATCGACGAGACCGGGATGGCAGTGAGTGTGGAGCGCAAGATCGAAGTGGCGCGGCGCAGCTACGAGATTCTGACCGACGAGATGGGAGTGCAACCGGAGGACATCTGGTTTGACGCTCTCGTGTTTCCCTGTGGCACTGGCGATGAGACCTACATCGGCTCGGCGGCTCGAACGATCGAAGGTGTCCGAGCGATCAAGACCGAGTTCCCCCTGGCCAAGACCATTCTCGGTGTCTCCAACGTCAGTTTTGGTCTGCCATTGACCGGCCGCGAGATCCTGAACGCAGTCTTTCTCTATCACTGCACCCGCGCCGGTCTCGACGCAGCGATTGTCAATACCGAGCGTCTGGCGCGGTACGCCGAGATTCCCGAAGAAGAGAAGAGACTCGCCGAGACTCTGATCTTTCTAGATCCAAGCGATGTTCCTGGAAGCGACACAGCCATCGCCGAGTTCACCGAGTACTTCCGTGGCCGCAGTCCGATGGAATCCGCCCAGCCGCGGGCCGATCTTCCGCTGGATGACCGGCTTGCCCGATCGGTGATCGAGGGTTCGAAAGAAGGACTCGAAGAAGATCTGGCTCAGGCGCTGGTCGATGAACGCTGGCCTGAACCGCTCGACATCATCAACGGTCCCCTGATGACTGGGATGGCCGAGGTGGGTCGTCTGTTCAACGACAACCAATTGATTGTCGCCGAGGTGCTTCAAAGCGCCGAAGTGATGAAGGCGGCGGTGTCGTTTCTCGAGCCCCATATGGATCGGGTGGAGGGATCCTCGCGGGGCAAGATCCTGCTGGCAACCGTCAAGGGCGATGTCCACGACATCGGCAAGAATCTGGTCGACATCATCCTGTCCAACAACGGTTTCGAAGTCGTGAACCTCGGCATCAAGGTGCCGAGCGAACAGCTGATCCAAGCCGTTCGTGAGCACAAACCGGATCTGATCGGTTTGTCCGGTCTGTTGGTGAAGAGCGCGCAGCAGATGGTCTTGACGGCCGAAGACTTTGCAGCTGTCCAAATCGATATCCCCCTGGTCGTGGGGGGCGCGGCTCTGACCCGTCGTTTTACCCACCGCAAGATCGCTGCGCAGTATGCGGGTGTCTGTACCTACGCCAAGGACGCCATGCACGGCCTCTCACTCGTCGAGCGACTCACCGACCCGGAGAAGCGACCCGAGCTCGAGGCCGAGATCGCCGAGATCAGAGCCAAGGATCAGGCTGGCGAGGTTCCGGCCAAATCGGCCTTCGAGCCGGTCGAGAATCGCCGCAGCCGCACCATCACCACGGAAATTGAAGTCCAGAAGCCGCCTCACCTCGAGCGTGTAGTCGAAGAGCTCGACCTCGACGAGGTCTGGGCTCTGATCAATCCTCAGATGCTCTATGGAAAACATTTGGGTATCAAGGGTTCGGTCAAACAGCTCGAGGCAAAGCACGATCCGAAGCTCGCTTCGCTGAAGGAAGTTGTCGCTTCGATTCAGGAGACGGCCCGAAACGGCCTGATGAAGGCGAGTGTCGTCTGGAAGTTCTTCCCGGCCTCGAGCACCGGCAACCGGATGGCGTTGCTGGAGTCTAGTGACGGTCACACAGCCATCGAGTGGGACTTCCCCCGTCAGGCAGGCCGAGACGGGCTCTGCCTGAGCGACTACGTCCTACCAGCCGGCGACCATGTGGCGCTGTTTGTGACCACGGTCGGGGGCAAGGTCGCCGAACAGGTCGAAGCTTGGAAGGAGGAGGGCGAGTATCTGAAGAGTCACGCCCTTGCGGCTCTGGCGCTCGAGACTGCCGAGGCCGCCGCCGAGCTGATCCACAAACGCCTACGGGCTGCGTGGGGTTTTGCCGACCCGGCCGAGATGACCCTGCAAGATACCTTTGCGGCTCGTTATCGGGGCAAACGCTACAGCTTTGGCTATCCGGCCTGCCCCGATCTAGCCATGCAGCGGGAACTGTTCGCGACACTGCAGCCCGAAGAGATCGGTGTCGAGCTCACCGATGGCGACATGATGGCTCCGGAGGCTAGCGTCTCGGCGATCGTGGTGCATCATCCGGATGCGCGGTACTTTGGGGTGTAGGAGACACATTGCGCTGTAGCCCAGGGCGCAGTGACGCACTGGCGCGGTGGCGCAGCAGGGCAGTGGGGCGATGAAGCAGTAGCCGACGTCCGCGGCGACTGGCACCAGCTCCCAGAATTCTGGCGGTGGATGTCACTCGGGCGCCCGGAGGAAATGACTACAATGGGTCTCATGTGGTCGCCTAAGCCCGCGCGGGTCTTGTTTCTCCTTGGATTCCTCCTGGTCGCTTGGGGTGCGGCGTCGCTGACTGCGCAAGAAAGTGGTGATGGCGAAGCTATTTCCCTAACTGGCACGATCTCGGACCGCGAAGACGGGCTTCTGATTGTTGGATCGGTGATCAAGGTCGTCAACGGCCCCAAGATCCGAGCTGAAGATGGTACCTTTTCGGTGTTCCTGGCGCCCGGGGCATGGGTGCTGGAGGCACGAGCCGTAGGTTACCTGCCGACCACGATCCCAATCGAGCTCGAGCCCGGATCGTCTCGAGAGCTCCAGATCGAGCTCAGCCGATCGGTCATCACCGACGAGGTTCGGGTCATTGCCGAGCGACCCATCGACCCGGCGGCGCCGGCCACCGTCATTCAACCCGAGACCGTGTTCAATGTGGCGGGTTCCTTGGACAATGTCTTCAGAACCCTACAGGCCCTGCCGGGTGTAGCCGCACCCGACGATTTCGGTAGCCGCCTCTCGGTACGCGGAGGTGGGCCCGATCAAAACTTGACTATGTTCGACGGGGTCGAGATCTACAATCCGTATCGGCTATTCGGATTGACCAGCGCCTTCAATCCGGAAACGGTGGCCGACTTCCAACTGACCGCAGGTGGGTTCAGCTCTCGATATGGCGACCGCCTCTCCTCGCTCCTGGTGGTCGATAGCCGCCCTGGCAGAACCGCAATCGGTGGGGCTGTTGCCGCCAGCATTACAGATGCCAATGTCGTCGTCGAAGGTGCCTTACCCGGCAATGAGCAGAACTCCTGGCTGTTCACCGCGCGCAGAACCTACTACGACTTGATCGTGGGCCCGCTGGTCGATGCGGGTGATCTGCCCTCGTTCAACGACCTCCAGTTTCGAGTGGATGCTGCGGCCGGGCCCGGGATGTTGACCTTCACCGGAATTCGCAGCCGCGAGGGAACCGACCTCGATATCGATGACGAGGACGAAGATCTCGAAGCAACGGCATTCTCGACCGTTAGCAACGACCTTCTAGCGGCCCGCTACGACGTGCCGATCGGACAGAAGGCCACCTCTTCGACGGTCTTGTCTTGGTATGACAACTCCGATTTTCTCGAGTTCGACGGTTCGTTTCGAAATGATGCCAGGCGTTCGAATATCCCGGGCGAAATCGGTAGCGATACGAGTGAAGTCATTTTTGCGCGCGATCTGATCGTCAAAGACATCGTACTGCGTCAGGATTTTGCGTACTCGCTGAATCAGAGTAACTTCCTCGGTTTTGGCGCCGAGATCCACGATCTCGAAAGCACCACGGCTTTCATCACGCTGGGCGACCGCAATGATGAGGAAGCGAATGGATCGAGCGTGCGTGGCGGCGTCGGTCTACCGGACGCGATCGACTCGGCGCTCAAAGGCGTTCGCGGGGGCCTCTGGTTCGAGGATCAGATCTCGATAACCAGAGACTTCACCTTGACACCCGGCGTGCGGTTCGATTGGAGCTCGATCAACGAGGGATCAACCGTCTCCCCGAGACTGTCGGCGTTGTATTCGATCAATCAGAACACCCGAATCCGGGCCGCCGGAGGTCTCTATACCCAGAGCCCGGGCTACGAGAAGTTGGTATCGGCCGATTACTTTGTCGATCTCACCGACGCGGCGGAGGTGGGGATCCGTCACCAGCGCGGCGTCCATGCCATCTTGGGTGTCGAGCGCGATTTTCCGCGCAATTTCTCGCTCAGGCTCGAGGGTTACTACAAGACCTACGACGATCTGATCATCGGCCGCTTGGAGACCGAAGAGGAGCGACTGCTTCGCGTAGCGCGCTACGATTTTCCGGAAGAGATCCAGTCGAGCGTGCCGACTGCACCGATCATCACCAGTAATCCGAGTAACGATGGCAAAGGTGATGCCTACGGGATGGATTTCTTTGCGGTGCGGCGTCCGTCGCCAAACGGGAAGTTTGGCGGCTGGTTTTCCTACACTCTGGCCTGGGCCAATCAGGATGCCTACGATCGCAACTATGCCTTCGACTACGACCGTCGTCACTCCGTGAACCTGGTCGGTTACTACCGGCTCGGTCGACGGTGGGAGCTGGCGGCGACCGGCCGTTGGGCGTCGGGCTTCCCTCGCACACCTCCGATCGGGCTGCGAGTTGTAGCGACCGAGGATCCGGATCACGACCCCGACAGCCCCCTGTCTCCGGCCCTGATCCCGGCGACCGATCCCTTTGGCAACTACATCTATCAGGCCGACTATGGCGATGTTACAAATCTCAATTCTGGTCGGTTGCCCTACTACGCTCGTCTCGATACTCGAATCTCGTTTCGACCCGGCGGTCTGCAGAGTAAGTGGATGATCTATGTCGAGGTCCTCAACCTGCTCGGCCGCGAAAACGCAGGCAATCTCGAGCCGACCCTCGAGTTCAACCCCGACGGAGATGAGCCGACCCTGGTGGAGACTCCAGACGAGGCGCTACCGCGGCTGCCGACGATCGGAGTGAGATACCGGTTCTAGGAGCAGTGGAGCAGTGGAGCAGTGGAGCAGTGAGCAGTGAGCAGTGAAGCAGTGAAGCAGTGGAGCAGTGGGGAGTGAGGGACTGAGGAACAAGCCGAGAGATCAGGTCGAGGGGGCTCGCAGTCGAGTGCGTGACTTCAGCTGGCGGATGATGCGATTTGGTGGTCTAGCGAAATGGATTCACCACACGGACCGATCCATAGGTCTGGCCGTGGCTTAGGTCTTCGCTGTAGAGGATAGGTGCCCGGAGAACTTCGGCGGCGGCTACGATTGCACCGTCCCAATAGGAGATGGCGTAGCGTAGAGAGTGTTCGATTGCGGATACGATCAGAGGGTAGTCGGTCCAGACGGTGGGGAAGACCCGCAGCTCATCGATCAGGGCGTGGGCATGCTCCGGGACCAGAGGTTCGGTAATCTTTCGAGTCAGGGTGACATAGAGCTCCTGGAGGACCTGTGCTGATAGGCCGAAGTCGGTTGTCTCGATCAACTCGAGAGCCGTGGCCTTTCGAGAGGATTCGTCCCGATCAGAGGTTGCGGCGTAGACCAGAACGTTGGTGTCGAGAAAGCACTCAACGCTCATGGATGTCCTGACGATCCCAGGACCGCTTGCCGACGCGGGCCTGCGCGCGGTCGCAGAGGTCGAGAATCCGCTCACGGGCTTGGGCCGCCCGGGACTCTCGGGCGGTCAACTCGGCTAAGAATTCTCGGATCATCGCGTTGAGCGACGTGGATCTCTCGGCAGCGATCTTTCTGGCTTCTCTTAGCGTGGCCTCATCGATCGACAGCGTCACATTCTTCATGGAGCACAGTTTATGTGTAAATGTGTTATTGATCAATCTCATCTCTTAGAGAAGACGGATGGGCGGTGCCTGATCGTGCGCAGGGGAGCAGTGAAGCAGTGAAGCAGTGAGGGAGTGGGGCAGTGGAAACGCAGGGTCTTTAAGTACAGCAGTTCTTCAGCCCAGTGTGCCGCCACTACTCATGCCGACGTGCCTCTCGACGAGCGCAGGGCAAGGTGACTGGAGGCCACTTTCGGGGAGCTCTCGAGCAGCCGAACCGTTGCCGGACTCTTACGGAGTGGTCGGGCTCGCGACAGGCTCTTGATCGTTGTCGTTGATGATGATGCCAAGAGCCGCTGCCGCGCCGACACCGCCGACAACCCACCACGCAGCACCGCCGCCCGCAATACTGCAGTCGCAGTTCAGATCAATGGCGTTGCGGTCTTTACAGGCCAGCACCGAGTCGACGTTCAAGTATTGCGGAACCTCATCCATCGGCACTTCGAGGTACTCCCACTCGCAGTCCTCGTCGTCCTTGGTGTCCGGATCGCTACAGAGAGCAAAGCGTTCCGGAGTGAACTCCTGAAGTTGGCAGAGTTCCTCTTCCTCGTCGGAGTCGGTGGCAGGGGCCGAGCCGATTCGCGCACCCTCACCGACTTGCCCCGCCTGGTCGAGCACCACCAGATTATTGGAGGCGACGGTGGTGAGCTCGCCGGTCTGATCGGTATAGGCCATCTTGCCGGCCTGCATCGACACCTGAATCGCGCCGACCTCTAGGCTCTCAACCAGCGCTGAGGCCTCTTCGCTCAGAGCCACGACCTGACCGTTCGAGAGATGAATCACCGCCCCCTTGGCGCCAGTCTCCACAAGGGCGGGGCTCAGAAGGGTCGTGCCGGAGGGAACCTGGAGACCGTCGACCCTTGTTCCCGCTGAAGCGGTCTGGCCCACGGCAACAGCTGCATTTGCCGGGGGAAAGAGGGGGCTCACCAACGCCAAGATGAGTGGCAGCACTGTGAGCCGCGCGACTGTGGAATTGCTTCGTTTCATCTACACTTGTCCCTTACTTCGCCTCTCCCGATGGTAAACGATAGGTCGATATGCCGCAATGCTTCGTGCAACAGTCGTAAGTGTCGATGATTAAAGACACTCTGTTAGAATCATGAGCCAGCCTGAAGATCCGAATCTGCCGGCGTCTCCAGTTCCCGGAATGACCGACCGACCCGAACCCCCACCCGGAAGCAACTTACCGTTACCGTTCGGTGGTACCGGGGGGCTGCCCGCGCTGTCTCCTCAGCATCAACATCCGGTTTACTACCCGGAAGACGAACAAACGATCTCGCTCGAGCACTATCTTCATGTGCTCCTCCGACGTCGGTGGCTGCTGCTGGCCGTAGCCTTCACGGCTATTGTCTTAGCTGCACTTCAGGTCTTCACGACAACTCCGATGTATCAGGCGACTGCCCGGCTTCAGGTCGATCCGGACAGCTCGAAAGTCGTTCCCTTCCAAGAGGTGGCTGGTTCGGAAATGGCTGGTGGCTGGTTCATGGAGAACTACATGTGGACCCAGACCGAGAATCTCCAATCCAAGGGTCTGGCTACGCGTGTCGTGAAGAAGCTCGACTTGGAATCCAATGAGGCGTTCAACGCCAAGGTGCATCCTGGGGCGCTGATGCAGCTCAAGGGAATGGTGTACAAAATCTTGAGAGCACCGTTCGTTTTTGGGAAGTCCTCTGAGGAGACCAACAGCGACGGGCAAGACGAAGAGCATTCAAGAATGGCGGGTCGGGTGGCTGGCAGTGTCGGTGCCCAACCTGTGCGTAATACGAGGCTGATCGAGGTTACCTACACTGCATCCGACCCCGATCTTGCTGCCCTGATCGTCAATACTTTGATCGAGGAGTTCATAGAACAGAATCTCGAGGGAAAATTCGAAGCGACAACACGCGCGACCGATTTTCTGCGCGCCCAACTCGAGGGTCTTCAAATCGAGGTGGAACGATCGGAGCAAGACCTTCTCGACTACGCGCAGCGTAACAACATCGTCAATCTCTCCGATCGCGAGACGATTGCCCGCAAGAGGCTGGCCGATCTCTCTGATGAACGCACCCTAGCCGAGACAGAACGGATTGCCGATCAGGCTCGCTATGAGACGGCAAAGGACGCGAGTGTGAGCCAATTCCCCGAAAGCCTCAAAACCGCGACGATTCGCAGCCTCGAGCAGCGGCTTTCTGAGGCCAAGAGCGAACTGGCGAGCTTCTCCAGTCGCTACGGCTCTGAATGGCCAGCGGTCAAGGAGACCCGCATCGAGATAGAGGATCTCGAACGGCAGCTGGTCGATCAGAAGAAACAAGCGCTCGGGAGCACGCGACAGCAGTTCCAATTGACTCGAGACCGGTATGCCCGCCTGGAAGCGGCCGTAGCGCGCCAGCGGGGGCTGGTCGACGAGTTGAACGAAAGCTCGATTCAATACAACATCCTCAAGCGCGAAGTCGACTCCAACAAAGAGATCTACGAAGGTTTGCTGCAACGACTCAAGGAGGCCGGTGTGGCAGCGGGTCTGCGCTCGAGCAATATTCGAATTGCCGATCGTGCCGAGGTTCCGAGTGGTCGCGCCTCACCGCGAAGGACCCGCACCCTGATGTTGGCGACGATCCTGGGCTTCTTTCTGGGCACGGGTTTGGTGTTACTCATCGAGGCTCTCGACAACTCGCTCAAGACAACGGATGACGTCAGTCAAAAGTTGGGCCTGCCCGCGCTCGGAGTGGTGCCGACACTAGAAGATGCCGAGAACCGACGCCGCCATCCCTGGTCCAGCTGGAAAAAGAAGACCGTGATCGAGCAACCACGCCTCGTATATGGCTCACAGACCGCAGGGGTGGATGCGCGCGCGCTCGAGGCCTATCGCTCCCTGCGGACCGCTCTTCTGCTGTCACATTCAGGGACACCTCCTCAGGTGATCTTGGTGACATCGGCCTTGCCCAACGAGGGCAAGAGCACCACCGTCGCGAACATAGCGATCGCTTTGGCCCAGACCGGAGCTCGAACCCTCATGGTCGACCTCGACATGCGCCGAGCCTCGATCGCGGAGGCCTTCGGGCTGACAGCCGAGCAAGGCATGAGCACCTATTTGTCCGGCAATTCGGATGTTTCATCTCAGATTCACGAAACCGGCTTGCCCAATCTGTTTCTTCTCCCGGCGGGACCGATTGCTCCGAATCCGGCTGAGCTCATCAGCTCTGAAAAGATGGCTACGGGTATCCAGCTGATGCGCGAGCACTTCACCTATGTCGTCATCGATTCACCACCGACCCTCAATCTTGCCGACTCGCTCGTGACCTCGCCATACGCGGACGGCGTGATCTTGGTAGCCCGGGGTGGCAGGACCCCACGCAAGGCAGTCCAGCGGGCGGCCGAGAACTTGATCAATGTGGGCGCCAAGCTGCTCGGAGTGCTGATCAACGACGTCGATGTCGATAGCGCGGGCTACGGTCACTACGGCTATGGTGGCTCGGCGCGATTGTTCGATCGGTACGTGTCGCCCGACTCTGACGATTCGAAGCAACAGACTGCGTAAGGGAATACGCTTGAACGCTATCAGCGATCGCCAGGGCTTGCTCCCGGCATCGGTGGCGCTGTTATACGGCCTATCTCTCGCCTACGGTTTGCTGCGATTTGGGGCAGCGGAGACCGAGACTCTGTATCGGCTCTTTCTTCTGTTACTGCTACCGGCGCTGATTGCCCTGGCTTCGCAGCCACTCGGGCGTTGGTCGCAGCCGAGGTTGATCGTGATGCCGGTCCTGGGTCTGGTGACATTAGGCCAGGTGGCATTCCGTCCTGCGCTAACGGGTAGGGGGTGGATTCACCTCGCGGTCGGTTGGCTGGCGCTCTTTATCACCCTCTGGTTGCTCGACCAGCGGGAGACCTGGGTACGGTTTCTAGTCCTAACCCTGGTTGTCCTAGGCGGTATCGAAGCCATCTACGGTCTCATGCAAGCGATCGGTGGGATCGACTACATCGGGAGTTACTATCGGGGCCGAGGATCCGTTGCTACCGGGACTTTGATCAATCGCAATCACTTTGCGTTTACCCTGACTCTGATCCTGCCGCTGGCCCTCGGGGCTCTTTACACGCGCTACGCGCGGAGACGGCAAGCACGGCACTCACGCACCGAATCGTGGGCCCAGAACTGGATCGTTTTGCTGAGCTGCTCGTTCATGGGGGTGGGAGTCCTGCTCTCTCAGTCGAGAGGCGGAACCATCACCTTGGTGTCGACCCTTCTATTCGTAGCACTGCTTCTAGCACTGCGGAGTCGATCGGGCCAACGAGAAGCCTCGGGTGCGATTGCCTGGATCCTGCTGGCCACAGTTGTCGGTCTGGGGGTGGCGATCGGTGTCGAGGCCCTGCTCGAGCGGTTCGGGACGCTGAACGAGAATCTTGCCCGCATCGACGTCTACAGGGACACCCTGAGACTGATCCGTGACAATGTTTTGCTCGGTGTCGGCCCGGGAATGTATGTCTGGCGGTTCCGGCCCTACCAGACAATCGATGGGAGCCGTCTCTACGATCACGCACACAACGACTATCTCGAGAGTGCTGCGGAGTGGGGAACTCCGATTGCCCTTGCGATCTGGGGGTTCGTGTTCTGGCATTTCCTGCGATCGAGTAAACGATTCCTGATTTCGAGAAGCACGCGGCGCCAGGGGTTAGCGCTCGGATGTGCGGCGGCGATCTTCTCGGTTCTTCTGCACAGCCTGGTCGACTTCAGTTTGCAGCTTCCCGCCCTCCTGATGCTTTTTGCGACGATTCTGGGACTGTCGTGGAGCCTGGATCTGAATGGATCACCGCCGCGATTTCAGGTTGTCGAGGATGGAATCGAGCAGCACTCACCCAGAAGCTCTGCTGTCGGAGCTGCGGTTCTGCGTGCCCTGCTGGTCGTCTTGCTGATTGCTTCCGGCTGGACGGTTTTGCGCCATCTGAGGTCTCAAACATCAGCAGCGCCAAGAAACGGGGTCGCAGGTCTCGAGCGGGCCGTCGAGATCGACCCGGGCAACCCTGAGCCCCGGTTCTTGCTTGGCATGGCCTATCGGGATCTTCCCGGATTCGGGTCGCCGAGCCTGGCTATGGAGCAGCTCTCTGCGGCGGTGCGTCTGAACCCGTATCAGTGGCGCTACCGACTGGAGTTGGGGCGCGCTCAAGAGCTCTTGGGCGATCTAGATGGCGCCGAAGTGTCGTTGGCCGAGTCGGTGCGGCTCAATCCGACCTCGGGCGCGTATCGTTGGCGGCTTGCCAATCTACAGCTGCGCCGGGGGGAGATCGCCGCCGCTGTGCAGCAGATCGGAGACTCTCTCGAGCTCGATCCTCGACTCCACCAGCCAGCCCTGGCATTGTTGGTCAAATCAGGAGCCGGGATCGCCGCGATCGACGCCGTCTGGCCCGACAATCGGGACGCGCGTCTCGAGCTCCTTCGCGCCTTGAGCGATGGTCGAGTTTCGACCGAACCGGTGCCAGTCGAAGAACTCGACAGCCAGTGGCGCCGCGTTGCCTCGATGCAACCCGCACCTGGCCTGAAGGAGACGCGACCCTATCTGGCGCATCTGCTCGAGCGCGGCGAGACCGGTCTGGCGCGCGACCGTTGGATCGAGATCAACGGATTGAACGGCCAGCGGGATGCGGAGTTCGAGAGTCGAGAGAATCTGATCTGGAATGGCAGCTTCGAGCTGGCGCTCTCCGGAGCGCCCCTGGGTTGGCAAACAGGTGCGACGCCCGGTGTCACAGTAGATCGGGCAGAACCAGTCGGAAAGACCAACCGCATCGCTCTCGAGTTGGAATTCGATGGTTCACAGAATCTGAGTTTCGCCCGCGTTCAGCAGCAGGTCGTCGTTGACGGCGGCGTCGAGCACACACTCAGCTATTCGGTCCGCTCGCAGGACGTCTCGACCGATCAGGGACTCTTTGTCGAGGTGGTTCCCGGCGGCGGCGGCCGTCCGCTCTTTGTAGGACCGATGGTCCTGGGCAGCGCCGATTGGCAGACCCAGACGGGGACGTTTCACGTTCCAGCAGAGACCTCGACCCTGCTGGTGAGATTGCGTCGCAACAAGAGTCGACAGATCGATAGTCGCATTCAGGGAACCGTGTGGCTCGACGGTTTTCGCTTGCAGGGGGCCGGCGGATGAGTCGTTCCATGCGTAACGGGTCGTCATGGCTGTTTCTGCTTGTCGCAGTCCTCAGCGGCGGGCCGTGGACGCGCTCGGCGACAGCGACTTCCATATCCTTGGGCGAGCTCACGGTTCACTCTCAGCCCGGTGTCGAAGTGGCCTGGGACGGAATCGTTCTTGGTGTCACCGACGATCAGGGTGTCATGAGGATTGGTGAGATTCCTCCAGGCCGTTACTCTTTAAGCCTTCGGTTGGAGGGCTTTCAAAGCCGCTCCATACCTCTGGAGGTCGCGACTGGATCTCAGGCCTTGAATCTGCCGTTGACGGCCCATGTCCCTAACGACTCGGCTCCGAATACCTCGGTCGAGGAGGCTCTCCCCGGCCCGACCCAGTCGATCTGGCCGACCGTGCTCGCAGCCGTCGTGATCGTCTTGGCCGCTGTGGCGATACTTCAGCTTGCAAGGCATCGTCCTCGACCGGTGACGACCACGCCTCAGGCCGATGGCCCCAAGATCGTACTCGGCACACCGGGTGATCGTTCGGGCCGAAGCTCCGGACTTCTGCGCGATCTCAAGCGTCGGGAAGACAGTCTGGAGAATTTTGTCGACGCGGGCTCCGGCGGGCTCAAAAGAAAGGCGCCCGATATCGAAGTGGCGGACCACCGATCCGTGGATGAGACGAGTGGGGGCAAAGGATGACCTCCGGAGCCCTGCTATTGATGGTTGCCAACGTCATCGCGGTCCAGGGGCAGATCGCCCAAGTGGACCTCGGCTCCAGGGATGGTCTGATCGAAGGCGTCCCAGGGCGGGTCTACTACGAGCTGACGGTCGACGGCGAGCGCAAGCGGATCGAGCTTGGCAGGGCAACGGTGACCGCTGTCGAGTCGGCGACAGGTACCGTACGGGTCGCATCGGAGCGGGCGGTCTATCCCGGTCAGCGGGTGGACTTCGAGATCATGAAAGCACCGCCAATGTCAGTACAACGGCAACCGGCCCGCGAGAACCCCTCGAACCTCCCCGCGCCCGAACCT
>CAJHZD010000069.1_pt1 | contig 21082 bp, 19 predicted proteins | sample 9198941 | NCBI WGS metagenome assembly CAJHZD01 (sample SAMEA7708371, study PRJEB35096) | sediment metagenome | biome: marine neritic benthic zone biome [ENVO:01000025]; feature: sediment [ENVO:00002007]; material: shallow marine sediment [ENVO:03000034] sea grass bed [ENVO_01000059] ...
GCGTCGTGTCGAAGGTCAGGTAGAAGTGATGACCGCCAGGCAATCCCTCCTCCGCGGTTTGAACCAGAACCCGTCTCACCACATCCCTCAGGGCATCACGGGTAAGCTGCTGATAGTCGATTTGGTCGGCACTCATAGCTCGAAATCCAGACACATCAATCGGTCAACAGACCTTGTTGCCGCAGGTGATCCAGGTGCGCCACCACCTGTCTTTCAGCCAGTGGGACGGCAAGCTCTGGAAGGTCATCGTACACGGCGTCGATCATTTCAGCAGGCTCTCTGCGTCCCTGTCGCCAAATCTCCAGAATTCTCGATTCTCTCCATTGGCGGTGGTTCAGATACTCCCGCAACTTGGCTGAAGCATTCTTGATCGTAGGGCCATGGGAGGGGAATAGAGTGGTTGGCTCCAAGTCCAATACCCTTTGCAGCGAGCCGAGATAGGCAGCCATGTTCCCTTCGGGAGGATCTATGACAATGGTTCCGAAACCTGCAATCAGATCGCCCGTGATCAGGGACCCGAAGGTCGTATCGAAGAAACAGAGGTGTCCCTGAGCGTGTCCTGGTGTGTGGAGGATCCGTACCACAAATGGGGGATCGCCTCCGAGCTCGACAATCTGGTCGTCGAAGAGCTCCCCGTCGACATCGATACCAACCGACGCCAGACGCTCGGCGGTCGAGCGATGCGCGAAGACCGGGATCTTCAGAGCTTCCCGGATGGCCGCTACGCCACCAACGTGATCCGGATGGTGATGCGTCAGCCAAATTGCCGACACGGTGCGGCCAAGTCGAAGCCGCTGCGCATCGATCGAAGCGATCAGTCGCTCGATCTCCAGCTCGAATGGTGAACCCGGATCGACCAAGACCGTCTCCTGCGTGCCCAGAATGTAGGCATTGGTTGTTACTGCAGGCGGCAAGGTCGGGGTCTTCTGCGGAAACAGGAGCACCCCTGGACGGAACTCGATTCGGCGATAGGGACCAAGATTCGCTTCGCTCGGAGACCGGAGGCGCTCGAGTCCACCCTCGGGCCCTTCAGTCGAAAGAACTTCTAGAATGTGCAAGATCGGGGGGGCGGTAATGAGCTCACCGTGCTTCCATCGATCGATGGCTGCGGATGGATCGATCCACTCACCCAGCTCGGATTCGCCCGGATCGATTACCGGCTGAATATCCTCGGTCTCAGGCCACTCTAGAAGGAAGAATCGGTTGTCAAATCGAATCGGGCCAAAAGGAGGAGTCAGCCATCGACCCGCATAGACCAACCTCGAGGCCTCGAGCCGAACCTCCAACTCCTCCAGGACCGAGCGAAAATCGACTTCCTTGGCCAGGAGTCGGTGACGTGCGGCGTCGAGGCTCCGAGCCTGAACCTGCCCCTGGCTCAACAATAGTCCAGTTTCCTCGAAGAGCTCGCGCAGGGCCGAGACTACGAGACCAGGTGGTAGGATCGGCGCCAGATCAAGACCATCGAGAACGCCTTCCGGCAGCGCCGCAGAGACTGGGGAGGTCTCGACACCCTGAGGCTGGCCCGTGAATGGGACGCCGATGTCGCGTTTCGACCAGCCGCCCCCGGGGAAGGCATACCACCCACCCATGAATGCCATCTCGGCCGACCGCTTGAGCCAAAAGACTTCGACACCCGTTTTGCTGCTGCGCCAAGGCACGACGCCAGCGGAGGCCCGCGGAGGCTTGGGTCCCGGCAGTTCGATCTCGCTGCCCACTCGGGCCAGAACGGCTTCGTAGAGGCTGGATTCACTCATCGTAGCCTGCTTATAGCACACGCCCGCCCCGGCCGGCACCGAGCTCCAGTGATTTGTGATTCTCCGATCACCGTCAGCAAACACGCTGAGGCCCGAAATCTATTGGCACGGTTCCCACTACGGGAGAGAATTGCGGTCAACCGCTCGAGCCCGAGCCAAATCCAGGCAACTCATGAGCCAACGATTCCAAAGTGACGTCCTTGGGCTAGCTATGATCCTGCTGGGAGTCCTGGCGATTGCCTGGGGGGCCTCTCCAGCCGATCGGGCCCTTCGCCAGCCTCGGCTCTTCTCTACGTTTTCGGAGCCTACATTGGAAACCCTTCGAGTCGAGGTTCACAGTGGCCTTGGTGGTCCACCGGTCAACTTCATTCTCTACGGTGACCGGAGGCTGTCGGGCGACTCCTTTGAACTGCAGCTGTCGGACTCAGAAGCGCAGCGACTCATAGGCGCGGTCCTAGACGCCCAGGAGATGGAGTCGATCTACCCGCCTGAGATGGAATCGGAAGACTCGACCTCGGCTCGGAACCGGCGACATCCTGCTGCCGCTCTGGTCACCATCCAACTCGCGAAGTACCGAACCCGCGATGGCACAGTTGCATCCCCTTATCTGCGGCAGTTCGACGTACCCGCGCCAGCTACCAGCGAGGGTCGCAGCGAGGAGTCCGAACCGAGCCGATTCGAGGCCGTCTCGAGACTGCTCCTGGAAGCGCGACAGATTGCTGATGAGCGAAGACTGTCAACCGAGCCACCGGTACAACCGTCTCGGATTCGGGAGTTCTCGAGTAACCGGCAATACGCCCTCGCAGAAGACTCCGAGGTCGAGATCCTGAGGATCGAGCATCGCGGCGACAGCTCGGCTCGATGGGGTCTATTCCAGCTCTTCGGGGACGGCCGATTAACGCTTGGAATTATGCATTCTGCCGACGCTCGCACACCGATCGAAACGTACGAGGTCAGGCTGAATCGCAATGAGATGAGGGCACTGATCGACCCTTTGGTTCACTCTGGATTCATGGAGACCGACGATGAGCAGATCCTTTCAGCGCTCGGGGGGAGCCAGGTCACTTCGCGTCTGACTCGGGGTGGAGTCGAATCTCTTGTCGAGTTGAGGCTGACCAGCTATACGCCGATCAACGGCCAAGATCGGGGCAAGACCCGATCCCGGCTCCAGATAGCTTCCCCGCACGGCCTGGCTCGAGCCTTCCCCGAGATCGACGAGCTTCAAGGCCTTGCCCACACCCACGACCTCTTGGTTCGCATCGGGCTCGAGGCTCGAGATCGAGCCCTAGCCGAGGATCCCTTGCGGATTTCGCTCTCAGGTTGCTCAAAATCCACCGACCGGGGTGAGGCAATCGTGATAGCTGACGACCCCAGCCAACCGATTCTCCGACTCTCTCGATTCGACTCCGACTCTACGGGCCGCGAAATCTACACCCTCTACGGTGCTGGTCGCATCGAGAAGACCTACAACGAGTTGGGGCTCAACAGCACATTGGCCGTAGCCGATCTGGACAAAACCGCGCTGTGCGATCTGGTCCGAACTGCGATTCAGGGCGGTCTGCTCAGCACGTCCCAGACCGAGCTCCGAGAATCGATACGGGCGGCGCTGCAGGAGGAAAATCGTCGTCTTGAACGACTCGGTCGACCGCCGACACCAGGCCCTGTCTCGAGCGGGAGCGGTCTCTCCTCGATCGAGATTTGGATCGAAAGTTACGGTCATCTGGGCGGTCATTCGAATCGGCTGGCACTCCTTGATCTCGACCATCACAACGCGAGATTCCCACAGATCAAGGAGCTCGATACCTGGCTCGATCTCATATCCGGTCTGAACCGGCACCTCCGGGAACCGATCTGAGAATTCCGGTTGTGAATCCCCCATGAGAACGATAGATTGACGAAGACCTGGTTATGACCGACGTGACCTCAGCAAGTCCGCTTTTGAGCCTCTGGCGACGCTGTCAGAGCTTTCCTGGAGGGAAGTATTTCTTCAGCCGCATGTTGGCAAGAAAGGTGCCCTACACAGGGAGTATTCGCGCCCGGGTCGATGAGCTCACCCCCGGCTACGCCAGAGTCCGCATGGCAGACAGGGGCTCCCTCCGCAATCATCTGTCCTCCATTCATGCGATCGCCCTTACAAACCTGGGCGAGCTGACGAGCGGTCTGGCGATGACTGCCGCGATGCCGGCCGATCTGCGGGGTATTCCGGTCGAGTTGAATATCGAGTTCGTGAAAAAGGCTCGAGGCGAGATCACGGCAGAAGGCCGTAGCCCGGTCCCAGATCCAGACAGGGACGCCCATTACGAAGCCGAGGCGGTAATGAAAGACACCGAAGGCGACCGTGTCGCGATCCTTCGAGCGCGCTGGACAGTCAGTCGCCGACCTTGAGCTTCGCCCGGATCGTGCCCAGATATCCCGAATACTCGTCTTCTGTCGCACAGCTGTCAGGCTCGGTGTTCAGCGCTCTGGCTCATCGACTTGACAGCTACGAAGGCGAAGTCTACCCACTTCATGTCGGAGACACCTGGCTGCAGCCGGCTCCCGGGTGCCGGATGGAAGATCTCGATGCGGAAACCTTTCCGTGGCTTCATCGCTATGCCATGCCTCAAGGGCTACCGGACCTGGTCGACGCAATCGCACAGCACAGTGCGCGTCGAACGGGCGTTCCGACGAGGGCGGAGAACGTGCTGGTCGCCGCTGGTGCCACGGGAGCACTCGGAGCAGTGGCGGGCGCCACGATCGCGCCAGGCGACGAGGTGCTTATTCTGGCCCCCTATTGGCCGCTGATCTCCGGGATCGTGAGATCCTTCCATGGCAATCCGGTCGCAGTGCCCATTCTAGGGCAAGTCGACTCCGTGGAGACCGCTATCGACGCGGCTCAAAGTCGGCTAACGGAGCGATCCGTGGCCCTGTATTTGTCGAGCCCGAACAACCCCACCGGGCAGGTGCTACCCAAAGAGTGGATCGAGGGGCTGGTCGAATGGGCGGCCCGAAAAGATCTCTGGGTCTACGCCGACGAGGTGTACGAAGATCTGGTCTACGAGGGCGATCACACCTACTGCCGCAGTGTAGATCCTGACCGTACGTTTTCTGTGCACTCATTCTCGAAAGCCTTCGGGATGGCTGGAAACCGCTGCGGTTACGTGGTCGGGCCGGCCGAGTCGATCGGCCAATTGAGCAAGGTAAGTATCCATACCTTCTACTCGACGCCCACGGCGTCGCAAGTAGTCGCGCTTCGAGCCCTGCGAGGTGCCGCCGATCAGTGGCTGATCGAGGCGCGGGAACAGTATCGTCAGCTCGGAACTGAGGCCGCGATCAGACTCGGTGAAACCCCTCCGGGAGGGAGTACATTCTTGTTTCTGGACGTCGAAGATCGACTCGACGACAGGGGCCTGCTCGGATTTCTGGAAGATTGTGTCGATCGGGGATTGTTCGTCGCTCCCGGACCAAGTTTCGGACCCTATCCGCATCACGTGCGGGTCTGTTTCACTTCGGTCGAGCCCGACATCGTTCGGAGGGGAATCGAAGTGCTCGCAGGAATGATCGGAAGATAGCCCAGACAGACAATCGTGAGCAAAACCGTATCCATCCGCAGGAGCTTGATGACGAACCTGGCAGTCGTTGTCGTCACGCTCGGCCTGGCGATCGTGTTGATGATGGCCTTGAGCACTCGACGTGTGATCCGGACCATGTCCGAGTCGCTCATCCACCAGACAAGCCGTCGCACAGAGCTGAAGCTGCGCACGTTCTTCGGGCCGGTATCGAAGCAGGTCGACTCTCTACGGGGATGGGGCCAAGCAGGCGAGCTCGATATCGCCCAAGAGGAACGATTGCCCTACATTTTCGAGGAGCTGCTGCGAGAGTTTCCCCACAGCGCAGCCGTTTATCTTGCCGATGAGCTCGACCGAGAGGTCTATGTATCTCGCGATGGTTCTTCGTGGTTGCGGCGCCAAATGAATGTCCCAGAGAGAGGCGCTGTCGCCCGTATCACCGAGTGGTCGCAAGAGGATCCGAATCCAAGAGTCCGCGAGGAAACAATCGACTATCGGCCTTCTAGGCGACCCTGGTTCCAGGGCGCCGTGGATCTGATGGAGGCAGGTGCCGGGACCGAGGCCAAAGACTACGTCTTTTGGACCGACCCTTACACCTTCTTCTCTAGCGGAGAGCCCGGAATCACCGCAGCAGCGGCATTTCGAACCGATGCTGGGGGACTGCAAGTCGTGGGGATGGATGTCACGGTGGCAGAGATATCCCGCTTCACGTCGACCCTGAGAATCCTTGGCGAGGGCAGCGTCTTTGTGCTGACGGAAGACCGAAGACTTCTGGGCGTACCAAGGGATCCCCATAGGACTCGGACCGAAGAAGAGATCGCCCAGATGCTCCTCAAGACTCCTGAGGAGTTGGGGACCGGCGTGGCCCGTGATGTTTCAGAGCAACTTCTTGCTAGCGAAGAGAAATGGAACCGGGCGATTCGAATCGTCACAGACCGCGCCCCCTGGTGGGGACAAGTAACTCCCTACCGACTTTCGCCCTCTCAGAGATTGCTCATCGGTGTCGGAATCCCGGAGGAGGACCTGATCGAAGGAATCCAGCAGCAGCGTCTTTGGGTGGTCGCCATCACGGTCATCGTGCTCGGTGCTGCGATTCTTCGAATCCTGAGTCTGGCCAGACGCTACAGCCGACCCATTGAAGCACTGGTCGAGGAGAGCAACCGGATCAGCACCGGCGATCTGGAGCCGGGTGCACCGATCGAATCCCGGGTCGCCGAGGTCCAGCAGCTCGCCGAAGCTCATGACGAGATGCGAGTCGGACTGAAGACTCTGATGAAGCTGGAGCACGATCTAAGACTGGCGCGAGATATTCAGCGTCGAACTTTTCCCGAGAAACTCCCCAGCCTCGAGGGCTTCGACATCGCTGCCTGGAACGAGCCCGCCGACCAGACGGGTGGAGATAGCTACGACATCATCGGTCTGAAGGAGTCTTCCGGCGGCGGCGGTCCCGCCCTGACGCAAGACGACGCAGACCGCGCCGTGTTGCTGCTGGCTGATGCCACGGGACATGGCATAGGTCCGGCCCTTTCGGTAACTCAGTTGAGAGCTATGTTGAGAATGGCCGTTCGACTCAGCCCGGAAACCTCGGGAATCATCGAGCACATCAATCAACAGGTCTGGGCCGATCTGCCGGCAGAGCGATTTATCACCGCCTGGCTCGGCATGCTCGACTCTCGCAACCATACTCTGACCGCTTTTAGCGCGGCTCAGGCTCCGTTGCTTCTGTACCGTGCCGAGGCGAAGAGTTTCGAGACTCTAGGCTCGAACTCCGTAGCGCTCGGAATGTTTCCCATGATGAAGGTCGTGGTACCCGACCCGATCGTGTTGGAATCGGGAGATATCTACGCGGCGATCTCCGACGGAATCTTCGAAGCCAGCGCACCCGACGGCGAAGAGATGGAGAGTGAGCGGGTTTGCGAAATCATCCAGCAAAACAGAAACAAGTCTGCAACCGAGATCATCGACCAGATTCGAATCACAACCGAGTCGTTTACCGAGGGCGCGCCGGCGGACGACGATCGAACGATCATCCTGATCAAGCGGACCTGATATTCGGCCGTGGCCTTTGCTCAACCGGTTTTTCGAACCGCCTCGAGTCCAAACTCGATCTTCACATCGTTTCCGACCAGCAGCCCGCCGTTGTCCATGATCTTGCTGAAGTTGACGTCGTAGTCCTGTCGGTCGATTGTGACACCGCCCTCGATGCCTATACGCATGTTGCCCCAGGGATCCTGAATCGGGCCTCCGACTTCGAGTTCGAGCACAACCTCTTTGGTCACCCCATGGATCGAAAGATCACCGATTGCCTCGTATTCTCCATCTCCTAGACTCTTAATGCCCTTGCTCTTGAACGCAATCTTCGGGTACTTGTCGGCATCTAAGAAATCGCCACTTCTCAGATGGTTGTCTCGATCATCGTCCTGGGTGTCGATACTCGAAGCGTCAATCTCGAGGACGATCGATGATTGGGTCAGGTCGTTCTCGTCGACTTCGAGCTGTGCGGAGAAGTCCCGGAATCCGCCACGAACGCTCGACACTCCCATATGCCGCACTGAGAAGCCGACATATGAATGTCCTGCATCGAGGTTGTAGTCCTCGCCACCCGCGATTGCGACCGACGACATCGGCAACAGAGCTGCAGCAACCAGCAATACGTTGATGTTTCGAAGTTTCATTTAGACCCTCTCTAATCAGTGCACGTTGTGAATTGCGAACAAGCCGACTGGCGGATTGCTCGGTGACGCTCGACCAGTCCCGGCCTCGCCACGATTCTACAAGACCCGATGGTCTGCCACCGGTATCGATTCTCGGATCTTGTGGATCTTCTCAAGGTCGATCTCTGCCAGAGCCACGCCTGGACCCTCCGGAACCATCGCCACGACCTGGCCCCAGGGATCTACGATCATGGCATGTCCAAAACTCTCACGTAGCCCTTGGTCGTCGTGTTTTCCATACTGCGCCGGCGCGACGACATAAGACTGAGTCTCGATGGCTCTGGCTCGAATCAACGGCGTCCAGTGAGCCCGACCCGTGGTCAATGTAAAGGCGGAGGGTACTGTGATGATCTCGGCGCCCTGGTCTCTTATCTGTTGAAAGAGCGTCGGAAACCGAAGGTCGTAACAGACCGTCATGCCGACAGTCCCCAGGTCGGTCCTCGCAACTACGATCTCGCGGCCGGGCTTGACTGTGGCAGATTCTGCAAACCGAACGTCTGGAGAGACATCTACGTCGAATAGATGGATCTTTCTGTAGGTCGCCACTCTCTCCCCACGGCTGTCGAACAATACCGACGTGTTGTAGCAGCGGTGGGGGTCTTCGCTCTTCTCATTAAAAGAGCCGAGAAGTACGAATGTGTCGAGCTTCTTGGCCAGATCGGAAAAACGACTGCAGGTCTCCCCATCGAGAGTCTCAGCCCTGGCTACCTTCTCCTCGTGCGGACCTAGAAAGTTGGAGTTTTCCGGTGTCGCGACAAAATTCGCCCCGAGCTCTGTCGCGCGGGTCACAAGAGCTCGGGCTTGCTCCCAATTGGCTTCAGAGTCTGAGGAACAGTTCAGCTGAACGACAGCTGCTATGAAAATACTCATTTCGACCCTCGTACCCCTCGGCGATGAGCCGAAAGTATAACCCGCTGTTCTGAATCTGGAGTCGGTCTCAGTCAGCAGGAACCGAGTCTGGTTTCGGCGGCGAAGTTTGCCTCGCCTTGGGTACGGCGATGTCTACAGCTGCCAACTTGCTGACCAGAGCCTCTTTGTCGATGGCCTTTTGGAACGCCTGGTCCGGTTCGACCAGTCCCTTCTTGACCAAATCGAACAGCGACTCGGTCATGGTGAGCATGCCTGCTCCGCGCCCGGTCTGCATCGCCGAGACGATCTGAAAGGTCTTACCCTCACGGATAAGATTCGATACGGCACTCGTACAGAGAAGAATCTCGAAGGCCGCGACACGTCCGCCTTCCTTTTTTTTCAGAAGTGTCTGACTCACAACCGCCTTCAAGCTGCTTGCAAGCATCGTTCGAATCTGGCTCTGACGATCGCTCGGGTACTGGTCTACGATCCGCTCGACCGTCGAGGGAGCCGACGACGTGTGAAGCGTGCCAAAAACCAGGTGACCGGTCTCGGCAGTCTCGATCGCGATCGCCGTGGTCTCCAGATCTCGCATCTCACCGACGAGCACGACATCCGGGTCTTCTCTGAGTGCCGCTCGCAAGGCGTCTTTGAAAGAGTCGGTATGGACGCCGACCTCTCTCTGATTGACCAGACATCCCTTGGACGGATGAACAAACTCGATCGGATCTTCGATGGTAATGATGTGATTCTTTTGCTCGGCATTGATGAGATCCAGGATCGCCGCCAGCGTGGTCGATTTGCCAGAACCCGTCGGCCCGGTTACCAGCACCAGCCCTTTGCTCAGGTCGGCGAGGGTGCGCAGTGACTCGGGTAACCCCAGATCGGCAAACGTCGGAATCTTTGTCGGAATCTGGCGGAAAACCGCCCCGACACCCAGCCGGTCTCGAAAGACGTTGACCCGAAAACGCGCCCGATCGGCGAGGGCATAGGCAAAGTCGGCGTCATTGGACTCCTCGAATTGCTTCCTGCTCCGCTCCGACATGATTCCATCGATAAGAGCCTCGAGTACCTGGTCCGAGGGCGCGGGAAGCGCATCCAACGACACCAGATCCCCACTGACTCGAAACCTTGGAACTTGACCGGCCACCAGGTGGAGATCGGAGGCATCGTGTTCGAGAATCAGCTCTAGTATTTCTATGATCGACGGAAACGATCCGGACTTTGAATCCGAGGTTACAGCTACCTTCGCTTTTGCCGGCGATTGATCCACGACGTCGGCCACTCGACCACCGGGAGGTGGCGGCTCCGACGGGGCGTTGGCCGGGGCCACCAAAGCCGTCCATCCGTCCAGGGATCTCGTGAGCTGGAAGTGAAAGGTTTGATCGCTCACCGAGTACTCGAATTGGGCGATGCTGCGAGCACCTTCTCCAGAGAGCAAACCTTGAGGAGCCAACTCGCTCAAAAGTTGGTCGATCGCCTCTCCCGTCAGAACCGTCTGGGACGCCGCTCGCTCCGTGGCGCCTTTCTTGAGCCTCGGACGATGTCCGGGCTCGAGCAAAAGGAGCTCCATCTGTTCTTTGAGGAGGAGACGCAATACCGGATCTAGTCGAGCCATGGCTCTCCCTACTGCAGGACTCGATCAATCACATTCTTGTTGACGAAGAGGACTCGAGAGTCCTGGTGCATAAGCAAGAAGCGACGATCGTCCGTGTTCAGATAATCGGACAGCCGGTGCCCAACGGCCAGCTCGCAGAGCAAGTCTCCCATCAGATGATCACCCGTTGCGAGATCCAACTCGACCCGAATTCTGGCGGCACCGACCTCCTCCATTCGCTTCAGTTCCGGTCCCGGTTCGACGCACTCGAGATAGGCAATCGCTTCCAGACGAATCAATTGAATGCCGAGATCTGTACCGAAGGGAAGGAAATGCTCCTCGACGCTATTGAGTCGATCGCTGATGGTCTCGACTCCAGGGTCGTGAGGCCTGGCCGCATGCAAGAAGACTTCGGCATCGAAATCGTCTCCTCGAATGCCTTGAATCCGGACCGGTGCTTTTCGAACCTCGATGGCATACGACATAGATTAGCGAGTGTAGCAATCACAACAGAATATCGATGCGAAATCCGACACAGGTCAGCGCCCAAGCTCATGGGCACCATGCTGAACAAATTGGCTCGAGATCCAGCCTAGAGCTTGATAACGATCGAGGTGCTGAAGATCGAGTCCAGCTTCTCCTTGCGAATAGTGGTAGTCCCGAAATCGATCTCGGCTCCGGCCCCCTCATCGATAAAGAGGACATCGATCTCCTCGAGTGCCGGCTGGTTGTTGTAAAGCCACTGAAGGCTCACTCGTAGGGCGATCTTCTCACTCATGGATACCGTGATTGCACTGGTCATATCCGACGTCCAGTCCGAGAATTCGGATATGTTGGCGTTGATGTTCCAATCGTTGGTAAACGTAGTGATCTTGCCCCAATCGTTGAGGTAGTCCCAACCAAACCGCACACCAGCGAAACTTTCATCTTTCTCCGGGTCGGGAATATCCTCTTCACGGTCGGTGTAGCTGAGTCCATAGCTGGTCGAGAACGCCAGATCGTCTCGATCCCACCAGACGTTTCCGACCCCGGCCCAACCGGTGTATCGGTTGATGATGCCGGCGTCTTTGTTCCGGTCCCAGGAGGCACCGACGTTCCAGAAAAAGCGCTCGGTGATCTTCCGATCGTATTGACCCAGGACCAAGTACTTTTCGACATCGAGGGTCTTGCTGGGTTTGACGATGACAAGGTCTTCGGGGTTCTCCGGATCCACGATCTCCGCAAACGTGTCATCTGCCGTGTTGGACCGAACCGCTTCGAGTCTAAGCAGAAATCTAGCCCTCTTCCAGTTGCGGCGAAGTCGATTTTGAAATCCGAAGGTTTCGGTACTCGAGTTACCTTCGGTGACGACCAGGCTCAGATCGGTGACATTCGACCAGCCGATCTCATCCTCGGGCGACTCTTCATCCTCCTGCGCCATCATCGGGGTTGCAGACAAGCCGATCAATGTGACCAGAGTAAACACGACTACCCGTGTTGAAACAAATTTCATGTACTTCCCTCCAAAAAACCGTGTTGTTTCCGAAAAAAAAGCGGGCTGACACTATCAAAGTCGCAAGCTCCTACGCTCGCACCTCAATGCCGCGATCGCTGCCGATGCCAAACCAAGCTACGATATCGAGATCAATAGTGCCGAGTCAGGAGGACAGACATGAGTGATGTCGTAGCCGATCGCGAGAAGTTTCACCGCGCCACGATTCTTCTGATGGCCGCGTCTATTTCAATCGTATTCGTTGCGATGATTCGCGGTTATCTGAAGGCTCTGTTGCTCGCGGCGATCTTCAGTGGCCTTCTTCATCCTCTCTATCGCTGGCTTCTCACCAAGCTCGGAGGACGCCAGGCTCTTGCTTCTGTGATCACCCTGCTGATTCTCCTGCTCATGATCCTTTTGCCTCTGTCGGGATTCCTCGGTGTCGTAGCCACGCAGGCGTATCAACTCACCCAGTCGGTGATTCCTTGGGTCCAGGACCAGATGCGAAACCCGGAGGAGTTTGGCACTCGATTACCAGAGTGGATTCCCTTTGTCGACAGGCTGCAGCCCTACACATCTCAGATCGTCTCCAAGTTGGGCGAGTTTGCAGGCTACGTGGGCTCGTTTCTCTTCAACAGTCTTTCTGGAGCGACCCGCGGGACCGCCAAGGTCTTCTTGGGTCTCTTCATCATGCTCTACGCGATGTTCTTCTTCCTGATCTCGGGATCGGAGATTCTCAGCCGCATCCTGAGCGTCCTACCTCTGTCTTCCGAGGACAAGCAACGACTGGTCGAAAAGGGCCTCTCAGTCACTCGCGCAACCGTCAAAGGGACCCTTGTAATCGGTGTTGTGCAAGGTACTCTGGCCGGACTCGCTTTTGCTGTCGCCGGAATCGACGGAGCTGCCTTCTGGGGGACACTGATGGCGGTGCTGTCGATGATTCCGGCCGTGGGCACCGCCTTGGTCTGGATACCTGCCGTAATCTACCTCTACATCAAGGGCGAGCCAGCTGCCGCCACAGGTCTGATGGTTTGGTGCGCAGCCGTCGTGGGTACGGTGGACAATGTCCTCCGACCCCGACTCGTCGGCGGCGACACCCAGATGCCCGATCTGTTGATCCTGGTGAGCACTCTCGGCGGTCTGACGATGTTCGGTGCCATCGGGATCGTCGTGGGACCGATTGTAGCTGCGATCTTCCTTACGGTTTGGGACATTTTCGGCTCGACTTTCAGCGAGCTGATGCCCGAGTCCAAGATCGAGACGACAGGAGACTGAGAGCTGGTCGATAGAGACACGGTCGGAATCGACTCTACGACCGTCGGACCCCGGAACCACGAGAAAGTAGCCCGGCAACTCGAGATAGGTATCGAGACCGGTCTTCATCTCGGAGGACAGATCTACGTCTCGCATCGCGGCTCGACCTGGCTCGACGACTGCTTCGGGGACGTCCGAATTGGTGAGCCGATGACCGACCGGCATCTGCCGATCTGGTTCTCGTCTGGAAAACCGGTTGTAGCAATATCGATCGCCCAGCTCTGGGAGCGCGGAGCCCTGATGCTAGACGACGCCGTCGTCGAATTCATACCCGAGTTCGCGAGCGGAGGAAAAGATGTCGTGAGTGTGCGTCATCTGCTCACCCATACGGGAGGCTTTCGCATGCTCGATCTCGGTTGGCCGAAGGCTTCTTGGGACGAGATTATCGAGCGCATTTGCAACAAGCGCCTGGAACCGAGATGGGTGCCGGGTATCACTTCTGGATACGACCGGATGGCGAGTTGGTTCATCCTGGGCGAGATCGTGCGTCGGGTCGATGGGCGTCCCTTCGAGAACTATGTTCGTGAGGAAGTATTTAAGCCACTCGGAATGGAGGACTCGTGGATCGGAATGCCGGCCGGACAGTATCGTCGATATGGCGATCGGATTGCCCCGTTGTTCGACACCAGCGGGTCCGAACCCCACCACACGCGATGGGATTCTGAGCTCTGGGTGACCTCGTGCGCCCCTGGAGCCAACGCTCGGGGGCCGGTACGGGACCTGGGAAAACTCTACCGAATGTTACTTGGCAGGGGGACTCTGGACCGAGCTCGAATTCTCTCTCCTCAGACCGTCGAGGCCATCACCGCAGGTCATCGAATCGGGCAGTTCGACAAGACGTTTCAAGCCGTCCTCGATTGGGGTCTCGGGTTCGTGAAGAATACTCCTCACCGCAAAGTCGAGATAGGGCCCTACGGTTTTGGCCGACATGCGTCCAGCCAGGTTTTTGGCCACAGCGGCTATCGATCTTCCATCGCCTTCGCCGATCCTGTTCACAGACTCGCCGTGGCACTCGTGGTCAACGGGACACCAACGGAGACCGAGCATCAACACTACGTTCAGGGCATAGTCGATGCAATCTACGAAGATCTAGGTTTGGCAGCCGAGTAGGCCCTCGAGACGGTTTCGAGCCGTCCCCATCAGCCTCAAGAGGGGCCGGTTTGACGAGCGATCTTCAGGCAGCGATTGCGGAAATTCCAGATCTTGCGGAGATAGGCGACACCTCCATGTCGATGTATGTCGTTGTGACCTGCGGCACGAACCAAGTAGAGCTGCTTGGGATCGGACGCTGCCTCGAAGAGAGCTTCACCCAGGCCAGAAGGTACGGTCTCGTCCGCTTGGCCATGGATAAATAGCTTGGGCATCGTGAGCTGGCCAACCTTGTCGATACTGCGGAACTGGCGGGTCGCTGCCAAGTGCATGGGCAGAGTCGGAAACATATTCCTGGCCGCGTCACGAATATGCGTAAAACTGGATTGAACGATGAGGCCCGCCATCGGTCGATCGAGCGCGCAGTCGATAGCGACCGCTCCACCGAGGGAATGGCCAAAGACAAGGATCTTCGCCGGGCTCTGGCCCAGCTCGTCGACCAGTAGATCGAAGGCCGCGCGTACGTCGGCGTACAGGCCCTTCTCCGAAGGAGATCCGGCGCTGCGACCATAACCCCGATAGTCGAACGCAAGCAGATTGACTCGGAGGTTGCGTAGATACTTGAAGACCCCGATTCGGCTGGCGATGCTTCCCGTGTTGCCGTGACAGTAGAGTATGGTGCCACGTGCCCGCTTATGAGGCACCCACCAGCTGTGAAGCCTGATACCATCTTCGACCTCGAACCATAGATCCTCGGCAGGTAGGCCAAAGGATCTGGGTTGCCAGACACCATCTGGATAGCGATCGGGCAGAAACACTCTGGAGTGCTGAAAACGACTGCGTAGATACCCCAACACACCGAGGCCACCTGTTAGCGCCAGCGCAGGCCAGGCCAGGCTCGATAGTCGGGATTGTTCGGTTTCTGCCGTCATGGTCGCTCCGGGTCTGGTGCGCTACCCTCTTGCAACAATACACCCCCCTGGATTAATCCGCTGTAAAGTCGTCCGGTGGATCTACGAAACAGCATCTTTCGTTAGAATAGCCACGATATGACACGGCCCAACCTGCAGCTCCGAAGGCTGCCCAAAAAGTTTCAGCGCACGAGAGCGGTTCTTGCCGGGACCCTGCTCGTCTTTGGTTTGATCACCGGGATCGCTTCAGCCCAAACCGATGGCCCGTCCGAGCCCGAGCTCCTGATCTCCAAAATCACCGTCGAACCCGGCGAACCGACTGCATCGACCCTGTGCTCTTTGCAGGTGGAGCTTGACAATCGAGGCGATCAGATTGCATCTCAGCTGGAGTTCAGAGTCACAGTCAATGAAACCGATCTTCCCGTTTACGGCAATCAGGTCTTCATGTATCCGATTTCCGCCGCTGGGTCGACCGAAATCAAGCTCTACAACTTCTGGAGCACAGAGACGTCGAGGCCTATGCCCAAGGATGGACGTCTAAATGTAGAAGTGACCCTGGTCTCGGCTCAGTGGATGAAAATCGCGGTTGAAGACGGAGTCGAGACCTGGGAACCCTTGGCACCGGTGGCGGGTCTTCCAACGAGCAACAAAACCTCTGTCAAATTGAGATAGTAGGCGGCGGCTCGGATTCTCACTTGCCCGACGACCAGGTCAGCAGTTCGAGGGCAGCTGATCTCTGTGACATTGATTCGTCGTCTACGACTCGATAGTTCGGTGTCAAGACGAGCTCACACTCCTCTGGCATGACGCCGGCGGCATCCGGACCCAGTTCGACCTGAACCTCGTGAACACCCGCACCCGAGACGCTCGTCTCGGCGATGCCACAACTGCCCGAGATCGCCACGCTGGCCATCGATTCTCCTTCGTTGAGTACGATCTGCGCTTTTTCATCGTCAGCGTCAGGGATTCGCACATGCAGCCAGAGAGTGCCTGCAGCCGGAAGCTTGGTGACTCGAATGGTCCCTTCGTCCGATAACCACCGCCGACCCAGTATTTGGGAGTCGGTACCGGTCTCCAGGGTCAACCAAGCAGGCGAGAAGAAGAACATCGGCACCTCGGCAGCCTCGCTATCGACGACCACTTCACCAACCTGGTACTCGGTGCCGGCGACAGCACCACCCACCGACTCCAACGGCCATCGCATTCCGGAATCATCATATAGACCTACGGTCAACCGATAGGTTCCGTCGTTCAGTGGAGGTGCCAACGCCGACTGATACAAAGCGATCGAGTACTCTTCCTCTCGTCCAGAGATCCACTCCCCTGGGAGGGGATGGTCGAATGTCCTGGCGATGCTCCCACCACTGTCCAGGAGGTGAACAAATACCTTGGGATCGGTCACGTCCGCACCCAGATCGGTCCGCATCTTCCAGTGAAACCGGATCTGAGCATGACCTGGGTATGGCAATTCGACCGACTCGGGCTCGATCCGGATTTCGCCCACCGGCTCTTCCGCAGGCGAGCAACCGAAAAGCGGTAGGAGAAGCATGCAAACCAATAGACAGTGCCATAACAGACTCTTCATATTTTTTTGACTCCCGCAAATCAACTGGCACATTGTAGCCAGCGAGTCTGGGCGCCGCAACGATTCGAGCCCCTGCGATTGCTAAACTCGGGCCGCCAAGCAGAGTTCAGCTTACGTGCAGCCGATACGTTGCTGCCAAGAGAACAAAGATGGAGCTCAGTTTCGACATCATCATCTTGATGGCCATCATCGTTTTTACGATCATGGCATTCGTTCTCGAATGGATGAACATGGCGGTCATCGCCATGGTCTGCACGGGTCTTCTACTCCTCTTCGATCTGATCACTCCAGACGAGGCGATCTCGGGATTCAGCAACGAAGCGGTAATTACCGTCCTGATGATGTTCATCCTCAGCGCGGGGCTGGTTCAGAGCGGCCTGATTACTCGAATCGGTTACAAGATTGTCGAGAAGACCGGCGGCTCGAAAATGAAAGCGTCACTCTTGCTGCTGATCGTCGTTGGGCTGATCTCAGGTTTTATCAACAACACAGCCGCCGTGGGAGTCTTCATGCCGGTTGCGATGCAGCTGGCTCGACACTATCGATTCAGTCCATCGAAGATTCTCTTGCCTCTCTCGTATACGGCGATCTTCGGTGGGACTATCACCCTTTTGGGCACCTCGACCAATCTTTTGGTCAGCTCTCTGTCGCAACAACACGGGTCGCCTCCATTCTCGGTATTCGAATTCTTCTGGCTTGGCTCGGTGTTTTTCGGCGTCGGTCTGATTTACAACGTATTTGTTCCCATGCGTCTTTTGCCTTCGCGCGCGATCTTGTCTAGCCTGACGCGGGGTTATCACCTGAGCTCGTTTCTGACCGAGCTCAAGGTTGCGGCCAACTCTCGTATCATCGGTAGCACGGTTCTCGAGGCGCACATCAGCGAGAGGTATCAGATCAATGTCCTGGAGATCATTCGAGGCCGCGAAAAGATCCCCTCAGATCTGCGCCACACCCCGCTCCAGGAGGGAGACCTGTTGCTGGTCAACGGCGCCATGGAAGACATCCTCGGATTCAAGGAGCAGGAGGGATTGCTGCTTCTGACAGAGATCAAGCTCGGAGACGACGACCTCAGCGATGAACATACGATACTCGTTGAAATGCAGTTGTCACCGACCTCGCAGCTTGTGGGCTCGACGTTGAAAGAGATCGACTTTCGACGAAGATTCGGCTGTTTCGTCTTGGCGCTGCGCAGAACCGGCGAGCTGATTCGGGAGAAGATCGCCCGGATTACGCTCGAGAATTGGGACACCCTGCTGATCTTTGGTCCGAGGTCGCGTGTCGAGGCGCTCAGCGACATGGACGATTTCATCCCTCTAGGCGAACGTGACCTCAAGATCCGCCTCACCAAACGCTGGTGGATACCGGCGGTCTCGATCGCTGCAGTCGTACTCCTGGCTGCTGCAGGCATCATGCCGATTGTGAAGGCCGCCATGCTCGGCGCCGTCGTCCTTCTTGTCACCGGCACTCTCACGTTCCAACAAGCAGTGCGCGGCATCGACTGGACGGTGATCTTTCTTCTGGCCTGGATTCTTCCGCTTGGAATCGCGATCGAGAACACGGGCCTTGCCGCAATGATCGGAGAAGGTCTCGGTTGGATTGGTGAGAACCATGGACCGCTCGTCATGCTCTCGGTCCTCTACTTGGCAACTTCGCTGCTTACTTCGTTCTTCTCGAACAACGCGACCGCGGTACTCATGGTGCCTATCGCCTTTACAGCCGCCGCGCAGATGCAGGTCGATGTCAAGCCTTTCCTCATGGCAGTCGCTTTTGCGGCTTCCGCCAGCTTCATGACTCCGATGGGCTATCAGACCAATGCCATGGTCTTTAGTCCCGGTAACTACCGATTCAGCGACTATTTGAAATTCGGTGCACCGCTGACTGTCATCTTCTGGGTATTGGGGACCCTATTGATCCCGCTCATCTGGCCGTTTTGATTGCAGCAGCTGTTCGATCCGGGCTATCACCATAGCCAACGCCACGCGATTCTCTCCGCCCTCCGGGACGATCACATCGGCCCAACGCTTGGAAGGCTCTACGAACTCCAGATGCATTGGCCGAACGGTCTCGCTGTACTGCCGCAGCACATCCTCGAGATCGCGACCCCGCTTTCGGAGGTCCCGACGAATTCGTCGCATCAGACGCACATCCGCATCTGTGTCGACAAATATCTTGAAGTCGAGAAGCTGGCGGATTCGTCGTTCGGCCAGCAGAAGTATGCCTTCGATCAGAATTACCGGCCGCGAGATCACTTCGATTGTTTCCCCGGTTCTGCGATGGGTCACGAAATCGTAGACCGGGACCTCGACATTCTTGCCCTCTTTCAGGGCCTGAAGTTGGTTGATCAGCAGCTCTCGGTCTATCGCATCGGGGTGATCGAAATTGTGGGCCAGAAGCTGCTCTTCAGAGCTCCATTCGACATCCTTGTAGTAACTATCTTGTTCCAGATACGCGATTCGCTCAGGTCCCACCGATCTGAGGAGGGTACGCGCAACACTCGTCTTACCCGATCCGGTGCCTCCTGCCACTCCTAGAGCAACGGGTCGGGGATCGCTATCGCCAAGCATCGGGACCATCCTAACTCGGATCTTGAAGGATCTTCTCTGCCCGGACAGTGAGCTTCAGCGTTCTCGTCTCCGAATCAGTGTCGGAAGGTCCGCAAGTGCCTGGATTGTGTGGTCGGCAGGAGGTCCACCTCCATCCGGACTGTGGATCCAAACTGTGGCGGTACCCGCTAACTGGCCCGCCAGGACATCTCGGTCACGTCTATCCCCCACCATCATGGTCTCGCAAGCCTCGGCTCCCAGAGCCGCCGCCGCCTGTCGAACCATCGCAGGGGAGGGTTTGCGCGACTGCAAGTCGTAGCTGAAGAAATGATGCTCGAAGAAGCGATCGAGATCGTAACGGACAAGCACCTGGCGATAATGTCCACCGGGCAGCGGAACGTTCGAGACCAGTGCAATCGGAATGCTCAGATCGGCGAGCTCGCGAAGAGCCTGCGCGACACCCTCAATGGGCCGAAGCTGCTCTGAATAGGGCCGAAACCAGGCCTCCAGCAGAGCCTGGTTCGAGAGCTCGACCCCAGCCGCAGTCCTGAGTCGCTCGAGATGAGGCTGCCATTCAGCTTCTCGAAGCGTCTCTGAGCGCTGGTTGTATTGACGGCGCCAAGGGCCGAAAAGCTCCCGCTCCAAGGACTCCATGGTCGCGCTGCCATGTTTCGACCGGATCAGTTGCAGCAGAGCTTCGCGGCCCCGCCAATCGAGTCTGCCGTGCGGAAATCCACGGCCTCCCGCCATGTCCAACACGACCCCACCCATATCGAGCAAAAGTGCTTGGGGATTCTTCACAGTTCTCCGCCGAGATCACTTCTGACAGCTAGGACAGAAAAACGTACTGCGACCCGCCTGCACCCGACGCCGAATTGCGCCGCCGCAGCGCTCGCATCTCTGCCCCGCTCGACCGTAGGCTGCGAGAGAGACACTGAAATAGCCCTCCTGACCGGTGGCATCGGCAAAGTCATTCAAAGTTGTCCCACCCTGATTGATCGCGTCTTCGAGCGTCTCCTGGATCGCCTGTGCGAGCAAGGTCCACCGCCTCTCCGAGATCCTAGCAACCGATCGAGCCGGATGAATCCCCGCCTTGTAAAGAGCCTCACAGGCGTAGATATTGCCAATTCCGACGACAATCTCAGCGTTCATGATGAAATTCTTGACCGGACCCCTACGTCGCTTCGCCGCGCTGCGAAGGAAACCTCCATCGAACCGATCGGACAAGGGTTCGACTCCAAGATGTGCAAAATGGCGATCCGATTCGATTTCCGGGCTCGCAAGGGCAAAGATCAGTCCAAATCGGCGAGTGTCCACGAATCGAAGCTTGCGCTCCGAAGCCATCGACAGTGATACATGCTCGTGTCGGAGTCGAGGCGTTTCTTCCGGCACCAGAGTTAGACGACCACTCATTCCCAGGTGCACGACCAGGCTGTGCTGGTTGTTGAGATCGACCAGCAAATACTTGGCTCGTCTTCGAGTGCCCACGACCTCTCGACCGATCGCAAGTGCCTCCAGCATGTCGATATCGACCCGTTCTCTGAGTCTCGGATCTGCGACCGACACAGCCTGGACCAAGTCTCCGACAATCAGCGGCTCCAGGCTCCGGCGCAGGACCTCCACTTCGGGAAGCTCGGGCATGAGTCGATCTGTGCGGCTAGGCGGACTTGCCGACCGACGTCGTCAGGTCGCAAACCAAAGCCGTAA
>CAJHZD010000266.1_pt1 | contig 20925 bp, 15 predicted proteins | sample 9198941 | NCBI WGS metagenome assembly CAJHZD01 (sample SAMEA7708371, study PRJEB35096) | sediment metagenome | biome: marine neritic benthic zone biome [ENVO:01000025]; feature: sediment [ENVO:00002007]; material: shallow marine sediment [ENVO:03000034] sea grass bed [ENVO_01000059] ...
GCTTCGAGGCGTTTGCCGCCGAGGTCGCGCCGTTCACGCCGGAGTGGGCCTATCCCCACACCGGCATCGAGCCCGAGACGATCCGTGAGACCGCCCGCGAGATGGCCCGCCACAAGCCGGCCACTCTGGTGCATCCCGGCCGCCACGTCACCTGGTACGGCGACGATACGCAGCGCTCCAGGGCGATCGCCATTTTGAATACACTGCTTGGGGCATGGGGTAGGAGGGGTGGTTATTATTTCCCGGAAAAAATGTCAGTGCCGGGCTATCCACATCCGCCGTATCCGAAGCCCAAATGGTCGTGGCGGGATCTGAACAATGGCCAATACCCCATGGCTGGACTGGCCATTTCCAATGCTTTTATTGAAGCTTCCATTCCAAGAGAAGGTAAAGAACACCAATTGAAAGGCTGGCTTGTTTCGGGTACGAATCTGCCCCTGACCTTGCCGCAAAAAGACAAATTCCTCGAAGCCGTCAATAATGTCGAATTTATCGCCGTGGTCGATACCATGCCAATGGAGATCACAGGCTTTGCCGATATGGGCCCATCAAATGATGGACCCCGCTATGCGTCGATCCGCCGATCCATTCGGCGAGTCCTCGACGAGTCAGAGTGGAGTGAGCAGAACGTCGATCGCATCGCAAGCACTTTGACCGGGGATCGAGAGATCGACGACGGTGTCTCGGCGACCTACGAGGAGACCTTCGGCAGTGGATCCGCAGCCTTACCTCCGATCGAGTTCGATTCTCGCCTCGGCCACGCGTTTGCAGCTTCGGGGCCGATCAGCTGTGCTCTAATGGCCGACCAACTGACTCGCGATGGAGACATCGACAGGGTGGTCTCGCACGCGATGAGCGCTTCGGGGCATAGCTGTTCGATTGCGATGCAGAGCGCTCGAAAGGAGGTGCTCGGCGAACCCGATGACCGACTCGTCAACTGAAGTCCTAGACCGTGTAACGAGGATCCTGGCTTCGGCTCTGGATCGCGAAACTGCAGAGATAGAGCTCGGCTCGTCTCTGATCGACGACCTCGACGCAGAATCAATCGATTTTCTCGATATCCAATTTCGTCTCGAGGACGAATTTGCGATTGAAATCGCCGAAGACGAGATCTGGCAAGGGTCCCTCGACTTCTCCGACACACGGTGGATGCAAGATGATCTGGTGACCGCTGAAGGTCTGCAACGATTGAAGGAGCTGCAACCCGACTATCCCTGGGAGCGTCTCGACAGCGAGATTCGAAAGGCGGATCTGCCTCGCCTGATCACGGTCCGAACAATAGCCAATTTCATTTCATCTCGGATTGCCTCTGAATCGGATACCGACGACTAGATGACCTCTCGCAATCGAAGACCCGTGGTCACTGGGATGGGCGTCGTGACGCCGCTGGGATCTGATCTCGATCGATACTGGATGGGCTTGATCAGCGGCGTTTCACCGGTCGCTGAGATCCGGGGTTTCGACGCCTCGAACTATCCGACCCGGATTGCTGCCGAGATCCACGATTCTGAATTCCCTGACACTCTCACACGCACCGATGGGCTGAACCCCGGTCGCAAGACTTGCTTCGCGTTTGCTGCCGCTCAGGCGGCATTTCTCGAAGCGGGACTCGACCGTCCGAGCTGGGATTCGACTCGGGCGTCGGTTGTGATCGCTCCCGGATTCGCAGACTTTCGACACAACGAGGTCTTCTCGCCAGTGGCGGGTGCCATGGGCTCTGAGGATCGATTCGATGACGACGAGTACCTCAAACAGGCGCTGTCCTTTGCTCGAGCCGGCTCTTCGAAGTATCGAGATCCGGGGCACCTGGCGAGTGAGATTGCTCAGAGGCACGGCATAGAAGGGTCGATCATGTGTGTCGATACGGCCTGCGCCGCAAGCGCGCAAGCGCTCGAGGTAGCAGTGAGATGGATTCGGCGCGGATCTGCCGACATCGTCCTGGCGGGCGGCGCCGATTCGATGATCTCACCCCTGGGCTTGGCCTCCTTCTGCCAGTTGCGAGTGCTTTCGCGACGTAACGACGATCCGCACCGTGCGAGTCGACCGTTCGATGCCGACAGAGACGGCTTTGTGCTCGGCGAGGGTGCGGGCATGCTTGTCATCGAGGACTACGAGCATGCGAGCCGGCGTGGAGCTCCCATTCGAGCAGAGCTCGTCGGAGTCGGCTCGGCTTGCGACGCCTATCGTGCCACCGATCCCCATCCCGATGGCCGTGGAGCCATCGCTGCAATGTCCAACTGTCTCGAAGACGCCGCGGTCGATGCTTCGAGGATCGGCTACATCAATGCTCATGGGACATCTACACGAGCCAACGACCGCATTGAGACCGCCGCCATCCGATCCGTTTTCGGGCCGGAGGCCACCAAGGTCACCGTTAGCTCTACCAAGTCTTCCATCGGCCACCTGACCGAGGCCGCCGGCGCTGTCGAAGCAATCGCTACCATCCTGTCTCTTCAGAACCAGATCATCCATCCGACGATCAACTACACGAAGCCCGATCCGGAATGTAACCTCGACTACGTGCCAAACGCAGCTCGCGAAGCAGAACTCGACTACGCACTCTCAAACTCCTTCGGCTTTGGCGGACAGTGCACGAGCCTTCTGTTCAAACGATGCTAGATCTCTCAGCCAGCGTGCTCGCCAGATCTTTCTCGTAGATACGGTAGGTCTTGGCGTGGGTGCCTCCGATCCATTCGACCGCCCTGTTTGCCGCGGTGTTGTTTTCCAGTAGCCAGGCCACTTCGACAGTCTGACAATTCAGATTTCGGGCGCCACGATAAAGCTCTCGAGCCAAGATCGGCAGCACTCGATACTCAGGGCTCCGAAATTCGGGTAAAACGCCCAGCAGAAAGATCCTGCCTCGATCGATCAGTCTTTTGCGTCGAAGATATCGGGTCAGGAACCTCGGAGATCTTCGGCCATTGGTGCCTCGAAGGATCTGATTCAGATCCGCGATTCCCACGGCAATCGCCGCGGGGCGACCTTGCACCTCTACAATCAGAGCCAGCTCTGGATCGGACAGCTGGAGCAGCTGTCGCCCGACCTGCTGGATCTCTTCGCCGGTCGGAGGTACAAAACCCCAATTCTCCTCCCATGCTCGGGTATAGACCCGACCGATAACCTCGACCTCTTCGGAAAGGCGACTCTTGTCTGCATGTCGCACAACCAGTCCGTCTGGGTACGAGAGGTTGCTTTCAGCCCATGTTGCCATGCGACGGATCCTCTCGGTTTTCAGATCGAGGTCCCAGCTATAGAGATCGATACGCGGCCGATACCCCAGAGCCTCCGTGAACTGGCCATACTCGGGTGGGTTGTAAGCCATCATGAAGCCAGGCTCCCTGTCGAAGCCCTGTATCAAGAATCCGATCACATCATTCGGCGACGGGCTGAAGGGACCCATCAACCGCGATCGACCGCGAGCTCCTGCCCAGACTTCGACAGCTCTATACAACTCCCTGGCCACCTCGAGGGAACGGGCCTCGAAATACCCGAAGAAAGCAGCGTTCTCTCCCCGAGATTCGTTGTACCGTCGATCATCGATTCCTGCGATTCGACCCGTGGCAACTCCGTCTTGATAGGCGATGAAAAGGCCCAGCTCGGCGTGGCTAAAGAAAGCATTGGTCTCGGGTCGCAGCCGGTTCATCTCCAATCTACGTAGCGGGGGAACCCAGTATTCGTGCCCCCGGTAAAAGGAGTAAGGGATGCGAACGAACTCGGCCAGGGCCCTTCTACCTTCGACCTGTGCGACCTCGATCAGTGGCTCACCCCGGAGAGCTGACCAGGTTCAGCAGCTTCACCGTAGCTGGCCCGACTCGATCGATTGGCGCCTGCGCCATAGCCAAACTTCGAGAATGCCGGGCCCCACCGGTCCAGGATCCGAGCCTGCAAGGCGGCATCGATCGGATACCCCGCTGGCCTGATCGATGCGAGACCGCCTGCGCGACGGTCGAGCTCGGGTCTCACCAACTCTTCGAATCCCTCCAGTCCCAGCTCTCGATAGACTCTCTCCACTTCGGAAACCGGATCGTCGACCAGGTCTTCGAATCGAACCGTGCACAATCGCCCGCTTGCCAGCAGCGGTCTCGACCTCTCGAACGACCTGAACAGGCTCTCCCCTACATCGAGCAAGCGAGTCTCGAGACGGGTAGGCTCCATCTCACCCTGAAAGCCATGGCTCGAGATCATTTTCGTCCAAAGTCTCAGGGTCGAACAGAAGGTGTCGTAGGGGTCTCGGACAAGATACACAAAGCGCGCATCGGGAAAGATCTCCAGAAGCTGATCGATCCTAGCCGTATGGGTTGGCGACTTGAGAACGAGTCTCCTGCCGTCGTTGTAAGTCATTTGCCGCGCAAGCCGTACCATTACGGACTGCCAGCGACTCGCATCGAAGCCATCATTTTCGCTCTCGGCCTCGAGACACCAGGCTCCTTGATTCCGATCCTCCGGAAAGGCCCAACTGGTGTAGATCGAGTCCATCCCCATAGCGCATAGGGCCAGTTCGTCCTCCTGCGGACGGTCCCACCCCATCGCCATCGAATCCATCGGACGCGTCGAGGGTAGCAACCAACCGCCCCATCGCAGAAGGTAGCGCTTCGTAAGCAGACAATGGTGCGGTGCCGCGCATTCATAAGTGTCTGGACACTTGTGACGATTGTCCATCGCAAGGAGCTCGTGCAACCAGGTAGTCCCGGAGCGCCAGTGCCCAATGATGAAGATCGGATCCTTCTCCAGCTCGACCGTTTGCAGTCGTCCTCCGAACAGCAATCCCTGCAACAGCCGCCCAACGGAATTGCCGATCGACAAGATCGTTACCGTGGTAGCCATCGGAATACGTCTAGGCACGACTCGAAAGCGGTTTCGCCTCAGCAATCCGAGCCAAGCAGGCAGATCCATGCCATGCCAGAGTCTCAGGTGATACCAACGCACCGTGTTAAGCTCCTGGCAGCAAAAAAATCAATTTGATCGTTCGCCTCGCCGATGTGCGGTAGACAATTATCCGGGAGTCTTGATGACGCGTAAACGTCTAGCTTGTCGAACCATCGTATCTGCGATCATCGTTGCCATGCTAGCGATGACGAGTGCGGCCAAGAGCGAAACCTATACCCTCATCGCCGGTGATCCCTCGCTGCTTTACATGTACCCGGGCGACGACGGCTTCATGGGCACGGTCGACGATGCGACGGACGCGAATGTCACCTTCGTCAACGGTTCCAGCCCCAACACGATCGGTGCCTTTAGTTTCGTAACTGGTGCTGTCGGTAACTTCGGTGATCCGGTTCTCCCCGGCAACGCCAATCTCGTAGCCTTCGGAGCCGGCTCCGTAACGACCGATGATGCCGTCGTAGCTAGCGGAGGTTTCCCGCTGTTCACCGATGTTTCAGTCTGGGGCACGAACCATCTTCAGGGCCCCGGGCCTGGGGCGATCAGCGTCACTGGTCTGAGCGGCAATTACGTTCCTGGCACGGATACGCTTACCGGCAACGCAAGGTTCGACTACAGTTTTTTGGGCGGGGTCATCAGTGATTCGACGACGGTGAGCCTCACCGGAACGGTAATCGCCACCTCTTCTCTCAACGCCACCGGCAACTCGTACGTCGACAACGTCGTCATTCCCGCAGCCACTGCTCTCGGAGGGACCGGAATCCTTTATGTCGACCTCGTCGGCAACGTCGGTGTCGATTTGCCTTGGATCCCGCTTCCAGCGACGATTCGAATCGTGGGAGTTGGCGTCGCCGGAGTTCCGGTCGGGAGCCAGGCCGACCTGAGTATCAGCAAAAGCGTCAACAATCCGGTTCAAGACCCCGGTGGCAATATTCTTTACACCCTGACCGCCACCAACAACGGATCGGCGAACGCCTCGTCGGTAACTGTCACCGACAAGCTACCTGCCGATACATCATTCCTGGGTGACAATTGTGGAGCCGGGCCTCCGGTGAATGGCTTGATCGCTTGGAATTTGAGCTTGAATTCCGGCGCCTCGGCCTCCTGCAATGTGAGTCTGAACATCAGCAGTGGTGCCAACTTCGACGTCGGAAATGCAGGAATAATTCTTAGTGAGTGGCTGGATCCGGATCTTGCCAACAACATCACAAGGCAGGTGGTCAGAGTTCGTGATGGTGGCTCGGAGGGCATAGCACAGGCTCTGGACACAACACCGCCGTTCGTGGCACCCTCCGATTTCGATTGCGACAACTGCTCCGGCACCTCTCAGGCCCTGACCGACAACTTCAAGATCAACGTCGGTGGCACCCTGACTCAACTCACATTTCATGGTGCCTATTCGACAAACGTCGCCTTCAACGACAACTTTGAGATCAAGATCTGGCAGGATCAATTCTGGACTCCCGGCATCGAGGGTGTTCCGGGCGCGGTGGTGGCGACATTGCCCAACAACACTGTGCGCAATGCCACCGGTCAAAACGTCTCCGGTTTCAACGCCTATCGATACCAAGTCAATCTGAACCAGCATCTTCCTCGGGGCAAGTACTGGATTACGGTCGTCAACAACTCTGCCGCAGCCGGTGGCTCGGTGGACTGGCTCTGGCTCGTGGGCAACTCGGACACTGCCAGCCGTAGCATCCAGGGTATTGCTTTCAACCCTTCGTTTGCAGAGGGCGGACCCCATTGGGGTCCCAATCCCAACGACGACTTGAGTTTGGAGCTTCAGATTACACCGGACCCGGTCTCGATTTTCGCCGACGGCTTTGAATCCGGCAACACCTCGGCTTGGTCGAGCGTGATGACGCTGGCCGGATTGAGTCTCGCTGGGATGATTGGCTTCCTCGGCTGGCGGCGCTTCAGGAGCTAAGAGCAATCAATCGCCACGCAGATACCGGTGTCAGGATTCGCATCCGCAGCGGGCCTGCGGTCCGGACAGGCAGGCCAAGATCGATCAAGATCTGGTACGGGGCGATCAAGTCGATCGTGCGACCGATTGTCAATGCCAGAGTCGAAATCAATGCCCTCGGCCTGAACAACATCCCCGAGTCCGGTTCTGCAATCATCGTCTCGAATCACCGCTCGGGCCGGGACCCCCAAATCATCTCGACCTTAGTTCCCCGATATATCGCCTGGGTAGCAGCAAACTATATGAGCCGAGTACCCGTTCAGGGTGCGCTCCTCCGCAGACTCGGCGTAGTCTTTGTCTCCACACTTTCGGGCGGCGGTGCTGCCCAGTTCTTCGACCAAGCCAAGAAGGTCCTCTCCGAAGGAGAGCTTCTCGGTGTCTTTCCAGAGGGAGAGGACTATATCTTCGCCAATGACTTTTCGGCGCCGCCAGCCCGATTCCACCGGGGCTTCGCGGCGCTCGCACTGCGAAACGACACTCCGATCATTCCGGCGGCGATTTATCCAGTCGAAGAGACGCTGAAACCGATTCCGATCTCCAACAGCGTGCGCCGCGAGCTCAGACGCCGCCATGACCTGTCGAGTATTCGCCAGATGCCCCAGTACCAGGCTGTCCGTGTAACCTTTGGCACGCCCTTGCGCCCATCCGCAACCGATATCACCGCGGATGACCTTGCGGATCGGGTTCGAGACCGGGTGATTCGAATGCTCCGAACACATCCGCCCTCGGAATATCTTTCTGCCTCCGCGCTTCAGGAAGAGGTTCGAGAGAGCTAGCAGCCGACTGATGGTAGCTCTGTGAAGATTGCCGTCTTCGGCGCGGGTGCCATCGGAAGCTACTATGCCGGTCGGTTGATTCAATCCGGTGAGGAGGTCCCGATCGTGGCTCGGGGTCGCACTCGAACCGCGATCGCAGAGAGACATCATCGATAGTCGTCGATCTATCCGGCCTTGTCGCCACGAAGCTCGATCAATATAGTCGCCTCGAGACGAATACCCGTCCGAGCAGGTCGAGAGGTTTTCTTCATGAGTTGGTTCACCAGATTCCTGGTAATTCTTGCGCTCCTTTGGCTGATCCTGTGGGGTCTCGCGTCGTTTGCAGTACCGATGTTTATGGGCAGGGTACTACCCAGGCTCTCCGGCAAGGTTCAGAGTGCCGGTATCACGCTCGAGGAACTCGACTTCGAAGAGGTCAAGATCTCGCCGTCGTTGGTTCGCTTGACGATCACCGACCCCAGCGCCATGTTCGATCTGAAGCCGACCGATAAACGGCATCTACGATCCAGATTCGATGCTGTTGAGATGGTCGTGTACCTCAATCGGCCTTTGCAGAAACGAGGAGGAGTCATCGTCGACAACTTCGAGGTTCTGTTCGACCCGTCCGACCGACCGGAGCGCCTTCCCTTCGATGGTTTCTCCAAAGGCTATGTCCACATCCACAGCCTGCCGTTGACGAACCCGAGCCAGGCCGTCCTCGAGATCGTCGATGGCCTCGAAGATCTCTTCCTCGCAAACGAGCTTGTGGGCGATTTTGAATTCAGTGGCGAGGTCCTGGTGCGAATCGATGACACCTCGCTACCGGCTCTGGTCTACACGGAGCGACAGGGCAAGTACTTCCGGCTGCGCTTTAGCAGACCCGACATCGAAAAGATTGCGCAGGCTGCCGACATCGTGCTTTCCGATGATCAGATCGATCTGGTCTCACTCTACCCTCTCCGAGTGCCCGAGCTGATCCGAATCACCGATGAAGCGAGGGACTTCTCGCAGCAGGAGTTCCCCACACAGCCCTGGCTCGAAGATGCTCTGCGACACGTCTCTTGGAGCTTTATGCTGACGCAGGAGTTCGGCGCCGATTTCGCCAAGCAGGTCACCGACGCTCACGAGAAGAAGCCGGGGAACACTCCAAACGAGCATCTGATGGACTACAACAACAACGCCGTCGGACGCATCTTTGCCGAGGACGGGATACCCTTCGCCGAGCTACCCCTTCACGTTCTGGCTCATCAGGACATCGTGCGAGAACCCGACGAGGTCGAGGCTCGCACCCAGCTTCTGAGATAGATTCAACTCGGGGAACAACACATGATCAGAAACATAGTTCTGGGAGTCCTCATAGTCGGACTGCTTGCAGCAGGAGTCGTCGGCTATCTGGTGATGACCCTAGACCCGGAGGTGCTCGGGCAGAGGCTGATTCAACAGATCAATCAACGCGGAGGCCTCCAGATCCAAGCTGAGTCCTTCGAGATCAACCCCTTCCAGGGGCTATTCATCGAGAACGCTCACGTCGAAGGCACGCTTGCCAGCGGCGACGTGAAATCCGATATCGCCAGAGTCGTCGTCGATTACCAATTCCTACCCATTCTCAAGGGCGAAGTCGTCGTCGATCAGATTGTTGTCGAACAACCCGAGCTTGTTGTGGTCTCGAGCCCTTCCAAAAGGCGATCGGGAGCGGCTGGAGGCAAGAGACAGTCGAAAGAGTCGGGCGATCCGACCGCTGCCGAAACTGTCGCACCGAAGGAGCCGAGTTCCCAACCGACAGTATCGATTTCTGAGTTTCGGATTGAGAATGCATCCATCATCTCTCGTATCGAAGGGCCTACCCCTTCGGAAACAACCATCACCGGACTGGACCTCCAACTCGACAACTTCCATCTGGACTCCTCCGTCGTCGATCCCCTGCTAGGGCTTACCGCCGACGGCTCCATCCAGATCGAGCAGATCTCAGCCGGCGATCTCGCCATCCAGGGGAGTCGAGGCAAGGTATCGGCCCAGCGTGGTCGAGTTTTGATAACCGCTTTTGGCGTCGACACCGACAACGCCTCGCTCGAAGTGTCCAGCCTCGACATCGATCTCAGAAAGCAGCCTCCTCCATTCGCGATGCAAGCCGGTGGAGAATACGACCTCAACTCTTTTGTCGAGGAGGGCGCTGAAAAGACGTTTGGACCCGCCTCCTTGCAATTGAATCTCTCAGGCAGCGGCTCCGCACTGAATCAGGCCGCTGGAGACGGTACGCTTCGCCTGGAACACGGCACGATTCCGGCCTTCCCGATGGTCTCGCTCATCGAGCGAATCCTCGGTGAACAGCTGATTACCGGCAGCCCGTATCAGGCGACGGACATCCTGTTCACGGTCGCGGATGAAAGAATCCAGGTTGAACCATTCGTTTTGCCACTCGAGAATATTCAGATCTCGGGGTTTGGCACGATCGCTCTGGCTGGCCCCCTAGATCTGGAGCTCGCCGTCAGGCTGCCCCGCGACCAGGTCAAATCCGACTCTCTCGAAGCGGCCATCGACGGCCTCACCGAGGATGGCTGGACAACCTTGCCGTTCAATGTTGTGGGAACCGTGGATGAGCCCGATGTCGACATCGATAGCTCGCTGTACAAAGACGCAGCGGTAGGTCTAGGAATGAAAGCCCTCGGTGGCCTCCTGGAGAGGGCCGTCGACAAAGACGACTCGAACTAACCCGACTCCCTTACTCGGCTTTGAGGACTTTGGTTATGGAGACGGTTGGTTTCGCGTCCTTCAAAGCCTTGATGTAGTCGTAGTCTGCCGCGGCGGTACCGCCCACCGAGTTGGCGTCGGTAAGCACACCAATTCCGATCGGATACTTGGGAGGCTTGCCCCCAAAGGTCTTCTCGAAGACATCTGCCAGATCCACAACGTGGGTACGCCACTCGTTCAAGTGTTCGTCACCGCCGTCGATGACCACGTTGAAGGGTCTACCGATTCCGCTTCGCCGGGTCGCGGCGCCAACCTCCAGAGTGCTGCTCCAGACAAACTTGGCACTGACCGGAATCTTCCCCATCTTCTTGTTGTACGTCACATAGAGACCGGCCGCGCTGTCGTTCTTGTCACCGTACCTCTCGTCGCCACCGGCTGGCAGCTCTCTGGCCCGCCATCGGAATTCGAGGTAGGGGTACTCCCGCAGATTCCACTTGACCTCATAGCCCAGGATCACCGACTCACCGTTATCATCGGCCGCGAGGTAGCGGTTGCCATCCGCCTCTTCGACAATCTTGTAGGGCTTGTTCTTGTCATCGTCCGCTTTCTTCCAGGTCCAGTCCCTGGGAAGCCCCCCGACCGGACTGTCGCTGAAATCACACAGAATCAGTTCGTCCCCATCCTTGCGTTGAGCCTCTGCCGGACCGACAAACAGAAGCACCTGGAGAACAGCCAAACAAGTGGCCAACGCTACGACGCCCGGGGTGATCTGGCGGGTGCCGTCGAGAAATCGTCTTTTGAACCACTGTTTTCTATCAGTCATGGGTTGTCTTCACCTCTGGGATCAAAGATGCCGGTTCTCGAAGGGCATGCACAGTTTATTCGAAATCTCACGGCTATCAGAATCGAGCACAGCTTAGGTACGTTCGTCGGTTGGCATCAGTTCTGACTCCACCAACGGCCTGCTGAGGCCTTCTGCACGCCGGATTCCTTCAGCTTCATTACGAATCGGTCATCTTCCGGTAACGGTCCGGTAATCCGCGCTCCCCTAGCCTAGACGCAGATCGTCAGCAGATTCGACGCTGACACGCGCTCTACAACAAGGAGGATTTCCAAAATGAGTCAAACCATACGCAGAAGGATCAGCTCGCAATTCATCGCAGTCGCCGTTTTGACGGCAGCCGCCATGGGGCTCTGGCAACTGGCGCCTGTGCCGCCTGCAGAGGCAACGCAGTCGGTAGATCACGACTTGGCGCCTGTCGCGACGCCGGGCAGTTTCGCCGACGTCATCGCTGCGGTTAGCCCTGCCGTGGTAAACATCTCGAGTAGAGGACGGGCAAAACCGCAGCAGATGTTTCCGGGTGACGGACCTCAGATGCCTTTTGGCCAGGCTCCTCCATCGTTCGAGGAATTCTTTCGAAGATTCTTCGAGCAGCAGTCGTATTCACCCACCCAGCGGGCGATGCCCGAGTTTCAGTCGATGGGCTCCGGGTTCATCGTCGACCCTGAGGGGCTGGTCGTAACCAACAACCATGTCATCGAGAACGCCGAGGAGATTACGGTCACTCTCAACGATGGCACTCGACATCCAGCCGAGCTCATCGGTCGAGATCCAAAGACGGACCTGGCGCTGCTCAAGATCGAAGCCGACTCGGAGCTTCCCTACGCCAGTTTTGGCGAATCCGAGGACACCCGGGCCGGGGACTGGGTTATAGCGATCGGCAATCCCTTCGGGCTTGGCGGTACGGCCACGACCGGCATCGTTTCGGCTCGCGGCAGGGACATCCAGTCAGGACCCTTCGACGACTTCCTCCAGATCGATGCACCGATCAATCAGGGCAATTCGGGAGGCCCGTTGTTCGACACCTCGGGCCAGGTGATCGGAGTCAACACCGCTATCTACAGCCCGAACGGTGGCAACGTAGGTATCGGGTTCGCCATCCCAGCCGCTCAGGCGGCGCCGATCATCAACCAGCTCAGGCAAGACGGCTACGTCGAGCGGGGCTGGCTCGGGGTGCAGATCCAGCAGATCGATGACGAGCTCGCAGCCGGTCTCGGCCTAGAAGAGGCAAAAGGCGCCCTGGTTTCGGAGGTCGTAGCCGACAGCCCGGCGGAAAGAGCCGGACTCGAGGCCGGCGACATCATCACCGCCTTCGAAGAGACAGAGATCGAGACCATCAAAGATCTGACACGCGCGGTAGCGGAAGTGCGACCCGACTCCGATATCGAGCTCGAAGTGTGGCGCAACGGTACGAGCAAGACACTGGACGTCTCCCTGGGTGAGAATCCCGAGGATCGCGCGCTTCAAGCCGAGCGAGCATCCGAGGGAAATGACGAAGGCTCAGGAACTCTCGGGCTGTCCCTGGCTCCGCTGACGCCCGAAAGCCGCCAGCGCTTTGGCATCGCCGACGACATCGCGGGAGCTCTGATCGCCGACGTCGTACCCAACAGCCCGGCCGCTCAAAAGGGACTGAGATCTGGAGATGTCATCCTGCGTGTCGGTCAGGAGGCGACCACCAGTCCCGCCGAGGTGAAACAGGAGATCGATGCTCTGACCAAACAAGAGCGAGAGAGCGTGGTCTTCCAAGTCGCCCGCGGAGAGGCTCGTAGCTTCGTAGCAATCCCCTTTGCCTGATCCTTCGAGGTGTGGCGAGGGAGGCGGAGACTATACCCTCCGTCTCTTCCCTCCCTCCCCGCCTCGTTTTCTTGTCGCGAGATCGAAACCAGTTTCGACTTCGCTAGACTACGTGCCGAATCGAGTCGATGATGCGCGTATTGATAGTCGAGGATGATCGAGAGACACGTGACTTTCTCGTCCAAGGGCTCACCGAGAGTGGACACATAGTCGATTCGGCCGAAAACGGGAAGGACGGGTTGTTTTTGGCGATCGACCAGGATTTCGATGTACTCGTCGTCGACCGCATGATGCCGCAAGTCGACGGTCTCTCGCTCGTCGAGACACTACGCGAATCTGACAAGCAGACACCGGTGCTGATCTTGAGCGCCCTGGGAGAGGTCGACGATCGAGTCGAGGGACTTCAACGGGGTGGCGACGACTACCTGGTCAAGCCCTTTGCTTTTTCGGAGCTAGTTGCTCGGCTCGAAGCGCTGGTGAGGCGGGGAGACCGAGAAGCCGTGCAGACTCAGTTACAGATTGCCGATCTGGAGATGGATCTGCTGAAACACGTGGTTCGTCGTGCGGGCCGAGAAATCGATCTTCAACCTCGAGAGTTTCGTCTTCTCGAGTACCTGATGCGGCATAGCGGTCAGGTTGTCACCCGCACCATGCTTCTCGAAAAGGTCTGGGACTATCACTTCGATCCTCAAACAAACGTTATCGATGTCCACATCAGTCGACTTCGGGGAAAGATCGATAAGGAATTCGATCCACCTTTGATCCACACCGTCCGTGGCGCTGGGTACGTTCTTCGTGCAACTGAATCGACTTCTTCGTAGCTCGCCACTGCGACTCGCGGTGGCCTATGTCGCCCTGTTTGGCAGCTCTGCTCTGGTGTTGGTTGCCTTTTTCTACTGGTCGACAGCCGGTTTCATGCTTCGTCAGGCGGATGAAGCGACCGAAGCCGAGATCGCAGGTCTGGCCGAGCGCTACCGGATCGCCGGCATCGCCGGCTTGACCGCGTTGATCGACGAGCGTCTAGCCCGCCAGCCCTCGGGCTCGTCTTTGTATCTGGTTACCGACAGCAATTTCAGACCGTTGGTAGGCAACTTGAGCGGCTGGCCACAGGTCGCACCCGATCAAGATGGATGGCTCAATTTCCGGCTCGATCCGCAAGCGGGCGAGCCTGTGCACTGGGCTCGCGCCAAGTCGTTTCGACTGCGAGGCGGCTTTCACCTCCTGGCTGGCCGGGACATGTATGAGCTTCAGTCGATCCGATCGATGATCGTTCGCAATATCGTTTGGGGTCTGGCTCTGACGATGCTTCTCGCCATCGTAGGTGGAGTCGTGGTCGCTCGAGGTCGAATCCGCAGAATCGCCGAGATTAACGAAGCAATCGACCAGGTCATGGCGGGCGATCTCACTCGACGAATACCAGCAGATACCGCGGACGACGATATCGAGCAGCTAGTCGACAATCTGAACCGGATGCTGACCGAGCTCGAGACTTTGGTCGACGGGGTACGACGGGTATCGGACAACATTGCCCACGACCTTCGCACCCCTCTGGCCAGGCTCAAGAACCGTCTCGAGCTTCTGACACAAAACGAGACGAACGAGAGTCGACGCGAGATTGCCGAGGAGGCGGTCGCAGAAGCCGACGGACTCTTGACTACTTTCAACGCTCTGCTGCGCATCGCTCGAATCGAAGCCGGCAAGCGGCGCCAAGAGTTTCGCCCCATCGATCTGTCTTCGATCATCGACGATGTCGCGGACCTCTATCGGCCGCTGCTCGACGAGTCCGGAATCGAGCTCATGGTCGATCGGCCCGATCATCTCTCGATCCAAGGCGATCGCGACCTGCTCTTTCAGGCCGTGGCCAATCTGATCGACAACACGCTGAAATACGTGCCCGCGGGTGGTCACGTAGAGCTGAAGCTGTCGGAATCAGACGGTGGTGTTCGTCTCGAGGTTAGCGACGACGGGCCCGGAGTTCCGGCCGCGGAGAGAGACGCGGTACTCGAACGCTTTTATCGAATCGATTCAAGCCGGTCCACGCCCGGCGCCGGTCTGGGCCTGAGCCTGGTCGCGGCGGTCGCCGACCTCCATCATGCCGAGCTGAAACTGGAGGACAACCGACCGGGTCTGAAAGTCGTGATCGGCTTTCCGGGGCGCGACTAAATTCTGCCGACCTGCAGCGGCGCTACTCGCGCCAGAAGATCGAAATCGCGATCATGGTGTAGCACGGTCAGCGAATTTCAGATTGCGCAGGCCGCAATCAGGGAGTCGACGCCAGACCGTATCGTAAGACCTGCTCTCCTTGCCGATCGAAACAGATCGACCGCTTCGACATACACATTGCCAGACAGAGGCGACTCGACGAGCGGCAGAGCTAGCATCGAGTCTCGCGCCAGCCTGAAGGCACTCTCGTCGAGCCAGGTAGACAAATCTTTACATCTCCTCGGTACAGACGACAAGAAGCTCGATCTGGATCTTCGGTCTGCGCGCACGGTTGGCCTTCTAGCGGCTATATAATCGGAAAAAGTTTTGGAGTTCGAATGACCGATTGGGGTCAGGGCACACGAGCAGCGTGGTTGCCGATCCATAGCCGTGGATGGCTCGGTTGGAGGTGTGTCTACCGTCAGCGGGAGGGACGATCGCGGGCTTCGATCGTCTAGGTCTGCCCAAGCGCTGCATGAATCCGCGGCACAGGGGAAAAGGAGAGAGCCATGGAATCCTATTTCGAACAGATACGGCCGGTCTTGACCGGCTACCTGCCCAAGCTATTGACAGCCGTCGGGGTGCTGGTCGTGGGATGGATCATCGCCCGAATTGGCGCCGCGATCACGCGAGGCATCCTCAAGCGGACCAGCGTCGACAACAAGATCGCAAAATGGGCGACCGAGGACGAGACCGAGGAGGGACCCGGAATCGAGGAGCTTGCCGGCAAGGTCGTCTTCTGGATCTTGATGGTGTTCGTGCTGGTGGCCTTCTTCACCGTTCTCGAGCTTCCGGCGGTCACCCAGCCTCTTCAGGAGTTTCTCGGTGAGATCTTCGGATTCTTACCCAATCTGATTTCGGCCGGTGTGCTCATGTTGATCGCCTGGCTCGTTGCCACCGGGGCACGGTTTGCCGTCGGCAAGGGACTGGCGGCTACCGGACTCGACGATCGGCTTCGCGGTGAAGTCGGCGAAGAGGAGAGTGCAATCCCGGCCAGCAAGGCTCTGGCCGAGACGGTCTACTGGCTGGTCTTTCTGCTGTTTCTCCCCGCAGTCCTCGACGCCCTGGAGCTGGGGGGACTCCTGGAACCGGTCAACGAATTGCTGAGCAAGGTGATGGCCTACCTACCCAACGTCTTCGTGGCTGGACTGGCACTGGCGGTGGGTTGGTTTGTAGCGCGCATCGTGCAACGTGTCGTGGCCGGACTGCTGACCGCCGCTGGCACCGACAAGTTTGGCGATCGACTAGGGGTCGGCACGGTCCTGGGAGAACGCAGCCTGTCGTCGCTGCTGAGCTATGTGGTCTATGTGCTGGTGCTGATCCCGGTTGTGATCGCAGCCCTCGATGCGCTTCAGATCGAATCGCTGACGCGTCCGGCGAGCGACATGCTGAACCAGATCCTGGCGGCGATACCGCAGATCTTTGGCGCCGGTGTGGTTCTCTTTGTGGCCTACTTGATCGCACGCCTGGTCTCGGAGCTGGTCAGTCGGCTGCTGGCCGGGATCGGCTTCGACAAGATCCTGTATCGAATCGGATTTCGTACCGCAGCCGATGGCGAGATCACCGAGGGCCGATCGCCTTCGGAGCTGGTCGGCTACATCGTGCTGATCGCGATCATGCTGGCGGCAACGATCGAGGCCATGGAGATACTGAATTTCGATCGCCTCGCCGGCATCGTCGCCACCTTTACGGTATTCGCGGGCAACGTGCTACTCGGCGTGATTATCCTTGCAGTCGGGTTTTATCTCGCCTCGCTGGCGGCGGGCGCTGTCCGCTCGAGCTCGCTCCGAGGGGCCGATCTGATGGCCAGTCTGGCTCAAGCGGCCATCGTGATCCTGGCAACCGCGATGGCGCTGCGTCAGGCCGGTCTAGCCGAGGACATCATCAATCTGGCTTTTGGCATCCTCCTCGGCGCCGTCGGCGTCGCGATCGCGCTGGCATTCGGTCTCGGCGGCCGCGATCTCGCGGCTCGTCAGCTCGAATCCTGGATGGGCGGCTGGAGACGCGACTTGTAAACAGTAGGCCGCCATGGCGGCCTGCTCTCGGTCCCTTTGATCGAATCTGGCACCGGTCGAGATCGGCGCGGGGGATCTCTGGGCCCAAGGTGATTCTCGATCGGCCAATCTACCAGGCCAGGCCGTAGTCTTCGCCGTAGTCGCTGGCGCCGCCCCACATGGTGCCGTGCTCGTGGTCGAAGACGATAGCGGTGATCGGACCGGACGTCTTGCGGCGGGTCTCGACCCGATAGCCCATTTCACGAAGCTCGTTCTGCACCCAAGCGGGTACGTCCTCGCGAACCACAAGACGACCCGGCTCGGACTTGTGGTCGCCAAACGAGCTCTGCATCTGATAGCTGACCAGGTTGGCTGCTTCAGCCGCCTGCTGCACGTTCATCCCGAACTCGACCACGTTCAAAAAAAATTGCAGCATGTTCTGATCCTGAGTGTCCCCGCCCTGAACCGAGAATGAGAGATAGGGTTTGCCGTCTTTGAGCGCCATACTCGGCGTCAGCGTCGCCCGTGGCTTTTTGCCCGGGGCGACCAGGTTGTAGGGGTTGAGCCGTTCGTCGAGCACAAACGACTGCATCCGTTGCGAAAGGCCGATCCCGGTCTCGCCGGCGATGAAAGCCGGGATCCAGCCGCCGCTCGGCGTAGCGGAGACCACCCAACCTTCGGCATCGGCGGCCTGAATCGAGTTGGTGCCGGCGATGAAGGCCTCGTCATGACTCAGCAGCAAGGTTTGCTGCCAGCTACCTTCCCCTTCCGCGCCGCCGGCGGGTGGGATGGGCGTCCACTGCTCGAGCAAGTCGAGATAGGGGTTGTCGCCCTCCTGGTACTCGTAGGGATCACCCGGTTTGACGGTCTCGTCATTCTTCTCCCAATCGATCTGCTCGAACCGTTTGCGGGCGTACTCTTTCGACAGCAGGCCCTCGATCGGCTCGACCGGCGGGGTATAAGGATCGCCGTAGTAGAAATCGCGATCGGAGAAGGCGAGATTCATCGCCTGATACAGCGTGTGGAGATACTTGGAGGTGTTGTAGCCCATCGACTTCAGATCGACGTTCTCGAGAATGTTGAGGGCTTGCAGCATCACCGGGCCCTGCACCCAGTGGGTCAGCTTGTAGACGTCGATGCCACGGTAGTCGGTCTTGACCGGTTCTTCGATGTGGACCTGCCAGTTGTCGAGATCCTGCATCGTGATCAGACCTCCCTCGGCCTGGGTGCTGCGGACCAGCTCTTCGGCAATGTCTCCTCTGTAGAAGCGATCGTAGGCAGCCTCGATGGCCTGCTTACGGCTCTTGCCCGCCGCCAGTGCCGCCGCCTCTGTATCGACGAGCTTCTGCAGTGTCGATTTCAGATCAGGCTGTCGGAAGATCTCTCCAGGATAGGGGGCCGCGCGCTGATCCGGTTTTCTCTCGTCGAGGTGTGGCAGAAAGACCTTCTTCGAATACTTCCATTGAGCCAGTGTCTCTCGTCGGCGCTCCATATTGTCGGCCTGGGACTGCTCGATCGGGTAGCCCTCGGCCATATCGATGGCGGGCGCCAGGATCTCTTTTAGACTCATCGAGCCGAACTCGGCCAACATGACCATCAGCGCTCCCGGCGTCCCGGGTGTGACCGCCGCCAGCGGACCAAACTCGGGCGGATACCGCATCCCCTGCTGTTTGAAGAACTCCACCGTGGCACCGGTCGGGGCTACGCCGAGTCCGTTGATGCCTTTGACCTTCCGTGTATGGGGGTTGTAGATCAAGACCTGAGTCTCTCCACCCCATCCCAGGGTGTCCCACATGGTGGCCGTCGCCGCCAACATGGCACAGGTTGCGTCGACGGCATTGCCACCCCTGGCGAAAATCATCGCCCCCGCCGTCGCGCCGAGCGGCTTGCCGGTAATGGCGACCCAATGACGGCCATGGAGCACAGGCTTGACCGTGCGCTGAGCCAATGCCCCGTCCGCTCCGGTCAACAGAATGAAAAGCACGCTCACCAAACAGAACTTCAGACACGAGTGCTTCGGAACTCGTAGATGCATTGCGATCTCCAAGAAATTCAGGGAACTTCCGACATCGCTATCGTACGCCAACTTCGCCCCATCGGACCGGCGATCTAGCGTCGTTTTGTGGTGCTGACCACTGCCGGGGAAGGCCGGGAAGCGGGTGAGAACCCGGTCTCGCTTTCGAAAATCCTCTCCAACAGCTCTTGCCATTGTGCATATTGATCTTCGATCGAGCCCTCGAGCTGTAGGGTCTCGCCATCGAGCTCGATCAACATCGGCTCCACCACCGACGAGAAGTTCAGAGAGATGTCCTCGAGATATCGGGCCTGGGCCGCGGCTCGTCTTCGAAAATAGGCCGCCCGGCGCGCCTTCCACATATCGAAGGTGCCAAAGTCCCCTCGCTCGTTCATGCGGGGGCGGGCGTTGGCGTTGTAGTGCCGGATCGCCTCCAGCAGAGCCGTTTCGACATCGTAGCTATTGGCCCGGTACTCGTCATAGGTCTCATCCATCTCTTCGTAAAAGCCTAGGTAGCGCTCGGTCAGAAGATCCAGAAAGAACTCGTTGTGCAGCTGAATCTGGCGAATACGCTCGAGAACCGGGTCCTCGCGAGCCGGCAGCCGCTCGACCCGGGTTCGATCCTTTCGATCAACCGTTAGATAGTCACCGAAGATCTTCGGCGCCAGTTGGGCGGCGTAGCGAAGCTCGGTAATCTCTCGTAATTCGTCGAGATACTCTTCCTTGAAGCGTTTTTGTTCTTGAATCAGGTCGATGGCTATCTCGTCGTAGAGCTGCTGGAACGGCTCGCTTGTACCCATGAACCGAATGGCATAGGACATCGCTTCGGCAGTCTGCTTGTATTTGCGCTTGAACCAGCGTCGGCCCGTGGCGTCCTCGACCACGATCGTCAATTCGAGTCTGCGACCGGTCGAATATCGGATTTTCCCCGAGATCATCAAGTCGGCTGTTCGAGAATCTGCCGGCACCATCCGTACGAGACCGAATCGCCGAGTCTCCTGTAACGTTCGCATCAGATGGATGGCGAGAAACGCGGCCTCGGACTTGCGGACCTCGGGTTTGACGCGCTCTTGCTCCTGCGCCCAACTCCACTTTCGCTCTAACCCAGGGTCGAAGGGTTGTACACCGATATCCAGCAGTTCGGCCTCTGGCGTCGGGTCGAGCGGGCTTGGAGCCAGCCAGGTGGCACCGGCCGAACTGCCGACCAGAAGGGCGAGCAGGACCATTCCGCGAGCTATGACGCACCGATTCACAGACAGCTTTCCTCTTGCTTTCTCCTTACTAGCATACGCTATGCCATCCCGATGCGGACTTCTATCAGCCCGTGAGCTCGCACAAACCGCGCTGATTGTCCCATCCCTGCGACACAGCCGACCCCTTAACGCGTCACTGCGTCACTGAATCATCGCGTCAAGGGGAATTGTCACCAAGCTCTGCGAGTTCGGTGCCTGTCCCCGTTCTCCACTGCTCCACTGCTTCACTCCTGTACTGCTCCAGTGCTAGGCGCCGTTACGGCGCCGGCCACTGCTCCACTGCTTCACTGCTCCACTGCTCCACTGCTTCCTACACCGCCTTCACGTAGTTCATCCACGCCTCCATCCGCATCATGATCTTGCGAATGACGTGGGTCGCCGCGACCGATTCGGTGTAGATGGCAGCGGTACCGGCGACGCCACCAGGGATTGCATCCGGGATCACCGTCTCATCGTCGAGCTCTAGCATCACGGCATAGGGAGCCGGCACGCCCTCTGGGGCGCTCGGTATGACGCCGCTCGGGGAGAGCTGGCCGA
>CAJHZD010000009.1_pt1 | contig 20710 bp, 17 predicted proteins | sample 9198941 | NCBI WGS metagenome assembly CAJHZD01 (sample SAMEA7708371, study PRJEB35096) | sediment metagenome | biome: marine neritic benthic zone biome [ENVO:01000025]; feature: sediment [ENVO:00002007]; material: shallow marine sediment [ENVO:03000034] sea grass bed [ENVO_01000059] ...
ATCCGACCCCAGGTGGAACAGCTCATTCTGGATTCGCGTCAGCTCTTCGCCGATCGAAACTTCGAGCCCGGATGCGATTGCGACTCCGATAGCCGAGTTGAGCTCGTCGACGGCGCCATAGGCGCTGATCCGCCGGGAGCCCTTGCTGACTCGTTGGCCACCACCGAGGCCCGTTGTACCGTCATCCCCCGTTCGCGTGTAGACTTTTGTGATCCTCGGCATTATCGACCGCTCCTCTAGGCGGCCCGAGTCTAACTCAACCGCCCGAGGGTTGAGACCGAGAATCGATGGACTCGTTTCGAAAGACGGCAGTGGACCATCCAAGAATCGTTCTACAAGTTCCCCAAGGCTCCCAGGTTGCCTGGCGGGAATTCGTGGAGCCGGTAGAGATCCTACAAACCTCACGAATCTCGCACGTTGAATCGATTCTCGATCGGGTCGATCACGCAACCTCCAGCGGCCTGTTCGCGGCAGGATTTGTAAGCTACGATGCGGCTCCGGCGTTTGACGCGGCTCTCGCTGCGAACTCATCGTGCGGCCCGCCTCTGGTTTGGTTCGGCCTCTTCGAACGTTCACGGCAATTGGATCGCCTTCCCGATGCCCCTCTCGGACAGGCTCCTCAACCCGATTGGCAGCCGTCTCTCTCCAGGCAGGACTACGTCTCTCGAGTCGAGGCAATTCGCCGCCATATCGCCGATGGCGATACCTACCAGGTCAACTTCACGTTTGCGCTCGAGACCAACCTCGATCGAACTCAGACCTGGGAGATCTTCACCCAACTCTGTCGACAGCAGAGGTCGAACCACTGTGCATATGTCTACACAGGCGAATGGGTCGTCTGCTCCTCTTCACCCGAGCTCTTCTTCTGCCTCGACGGCGAACGAATCGTCTGTCGCCCGATGAAAGGAACAATCGGGCGAGGACGATACTTGGACGAGGACGAACGTAAATCCACCTGGCTTCAGCGATCGGCAAAGAACCGCGCTGAGAACGTGATGATCGTCGACATGGTTCGAAATGATTTGGGTCGGATCGCTCGTCCCGGAACAGTTGAGGTCAAGAGTCTGTGGGACCTGGAGAAATACCCATCGCTGTTTCAGCTCACGTCGACTATCGAGGCCCGTACCGATGCCGGGCTGGCGGAGATATTCGCGGCACTCTTCCCCTGCGCCTCGATCACGGGAGCCCCAAAAGTGAGGGCTTCGGAGATCATCGCTGAGCTCGAGGCCGAACCGAGGGGAGTCTACACAGGTGCCATCGGATTCGTCGGGCCCGGGAGACTGGCTTCGTTCAACGTCGCGATTCGTACGATTCAGATCGATCTTCGCCAGGGCAGGGCTCGTTATGGCACCGGAGGTGGCATCGTGTGGGAGTCGGCTCCCGAAGAGGAGTGGGAAGAGTGCAGAACCAAAGGCCTGATTCTGAAGCCTCCATGGCCGGACTTCGAGCTGCTGGAGACTCTTCTCTGGTCACCGTCTCAGGGCTATCATCTCCTCGAACGGCACCTTCAACGACTTCAGGAATCGGCACTCTACTTCGACTACCCACTCGATCTGGATCGGGTGCGAGCGAACCTGATTCACGCAACAGAGAAGAATTGGTGCTCCAACATGCGCGTTCGCCTCCTGGTCAACGCTTCGGGAGAGGTCAGTCTCGAGACATCGCCGATCGAATCGACCACGAAGCAGTGGCGAGTGGCGGTTGCATCCGATCCCGTCGATTCGACCGATCCCTTTCTATTTCATAAGACGACGAACCGATCTGTCTACGACGAGAGACGCTCCAAACACCCCCGATTCGACGATGTCATCCTGTGGAACGAAAGACGGGAGCTCACCGAAACTACGCTGGCCAACCTTGTTCTCCGATGCAAGGGAAAGCTTCTTACTCCACCGATCGATTCGGGGCTTCTTGCGGGCACCATGCGAGCCGAGTTGCTCGAGCAGGGTCGGGTCGAAGAACAGACTCTCTTTATGGAAGATCTCTTCGCCGCTGAAGAGCTGATTCTCGTGAACTCTGTGAGAGGCTGGATCTCTGCGCAGGTGACTGGCGAGAGTCCATCCGGTCGAGATGATCCCGCATCCCTTGCCAGCTCGGTCTCAGCCGAGACCGAGTGAAGACAACCGAGCCCTGAAACAACCAGCGTCTGATCTTCGTAGTCATGGGAAGAGGAGCTCATCATGGTTGAATTTATTCTCTTCTCCGGCCTACTAACCGTTCTTGCCCTTGCCGCGGGCATTCTGTTCGTCTTTGGTTTCTTGCTCAAGCTGATGTTTCGTCTTCTGCTCCTCCCCTTCGCCCTGCTCGGAGGTGTCCTGAAGCTCGTCTTGCTGGTTCCGCTGATCATCCTCGGGCTCGTGGTGGCACCGGTCCTGTTCACGATCGTGTTGGTCCTCGCGCTTCCAATCCTGTTGGTGGCAGGACTCTTCGGCTTGGGCTGGGCCGCTGTCGCGGCCTAGAGAACGCTCGCCGAGACGCCTCCGCTAGCCGGCTCGAGGGAATTGCTCGGTCGCGGTGACCCGTGCGACGGGTGCTTTGGCCAAGAGGCCTTCCAAGGTGTCTCGAGCCTGCTCGAAGGGCATCACCCAGCAGGCAGATAGGCCACGAGCCAGGCAGATCGGGTCTGGTTCGTGACCATGACCCGTCGATTGCCTGTGATGGGCGCATCGCAGGGACCATCCCGATCGGCAAGCAGCGGTCGCGATTCGAGTTTGAACGGACCCCGCAGGGATTCATAGCTCTCGCCGCGCCTACCGGCGCGAGGCACGAAAGGCGGTTGAATCGTGTCGTCGGCCATGACGCAACAGGGCACCGCCAACGAAACCGACAGACAGTTGTTGATATCCACCAGGGGAGATATCTGCGGAATCTCCGCACCCTTCAACAGACGCCGAATCAAGGCTTCTGATGAGGGCCGGTAGCGAGTCGGATCACAACCCGCCGCTCGAAAAAGGCCCCTAAGAGCCGACACGGTCGGCTGTTGGGACAGCGTCTCGATTCGCAGGGTTTCACGAGCGTGACTTCCCACCTCGGATCTGAGCCCTGCCAGTTGCAGACCAGCATCCGAAGTCTTTTCCAGATATGCCCAGTAGAGGCTCCACCCATCCAGATCAAAGCTCACTTCGAATGGCGTCTGCATGCTTGGAGATCCTATCCCAGGGCCGGACGATATACTGGCCAACGCTCACCTGTTTCTCAACTTTTAGGAGGCGCAAGATGTCTCAACAACGCTCTTCATGGTTGCTCGCCACCGTCGGAGTTTTGGTGCTGACCACCCTGACGGGGTGCGGTCCCTACAACAATCTGGTAGCCCTTCAAGAAGGGGTGGACAGCGCTTGGAGTCAAGTCGAGAACGTATACCAGCGACGTGCCGATCTGATCCCGAATCTTGTAAATACGGTCAAGGGAGCCGCCGACTTCGAACAGGACACGCTGACTCAAGTTGTCGAGGCTCGTGCCAAAGTCGGACAGGTCAGCATCCAAGGCGCTCCCGACGCGGCACAGCTTCAGCAGTTCCAAGCCGCCCAAGACCAGCTGTCTTCGGCGCTTTCGAGATTGCTGGTGGTTGTGGAACGGTACCCGGACATCAAGGCGACCCAATCATTTCGCGATCTTCAGGCACAGCTCGAAGGCACCGAGAATCGAATTGCAGTCGAGCGCCGACGCTACAACGAAGCCGCGCAGTCGTATAACACGACGCGAAGACAGTTCCCATCGCTCGTCTACGCAAAGGTCTTCGACTTTCAGGAAAAACCGTATTTCGAGTCCAAGCCCGGTGCCGAGGAGCCTCCGGTCGTCGAGTTTTAGGGTCGCTTCAATTGGCCATAGCCGACTACTTCACGAAGCAGGAGCTCGACGCGATTCGGGCGGCTACCCGAGCCGCAGAGGCTCGTACTGGTGGCGAGCTGGTCTGCGTGATCGTCGAGCGGTGTGACAGTTACGAGGCCTCGGTCTGGAAGGCGGCCACCCTCGGCGCTCTAGCCGGATCGGCATTTGGCTCCCTGGGGTACTCGCTACGTGCTGGCTGGGCGGAAGCGGCGACGCCGTGGATACTGATTCCACCTCTCATCGGTGCGGCAATGGGTCTACTGTCGGTCCTGCTCGTGCCCTGGCTGCAGCGCGTCTTGATACCTCCGAGAGTCATCGAGCGTCGTGTCGATCGACGAGCAGCCGTGGCTTTTCTCGACGAAGAGATCTTTTCGACGCGGGATCGTACCGGTGTGCTGATCTTTGTAGCGCTATTCGAGCATCAAATTCGCATTCTTCGTGATGAGGGCGTAGAAGACAAGATCCCGCCGTCCGGGTGGTCAAAGATTGCCGATGAGTTGGCAAGGGGCCTGCGCAGACGAGACCCCGGGGCGGCTATCGTGCGTGCCGTCGAGTCTGCCGGTGACCTCCTCGAGAAAGGCGGTGTACCACGACGCGGCGACGACCGAGACGAGCTGAGCAACGAGCCAAGGCTCTACGATGAATAGAGATTGGAGTCGGATTGCGGCAGCAGTTGCCGCGATGGTGGCCGGTTGGGTCTGTAGCTGGCCGGTCCACGGCCTGGAAGTACCCTATCTCTCTGAAAGGGTGGTCGATCTTGCCGAGCTTCTATCGGGACCGACCGAGCAGGATCTGAACTCGAGGCTCGAAGTTCTCGAAGACGACACCGGATCGCAGATCGCGGTCTTGACCATCCCGACACTCGAAGACGAGGCTCTAGAAGACTTCAGTCTTCGTGTGGCGGAGACTTGGAAATTGGGTCGCGGAGCGTTCGACGACGGCGCCCTGCTTCTGATCGTCCGTGAAGAGCGCAAGATGAGGCTCGAAGTGGGATACGGTCTCGAGCCCATCGTGCCTGATGCAATCGCAAACCGGATACTCGACACGGTCATTCGGCCACGCTTTCGTGAGGGAGACTTCGATGGCGGGGTGACAGCAGCCGTCGATACCCTTGCCGGCCTCATCCAGGGCGATGCAACCCTTCCGCCCCCGAGCGCCGCCCCATCTGCGCGCGACCGAGCGAGGGGGCCTGCCAACGCAGTCGGCTTCGTCGTTTTTCTCGCCGTAGTGGGAATGTTCTCGCTACAAGCCCTCGCTACCCGAGGATGTATGGCCTGGGGGCTCTACCTGTTTCTGATTCCGTTCTGGATCTTCTTCCCGCTGGCATTCTTTGGTCGACCGGGAGGCTATCTCCCGGCCGCTCTCTGGATCGTCGGATTCCCCCTGCTCTGGCTTTTGGTTCATCGGACTTCCACCGGAAAGGGCTGGTATGACAGCCACCGCGGAGGCGGTGGACCGACGATCTTCGGAGGTGGTGGCGGCTGGTCCTCCTCCGGAGGTGGGTTTGGTGGCGGCTTCAGCGGCGGCGGGGGTAGCTTCGGGGGGGGAGGCGCCTCCGGTAGCTGGTAGCGTCTGGCTCGATCCTCTCAGAAAAATCGCCCAGAATTGCCCTGTGCAGCCTCATACAGCCGAACAACCGCAAGAAACGATAGGATTCAGGAGCGAAAAGGCCTAGATCTCGTTGGCCTGATCGCCGAACGGACTGGATTCCCGGGGTGCACAGCGAGTCATGGTGTTGAGAATTCATCGGTTGTCCATCGTCGGATTTCTGATCGTCTTGATCAGCTCCGCCGCCGTGGGCGCAGGATTTGTCGAGGAAGTCGTGTCGTTTTCGACCCATGACGGGCTGACGTTGGAGGGTGTCCTAGCGTACCCGGCAGGAGAGGCCGGCCCCTTCCCAGGCATGCTTCTCATCGCCGGAAGCGGCCTCCAAGACGCCGACTTGTCGATTCACGAACCGACTCTGAAAATCACCCACGGATTGCAGAAGCATTTCCAGATCCTCAGCCGGCACTTCACCGCGAACGGATGGGCGGTCTTACGCTACAACAAGCGTGGCGCCAGTTTCGACCACATCGCCGATCGGCCCGAAATCCTCAGGGCATCCAGCCTCGATGACCTCGTCGAAGATGCTCGAAGCGCGCTTCGCGAGCTCTTGCGACACCCAAGGGTGGCCGCAAAACCCCTTGTCATCTACGGTCATTCCGAGGGCACCATGGTCGCGACTCGATTGGCGGTGGATCAAAGGCAACTCGATCTTCTGGTGTTGGCGGGGAGCGTGGCGGGGCCGTATTCGGGTCTGCTCGAGTATCAGCTTGTCGACCGTAACATCACATTCTTTCGTCAGGCCGCCGATCTCGACGGAGACGGCACTCTGACACGCGCCGAGTTGCGCGCCCTCGATCATCAGAACGGCATGGGCTCGATCTATGTTCGCAACTCGGCCGAGCTCCTTTTCGAGTTTGCCCGAACTGCCACAGGGGACATCTCGATTCGTGGTTTCAATCCGGCAACGGATGTCAATGCCGACGGACAATTGCAGATCGATGCGGAGATCGAGCCTGCTCTGCGTTCGGCGGCCAAACGATTCTTGGCATTGGGTCGATCCGGAATCCTGGGCGAGTACTTGCAAAGCCTGCTAAAAGCCAAACCGAACAGTTCTCTGATTGATGGCGTTAATTCACGGGTGCTGTTTGTCCACGGCGAGCTGGACGTACAGACGCCCCTGGACGAAGCGTTGGTCCTCATGGCCAGGATGGAATCGAGCCAGCGGCGAGACTACGACGCACTGTTCTTCCCTGATCTGGGCCACTCGCTGTCACCGCCCAACGACTACTACACCTCCGACGGTCGATTGTCGATTCTAGACAACCTGACCCTCAATGCGCCCCACCCCAGGATTCGCCAACGCCTGCTGGACCGCATCAACGCCATCCTGAAAACTCAATAAGTCGATCCTCCAACGCAGCGAAAAAGATCACAGCTGATCGATCGAGTGGCTGGCACACTCGATCGGATGAACTGTTCCCGACTCGATTGCCGCTCACTGCTGGCCCGACGCGAGTTTCACTGTCTGGTAGCGCTCGTCCTTTCGATCTCGCCTTTGTCGGCGCATATGCCCGAAAGCCAGTCGCTTCCTCGGCTGGCAGATCGCGCCATAGCTCCAGGACCCGATTCGAGCCCACCCTTCCTGCGCCGATACATCGACGAAAACTATGGCGGGAATGGCAAGCCGGGCTGGGTGCGCGCCGCGGACATGGATAAAGACGGTGACCTCGACATCGTTGCAGGTGGTGGTTACGCGCTGTTCATCTATGAGAACGACGGTGAAGAAGGGGGCTGGCTGCGGTACGGGAATCTGGATGCATCTACCGACATCGGGGCCAACGGCGCGGAGCTCTACGACGTCGATGACGACGGCAACATAGACGTGGTCTCGGCAAAATACCAAGACGACGTGGGTTGGTGGAGGAACCCCGGCCCGCCACTGAGTAATACACCCTGGGCCTTCTACTCGATCAGCAACGAGTCTCGATACATGCACGACATGATTCGCGTCGATATCGACGGTGACGGAATCGCAGAGGAGTTCATCGCCAATCTGAATCAGGGCTACTCGAACGCGCGGATTACGATCAAGTGGTTCCGACCAGGGCCGGATCCCCAACAACCGTGGGAGCAGCACACCATCGAGATGGATCGCCATGAGGGCGCCCCGCACGGGCACTCCGGGCTCGACCTCGCCTATATAGACGATGACAACAACAAAGATCTGGCATATTCCAACGGTTGGTACAAGGGTCCTGCCGACCCTATAGGCAACTGGGTCTGGTATGAGATCACCGACGAGTACGGAGTCTCCAACACTCTTGCACGCGATATGGATGAGGACGACGACCTCGATCTCCTGATGGGCGCTGGGCATCACGGTCGAGGTGTCTATTGGTTCGAGCAGCCAGAGATCCCGACCGCACAACCGTGGGTCAGACACGAGATCGATGCCACGATTCATCACCCTGAGTGTCTTCAGACCATAGACGATGGCAACGACGGTGACGTCGACATCATCACCTGCAATCTATTCTTCGGCGAAGCGCCTGGCGAGCCCGATTGGTCCGAGGAGGTTCACGACATCTTCATGTACGAAAACCTCCCCGGCGACGATAATTGGAGTACGGCTCTGATCAGTCCCAATTCATTTCCCAGCCATCAGCTGCAACTCGAAGATGTCAATCGAGACGGTCTGCCCGACATTCTGAGTGAGTCGGCAGGATACTCGGTGATCAGCTACTACGAAAACGCTTTTGAGCGGCTACGTCTCGATCTCGAGGTCGTTGACGATAGCTACCCCGGCAACGGCCGCCCCGGCTGGTCGGCGACCGGCCACATCGATGGCGACAATCAGCTGGATGTCATCGCAGGAGGAGGCGGTGCGATCCACTGGTATCGAGCTCCAGATTGGACGCGATTTCCAATCGAGACAAACTCTTCTGCAGGAGGCAATGGAGGATTGATCATGCGGATCGACGATGATCCCTACCCGGATGTCGTCGCCGCCCTGTTTGACAGTAGCCTGGTGTGGTGGAGAAATCCGGGCCCAGCAGCAGTCACCGGGACCTGGACTCGACACACCATTGACGGCTCGATCTCAGACTTCAATCACGATCTTGTGTTCGGAAATCTCGATGCCGACGCGGACCTGGAGATCGTCGCGCTCTACGTCGATGGGGGAGTCTTCTGGTATGACGTTCCCGTCGAGCCCCTCACCTCGCCCTGGCCCAGGACCCCCATAATCGACACGATTAGCGATCCCTTTGTCGGTCTTGCTGTCTGCGACCTGGATGGCGATGCCGACCTGGACCTCGTGGTTTCGAATCGCTGGTATGAGAACCCGGCAAATCCGTCCACGCCAAATTGGACGTCACGCCAGCTCTTCGCTCAGGACGTTCAGAACGTGACCTGCGCCAGGGTCAACGATGACACCAGGATGGACGTGGTCGCCGCCGAGGGATTCGTCTACCCAAACGGGCGAATTCTGTGGTCCGAATCTCCGCTCGACCCACAAAACGACTCTTGGACCGAACATGTGATTCTGGGCGATCTCGATGGTCCCGAGAACATCTGGGCGGGTGATCTAGATGGCGACGGCGATACCGATATCGTCAGCGGTGAGATGGGTACCTCCACGGGTTGGGACGACTCGGATAGCAATCTTTTTATTCTCTACGGGCGCACGACCCCGGATCTGAGTTGGGAGCGCCGAGATCAGGCTTGGAGCGTCGGGGTCAGCGCGCGACTCAACCCTGCAGACTTCGATGCCGACGCAGATCTCGACTTCGTGGCCGACGGCAACGCAGAGAATCACATCTACCTCTGGCGTCACCTGGGCGCCAACGCCTTCTTCGCTGACGGATTCGAGTCGGGGGATCCTAGCTCTTGGAGCGGCGTGATTCCCTAGGACTCAGCGCATACTGTTGAGACCCACGAAGGTACCCCCGTTGCGGCGGCAGAGGACCCTCATCAGCGTGGCAAACCGAACTCCCGTGGTGTCCGATACCCCCGCCACAGTAAAGATCACGGGGAATCCAATCGAGTGAATTCTGACCAGGCGCCCGCCGGTCTCGGCGTTCCTATTGATTCGGTCCACGGTACGAACCACCTCATCGATCGAGCGACCTGTGAACTCGTCTCCAAAGACATAGATACTCACCTTCTTGTCCGGCGAGGCAAATGTTCGAATTGCCCTGGTAATACCTTCGACGGGGCTGCTGTTGCTGAACACGCTCCAACTTCTCAGTCGATCGATGATGACCTTGCGACGGGCAGGAGTATCGGGAATCCATTTCCCGGAGTAGCGAGAAAACATGTACTGGCCCATGTCATTCATGACCTGCAGGCCCTTGACCTGCGGATAGGCATCCAAGACCTGCGTCATCTTCTGCAAAACCAGCGGCCAGGCATACGTAAACATGCTGCCCGAGGTATCGATCACAAAAATGATGTACTCGCTGTCTACCGGTATACCCCCAACAAGCTCCTGCTCGATCTCTCGCCTTCCGGTCTGTTGTTGCAGGCGAAGCATCTCGGCGGTGAGTTCTTGTTGCGCCGCCTCGAGACGTCCGGAGATGATTTCGCTGACGGCCGACTCCTGGGTCGAGGCCGCGAACTCGCCCTGAATCTCGAGAATGTCTCCCTTGAGTCGGGCGATCTTCTCCTCCTCTTCGGAGAGTTGCTCGATCTTTCCGACCAACTCTCGATTGAGAATCGTGGTCTCTCCCCGAATCTCGAACAGTTCCTCCTGCAGCTTGGCGATCAGGGCATCCAAGTCGATGCGCGCCATCTCGATCGCGCGCGGCTCGCCGATCTTGGTAAGCACCAGGAGCAGAACGATCGCCCCGAAGCCACAGCAAATGACGTCGAGGAAGGAGAGACTGAAACCGTCCTGACCTGCTCGCCTCTTCTTCATGGCCAGTCATCCGAAGGGCTCAAGAACGAACCTCGGGTCGCCAGAGCCAACCGCCAGAACGCGCTCGAAGCGTCCGGATCCCCCTCCATCGGGAAGAGAATCACGTTGATGGGAATACTCTTGGGCAGCTGCTCGAAGGCTCGATTGAACAGCTTGAGCCGTTGTTTCGCACTGATGGTGCTCGATTTGGGTGGGCTGCGTCCCATCGTAGGTAGCCCATCAGCCAAGAGAATGATGTTGTCGGGCTTTGGTTGGAGGGTAGCCACAGACTGAAATGCCCTGTAAAGATTCGTCCCCTTTTCAGGGGGAGTGATTCGGAGCCGCTCCACCGCCTCATCCAGCAGCCCCGGGCTGGCTGCCTTCAGCCATGTTCCCTTGGTCTCGGGAATCAAGGAATCGACGGTCTCGTTGAAGGTATAGATCTGAAACTGACCGTCTTCGGGCATCTGAGCCGTCAACCAGTCGACCGTAGCGACGGTCTGGCGCCATTTGCCAGCTTGAATCTTCTGTCGATCCGGGAGGTTTCGACGCCGGATCACGTTGACGACGGTCGAACCCAGCATGCTTGCCGAGCTATCGACAAGAACCAGGATCCGATTCCCACCGACCTTCAGTCCGGTCAAATACTGCCGAGTACCATCTCCTATGACCGAACGGATCTGATCCCCACCCGAATCACCCTCGGTCACCGCCGAGGCTGCCAGTCGTCGGTTACTCTCCTCGAGAGACTTCAGATCGGCCATCAGTTTGTTGAGATGCTCCTGCTGCGCCAGACTCAGGTTTTCGTGGGTCGCCAGCTCGACCTGAAGAGCTTCGATCTCTTCTATCAGTCGCCGCGCAAGTCCCTGTGCGATGACTGTCTTGCTGACCGTGTCACGGAACGAGTTGCGAAGCTCCACCAACCTTTCGTTGCCTTCGAGCACTTCGTAGTCGAGCCGGTCTGCTTCCGCCTGTAGATCCGAGGTCATTCGATCAGACCTCAGGCTTACCGAGGCATTGATCACCATGAAGAAGAGAACCACAGCCCCGAAGCCACAGGTCATCGCGTCTAGAAACGAAAGGCTGAAGACGCTGGCCTGACGTCTGGACGCTCGACTAGCCATCACTCTCCAAGACCACGATCAGGGGTATCTCGATGCCTGGGCTCCCCAACCGGATGAGATCTCCAGCCTCCGCTTCACCGGAGCCGCGGATGGGTCGCTCGTTCAAGAAGGTTCCGTAGGTACTGTGATCTTCGATCAGGACGCGGTTGTCTTGGCGCCGGATATGACAATGAGATCTCGAAATCCCGGCTGTATTCCCCGAAAGATTCAGGCCCGGTTGATCCCCGTCAAGCGCGATTCCCAACCAGAAGGGCTGTTCATCGATCGGATAGGCCATGCCCCCGTAGACCAAGTGAGTCGGTCGACGTTTTGGTTCCGCCTCGGCTCCGCCGATCGTCGACACCTGATCCCCATCCACTGACTCGAACCGGCCGCCAGGTTCATCGAGGCGGATCACAAACGGAAGCTCATCCTCGTCTGCTTCGATATCTGCGCGGTATGAAAGAGCCCCGGCAGCTGCCGCGCCCGTCGGGAGCTCGACGACCTCCGCACCTTCCGACTCCGCGAGCCTCGATTTAAGCCCCGGTATGGTCGCCGCCACAGCACTCAGCAGCACCTGCCCAGCGACGCCAGGACCTGTCAGCGCTCGGGCCAGGTCCGAGATCGTTCGAAGTTGATCCTCCACCGCCGACACGACCTGGCTCCTGACGATATGGATGGTGTACTCCTGGCCCCCGTATTCGAGGCTGGCCTCCGCCGTATCGTTGTCTTTCAGAGCCTCGAGCCAGTCGGGCAGGCTGTCATAAAGGGCCTGCTCGCTTGCCGCATTGTGCAGTGGATCGAATCGAGTACTACGAACGAACTGGTCGGCTATGAGCTTGGCCCAGGCGTCGTACAACGAGGACAGTCCAACAGCCCCGCTTTCCTCGACCCGACGACGGATCAGACCTGTGGAGCCGTCTATCTCTGTCCAAACGAACCGGTGGAGCAGAATCTCGAGATGAAGAGCTCGATCGCCATCCGAGTGACCGGCTGCTGCACAGAGAGCGCTATCGACCATGCCCGACACCGGCAGTCCTGCTGAACGGGCGATTCCGAGCATGAGTCCAAGCTGCCAGGTCAGAAAAGACCCGGGCACGGCCAACAGGACCCCTTCGACCGAATCGTCATCTCCGATACCCTGTATGGTCTGCTTCGAGAGCTCCTCTAGATGCCTGTGAACCAAGTCTGCCTGTGTGAGCTGATCGGGGAACGGTCGTGGTAGCGGATCCGTACCCAGTTTGTCCCAGAAGTCGTTCAGAGAGCGTCGAGGGTTGAGCCTCGATCGTGCCTGAGCGGCTTTTCCCACGAGAAGTGAGGTGCCTTCAAGATGGGCGTAGCCGGGACTCCGATCTACGATTACGCCCTGATCGTTCGCGATCACGATGCCGGAGTCGGTGAGCTCGATCGCCAGAGTAGACATATCGCTTCCTTGCTAGATGTGCTGATTCTAGGGCGGGCCCCGCCTTCAGGTCCTCGGTTCCCCAGCAATCTGGAGATGTCGAATGAGATTCCGGTCGAGGTAATTCTCGGTCTCGAGGACGAGCCGTTCTTGCTGAAGCTGAAGTTGATGCAACAAAAACATCAGAACGATGCTGATGAGAAGAGCAATAAAGGTCGAGTTGAACGCGACGCCCAGGCTCTGGGTTACGCCAGCGATGTCTCCTTCGACAGCTTTGTGGGCCTGACCCAGGGCCTCGCCAATTCCTCGCACGGTACCCAGGAACCCGATCGATGGGATGGCCCAAGCGATATAGCGGACCATCGAAAGCTCGGAATCGAGCCGTTCCGATTCGGCATTGATGATCGCGTGAGCGGTGCCCGAGACATCCTGAATGTTTCGCGTCGCACCGAACCGATCCAACGACGCAAGCACGGCTCGTGGGAGCAGATAGTGCTGCTCCGATTCGGGAAGCGACTGAATCTGTCGCGCATACTCGCGAGCATCCTCCGGCAGAATCTTCGTCCCGTCGGCAAGAAGCACCATCTCCTCCTGTAACTGCTTGTGCTCCTTGGCGGTCTGCACCCCCTTGTACCCCATGATCGCGATCGCCCAGAGCATCAGGACAAAACAGGCCTCCTGCTCAAAGTCTCGGATAATCACCCACACCGACCGCTCTTGAACATAGGTCGAATCCGCCTGCATCAGGGCTGCCTGCTCGGCAAGAATTACGTCGGCCCGAGGCCGAACGACTGCCACATAGAAAGCATGCACAAGGATCAGCGACACCACCAGTGACAGTGCTTGATAGACGAACTCGACCGGATAGTTCTTTTTCATCAGCGGATCGGCCCTAGATGTCTACGGGAAAAGAGACCGAGCTGCCCGCAGGCAGTTTCTCGGAGGGTACAAAGGCCTTGAGGCTCTCCGTGGGGCGATCTTCTCGAGTCTCCCCCTCTTCAGCCGCCTCTTTGGTGTCTTGGCCTGCGCCGTTCGACTGTTCCTGCGTAGCCGGTTTCTCGTCCGGCTCAGAAGTCGACTCGGTCTGTGCGACCGAAGGCGCGTCCAGCAACCACAGCATGCCGGTCAGGGCCGCCACCGAAAGTAAGACAATCACTATGCGTCTCATGTTTCTCTCCCAATCTATTCAGCAAAGCGTGCGATGCGAAAGCCGACATCGGGCCTTGCCTTGTTTCCGTAGTCCCGATAGCTCAGTCTGAGCTCGGTAATGGTCGAGTCCATCCAACTAGAACCTCTAATCACCCGATATTCCCCTTCCGCGGGCCCCATGGGATCGATCAAGGGTCCGCCGGTAGTGGGTGGCGGAATCGAATAAAAGTCGTGAATCCATTCAGCCACATTGCCACCCATATTCTTCAGACCGACGGCGTTGGCATTGAAACTGTCCACCGGCGAAGTGGTCGGATACCGGTCGTTGTAGGCGGGCAGGGTCTTCTGCAACATCCCGGCTGCTGAAAGATCACCGTAGTTCCCAGACTCGGCTGCCACGGGCAGCGATTCCCCCCAAGGGAACTTCAGAGGTCGCTCGCGGCCTGCAAATCTCGCCGCCCACGCCCATTCGGCCTCGGTAGGCAGTCGATAGCCCGTATTCAAGGGCCTCGCCAAGACGAATGTGCCTCCCTCTTGAACATAGGCTTTCGGCAGAGAATCTTGCTCACTCAGCCAGTTACAAAAATAGACCGCATCCTCCCAACTCACGGCGACTGCCGGATGATCGTCCCTTTCGAGAGTGGCGCTGCCAGCCCTGCCGGAGCGATGACTTTCTCGGAATTTCTTGAACTCTCGATTGGAGATCTCTCGCGCTCCGATATAGAAAGCCCGAGTCAGCTGTACATCCCTCAAGGTCTCATTGGCCCTGCGTCCGGGCTCCCGTCGAGATGCGCCCATCCGAAAGGTACCAGGCTCGATCAAGACCAAGTCCTGTCCGAGCGAATTGCGAAGTGTAGCCGGAGTGGCGGCCCTGCGAACTTCTTCGGGTGTTCTGAGTGTCACCTGGATCTGCTGAGGAAAACCGGGGCGAGGTGTAATGGTCTGTCGAAATGATTCAAAACCCTCTTTTTGAACCACGATCTCGTGAGGAACCGCTGTCAGACGTAGAGTCTGACTGGCTTTCCCTAGCGATTCGCCGTCGACAATGAGCTCCGCGTCCGCGGGTCTGCCGTCGATCTCGATCTCACCGTAACGAGGTACCAACTCGATGATGAGATCCCTGGTCTGTCCGGACACGATCTCGACGGTTTGGGTCGAATTTTCGAAACCCAATTTCGAGAGACTGACATCGTAGGACCTTCCCGGCTTGAGCTCGAGATCCAACGGCGTTTTTCCTGCATACTCCCCGTCGATCGAGACCGTTGCTTCCCCTGGCCGACTGCTTACAACCAGAACACCATCGCTGGGCTGCAACACGATCAGCGGCAGTGTTTTCGGCACATTCGCCTGTACGAGCAGCTGGCTCCGATAGGGCTTGTAGCCATCGAGCCTGACTTCGACCTGTCGATTACCTGCCGTTACCTCGCTGACGACCGGTGTCGTGCCTACCGGTTGGCCATCGATTTGAATCGTTGCTCCGGCGGGACGAGTGTTGAATTCGATAGCGGCCCAGTTGGGTGTCAACTCGACTGACAGATCGAGCATCGACCCTGCTCCCTCCATGTCGACGGTCGTCGAATACGCTATGTACATCGGATGAAGGATCTCGATGAGGTGCTCACCCGCCCTCAGAGGTATCGGCTCGATAGGGGTTGTCCCTATCACCTCTCCATCGATTCGCACTTCCGCATCACTCGCCGGCCGCGCCTCGATCCTCAACAGACCCGGCATCTTCTCGAGCCTGAAAGCATGACTCTGACTCGCCTCCCGATTGACGACAAGCCGCTCTTCGAGGGGCAGGTATCCCTCCTTTTCGAGATGAATCTGGTACTCACCGGGCCTGAGTAGGTGCCGACCCCCGAGCTCGATCTTCAGCCAAGTTCCTTCGATCTCCAGAATATCCGCAATCGGATCACTTCTGATCTCGACCGCCCGCGCCGTAAACAAAAACCAGGCTACAAACCCGAGGAGAAGCAAGCAACCAACAACCAACAGTCTTCCCAGAGTCGGTTTCCTTTTTCGACCCCTAGCTCTCTGGCTCGATGCCGGTTGGAACTCCACGGGTGTTATTCGCACGTCCGACTTTCCGCCAGCGATCTCGTCAGACGCAAGACGGGTCTGAATCTGAGGCGGATCGGTCTTGCGCTCTGTGGCCCGAGTCTCTACTGCGAGATGAAAAGAACTCTCGGTCTTCGAAATCGATATCTCGCTCTGTCCCAGCCGCAACACGTCTCCACTGTGCAGCCATTGCGAAGCGGACACAGGCATTCCATTGCAAATTACGGTGCCGTCTCCGTTTGTCGGCTGTATGAACAGTTCGTCCCGTTCGAGACCCACTACCGCAAGAGGCTCTTGGCCCGAGTACCCCGCAATGCGAATGTGACTCTCTTCTCCACCGAGCCGCAGAGGAAGCTGGTCTCCTCGATACTTCTCCTCCACACCCGCAACGGTGATGACAACCGAAAAGCTCAAATCTTCTCCTCGCATCTCACAACGACGGGATCGGTAGTTTGCTCTGGGCCGACTTTGAACACCCGTCTCACATCGCGATATCCATCGCGGCTACCCACAGCGGTGTAGGAACCGGGGCGCAGCTCGATCTGGCGCTGCTCGAACCTTCCGAGAGCGCCGACTCGGTAGATCACGACATCGGTGTTGTTGTCAGACACGAGTCGGATCCTGACCGGTGTCGAAGCGACCTGAATTGCCTGCTCCAGCTGGCTGATCTGCTGCTGGATCCTGGGCCCGTCAGGCTCGGCGCTTCTAGCTCGATCCAGAAGATCGATCGCCTCGTTTAGCACCTTCAGGGAAGACATTCGTTCGGGCCTGGCGAGGTGGAATTCGAGACGGTCGTTCAAATCGGCTCGTTGTCGCGCCAGCTCTTGGCCCTGCATCGCAAATCGGATCGCCGAGTCAATCTCGAGAACTGCACTGAACTCCGCTTCAGCCTCTCGCCAGCGTTCCGCATCGGCGAACTGCTTCGCCCTAGCGCCATGATGCTCGATCGCCGCCAGCCGCAGCTGTTGACGTGCTCTGGCCAGGCCGTCGATGGCCTCGCCGGAGTCGGGTCGGATGCTCAGCGCTGTCTGAAACGAAAGCTCCGCCGCCGTGAAATTCCTGGTCTCGAGGCTTCTCAGCCCATCCGACATCGCCCTGGAAAAATCTCGTGCAGACTCTTTCGGCTGGCGGCTGGCCGGCTTCGGAGGGCCAGACACCGATCGAGCCTCTTGTTGGCGGTCGCCTGGACTCGCCGAGCCGTTCTCGGGCTCGGGCAGAGCTGTCTCTTGAATCCGCGGCCCGGTGGTCGTGGCTCGATTCTCGACCTTGGGGTGTTGTGCCGATTCAGATTCCACCGAGTCTCGAACCGATCTCGAGCTCTCTGCCATTCCTTCGGCCGCCGCCGCCTGATTTGCTTCGTTGAGCATGGACTCATCGAGATCTTCGGACTCAGTTTCTCTGGACTCGCCAACGACAATCTGAGGATTCCTCTTCACCCAGCCGGGCAGATAGACGAACACACCCACCGCCGCGACTGCGAGAAACAGAAACACCAAGCCGGTAGCAATCTGGCTCGGGCTCCATCGCATACTGCGTCGGGCGTGCGAGGGATCCGCCGGTTTCGACTTGGCTGCGCTTCGAGGCTCCTGGGCTCGAGGAGGAGCACTGACCCGAATCGGGGCGGTGGTGCGACTTCGGGGAGCTGGAGTGGTTGTCATGATCGCGGCAGCGACACCCCTGAGTCGATCCCTGACTACGGCCATACTTTCAGGGCGATCAGACGCTCTTGCAGAGAGCATGCTCGCAGCCAGATCATCGAGCTCGCTCGGCACCGAGCGGATCGATGACAGCCTCGATGCGGTACGTCCGTATTGAACTTCAGCTGTCGCCGAGTCTGAGAACGGAGGGCTTCCGGTTATCAGTTCAAAAATCACTGTACCCAAGGCGTAGATGTCGTCTGACGCTGCTGGAGGCTCTCCAGCAGTCTGCTGGGGGCTTTGATTGATCCCAGAACCGCCACCGATCAGCTGCAGGTCATGATCTCCGGGATCGACGATGCCAGCGATGCCGAAATCACTGACATGCGGATGCCCCTTGTCGTCGAGAAGAATGTTGCCGCATTTCAGGTCACGATGAATGACACCGGAAGAGTGTGCATACTCCATCGCGTCGGAAATCTCGGCCACGACATTTACAACATCCACCACAGGGCCTCCACGTAGCTGGCCCAGATCGCCGCCTCCCAGGTACTCGGCCGTGTAGAAGGTAATCCCTGCCTCCGTCTCGTGAAGTTCATGGACTCGCACGATGCCCTCGTGAATCAGTTCCTTCGCCACCCGGAACTCCTGCCTCAAGAGCTCTGCCGCTTCGCCGTTCTTCTCGCCAGTTGCTTTCTTGGCAGCAACTTCCAAGTCGAACTCCAAGTCGTGAACCAGCCACACTTCTCCCATTCCTCCGGACGCGAATCGCCGGATTGGTTCGAATCGGACACCAAAATCGGGTGAGGTGCTCAAGTCAGGTATGGCCTCGAGGACACACCGGACTCACTGCAACGACGAGGTCTCGAGGGTCAGCTCCGGGTCGGCGTTGGGATCAGCAGGAATTCCGGTTTCCGAGGCGTAGATCTGTTGCAGCAGACCCCGCCATGTCGCGTATTGGTTTTCGAGGTTTCCGGTAAGACGAACTGTTTCGCCTTCGACCTCCACAACCAATGGAGCGACCTCTGCGTCGAACGAGACACCCAGCTCCCGGATCGCCTCGCGATGCATCTTGGCTTCTTTGCCGGTTGCGATGCCGCTTTGCAGTGCCGCTATGCCACCGATCAGCGCCGCGTCCCTGGCCACGGACTCCAAGCCACTGCCAGGCGCAGCTACCACTGCTCCAAAAATCGCCAAGGCGCCAATGATCTTTCTGGTTCGGGCCTTTTTGCGTATCGAGTTCAGGGCGACCTGTTCTTCGTAGGTGTAGGCTCGCCAGTCATCATAGGGAGTTTCCATCGAAGCGGAAAAGTTTGCGTAGTTCTCGTTGAGCGTATCTACAAACATGTAGTCTCGCTCGCGAATCTGAGAAATCCGAATCATCATCGGATCATCCGCAGCCGGTAGCTTGGCTACCGTATAGCGGCCCTTCCGATTGATCTGAAGGTAGTCGTCGTAAACGGTGGGAGCAAGATCTCCCGCAAATCGCAGCTCGGAAATCTTTCGCAGCTCGACAAGTTCGTCGTGTTTCAGCTCTCTCCTGGCCTGCAAAAGCTCGTTGGCGATCGCCCCGTATAGGGCCTCGAAGGGCTCACGCGTCTCCAACTCTTCTTTTCGAGGTGCGTAGGCGCGGATGTCCGCCTCTTGTTTGAACCGCTTCTCCATCCACTCTCGTCCCGACGAATCGACAGCGACAATAGCCACCACGAGATCTTTTCCGTTCGACTTGATGATTCTGCCACTGACGATCAGGTCGACCGATGCCGTGCCCTTGGGCACGACGCGAACAGCACCCCACTGGCCTGTGGATTCCAGGGTTTCCTTCAAGCGCATCGGGATATATCGCGCTTCGGACTTTCGAATCTCCGGGAAGACCTCGACTTGGTACTTCTTCTCGGTTGTGGGTTCCTCCGGAAGTCCAGGCTCGAAGAGCTCGATGCCGACGTCGAGGAGGCTGTCCTCGGGAATCTCCTCGCGAGCCTGGATAGCCTTGCTGCTCGTTGTTGCTCCCAGGGCCACACCAGGCATGCTGGTCAAGAGAAGTGTCATCGTCAAGAATGAGCAACAAAGCTGAAGCTGTTTCATCTCGTGTCCCCTACCGTTTCGTCTCGATCAGCTTTTCTTCTTACCGGACTTGTACTCCCGATACTCTTCCCATAGTTTCTCACGAAGCTCCGGATCGTCTTCAGCCATGGCTGCCTCCCGAAGCTGTCGCGCGATGATGTCGTCGTCACTACCGTCACCGACATCGGATGGTACTCGGCCACCGCCTCCGCCGCCAGCCGAACCGCCTCCCTCTTCCCCCTCCTGCTCGGCTACCTCTGATTCTTCGGCACCACCCAGATCTCCTCCTTCAGCTTCGGCGATCTCGGAATCGGCATACTCACCACCACCAGAATAGCCACCACTCTCCGCCCCATAGGCTGCTTCCTCGGCGGCGGCTGCCTGCGCCTCTTCGCGGCGCTCCTTCTCCAGGATCTCCTGCTCCTTCAAAAGCTCCCCATCGAATTCTGCAAGCGATCGAGCCAGCTCTTCGTCCAGAGCCGCGGTTCGCTCACCCGCGGTTTGTACGCCCTGGTGAACCGGTCCTTACGAAGCTTCGGGTCTTGCATCCTCCGGCACGGGCAGACTGCTTGGCCACCAGATCCTGCCCTTGGTGACCGAAGGCGGCTGGTATCAGCCCAACGGGCTGATGCTACTTGCGCCCGCCGCCTTCATTATAATCGGCCTGCTCATCTGGGCTGTGCGCAGCTGGAAGACCGAGCAAGTCGAAAAACCACAGTATCAGATTCGCCAAGTTCACCGGACCGAGGTGCTTTGATGGAAGGCTATGTGAGTCTGTTCATCAAGGCCGTGTTCGTCGAGAACATGGCACTGTCGTTCTTTCTGGGTATGTGCACCTTTTTGGCGATCTCCAAGAAGATTGAGACCGCCCTCGGACTCGGGGCATCGGTGATCGTCATTCAGACCATCACTGTGCCCGCTAACAACCTGATATTCAACCATGTTCTTCGCGAAGGCGCGTTGTCCTGGGCGGGTCTGCCGGACGTAGACCTCAGTTTTCTCGGTTTTATCACCTACATTGGTG
>CAJHZD010000108.1_pt1 | contig 20514 bp, 13 predicted proteins | sample 9198941 | NCBI WGS metagenome assembly CAJHZD01 (sample SAMEA7708371, study PRJEB35096) | sediment metagenome | biome: marine neritic benthic zone biome [ENVO:01000025]; feature: sediment [ENVO:00002007]; material: shallow marine sediment [ENVO:03000034] sea grass bed [ENVO_01000059] ...
GACACACCGCCGTATTCGTCCACCACGAGCAGGAGATGGGCCCGGTGATCGAGCATCTCATCGGTTACCTGAACAAGTGAAGCGGTCTCGATCACGGCTCGAATTTTCCGGTTGAGATCGCGCACGGGCACCTGCCCACCCTCCTTGAGGTGGGTCAAAAGAATATCGGTCTTGAGAACAAAACCCTTCACGTCATCCCGGTTCTCACCATAGATCGGAATGCGTGAGAAGGGGATCTCGGGATGCTGTTCGAGTACCTGCTCCAGGGTCAAGTCCTGCTGCAGGCTGAATACGACGGTCCGAGGGGTCATGATGTCCTCGGCGGTCAGCTGGGGAAACCGAAAGAGATTTCGCAGGACGCGAGACTCGTCTGGGTCGAGCTGCCCTGTCCTCTCGCCCACATCGGCTAGAGCGATGAATTCTTCTCGCCGGACGTTGTGGACCTTTTGGCCTCTGGTTATCAATGAAGTCAGCTTTTCCGAGATCCAGATAAACGGAAACAGGGCGACGTTGAGTGTCCTGACAAACAGGGCGGTCGGAACCGCCAAGGGCCGCCAGTAGACAGCACCCAGGGTCTTGGGAACGATCTCGGAGAGGAAGAGGATCAGAACCGTCAGTACCGCCATCGCGATGCCCACATACTGATCGCCGAAATAGGCCGCAGCCTCCGCGCCCGCTCCGCCCGCTCCCACCGTGTGGGCAATCGTGTTGAGCGTCAGGATACCCGCCAGAGATTTGTCGACATCGGTCTTGACCTTTTCAAGAAGCAGCGCCGACCTCTTACCCTCTCGATTCAGATGGGCGATATAGGAGGGCGAGACGCTGAGCAAGACCGCTTCGGCGACAGAGCATAGAAACGAGAAGATCAGCGCAAGCCCGGCATACACCAGCATCTTGATCAGGTGCTCGGGATCACCCGGTTCGACGCTGCTACCTGATGATGCGACCGCAGCCCAGGTTGCTGCCGCAAACACAGCTAGAGCCATAAAACCGACAATGCCTATGCGCTGTACCATTTCGTCTTCCTGGTGAGACCGTCGAATGGGATCTTAGTACAACCCAAAAGCCGATCCACCGAGCCCGAGGCGCGGTGGATCGAAAAAAGGCCATCCTTGACCGGATCAAGTGCTGGACCGCTCTACGGTAGCTTTCTGAGGTAGATGTCGCCGTTTATGGTCTTGAACCGGAGCTCGGGGCCGCCGGAACCGATCGATCCCAGCACCTCGAACAATCGACTCTGGCCCGCGGGGAGCAGGCTTTTGCCGACGGGTTTCAGGACGCGGTACCATGGCTTCGTCCTTGCCGACCGAGCCGCAGACGCAAGTGGTCTCGACTTCGAGTGTTTCACCACCCACCAACCGAGGGAATCTCTCCGACGAGAAACAACTATCAAAAGGACTTCCGATGAAACCGACCCCATGGATGATCGTTGTTGCGACGACTCTCAGCCTGCTCTCCAGCCCACCTCTCGCCGCCGATTCGAGCAGAACCCTCGTCGGCGAGTACATATCGAGCTTCGAAACCGGGATGCAACCCCTCAAGGCGGTATTTACTCCGACCGGAACCGAGGAGTGGGACGTCGTCTTCTACTTCAAGTTCCACGGCAAGAAGCACTCCTACGAGGGAACCGCCGAGGGTAGTCTCGACGGGGGCGAGCTCAGCGGTGTTGTTACCAACGAGAGCGGTCGACGAACATTCACCTTTCAGGGGAAGTTCTACGACGGCGAATTTCGCGGCACCCACGCAGAGATCAAAAGAACCGGAGAGCGTCGTACCGGATCGCTGACCCTGGCTGAGTCCAGCTAACCCTCGGCGTCTCGACGGCAGCCGCAGGAAGCGACTAGAATTCGTCCGGGCAGATGATGAGAGACCCGGTTACGGTCCTGATAGTGGCGGTCCTGGTATCCCTATCAGGGCTTTTCGGTTCGTGCGCGGAATCTCCCGAGCCTCCAAGGAATCTGGTTCTCATTACAGTGGATACTCTGCGCCCCGATCGTCTGGGATTCTCCGGATCCGAGCGCAGCACCAGCCCTGCTATCGACCGGCTCGCATCGGAAGGCGTCCGATTCCAAACGGCCTACAGCCAAGCCGGTTGGACGTTACCCTCGCTGGCCACGATTCTCACCGGTCAGTACCCGACTCGTCACGGTGCGATCGAAGTGGACCATTCGATCGACGCCGATCTGTCGACCCTGGCGAGCCTTCTCAAGACTGCCGGTTACCAAACCAGCGCTTTTGTCAGCCACGTGATGCTGAGCCCGAAACACGGATTCTCCGATGGTTTCGACATCTATGACGCTTCGGTGCTCGATGTCGGCCACCCTCACAAAGTATCGACAGCTGCGATCCTTACGGACAAAGTTCTGGACACACTGCCAACCCCGGACTCACCCTTCTTTGTCTGGATCCACTATTTCGATCCACACTTCGACTACATGCCTCACGAGACGTGGAGCGACTGGGGCTCCACCGAGATAGACCTCTACGATGGCGAGATCGCCTTCACAGATCAACAGATCGGCCGCCTGCTGGATGGGCTTACCGAAGCCGGACTTATGAAAAACACCCTAACCATATTCACCGGAGACCATGGCGAGGCGTTTGGTGAGCGTGGAACGCGTCATCACTTCTCGATGTATGAAGAGGTGATTCGAGTGCCTCTGATCATTCATGGTCCTTCCATCGGATCCGGGGACATCAATTCTGCCGCTCAGCAAGTCGACTTGATGCCTACGATATTGGCGGCGCTCGATCTGGAGCCTTCCGCAGATCTTCCGGGCCGCGACCTGCTATCAGACGATGAGCGTTCGCAAGACATCTTCATCGAACGCCACCGTCCGCAACCGTTTGTTCAGCAGGCTGTGATCCGGGGCGCCGACAAGCTGATGAGAATCGATGTCGCTGCCGAGATTCGGGATACGCCCGAAAGACTCGAGAGTGCGTTCAAGAGGACCAAGGTTCAACCTGGAATCTACCTCTTCGACCTGGAAGATGATCCAGATGAGCTGAACAACCTCTACACTCCCGATGACCCCAAGGCGATCGAGTTGTTGGCGATCCTGAGCAAGCACTTCGAGGACTCCGCTGATAGCGCAGGTGACATCGCGATCGACGACGAGACCAGAGAGCAACTCGAGGCTTTGGGCTATCTAAACTAGACGACGACCGGTTCGAGCTCATCATGCCCATAAGAACGATTTTGTGGAGTCTTGGCCTTGCGATGCTGCTTGGTTGTAGCCCCCCAACACCCGACAACGTGGTTCTGATCGTGGTCGACACTTTGCGGGCCGATCACCTCGGCTTCTACGGCTACGATCGCCCGACCTCTCCGAGGCTCGATGATTGGGCTCGCCGTGGCGTCGTCTTCGATAACGCCCTGGCGACCTCTCCATGGACTCTTCCGACCTTCGGATCGATCCTGACAGGGCTCATACCCTCTGAACACGGAGCTGGAGAGCGGACCAGAGAATCGGGAAAGCGCTGGAAGAGAGCTCCGCTGCGAGAGTCCGTATTTACACTGCCGGAAGCTCTTTCGAGCCAGGGTTGGCAGACCGCAGCCGTCGTCAGTAATCCGTTTCTTAGAGAGCACTTCGGACTCTCGCGTGGATTCGATCGCTACGACTACAACCACCGGTCCCGAAAGGCCGATGAAGTGATCGACACGGCCCTCCAGATGATTGAGCAGCTCCAGGGTGAGCCCTTCTTTCTAATGCTTCACCTGATCGACCCACACCTTCCCTACAACGCCCCAAAACCTTTTCGCGGCATGTTCTCCGCGGGAACTCCTAGTAACCAGTTCGGTATGTCGCGCAAGGAGATCGTTTCGGTTCTGGACGAGCTCTCGACCGATGACCGACAGCGGCTTATTGATCGCTATGACGAAGAGATCGCTTTCGTCGATCACGAAATCGGCCGCTTTCTAGAACAGCTCGATCAACTCGGAATCTTCGACCAGTCACTAGTCGTGCTGACCTCAGATCATGGCGAGGAATTATTCGATCATGGCGACTTCGAACATGGTCACTCGATGCATCAGGAGCTCCTGAGGGTCCCCCTGGTCATGTGGCAAGCGAGCCTCGAGCCTCGGCGTGAGCCTGCCCCGTTCTCCCTGGTCGATTTGGCGCAAACAATCTACACCGCGACTCAGAGAGCGACGAACCCCTCGCTGTCTGGGAGTCCACAGTGGGAATCGATTCGGACTGTGGACCTTGCGGTGGGAAAGCCGATCGTGGCCGAGAATACCCTTTGGTCATCCGAGCAAAAGGTCCTGGTTCGCTGGCCCTACAAGTTGATTCTGCACGAAAAAACCGGCCGACGACAGCTCTACGATCTGGCGAAGGATCCGCATGAGCAAGATGATCTTGCGGCATCAAGAACCGAGACCGCCGATCTTCTGGAGCGGGCCCTCGAGGACAGACTGTCCTCGACCGACAGCCAGCCGAGTCGAGAGTCCATAATCATTTCCGATGAGACCGAGCAAGAGCTTCGCAGCCTCGGCTACCTCGACTAGTAGGTCTCCGGACGAATGTGAAAGAGAAACGTCTTTTCCTCGAGATTGGCGTGCTGATCCTGGTCTTGGCGACCTGGCTCGGCTCGGTGCTCTATCTCTCGTCTCAGCGTTGGCTTCTCGAAATCGCGACCGAACCCCAAATCGATCTGATCTCGGATCAGGTCTTGATCGTACCCGGCAAACATCGCAGCCGTTCGGTCCTACGTCTGACCGTTCTCGAGGTCGATCCGGAGGTCGACCGGCTACTGGTGCTAAAGGTCGCAGCGGGTCCAGGTTTCGTATTTCAGCTGGTGGACCGCGATTCACAGCAGCCGGTCCGAACGGCGCGATTTCCACCTCGGCTCGAGCCGAGGAGATACGCAGTTCCGCTCGCCACCAGTGATCTTCCCAAGCGTCTTCGGGTCGACCTCCGGAGTCAATCCAGAGAGGATCTGGCCGTCGATGGCGCCGTGTTGATGAATCTTCCACCCGGCCATAGGTGGTGGGCTCGACTCGGATGGTGGAGCGGGCCGGTCTTGCTCTTCCTCTTTTTGGTCCGGCATCGAGAGAGCTTCATGACCTACTTTCGAGACCGGGAACCCAGAACGGAGTCGACGATCGGCTGGGATTTTCTGGCGGCAACAGTCGTTTTCACGTTTTGTTTCCTGGTCTTTCGCGCTGCGCCGGTTCAGCAGTTGATCGATTCGAAGTTCACCACTGCCGTCAGTCACTATCTGATGACTGAGGGTACTTTCTCTCTGCCACCCGAGTTTGCGCCCACCGCGAGACGCGAGGGCACCTATATCCTGCAATCGGTAGGAGGCAAGACCTATCACTTCTTTTCAGACGCACCCTCGATACTCAATATCCCGTTCGTGGCCGCTTTCGAGCGGTTCGGAGTTGCCTCTGTGGGGGCCGATGGCCGCTTTGTTCGGGAGAACGAGCGGCGTATCCTGGTTTTCGTCGCCGCCTTTCTGGCTGCAGCGCTCTGCGCTGTGCTGTTTCTGATCGCCCGTCTCTGGATTCCGCCTTCGTGGTCGCTGGGGCTGGTTCTGGCATTTGCATTCGGGACCCAGATCTTCAGCGTTCTTTCGCGAGCGTACTGGTCCCACTCATGGGCGGTTTTACTCCTGGCTGTGGCCATCCTCTTGCTGGCGACACCCCGGCTCGAGAGTCGCCCCTGGGCTTACGTCGTGATCGCATCATTGCTTTGCTGGGCCTACTTCTGTCGCCCGCCTCTCAGCTTGTCGATCATCGCAGTGACCGCTTTTGTATTCGCAAGGCGCCGGAGGTATTTACCTCACTTGGTGGTTACCGGTCTGATCTGGGCTTCGATCTTTGTCGGCTACTCGATTACGAACTTCGACTCGATACTGCCGCCCTACTTCCTGTCGAGCCATTTACGCTCAGGTCGTCTGGCGGGAGGAATACTGCTGACCGGCTACCCATCGGCCATGTTTGGGACGCTATTCAGCCCCGGCCGCGGCCTGTTTCTTTACGTGCCGCTGTCCATGCTGATTCTCGTAGTCGCGGTTCGGCGGTGGAGATGGATTCCTGAAAAGGACCTGGCTGTCACCGCGTTGGCCGTCTGCATTGCTCACTGGCAACTGATCAGTCTGTTTCGCAATTGGTGGGGTGGACAGTGCTTCGGTCCGAGATTGATGTCGGATATATTGCCTTGGCTCTTCATGCTCGGAGCCCTTTGTGTAGCGGCTCTTCTGGCCGCTCGAGAGTCAAGCGATTTTCACTGGACCGCGTTCAAGGTCGCTTGCCTCGGGCTGATCCTGGCCGCCTCGATCTTCGTCAATACACGGGGTGCAGTTGCAAGAGCGACCGCCGACGGGGCTGGAATCTGGAATTGGCGCTATCCACAGTTCATGGCCGGCCTCATTCCCCGACCCGATGCTTCGAGAGACGACTGACCTTGTCGTAGACAACGGACGATCCACTCCTTTGGCCTCCAAGAACTTCATGCTCGTCTCGATAGAAGCCCCTATAATCCATCCCCGAGCCATATCGCTCGGCCAAGTCTTCTCATGAGCAAAACCACCGTTGACGAACGCACGATCGCCGACTTTGGCACCCAGTGGCAGAGGTTCCAACTCGACCACGACTACTACGGTTCGAAGGAGTGCCTGAGCGACATCTTGGGTCCACTCGTTTCGATCGACGAGGTTCGGGGCAAGAGCGCCGGAGATATTGGCAGCGGTACCGGCCGCATCGTGGCGATGCTACTGGAGTCGGGAGCGACCGATGTCGTGGCAGTGGAGCCGTCGGAAGCGTTCGAAGTCTTGAAACGCAGGTTCGAGGCCGAGCCCGATCGAGTCAAGCTTGTCAGGGGTCGGGGCGAAGAAATCGCCAAAAGCAGAGATCTCGACCTGGTCACTTCCATCGGAGTACTGCATCACATCGTCGATCCGAATCCGGTGGTCCGAGCTGCACACAAGTCTCTAAAGCCTGGCGGCAGGATGATCGTCTGGGTGTATGCCAACGAAGGAAACCGGCTCTACCTGGCCATCTTTGGTCCACTTCGAAAGATCACCCAACAACTGCCAGACTCTGTTCTCTACAGGCTGTCTTCTGTTCTCAACGTCGGGGTCGACCTCTATTTGTCTCTTTGTCGGTGGCTGCCACTACCGATGAGGCGGTACTTTCTCGACCACCTGGGCAGGCTCACCCGGGATCAGCGACGACTTACTGTGTACGATCAGCTCAACCCGGCTCACGCCAAGTACTACACGAAGGAAGAAGCTCGGGATCTTCTGGCCGAGAATGGCTTCACCGACGTCGAGATCTACTATCGACACGGTTATAGCTGGACCGTGACCGGCACGGTGCCCGGCACCGACTAACTAAGGCGCCGAGCTGCTCCAGGCTGAGACGTTGCCAGACTCGAATCCGTCCGCAAACAGATCAGTCAGGGTAGAGAATCCCCGTTCCACCCGAGTCACGTTACCCTGCACATCTTCAACCGAGACCTGGATATGGGCCGACCCGTTTGGTGACATCGGTCCACCGAAATCGAGCTCGTAGACTCCGTCGCCGATCGGGCTCGCCAGGTCTGCGAGCTGCGCTCCGGCAGCGCGACCTGCGACTGGAAAGTCGGCTACGACCGACAGGGTGCTCAAATTGATTCCTGTATAGGCATCACTGAGCCCAAACCGGAGAAGATCCACCGAATCTTCGTTCGAACCGGGTCGGGGATAACTCACCGTAACCGTGGGCCGATGGTCATCGAGCATCCAGCCATAGTCGGCCGACGACCCCTGCCCGGTCTCGATCGGACACCCGAGGTCGATCCAGCGCACAAACATCAGCCTCTCATCGGCCGTCAGCGGCTGCACCGGTCCACCCGGTGGGGGCATCGGATCTCCGGTGTAGTCGAGATCGGCCTCGTTCGGATCGGCTCCTGCAGGCAGCGTCGCCTGCTGGCCGGGAACAGATTCGGTCGGGTGATCCGCGTTGGTCCAGCCGTCGAGACGCTGACCAAAAAGCTTCCAGACCAGGAGACTGCGCCGACTTTGAAACATTCGGATATAGCGACTGGCGTTCGTCTGGCGCCAGGTGCCGTTATTGATCACCGGCGCATAGCCCCAATCGGCATCCGGATCGGCCGCGAGCCTGCGGTAGTCGCCCGGAAGACCCCCGACCATGCTCGTGTCCGACAGATCGAGTTTGCCTGGCGCGCTATCGCCACCGCTGTGGCAGGAGACACAACTGCGCTGGAGGATGGGTCGGATGTCACGCAAAAACTCGACGTTGGCCAGAGGCTGGTTGTTGACGGCGAGATCGACCTGGCCACTCTGATTCTTGGTCAAGAGGGGTGTCTGTTTTGAAAGATCGTAAATCTGATAACCGGGCAACGCGGCTTCGGTGGTCGAAAAGTCGAGCGGCTCCTGACTGTGGGCATGGCAACCACCACAGTCGGCACGCATCTCGCCGGGTCGTACCTGGTGCCAAGTCTGAGACATGTTGAGCGCCATTCCGTTGCGATCGATGGTCTGAAAGGTAAACGGCGTGTCGGCCGGCACCTTGGCCAAGAAGCTCGTATCGGGATCACCTTCGTCATCGAGGATGGGGGCTCCCTGGCCATCGAACTTGCGCAGTGGAATCTCTCCCAAGATTCTCAATCTCTCATCCGCGTGACTGGCGAAGTGTCGACCGATGTTGGGGCCATAGCTTCGGTGGGTATTGGCTTCCATCGCCAGAATCCGCACTGCCCAAATCTCCGAGTCGGCGTACAGCCCCACATCGGCACCCTGAGTAGACCAGTTGTCGCTCTGACCATTCTCGCCAGTATTGAACGCATCCAGCCCATCGAAAGTGTTCGACCACGAGGTCACTCGACCGGGGAAGCTCTCTCGTTTGTAGAAGCTGCTTGTGCCGACGAGGCCGTACGGAGTACCGGCTGGCAGCTCGGCGTGAACCGACCCATCGTTGGGAAGCCAGGGTATCTCGTCGGGTTCGGCGACTCCATGTACTGCGGCATAGGGAACCAGGGCCCGAGGCCAAGCCTCGTTGTAGGCGGGATCGTTCTTGATCAGAACAAGCTCTGTCGGGCTATTGACGATGTCGCCCTCTGGAATCACATAGAGACCGCTGTCGTAGTAAGGAATCGGGGTTGGCCGGTTGAGATCATTGGCTGGCCCCGGTGTCCAAGCGACCAAGAGATGATTAGCAGGCGCCGCCGACGGGTGTGTGAACTTCCCGACCCGTACCCCACCCTGCCCCTCGGGGGCCGCGTTGTCGTTGCCATGCGTAAAGGGTGTGATCGAGTACAGTCCCCAAGGTGTAAAGGGCATCGTAAACGGATAGGAAAACCCTCCACCGACCGTCTGATCGATCGGCGGGTTCTCCCCCGGGAAAGCGCTGTAGAAGGCTGGAGTACCGGGTGGGGGCTCGATCGGATACCTGTATAGAGCGCCAAATCCATTGTTATTGAGGTTGTAGTAGTCGACAAGAACAAAGTCGGTATTCGACAGCTGCGTCATGAAATGAAATGCCTGAGCATCCCGGAAGGCGCTTACCATCGGCGCCCAATGGCGACCATCGGGATAGATGGACCAGATTCCCCAAAGCCGCCGATCCCGTAGGCCCTGATCTTCGTGCGTACTGAACGCGAGCCTCCCATCGCGAAGAATCGTCGGATGCAATGCGCTCGAAACTGTCATCGGCGCGATCGGCGTCACGTTGTCGCCATCTTCGTCCATCACAAACAGTTGAAGCGTCGGATTGGTATACCCCTTCTGCGGTATGAATCCATTGCGATTGCTGGTAAATGCCAGCCGCCCGCCCGGCACCGGGCACGGTCCGAGATTCAAGATGCCATAGCCAAGGCGGTTGAACTCGGAGGGCGGGTTGAGAGGGTTGGTCTCGTCCCAGTTACCGGCGCCGGTGTTGGGGGTGAACTCGCCAAAGGTGAGCTGCTCGATCACACGGGACTGGACGTGGATACGAAAGATATCGGCGCCATAGTAGGGAAGATCGCCACGCTGATAGTTGAGCGACTCTTGCCTCAGATCGTAAAAATAGGAGTAGTAGACCCACTTGCCGTCGAACGAGACAAAGGGGTCGGTGACACCACCGATACCGCCGTCAACCAGTATCTCCTCACTGCCGTCTGGGTGGAGCAGCATCAGATCCGCTCCGGGATCCATTCGGGCCGGATGAAAAACCTCCGGCCAGATGGTGTTGGTGTTGTCGCCGAACCTGACTTGGCGAACATAGACAATGTCGTAGCTCGGGATCTGGGCGAGACACAGAGTCGCGCCAGCACTCACAACCGCTAGAACGAGAAGACAACTCTTCCGAAAGGCTCGCATTTCCATGCTCCAAGACGTCGAGATTTGGACCATCGAGTCTCGCCGGTTCCGGTCGCAAGGGCTGTGGAAGAGTTCACAGACCGTGAGGACGGGTCGCGGATCGGTGCCTCGGATGCAAGATTGCCTGCGCGGACTCACCAATCGTCAGCATCACTGAAGCGGCCGTCGAGACGGTTCTTGGAGAGCCGCCGATTTACTACTGCAAAGGCCCGAGTGCCTAGTCACCCGTTTGGATATATCCCAGGGCCTCGAGCTTTCGCAGCGCCTCGGGATCGATATCGCCCTCGATATCCTGAAGCTCGATCTCCATCGCTTTCGATCGGGCCAACCAAGACATCAAACGTTTGGCCTCTTCGGGATAGCGCTCGATTACATTCACCAGCTCGGCTGGGTCCTCTTCGAGGTGGTAGAGCTCGCTATTGCCAGGCTGCTCTCGATGGTAGATCAGCTTCCAGCCCTCATCGATCACACTAAAGAGAAGATCTTTCTGAATTTCGGGCAATCGTTCGGGCGTCCAACTATCGATCGAGTTCAGAGCTTCTGAATAGGCCACTCGAGGCTCTTCTGTGATCCCATCGACGAGAGGCAGCAGACTCGACCCTTCGAAGGTAATCGCCGATTCGATATCCAGAAGATCGAGCACCGTCGGAACGATATCGACCGTTCTCACCACAGACGACACATTCAGGCCCCGCGCCCGTCCCGGAACTCTCATCACCAGCGGTGTACGAATCTGTTCCTGATAGATCAACCGATGCTCGAACCAGTCGTGGTCGCCGAGACCCTGGCCATGATCGGCCACCACGACGATAATCGTGTCGTCGTACTGACCGCTGGCCTCCAGCCAATCGAAGATCCGTCCCATCTGGGCATCCATGAAATAGATCTCGGCATCGTAGATTCTTCGTCGAGAACCGGGTTCGCCTCGCTCAACCTCGAACTTTTCCGTGATCTCCTCGGGTGGCACCAGCGTCTGGTCGTGTGGGTCGAAGTAGTGTAGCCATAGAAAGAAGGTCTGTTCGGAGCTCTCGAGCCATTCCAGCGCCGCGTCGGTGGTCGCGTCCGCCCGACGTTGTGCCTTACTCTGCCGGGCCCTACGCCAACGACTGCCTTGCGAGATCCTGGTCCGATGCTCCCGTCGAGTCACGGACTCTTCGAGTCCCGAATCGAATGTGTCGAAGCCCCAGTGCAGACCGAACCCTTCCGAGGCCGGATAGGCGCTGACAAAGGCCCCCGTACGCCAGCCCCGCTGGCGCAGGATCGTCGCAAGGGTCGGGTATTCCTCGCCGAGGTAATGACCGGCTGGGCCCCAGAAAGTCCTTACTTTGTGCTGGTAGGGGTTGAGGCCGGTGAGAATCGATGCATGGGAGATCGGAGTCAGCGCCGCTGTTGCAATCGCCCTATCGAACTGAATCCCATCCATCGCCAGCCGATCGAGCCGCGGGCTCGTGCCGCCACCATAGCCATAGCAGCCCAATCGGTCGGCCCGTGTCGTGTCGAGGGAAATCAGTATGACGTTCGGTTGTTCGATTCCGATCGAGTCGTCGGAGCCGATACAGCTAACAGACAGGAGGATCGGCAGACCCATTGTGCCTGACCAGCGCTTCGCCAAAGATCCGATGCTATTCATCGAGCTCAGCCACATATTCGTCCAGCTCGGCCAGTGTCAGCCAGGGCGTCTTGTGGATCCCATGATCGAAAAAGAAACGGGCTCGCTTATCGGAGACCGAGTCGCCGAGCTGCCTGAGATACCGGGACTGGTCGAGGGGTCTCAGGATGCGTGAGAAATTGGTCGTAAACACCCATTCCCTCAGCAGTGGATTCGATGAAGCCACCAAGCCCTCGATCTGAGCAGCGCGTTCAGGGCCGAGGCGATCGCGATTCGTCAGCACGAAGAGCGCGTAGACCCCCTTCTCGTCATCCCCACCGGACAGCCGTTCAACAAGCTCGGACTCTGGGACGTGACCGACGATCGCCAGGAGAATCTGAACCAGAAGAATACCCAACGCCACACCGTTCCATCGCCATACCGAGCTCCTTCTCTCGGAGTCACCGCCTCGATATTGATTCTCGTTTCTCATTCGCACGCTCACCAGATGATGCTCAGGTAGGCCACGAGCTCACGCCAGTTGACAGCCCAGAGAGTCAAGATGCCGCTGAGCCAAAAAGGGCCCCGAGCTTGGCCAGGCTTCTGCCTCGCCAGGGGTAACCCGCCCCCGAGAAGAATCCGGCCGCACAAACGATGAGTAGAGGCTCGATAGCGATTCTGTACCGTGTCGAGGCGTTGAGCATGGCGCCAGCCAGAACGAAGAAGAGCAAGATACTGATCAGAAACCAACGCGTCGACGGGTCTGCCACCGACAGAAACAGTCCGGGTATCGCCCCGGCCAGCACGACGACCGGGACGATCACCGCTACCATGATCAGCGACCGCCGCACCCAGACCTGGTCGAGTAAGCCATGGTATCTCTCGAGTCCGTAGTGGCGTAGAAAAAACGACATGGGAGACGACCAGTCGGCCAGCCGCTTGAACCTGGACCTAAAGACAAACCCGGGATTCTGACGTGCAAAGGCGAGTCCTCGACTGACATTGTCGGTGGCGCGATCGATCACGTTGATCTCCGGGCTCTGTTTCCAGCCTTCGGGTTGTCCGCCTATCAAGAGCTCTTGCACCCGCCGGTTGGCCAGGTCGATCTTCGCTCGATGACGCCTCGGGTAGTCCAGATTCCGATAGCCGCTGTTCAGACCCATGAACATGTTCTTTCCAAGTGTCGCGCCGACCGGAACCAACCGTCCGTACACCTCGAGGTTGCGCAATGCCCATGGCGCGATGACAACGGTTGCCGACAGTAAGAAGAGCAGCGCCGCACCCACTCGATACCGAGGCGTGGAGCCCCTGGTTCGAAGAAAGATGAGACACGTCAGCAGCGGTAACAAGAACAAGCCGACTTCCTTGACCAGCACCGCAAACCCGAGAAGCAGACCCGAAGAAGCAAGTAGCGGGGCACTACGATCTTTGAGATCGCTCTCTTGCCACCAGAGCAGAAGGATATAGACGCATGGAAGAAACAGCGCTAGAAAAATAGTCTCGGGCCAGAGGTAGTGGGTAAAGCCGATGAGGGGTAGATAGATGCACCAGAATGCGCCGGCAAGACGTGCCGCTCGGGTGCCAAAGAATCGACCGGCCAGAAGTATGGTGCACCCCCCCACGATCGCAGAACACAGCACCTGAAGAAGCTTTAGCGCCATCACGCCCCCGGCACCAAATATGCCCAGAGCTCGGCTTACGAGAAACGGATATCCGGGGGGCCAGAGATATCGACCGCTATCGCTGTAGAACGCGAAACGATCCCAGAGCACCCCCAGATATAGATAGTTTGATTCGTCTGCAAAGGGCTCGAGTCGACCGGCAAGAACGAGGAGGGTCAGGCGAATCAAGATTCCGACCGCCACCAGCGAGATCAACCACGAGCTCTGCAATTCGGCCTGCTTCATCTTCGATCCAACCCGCTCAGATCAGGCCTTTGGCCCTGGCCTGCTCTTCCAACAATGATTCTCTGTTGCGGCACAGACCCGAGACACATCTCGACAGCGTTACGTTTTCGACAGTCTCCAACCCGCAGACAGCATCGAACAGCTCCCGTTTCGAAAACACCCTCCCGGGCTCGCTCGCCAGAACACAGAATACGCTCATGACCTCTGGCTCCAAACGCTCTTTGCGATTGTCGCGAGTCAAAAGGCCCGTGGCAGGCTCGACCTGCCCGTTTCCGACTTTGAGCCGTTCTATGATGGGATCCGGCAGATTCGACATAGAAGATGGAGCGAGAGTATAGCCGCCAAAAGTCCCCTGAATCGCAATCGGGAGGTTTTCTTCCGACTTTCCGAAGCACTTTCCACGCCACCAAGAGTACCCTCGTCAATCATGAAGACAATCAGGCAATCACTCCAAATGCGATCGAATTCCTATGATTCCAGAATCTATCGTCGCTGCCGCGTCTGGGTGATCGTGATGATCACAGCAGTCGGTCCAGTCGCTGCTTCCATCACCAATTCTGCGACCGACCTGATTGGTCTCTGGGAGGCCAAGAGACAATTTGGACCTGAGGTTCGAGGCACCCTGACGATTGCTCGAACCGGTGAGGTCTGGCACGCAGAGTTGGCTGCGCATCGGCTCTCTACGAGCTTCGCGACCGACAGTACGGATATCTCTGGTGGATCGAAGAGGTGCCGTATAAAGACCGGACGGTGCAGGTCTTTTACGCCGATGGCAACGGAGGTCAGGTGGTCATGGGAATTCCCGACTTGGATCTGGTCGTGACCTTACTTTGGAGGCAACTACAACAGCAAGACTCTTTTTCGAGCCCAGCGGGAGTTCGTCCCTCGTTTTATCCTGCCGGCTGTCGATGGCAATTGAAATCTAAAAACTGGGCAAGCCCGAGTCTGCGGCCCCGAGTTCAAACCGAATCGGGTCGGAACAGAGTCCAGGAGGTCACCCAATCGATCCCGACTCGACCTTGGACCTGATACCCAACGTGTTCGTAAAGAGCAACGTTGTCGAGAGTCTCGGTGGTAAGCGAGACCCCTGTCGACTCCGGATCTGCTTTCGAGCGTAGGTGGACGGCGTCGAGAAGTACTCGCCCGACGCCCTTCCCAATTTCGGATCTTCGGACACCTAGCAGCGATAAGTGATAGTGCGGCTCGACAACCGACAGTGGGCCGGTGGCCTCACCAAAAGCTTCGTAACGACTTCGAGCCGACTCGCCCAGTTCTTCCCACAACCGCTGACGATAATTCTCGAGTTCTGGAGCCGCAATAGAATCGGGACGAACCAAACTAGCCACACCGATCATCGATCTGTCCCTCATGGCAGCCAGCACGATGTCTCCACGAAGAAATCTGGCCCGACAAAGAAAGTCCAGCAACAGCCGCAACTTGGTTTCGTAGTCCGGATCGGGTACTCCAATGATGAAACGCATCATCGGGTAGTCGAAGAAAGCGTCGCGGAACACCTCGACCAAGTCGTCCAGCGCCTCGGCGGATACTTCCTCGACTTCGATCGTAGAGTTCATCGTTCAAACCTCTCGCATTCGGCAATCCATCAACTGACTTCCTGGCAACAGTATTTCCGGCTCTAGAGATGTCGATCGGGCTCGTGCAGGGGTTGACCAACACCCAGCCTCCAGGATCACGATCAAGCCCGGAGCGGCATCGATCGTATCGTCTCCCATATTCACCGCAATCTGAACTCTCGCCGTTCCCGATCAAAGATGTCCCGGAGTCGCCTTGACGACTCCGGGACTATGCCTTCACAGATCGGGCCTGGGGTAGAATTCTGAGATCGGTTCCAGGCTAGTATTCAAGGGTGGGAGGCTCACGTCCTCTCAACGGGAAGATCCATGATCGGCCAAACCATTGGCCACTATCGAATTCTCGACAAGCTCGGCGCGGGCGGGATGGGAGAGGTGTTTCGAGCCGAGGATCTGACGCTGAAGCGTCATGTGGCGCTAAAGGTGCTGCCGTCAGACGTCTCTGGTAGTCAAGAGAAGCTGGAACGGTTTCGGCGCGAGGCCGAAACTCTCGCGGCTCTCGATCACCCCAATATCGTCACGCTCTACAGCATAGAGCAAGCCAACTCCCAGTATTTCCTCACCATGCAGCTGGTCGAGGGCAAGCTACTCTCCGATCTGATTCCACGGGAGGGACTGTCAGTCGGCCAGGTCTTGAGGATCGGAATCTCCCTCACCGAAGCTCTGAGGGCTGCCCATGAAAAAGGAGTCATCCACCGTGATCTCAAGCCGTCGAACGTGATGATCGATCACGATGGACGACTCAAGGTGCTGGACTTCGGGCTCGCCAAACTGCGCCGTCCCGACCTCGACGGGGACTCCAGTTTGATCGCCACCGAGGCGATGACGAAGGAAGGTATGGTGTTGGGCACGATTCCCTACATGTCACCCGAGCAAATCCAGGGTGAGCCCGTGGATCAAAGAACCGACATCTTTTCGTTTGGGATCATGCTCCACGAAATGCTCTGCGGGCAGCGACCCTTCCAAGCAAAAAACACCGCTGCCCTGATGTCCAGCATGCTTCGCGACCCACCTATTCTGATCAGCGAGATCAGGCCAGATCTTCCCGAGAAGCTGGTGCTCACACTTCAGAAGTGCTTGGAAAAGGATCCGCTGCTGCGCTACCAGTCGGCTGATCAGATATGGCTAGAGCTCAAGGAAGTCCAAAACGCACAAGAGGGCACAGCTTCGGCGGAGATCGAGGCCGCAGTCGAGAGAGTTCTGGCAAAGGTTCCGTCCGAGCAAGTAGTCGCGACACCGTCCGAGCCCAATGGGGAGACCGCTACTGATTCGCCATCAGGACCCCAGATAGGTCGAAGTCGGCGCTGGTTGACCAATCTGGCCATCGTCGGGGGCTTGATTGCCGCCGGGTACTACCTCTTCTTGGATCGATCCCATGATGCACCTCCCGTCGCTCATCCGCCAGCCCAACTCAGCCACAAACAACTCACCTCACAACCAGGCACCGAGCAGTATCCGAGTCTGTCTCCCGACGGTCAGTGGATCGTCTACTCGGGTGAGGGCCCCGCACACCAGGACATCTTTCTTCAGAGTGTCTCCGGGAAGAACCCGTTCAACCTGACCAAAGACTCCGGTGCGGACAACAAGCAGCCAGTGTTCTCACCTGACGGCGAGCAAATCGCTTTCTATTCGAGTCGTGAAGGGGGCGGGATCTTTGTCATGGGTCGCACTGGCGAGGCGGTCCGGAGGATTACTCGACGAGGATTCAATCCCGGCTGGTCACCAGACGGAACACAGCTGGTGGTCGCCAGCGAAAGCGTCGATCTCAATCCACTCAACTGGGATGGCCGCAGCACGATCTGGTGGGTCGATGTTGCCTCTGGTGAGGATCAACCACCCCTCGCAGACGCGGTGCAGCCAACCTGGTCGCCAGGCGGTCAACGCATTGCCTACGTCGCTCGGATCGGCGACCCTACCCGGATGGATATCGCGTCGATTCCTGCAGATGGTGGATCACCTGTCGCTGTCACGAAAGATGAGTTCACCGAATGGAGTCCAGAGTGGTCTCCTGATGGCAAATATCTCTACTTTGCCAGTGATCGAAGCGGCAGCATGAATCTGTGGCGTATCGCGGTCGATGAGAATTCCGGCCAGGCACTCGGTGAGGCCGAACCTCTCACCACGCCCGCAACCTACCTCGCTCATCCGAGCATCTCATCCAGTGGAGGCAAGATAGCCTACAGCTCCGTGTTGATGACGCAGAACATTCAGCGCATCGAGATCGATCCGCTGAATGAGACTGTTGACGATCAGACCCATTGGATCACCAGTGGCTCGACCCTCTGGTCGTCGGTGGAACCTTCGCCCGATGGTGAGTGGGTCGCCTTCTACTCCCGCGCCCGTCCAGAAGGGGACCTCTACGTCGCCCGTACAGATGGCACGGGCTTGCGTCAGCTTACTACCGGCCCAGCAATCGACCGGGTTCCGCGGTGGTCACCCGATGGCGAGTGGATCGCATTCTTTTCTGATCGAAGCGGTTCGCTCCAGCTCTGGAGAATTCACCCGGATGGTAGTAGGTTGCAACAACTCACCGATCACCCGAACAATGCAAGCCTGGCGGCTTGGTCGCCGGATGGATCACAGATCGCCGTCGTCTCGGGCCTCGGACCAGGCTCTCAGACCGTTCTGTTCGAACCAGGTCGGCCATGGTCTGATCAGACGCCGAAGACTCTGCCGCCGCTTGACGGTGTAAATCAGTTTCTTGTCGTCACGTCGTGGTCACCCGACGGCGCAATGCTGGCCGGACAGATCGGCTACCCGGGCAACGGAGTCATGGTCTACTCGTTCGAGACGGACACGTATCAGCAGTTGACCGACTTTGGCGAGTGGCCGATTTGGCTGCCCGATAGCCGCCGTCTCATGTTCGTTTCTGGCGGCAAGGATTTCTACATCGTCGGTCTCGACGACCAGGAGCCGCACAAGATCTTTTCGGTATCGCGCGACGTGATTGGCCCACCTCGTCTGTCGCGAGATGGTCGGCATGTCTTCTTCACCCGTCGAGTCACAGAGGCCGATATCTGGCTCTTGAGCCTGGAAAGCGACTGACCCAGGCGAATCAGGGTACAATCCCCGCGCTCCCACCTGGGGAGCGGTAGCTTCGACGGCCTGACGGCCACCTTCCAAGCATCGTTCGGTCCGCAGGAGAACCTGAAACGCCCATGTGCCGACTCCTTACCATCGCCTCAATCCTCACTCTGGCCACCTCCAACATTTCAGCCCAAACGACTGGCCCGAACGCACGGCCCAGCCACGATACGATTTCAGCTCACTTGAACTTCCTGGCGGACGACTTCCTGAAGGGTCGGGACACCGGCACTGCCGAGTACGAAATTGCGGCCCGCTATGTGGCAGCACAATTCCAGAGCCTTGGTCTGGAACCAGGTGGCGACGATGGTACTTTTCTTCAGTCCGTTCCCCTGCGCCGTACTCGTCTCGACTTGGAGACAGCCCGCGTCGACATACGGCGCGGCGACTCGGTAGCAGAGCTCGAATGGAAGAGAGATTTCCTGATGGGTGGCGATGCGGCTCGGGACGAGGTTTCGGTGACGGCTCCCGTGGTCTTTGTCGGCCATGGAGTCGTGGCTCCGGACCAGGGATACGACGACTATGCCGGTGTCGTTGTCGAGGGCAAGCTCGTGCTGTGGATCGGGGGCGCCCCTTCGTCGTTTCCAAGTACCGAGAGAGCCTATTACTCAGATGGAACCGTCAAGACCAAAGAGGCGATCGCACGCGGAGCCATAGGTGTTCTGTCGTTTTCAACAGCCGAGATGAATGAGAGATATCCCTGGGAAAGTATCGTCAAGAACGCTGGGAGCCCTGGCTATCGCTGGCTCGACGAGGACGGGACGCCTAGCAGCTATTACCCACAAATCAAGGGAGGGGCCTTCTTGAGTCATGTCGCTGCGAAGCGGCTCTTCGAGGGATCAGGTCACACCCTCGAAGAGGTGTTGCAGGCCGACAAAGACAATCGGCTCGAAGGATTCGATCTCGATGTCGAAGTGACCCTGAGACGTGAGACTTCGCATGAAGTCCTTTCTGCCCCGAACGTTGTCGCAATCCACCGTGGCTCCGACCCTGAGTTACAGAACGAGCATGTCGTCTACACCGCCCATCTCGACCACGACGGTGTCGGCGAGCCGGAAGATGGTGACGGGATCTATAACGGTGCCTACGACAACGCCATGGGCACCGCACTTCTGATCGAGATTGCGCGACTCTTTGCCGCCACCGATCCGCCCAAGCGATCGATCGTGTTCTTGGCTGTCACGGCCGAGGAGAAGGGTCTACTCGGTGCCGAGTACTTTGCCCATAACCCCACCGTGCCGATCGACGGCATCGTCGCCAACATCAATCTCGACATGCCACTGTTTCTCTACCCCATCGCCGATGTCACCGCCTTTGGAGAGCAACATTCGAGCCTGTCGGGGCCCGTCGCAATAGCCGCCGAGCAGGCAGGCTTCGAAGTGACGCCAGATCCCATGCCCGAAGAGGTCATTTTCATTCGCAGCGATCAGTACCCGTTTGTCCAGAAGGGGATCCCGGCCGTTTATTTTGTGCCTGGAATGAAATCGACCGACCCGAATATCGACGGTCGCGAGACCTTTATGGAGTTTCTTACCACGCATTACCACAAGCCGAGCGACGACCTGACTCTCCCAGTGCACTGGGAATCGGCTGAGAAGTTCGCGCTTGCCAACTTCCTTCTGGGACGTGAGATCGCCAACGACCGAGAACGCCCGTCATGGAACGAGGGCGATTTCTTCGGCGAAAAGTACGGCCGATAGCGCTTCGGATCAGAACCTGGAAGTCGTTAGCGTGACGTCGGCGTTCGCCCAGGCTCTCTCAAAACGCTCCGCCACTGCTTCGCTCTGCTCGCTTTTGCCCTGCGCTCGAAGACTTTGCTCCAAACCAAACAGGGCATACCCATTCTCGGGATTGCGTTGCAGGTCTGACCAATAGACCACCTCGGCTTCGGTCGGATAACCAGCCTCGATCAGCATCGCTCCCAGGACATGGCGCACCGGGAAGTACCACTCCGGCGGCTCGCTGTATGGCAGCGAGTCTTCCAACCGCACGGCTCTCTCGAGATGGCTCAGTGCCCTATCGTACTTACCCC